>Ga0209240_1000408_pt1 | contig 18126 bp, 16 predicted proteins | sample GraSoi_2013_80cm_FD_185828 | JGI IMG/M metagenome (GOLD analysis project Ga0209240, IMG submission 185828) | Grasslands soil microbial communities from the Angelo Coastal Reserve, California, USA - Sample 9_17_2013_80cm (SPAdes) (version 2) | ecosystem: Environmental > Terrestrial > Soil >...
AGCGCGCACTGCCCGGCGGGTGATGCCACGCACCCGCCGGGCCAGTGTTGTTGCGCGGGGGAGGATTGTTAGTTCGATGGCAGCGGAGGTGCTTGAGCTCGCCGATCGGCTCTGGCGGGGCGAGGTCGGCCCCGGCGATTATCACCCGGTCAGTCACCTGGGCGGCCTGGCCGAGATCTGCGACGGCGTCGCGTTTGTGCCCTCGTTCGCGAACGTGTCGGCGTTTGCCACGCCGGACGGCCTTGTGCTGGTCGACACAGCGAGCTCGTTCGTGGCCGCCGCCGTGCACGGCGAGCTGCGACGGTGGAGCGGCCAGCGGCTGCACACCGCGGTCTACTCGCACGGCCACATCGATCATGTCTTCGGCGTTCCGGTCTGGGAGGCCGAGTCGGCCGAACGCGGCTGGCCCGAGCCGCTCGTGATCGCGCACGAGGCGCTGCCTGCCAGGTTCGACCGGTACATCATGACGGCCGGCTACAACGAGGTGATCAACCAGCGCCAGTTCGGCGTCCCGGGGCTGCGCTGGCCGGTCGAGTACCGGTACCCAGACCGTACCTACCGGGACCGGCTTCGGATCGATGTCGGCGGGACAGGCTTCGAGTTGCTTCACGAGAAGGGCGAGACCGACGATCACACCGTCACCTGGGTACCCGACCCGCGCGCGCTGTGCTGCGGGGACTTGTTCATCTGGGCGTCGCCCAACGCCGGCAACCCGCAGAAGGTGCAGCGTTACCCCAGGGAGTGGGCCGCCGCGCTGCGTCGGATGATCGGTTTGGAGCCCGAGTACCTGCTGCCCGGGCATGGGCTGCCGATCATCGGTGCCGACCGGATCAGGCAGGCTCTGACCGATACGGCCGACCTGCTCGACTCGCTTGTCGACCAGACCCTGGCCGTGATGAATGCCGGCGGCAGGCTCGATGACGCCATCCATGGTGTCGTCCCGCCGAGCCACCTGCTGGACCGGCCGTATCTGCGCCCGGTCTACGACGAGCCTGAGTTCATCGTGCACACGGTCTGGCGGCTATACGGCGGCTGGTGGGACGGCAACCCAGCTAGCCTCAAGCCGGCCCCGGAGAACGCCCTGGCGGCTGAGCTGGCGGCGCTGGCCGGCGGCGCGCTGACGCTCGCGGATCGGGCGCTGGCCCTGCTCGCCGAGACCCGCTCCGGCGCTGGTGCGGCCCGGATCGAGGAAGCCCTGCGGCTGGCGGGTCACCTGGCCGAACTGGCGTGGCTGGCCGCTCCGGACGACGAGGGGATCGGGCGCGTTCGGCACGAGGTCTTCACGGCCAGGGCAGACGCGGCGACGTCGACGATGGCCACGGGTGTGTTCCGGTGGGCGGCGCAAGAATCGCTCGGTGAGGCATAATCCCGGCACTCGTAGTGGCGGCGCCGCCTGCGCGACCCGCTTACGGGCCCGGCGGGCCCAGGCCAGTCCCGGCGCGGAGTGTGGGTGATCCACCCATACCGAATTCGTGTGTGGGTGGATCACCCATACACGGGTCGGGGCAGTCCCGGCAGCGGCCGGCGGTCCTGGCCGCCCGGCAGCGGCCGGCCGCCCTGGCCGCCCGGCAGCGGCCGGCAGCCCTGGCAGCGGCCGCTAGCCCGCCAAACGGCGCGCTACCAGGACTCGATCAGCGGCACCAAATCGGACAGGTTGCTGATCACCGCGTCCGGGATCGCGTCGGCGAAAGTCGGGACGTCGGAGTTCGGCACCAGAACCGCTCGCATGCCGACGCTCTGCGCGCCGTGAATGTCGTCCCACGGCCGGTCGCCGACAAAGACGCAGCGACGCGGGTCGCTCATCGCGACCGCCGCCATCGCCGCACTGAAAGCCTCGGGATGCGGCTTGGTCCAGTCGATCTCGCTCGAGTACACGGCGCCGTCGATCAGATCGAGCACGCCATCCCGGCGGAACACTTCCTCGTGCCAGCTGCGCGGCCACATCGTGTTAGACAGCACGCCGATCTTGACGCCGCGCTCGTGCAACTGTCTGAGAACCGCGATGCCGTCTGGATCGGTGAACGTATGCGGCTCCCATTCCCGCAGGTACGTGGCGATCAACGCGTCCGTGGGCTCGATACCGGCCTGCTCGAGCACCCCGAAAATGGTCGCGCTGCGGTGCTCCGTCCTGGCCAGCTCCCACAACTCCACCTCGGCCACGTGCGCGGCCGCGGCCCGGTCTAGGTGGTCGTCCGGGAAGTGCGGCTCGCAGACGATACGCCACATCTCGGCGCCGTCGATTGTGTGCCAGGGAGTCAGGGTCCCGCCCCAGTCGAAGATCACCGCGTCCACAGCCACCGGGCGATCATATCCGCCAGCAGAACACGCCGATCAGGCCAAGATCACATCGGTCGCTAGCGGTGACGGCCAAGATCGGGATTGCCGGCTGTGACGTTAAAAGACAGGATTACGGTGGGCAATGTGGCAAGGATTGGCTTGGACGTCACGCACCTGTCGCTTTGAGTTTGGTTCCGGCTTTTAGCGTGACCTGCCGGACGCTCCGGCGCCGCCGGAATGCGGCACACGAGGAGGATCGGATGCACAAACTGGAACATAACGGCCGCTGGGTGTTCGCCAAGGGAGTGTTCGCCAAGGGAGTGTTCGCCAACGGAGTGTTCGCCAAGAGGCTGTCCGCCAGGGCTGTCGCGGTCGCTAGCGCAGGTGTGGTCAGCTCGCTGGCCCTGGCTGGTTCGGTAGCGCCGGGGATGGCGTTCGCCGCCAGATCCGCTCCGGCGCGCCCCGCCGCAGCCGCTGCCGATCCGGCCAGCGCGTGCCAGCTCGGCAATGGCGTCAAGCACGTCATCCAGCTCGTTTTCGACAACGTCCACTTCTTCAGGGACAACCCGAACGTCCCTTCTGACCTGCAGCTCATGCCGAGCCTGCTGCAGTTCTTCCAGAACAACGGCACGTGGATGTCGAACAACCACACGCCGCTGATCGCGCATACTGCCGATGACATCCTGACGACCCTTACCGGGCTGTACGGCGACCGCCAGGGCATGCCGATCTCCAATGGCTACCGAACCTTCAACCCGAACGGGACAACGGACCCGGCTGGCTCGTTCGCCTACTGGACGGACCCGGTCTTCGACACGGCGAGGCCGGCGCCGACCGCGGGCCACGACACCAACCCGTCGATGGTCTACGCGGCCCAGCCGCCCGCCACGGCCAAGAACCCGCCGCCGCCGACCACGATTACCCCAGCACCGTGGGTGCCCTACACCAGGGCAGGCTGCAACGTGGGCGAGGTCGCCACCGCAAACCAGGAACTCGAGAACACCGCTGTCGACCTGCCCAAGGTGTTCGGGCCGAACTCGGCCGAGGTCGCCCAGATGAACGCAGACGGTGACTCGTTCAAGGACGCTGAGGTGGCCGACTACGTGGGCATCGGCGTGCACTGCGCTCCGGACAGCCAGTTCTGCTCGAGCGCGCAGGGAGTCAAGTTCGGGCAGACAAGCCCGAGCCCGACCGCCACCTCCGACCTGCTGCCGAATGAGCCTGGCGGCTACAGCGGCTTCCAGGCGCTGTTCGGGCACCGCTATGTCGCCCCGCAGCTCGGGGCCGGCACCCCCGACATTTCGCATAACGGATTCGCGGTGACCAATGCCGCAGGCAACCTGGTCGACCTGAACGGGAATCAGATCAACGGCGCGTTCCTAAGCAACCATCCCGGGTTCCCGGGGTTCGGTCCCATCAATGCATCCCAGACGCTCGCCTACATGTCCGACATGCTCGAGTCAGGCGTGCCGGTGGTGAACGGCTACATCTCCGATGTCCACGGCAACGAGAGCATCCCCGGGTTGTCGGCCTGCGCTGGCCTTAAATCGGCGGCACCGCTGGGACCGGGCAGCGCCTGCTACATCGCCCAGGCCCAGTACTACAACCAGGCCTTCGCCCAGTTCTTCGCGCGGCTGGCGGCCGACGGCATCACGCCGCAGAACTCGCTGTTCGAGATCAGCGCGGACGAAGGTGACCATGTCGCCGGCGCCAACGTGGGCCGGGCGATCGAGCCGACGCCGGCCAACTGCGACGGAGCGACGGTGAGCGGGACCACGGTCACGCCCGACGTGCTCTGCACCTACCCGCCGGGCACGTTCGGCGAGCTTGGGGGCAACCTGCCTGGGCTGCTGGCTACTCAGGCCGGCAACACGACGCCGTTCACGCTGCAGAGCGACAGCGCGCCGGAATTCTACGTGACCGGGAATCCCGGGCCCACGGACCCAGCGGTCAGGAAGCTGGAACACGATACGGCGGGGCTGACGAATGCGAACCCGTACACCGGAACAACCCAGCCGATCACTAACTATGTGGCCGATCCGACCGAGATGGCGATCCTGCACATGGTCAACGCCGACCCGGCCCGGACGCCCACATTCGCCTTGTTCGCGAAGCCTGACTACTTCCTGTCGTCAGGACCGGCATCATGCCCCGCGGCAGGGTGCGTGAGCGTCAACCCGCAATTTGCCTACAACCACGGTGACTACGCCGCGGAGATCAACACGACCTTCCTCGGCATTGCCGGGCCGGGCGTGAAGAATCTCGGTGTCGACGGCGCGCAGCCCGCGGACGGCCCGAACTCGGCCGGACCGAACAGCGGTCAGGTCACCGTGCCGGACAGCAACACGCCCGGTACCTGGATCGACGAGACCGACATCCGGCCGACGGTCCTGTACCTGGCCGGTCTTCGCGATGACTACCAGTCCGACGGGCGGGTCATTACGCAGATCCTCACCGACCCGAACAGCGCGCTGTCTCAGCCAGGGGTGGCAGCGCTGGGGGCCTGCTACAAGCAGCTCAACTCCAGCGTGGGGCAGTTCGGAACCGACACGCTGATCGCCTCGACCGCCGGGATCGAGAGCAATGCCAGCGGCGATTCGACCTTCCTGCACACCGACCATGTCCTGAGCACGCTCGAGGGATCCAGAGATCATCTGGCCGCCACGATCAAGGACGGGCTCGAGGCCGCTGCGTTTGGCAACGTGCCGATCCACGGAATAGCGTCGCAGCTCACCGAGTGCCAGGACCTGCTCGGGGCCGCGCAGGCGCAGGCTAGCCACAGCTAGTCCGGCTTCACTTCTGGTGGCGGCGGTCCCCGGCATCCGGCCGGGTGACCGCCGCCGCACCGTGCTTGTCTGGCAGAAGGGGGCTCGTCCCGCGGAAAGGAGCTCAGGCACCAGCCGGGTGACGGTCCGGAGAACCGGTGACTGCGTAATCGTGAACCGGCGGGGCGGAGGTGCGCTGTAGCCGCTCGCCTGGGACACTGGGGGCGAGCCAGGAACGACCACGCTCCGGGCAGGAAGGGCGCGTGAGATGGCCGACCAGGAGAGCCGCGAACGGCAGCGCGGCGCGGTGGAGGTGAGCGGCAAGGCCGCGGCGAACGGCCGGGTCGCCAAGCGGGACTCCGACGAGATCGTCGCCGAGATCGAGCGAACGCGGCAGAACCTCGCTCGCACCATCGACTCGCTCGCCGACCGGGTCAGTCCGGCCAGCAACGTGCGGAGGCTCAGGGGCCGGGCAGCGCACGAGTTCTCCAGGCCGGAGGTCAGGCTCGCTGTCCTTGCCGGTGCGCTGGCGGCGACTGGCTTCGCCGTCTACCGGATCTGGGGCCGCCGCCGCGGCTGACTACCCCGGTGGCGAGCGTCAGGCACGCTCGCGGATGAGGTCAGCGATGCCATCGAGCATGCGCTCCAGACCGAAGGTGAATTCTTTCTCCGGCGGATCAGACCGCCGAACACGCCGGCCGCGGCGAACCTGGCGATGGCCGGGAACCGCCGCGGATCGGCCAGTTGCGCGAGGGTGCGGGCATAGGAGGCCAACCACGCATCCGGCGTCAGGCCCGACGCGCGGACGGCGGCCTCGATGTCGGCATCTATGCTGGCTGAGTTCCTGACGTAGCCGCTGATCAGCAAAATCACCGAAGCCTTCTCCTCTTCGTGCAGGCTGGTCTCGCCTAGGACGCGCAGCCCCTCCTCGAACCAGGCGACCTCGTTGGGCCTGATGGGCAGTCCGCTTATCGGCACCTGCAGCGCCCACGGGTGCCGGTGCAGGCAGGCTCGCATTTCCGAGGCCCACCGAGACAGGCCCGACCGCCAGTCCTCGCCCGGTGCCCCGGAGGCCTGAGTCCAGGGGGCCGGCCCCCACGCGGCATCAACCATCAGCGTGACGAGTTCGTCCTTGGCCGCGACGTAGCGGTACAGCGACATCGTCCCCGTCCCCAGCTCGGCCGCGACACGGTTCATCGAGACAGCGGCGAGGCCGTCCGCGTCGGCGATCCGGACCGCTGCGGCGACGATGCGTTCCAGGCTGAGGCCCGGTCTCGGGCCGCGATGCGGCCGACCGCGCAATCCCCAGGCCTGTTCAAGGCTGGCTGGCAGGCCCGTGCTGCCCTGGTCATCCATCCGTTCTCCCTGCCGCGCCGCGAGGCGAGCCAGTAACCGCGAGCGGGCTATCTGGTTGACAGCCATTCTAAGTATTGCGTATAACATACGCAGTAGAGCGTACCGGGTACGCAGTGGAATCCCGGACCGGGACGATCCGAGCGCCTGCTCGGGACGATCTGGGCGCCTGCCCGGGACGAAAGGAGAGCCAATCCGATGATCGACGACCTAGCGGTCGAGGCGGCGGGCCTGAAGAAGTCCTACGGCAGCGAACGCGTGCTGACTGGGCTGGACCTGCGAGTGCCAGCCGCACACTGTTATGCCCTGCTCGGCCCCAACGGAGCTGGCAAGACAACCACGGTCCGGATCCTGTCGACCCTGGTGCGCCCAGACGCCGGACGCGCCACGGTGGCGGGTTGTGACCTGCTGGCCGACCGCCGCGGGCTCCGCAGCCGGATCAGCCTGAGCGGTCAGTATGCAGCCCTGGACGGGTTGCAAACCGGCGCGGAGAACCTGCGCATGGTGGCCAGGCTTGCCGGGATGCCACGGCGGCAGGCCCGGCGGCGGTCCGCAGAGCTGCTCGAACGGTTCGGCCTGGCCGACGTCGCAGGGAAGAGAGTCGCCAGCTACTCAGGCGGCTTCCGACGGCGCCTGGACCTGGCGGCGAGCCTGGTGAGCGAGCCGTCTGTAGTTTTCCTTGACGAGCCAACGACCGGGCTCGACCTGCCTTCCCGGCTGACGCTGTGGGAGGTGATCGGCGAGCTGCGCAGCACCGGCGTGACCGTGTTCCTCACGACGCAGTACCTGGAAGAGGCCGACCAGCTGGCTGACACGATCGCCGTCATCAACGCCGGCCGGGTCGTGGCTGAGGGCTCGCCACGCGAGCTGAAGCAACGGATCGGCAGCGGACGGCTCGAGCTCACGCTGATCAGCGGGCCGGCCTTCGCCGAAGTCGCGCGGACGGCTGGGGCCAGGATCGTGGCAGCCGATGCGGGCCGGCTAGCGGTCTCGGTCGCGACGGATGGCTCCGCGACCCAGGTGCGCGACCTGCTCGATTCGCTCGATCCCGCTCGCCAGGCGATCGCCAGCTTCGCCGTGCGAAGCGCGACCCTCGACGACGTGTTCCTCACCCTGACTCAGCCAGCCGAAAGGGAGGCCATCGGTGTCTGACATCGCTATCGAAGTCCGCGGCGGCAGGACGCTGCCCCGGTCATCCGCCAGGCTCGCCGCCTTTCCCGCTATGGCTGCACGGTGCTTGCGCCTGAGCAGCCGCAGCGTCGACGCGCTCATGACGTCGCTGATGCTGCCGGTAGTACTGATGCTGCTGTTCGTCTATGTCTTCGGCGGGGCGCTGTCGGCAGGCGGCAACTACGTCTCCTACCTCGTGCCTGGCGTCCTGCTGCTTTGCGCTGGCTTCGGCGCGGCGAACACGGCGGTCAGCGTGTCACAGGATATGACCGGCGGCATCGTCGATAGGTTCCGGTCGCTCGACGTCCCGGCGCGGGCGATACTGGCCGGTCACGTGGCGGTGAGCATCGTGCGGAATACCGCCTCTACGATTCTGGTCTTGGGCGTCGCGTTTCTAATCGGCTTCCGGCCGCATGCCAGCGCGGCAGGCTGGGTCGCTGCGGGTGGCATCCTGCTGCTGTTCGTGCTGGCCATCTCCTGGCTGTCCGCTACGGCCGGGCTGCTCGCGAGGTCGGCGGAGGCCGCGAGCGGCTTCACCTTCGGTGTCATGTTCCTGCCGTACCCGAGCAGCACGTTCGTGCCGATCGCGACCATGCCGGGCTGGCTGCAGAGCTTCGCACGGAACCAACCGGTCACGCCTGTCGTTGAGACCATGCGCGGGCTCTTGCTCGGCACTCCTGTCGGTGCCGCTCCGTGGCGGGCACTCGCCTGGTGCGCCGGCATCCTGCTCGCGTCAGCAGCGGCGTCGGGCGCCCTTTTCCGGCTCCGCACCCGGTGACGCCGGCAGCGTGCCCCGGGCGGATGGCGTCCCGCCCGGGCACGCTCCCGGCCGGCCCGCTCCAAACCATGCAATGCGCCGGGCCGCGGTCAGCCGACCTTGGTAGCGCGGCCCGCCCAGTACGGGGCCCGGAGCTGGCGCTTGAGCAGCTTGCCAGAGCCTGTTCGCGGCAGCTCGTCAGTGAACGACACCGAGCGGGGGACCTTGTATCCCGCCAGGTGCTCGCGGGCAAAGGCCATTACGTCCGCATCGGACAGCGACGCGCCGGGCGCAGGCACCACCGTGGCGTGAACCTGCTCGCCCCACTCCTGCGACGGGATTCCGAAGACAGCGACATCGAAAATCCCTGGATGCTGCTCGAGGGCTGCCTCGATCTCGGCCGGGTAGATGTTCATCCCGCCTGAAATGATCATGTCGTTCTTGCGGTCGCAGATGTAGTAGTAGCCCTCGTCGTCCCGGTAGGCGATGTCGCCGACCGTGTGGAAATCGCCAAGCCTGGCAGCCTCATAGCTCTCGGGCTGCTTGTAGTACTCGTTGAACACACCGGTCGAGCGCACGTACAGCTCGCCCGCGTGATCAGGCCCGGTGCCCGTGACCTCTTTGCCATCGGCGTCGAGTAGGCGGACCTCGACCCCGGGAGCTGGCTTACCGCACGAGCCTGGCTTGCGCAGCTGGTCCTTGGGCTCGAGCACGCAGTTCACCCCGAGCTCGGTTGACCCGTAGATCTCCCACAGCGAGTCAGCGGGGAAGTCGGCCAGGTAGGCCTGCTTCAGCGCGAAGCTCCACGGGGCCGCGTTGGCTAGCATCCGCTTCATCGACGAACGGTCGTAGCGGTCTTTGACCTCGGCTGGCAGCGCGCATACGAGCCTGATCAGCGGCGGCGCGGAGAACGTCGAATTCACGTGGTAGGTGTCGACCAGGCGTAGCCAGTCCTCGGGCTCGAACTTGCGCTGCACGATGATCGTCTGGCCGAGGGCCAGCCCGACACTCATGAAGGCGCTCGGACCGCTGTGATACAGCGGACCCGAGGTGAGGTAAACGTCGTCAGGGGTGTAGCCGATGAAGCCGATCAGCGCGATCGCAGTGCTCTGGTCCGTCATGTTGCGGTAGGCGCCCTTCGGCTTGCCCGTCGTCCCTGAGGTGTAGATCATCGTCGCTCCAGGGCTCTCCTCCTCGGCTTCTGCCGGAGGCTCGGCCGAGGCGGCGGTGACCAGATCATCGCCGCGCATCCCGGCAAGCGGCGCGCCGCCGAAGACAATGACGTGCCGCAGGCTGCCGAGCTGCTCGCCGCCTGGCGTGACAAAGAGGTGGGCGGAAGTCGCGTCCACGTATGCGGCGCTGGCATCGGAGTGAACGATGATGTACTGGGCTTCGGCCGGAGTCAGGCGGTAGTTCAGCGGGACGGCGACAGCGCCGATCTTCCTCGTGGCATTCATCATTGCGACAACCTGCGCCGAGTTCGGGCCGCACCAGATCACCTTCTGGCCCGGCGCGACGCCGACGGACATCAGCGCGTGAGCCAGCCGGTTCGCCTCCGCCTCAAGCTGGGCGTAGGTCCAGGTGACGACGCCCGCGCTGCCCTGGTCGTCGATGACGGCGGGCTTGTCCGGCTGAGTTGACGCATAGATGGTCAGGAGGTCTGGCATGTAGTCCTATCCTTCGACTCCGGCTTTGTGATCAGGACAAGCCTGTCGTGCTTCGGGCCAGTTGTCACCATCTGGAGAGCGTCGAGGATGCTCGCTGGAAGACTGGCTAAGAATCCGGACGGAGCCTAACGGCGAGGAGGAACAGCAGATGGCCACTGTCAGCGTCCGCTACATCGTCGACGACGTCGATGCGGCGATCGCGTTCTACCGCGACAACCTTGGCTTTACCGAGATCATGCATCCGGCGCCCACGTTTGCCATGCTGTCGCTCGGTGACCTGCGTCTGGTGCTCAGCGCTCCCGGCGGCGGGCCGGGCGGCGGTCAGGCGATGCCGGACGGAACGTTGCCCAGGCCTGGCGGCTGGAATCGGTTCTCGATCGAGGTCACCGACCTGACCGGGACCGTCGATCGGCTGCGCGCCAGAGGCGCTAGGTTCCGCAACGAGATCGTCACCGGGATGGGTGGAAAGCAGATCCTGGTGGAAGATCCGTCCGGCAATCCCGTGGAGCTCTTCGAGCCCACCACGTCTGAGGCCAGGCTGGAGCAGTCGTCGTTCCGAGAATCTTCCGGCCGCAATGTCGATCGGGGCCTGGGCGGTTCGTAGCGAGGGTAGAGGGAGCCGGCCAGCGGGCCGGCCGACACCGGAAAGGACCGCAGTCATGAAGCAATACCTGCTCGCCGTGCACATGGTCGAGGGCGAAGAGCCGCAGTCTGAGGACGAGACGCAGCAGGCCTACAAGGACGTCGATGCGCTCAACGCCCAGATCCAGGCCGAGGGGGCCTGGGTCTTCGCAGGCGGTCTGCACCCGCCGGCTACCGCGACAGTCGTGCGGGTCCGCGACGACGAGGTGCTGACCATCGACGGGCCGTTCGCCGAAGCCAAGGAGCAGCTCGGCGGCTTCTGGGTGATCAGGGCCGCCGACCTGGACGAGGCGCTGGCCTGGGCCGCCAAGGCGACCAGGGCTTGCCGGGCTCCGGTCGAGGTCCGCCCCTTCCAGGACGACGCGGAGGGCTAGCGGGCCGGATGGCGATCCGCACCGATGAGATCGAAGGCTACTTCCGGCGCGAGTACGGCCGGTGCGTAGCCACCCTGGTCCGCTTCCTCGGCGACATCGACATCGCCGAGGAAGCGGTCCAGGAGGCTTTCGCGGTGGCTGTCGATCGCTGGCCCGTCACCGGACTGCCGCCGAACCCCGGCGCGTGGATTACTACGACGGCCAGGAACCGCGCGATTGACCAGTTGCGCAGGGAGGCCTCGCGCCATGATCGCCACGCCCAGGCCGCGCTGCTGTACGGGCAGGAAGACCCGGCGGAGGAGGTGGGTCCGGTGCGAGACGACCGGCTGCGGTTGATCTTCACCTGCTGTCACCCGGCGCTGGCCCGTCCTGCCCAGGTGGCGCTTACACTGCGGCTGCTCGGCGGCCTGGAGACGCCGCAGATCGCGCGCGCCTTCCTGGTGCCCGAGGCCACGCTGGCCCAGCGCATTGTGCGGGCTAAGAAGAAGATCAAGGCCGCGGGCATTCCGTACCGCGTTCCTGGCGACGCCGAGCTGCCCGACCGGCTCGCCGCGGTCCTGGCAGTGGTCTACCTCGTCTTCAACGAGGGCCACACCGCGACCGATGGTGACGATCTGGTCCGGCTGAACTTGTGCGACGAGGCAATCAGGCTGGCCCGCGTGCTCGCCGGGCTCATGCCGGACGAGCCAGAGGTGCTCGGCCTGCTGGCTCTCCTGCTGCTGACATATTCGCGCACTCCGGCGCGTACCGCGCCCGGACATCCGCTGGTGCTGCTGCCCGATCAGGACAGGTCACTGTGGGACCGGGCATTGATCGATGAGGGGCAGGCTCTGGTCCGCAGGTGCCTGCGACGGAACCAGCGAGGGCCGTATCAGATCCAGGCGGCCATCGCCGCCGTGCACAGCGCGGCGCCAGCTGCCGCGCAGACGGACTGGCGCCAGATCCTCGTGCTCTACGACCAGCTGATGGCCTGCGCCCCGACCGCCGTGGTCGCGCTGAACCGCGCCGTCGCGCTGGCCGAGGTCGAGGGCCCGCAAGCGGGCCTGGCCGCCATCGATGGTCTCGACCTCGGGTCCTACCACCCATTGCACGTAGCCAGGGCCGACATGCTGAGGCGGCTGGGGCGGACCGCAGAGGCGGCGCTGGCCTACGACGCTGCCCTGGCCCTGACCGCTAATGCGGCCGAGCGCACCTTCCTTTACCGGCGTAGGCGAGAGCTACCTGGACGCCCATGACCGCCGGCCTACGCGGACGGCTGGTCATCCGAACGCCTTGCACTCGCCCCGGTAGGTCGGCACAGTCGCCCTGATCGCGCTGTCCTCGATCAGGTGCAGCTCGCTGAACCGCTCGCACAGTTCACCCGCCTTGGCATGCCGGAACCAGACGCGGTCGCCGATTCGCAGGCTGTCGGCCGCCCGGCCGAGCACGGGCGTCTGGACCTCGCCCGCACCTTCGTCGCGGTCCAGCTTCAGGCCGGCCGGCAGATGCGGCTGTGGCATCCGGCTGGCATTTCCCGGCCCCGACGCCAGGTAGCCGCCGCCAAGCACGGCAGCCACGCCGGCACCAGGCCTGCGCACCACAGGGAGGGCGAAAAGGGCCGCCGGCAGCCCGGAGAACGAGCGGTAGGCGTCGAACAGCGTGGGCTGGTACAGCCCGGATCCGGCGCCGACTTCGGTCACCGCGGTCTCGGCCGCGGTGGCGGCGATCGATCCGGTGCCGCCGCCGTTGACGAACTCGATCGGCATCACCTCGCGGACCGCAGTGGCGATGGCAGCCCGTCTTACGGCGAGCTCCGCTGCCGACCTGCGCTGCATGGCCCGGATGGCCCTGGCGTAGGCGGGCCGTCCTGGCGGGTTGTCGCCCACCCCGGCGATCTGCGCCTCGTAGGCCATCAGGCCTGCTAGCCGCAGTCCCGGTCGGCCAGCGATGGCTTGCGCGAGCGCGGCCGCCTGCGCGGGGCTGCGGACCGGCGAGCGCCTCGCGCCTGCCCGCAGCCGGCCGCCGAGTGCCCGATAGCCGGCATCGATATCGATGGCGACCCTGACCGGGTGCGGGTCACCGGCCGCCGCGACCGCCCTGGCGATCAGGTCGAGGTGCTCGATGGAGTCGACCATGACCGTGATCGCCATGGCCGCCTGCGGGTGGCTGGCCAGCCTCGCCAGGGCGGCCTCGTCCGCCGTGGGGTAGGCCACCACGATGTCGTCGCTGGTGCGGCATTCGGCGAGCCACAAGGCCTCGGGCAGGGTGAACGCGAGTATGCCGCGGAAGCCGGGCATGCCGAGCGTTTCGGTGATAAGCCGCCTGCATCGCACTGACTTGCTCGCCAGCCTGATGGGCGTGCCGTCTGCCCGGCGCGTCATACCGGCCGCATTGGAACGAAAGGCCGCCATGTCGACGACCGCGAATGGCGGCTCGATCTGGGCAGTAGCCGCGTTGAGCCTGCGCAGGTCGTCGGCCTCGGCGGCTCGCGTCACTGCTGCGCTTCGGCTGTCAGCGCGGTGTATTCGGTGGCGGAGAGCAGTCCCGGCGGCACCTGGTCACCGGAGTCGAGCTTGATCTTGAACAGCCAGCCCGCGCCGTAGGGGTCGGAGTTGACCAGCCCGGGGTCTTCGTCGATCTCCGGATTGACCTCGGTCACCTCGCCGTCAGCCGGGCAGTAGATGTCGCTGACCGACTTGGTCGACTCCACCTCGCCGCACGGATCGCCGGCCGTCACCCGGGTGCCCTGCGCGGGCGCTGTCACGTACACGACGTCTCCTAGCGCCCGCTGCGCGTAGTCGGTGATCCCGACCCGGGCGGTCGCGTCGGAGATCGCGACCCATTCGTGCTCGGCGGTGTAGTACAACTCCTCAGGAACGCTCATGATGCCACCCTTCTCCTGGCGGTTAGCCCGCAGGTCTTGTTATGCCAGAATTCCGGCGATGCCTGGTGCGGACGGTCAGTTCGGCGCGGGCCGCTTGTAGAACGGGAGCGCTACTAGCTCAGCGGGCTCGGCGCTACCACGGATATCGACGGCGAGCCGCCCCTCGCGGGTACCGGTCGCAGATCGCGCCTCGGCCGCCATCTCGGCGGTCACGTAAGCCATCGCGATGGGCCGACCGAGCGTCGGGGATGGCGCTCCGCTTGTCACTGTCCCGCACGGCTCACCATTCCACAGCACCGAATAGCCGTGCCGGGGAACCCGCCTGGTCTGGCCAGCGAGGCCCACGAGCACCCGGGTCGGCGCGGCCTGCGCCCGCGCAGCGAGGACGGCGCGGCCGACGAAATCGCCCGGCTTGTCCAGGTTGACGACGCGACCCAGGTCAGCGTCGTACGGCGTGACGTCCCGGCCAAGCTCATTGCCGTACAGCGGCATCCCCGCTTCCAGCCGGAGTGAATCCCGTGCGGCTAGGCCTGCCGGGACCAGCCCTACGCCCCGGCCGGCGTCGGTCAGTGCCTGCCAGAGTGGCGCCGCGTCCTCAGGCCCGACAAAGATCTCGAATCCGTCCTCTCCGGTGTAACCGGTCCTGGCCAGCAGTGCCTCCGATCCCGCGATGGTGGCCTGATAGCTCGCGTAGTAGCGCACCTGATCCAGGTCGGTGCTGGTCAGGCTGGCAACGATCGCAGCGGCCCGGGGACCCTGGACCGCAATCAGGGCGTAGTCCGCGGTTCGGTCCCTGACTTCGGCGCCCCGGCCGTCGCTCCGCTCGGCCAGCTCGGCCGCCACCACGGTCGCGTTGGAGGCGTTGGCGACGACCAGGTACTGGCTCTCGGCCAGTCGGTAGACGATCAGATCGTCGATCACCCCGCCGTCCGGCGCGCAGATCATCGTGTATCTGGCGCGCCCAGGCTTGATCGCCGACGCCTCGCCGACCAGCGCGTAATCCAGCGCCGCGGCAGCGCCGTCGCCGGTGATCATGAGTTCGCCCATGTGCGACAGGTCGAAGAGCCCGGCCGCCTTCCTGACCGCGTTGTGCTCGGCGGTCTCGCTGCCGTATCGCAGCGGCATGAGCCATCCGGCGAACTCGGTCATGGTGGCGCCGAGTCCGGCGTGCACGGCCGCCAGCGGGGTGCGCTGGAGCGCCGGGGACTGCGGATCGGGCATTTGCGGCTCCGAAGACGGCTGGACCATCGGCGGCTTAGCCTATCGCTGCGCGGGACCCCGGCGACTCGCCGGCGGTCGTTGGGCAGCGCCGGCGTCGGCTGCGAGGATAGGTCCATGACGCTGCTAACCGAAGACGAGATCACCGCCAGCCTGGGCCGGGCCGCAGGCTGGGAGCGTGCGGGTAACGCGATCACCCGCACGGTCAAGCTCGGTGACTTCCGTGACGCCATGCTGTACGTCGGGGCGGTGGCCCACCTGGCTCAGGCAGCGAACCATCACCCTGACATAGCGATCGCATGGAACAAGGTGACGCTCACCTTGTCTACCCACTCCGCTGGCGGGCTGACACAGGCCGATTTCGCGCTGGCGCAGCAGATCAGCGCGCTGCCGTGATACCGCCGTCCGCGAGTGCAAGGGACGCGCCCTGGTGGCTTCGGCCGCCGCTGGCCGGCGGCATAAGCCACGGCTGACCGCCCGAGCCTCCACGGCAGCCCCAGCGGTCACGTAGGCCACCTGCGTCACAGGATCTTCTCGCGAGCTCTGTATGGGTGTGCCACCCATTGCATGTGACGCAATGGGTGGCGCACCCATACACGAGCGGCCGGCGGAGGCGGCCAGCGGAGGCGGCCGGCGGACGCGGTCAGGTGGAGGCGGTGCTCGGCGGCCGGCTGCCCACGATCGCGCTCGATTGCGGGCGGCATCCGAAGTTGCTGCAGGAGTCGCACCACAGATGCGCGTCATGATCATGATGCTTTTGTCCGATTTACCATCACCTAACGGTGCGGAGTCGCTGTCGGCCGCGCCTAGACGCCGGCAGCCGGGTGTCTCGAGGTGGTCTCGCAGCGCTTACGCTTCGGTGAGGTCGCCGGGAAGCTCCGGCACCCGCACCCGACTGGAGGGAAGACGCTGCGTGGTCGAGATCAAGACGAAGGGGGAGATCGAGGCGATCAGGAGGGCCGGCCAGGTCGTTGCCGAGACGCTTGATTCGGTCCGCGCGCACGCGTTGGCCGGAACGAGATTGAGCGAACTTGATGACTTGGCCAGGGGTGTCCTCAGTCGGGCGGGCGCCCAGTCGCCTTTTCTGGGCTACAAACCAGCGTTCGCGCCGGTGCCGTTTCCCGCCGTCATTTGCGCCTCCATCAATGACGCCGCGTTGCATGGCATCCCGGGTCGCCGCCGTCTGGCGGCGGGCGACTTGGTCAGTATCGATTGCGGCGCGATTCTGGATGGCTGGGTGGCCGATGCCGCGATCTCCTTCACCGTCGGGCCGCCGGGAGCCGAGGATGAGCGCCTGATCGGTGCGGCCACGGCAGCCCTGCGGGCCGGCATCGGCGCGGCTGTCGCTGGCGCGCGAATCGGGGACATCTCAGCCGCTATCGGTGTCGTGGGGCGCGCGGCCGGCTACGGCATCAACACCGACTTCGGCGGGCATGGCGTTGGCCGCACCATGCATGAGTCTCCCTCGGTTCCCAACGAAGGCGCGCCAGGCCGGGGCATGATGCTCAGGCCCGGTTTGGTCGTGGCGATCGAGCCGTGGTTCATGGCCGGGGGCAACGACAAGTACCAGATTGACGACGACGGCTGGACCATCCGCAGCGCCGACGGCAGCCGCACTGCCCATGTGGAGCACACGATCGCGGTGACGGCCGACGGTCCGGTCGTGCTCACCTCCCTCTGAACGACGGATAGCGGCACGTCGCCTGAACTCATCGCTAGCGCCTGTGCGGCGAGCCTGTGCGGTGCGGCTGTGCGGTGCGGCCGGTTGCTGTCCGCGTGCCGCGTGCCGCGTGATGCAGGTGGATCTTGTCCTGCGGACGGCGCCGCGCCCCCGTGCGGCCCGTCCGCAGGACAAGCACCTGGCCGCTCGCCGCGACCCTCGTCATCTGCGCGTGCCAGGCTCTGGCGGAGAGGCCAGGGCGGCACTGCGCACCTCGGACGAAGGTCCCCCCTCGGCGACGTGCGGCTTCCCCCCATTCCCAGGGTCGCGATCACGGGTCCGGCCGTAGCCGGTTTATGCGCCGCCTGGGGTTCTAGTTATACACGCTGCACAGGCACGACTACAGCTAGTTCGTAGAAGGAGATGGTCTTCTTAACGAAGCCCTTCCGGGCAACCGCTCGATCGCGCTACCGCGACCCTCTTGGGTGCCTTACGCCCGCGCGGATGGTTCTCAGTAAATGCGCCGAAAGTCATCCACAATCATCAGGCTGTTTTACCGAGCTCCGCGTTCCAGGCTCCCTCTGAAGGGCTCCTCAGTTGCCCCGGGTGGGCCCAGGGTGGGCCCGGTCAGCCGAAATCACATGGCAGGTGCTTGATGCCATTAATGAAGCTTGACAGCAGGCGGTCAGGCGCGCCGGCCGCGCGGACGTCAGGTACCCGGCCCAGCAGCTCGCGCAGCATGACGGTGATCTCGCGCCTGGCCAGGTGCGCTCCTAGGCAGAAATGCGGGCCGGCGCCGCCAAATCCGACATGCGGGTTGGGGGAGCGGGTGATGTCAAATCGCAGCGGGTCGGCGAAGACTGATTCATCCCGGTTCGCTGACCAGTACATCAGGGCGCACTTGTCGCCCTGGCGGTATTGATGGCCGTTCACCACCGCATCGCGGGTCACCGAGCGCCGCATCCAGATCACGGGGGACACGTACCTGACGATCTCCTCGACAGCGCCAGAAATCCTGCCCTCAAAGTCGGCGAGCAGCAGGTCACGCTGGTCCGGATGGTCGGTCAGCAGCACGAGCGCATGCGAGAGCGCCGTACGGGTCGTCTCGTTCCCGGCTACGACGAGCAGCACGAAGAACGAGGCGAGCTCAGCCGGAGTGAGCTTCTCGCCATCGACGTTCGCGGTTGCCAACGCCGAGATAAGGTCATCGCCCGGGTTACCTTCCCGCTCGGAGCTCAGGTTCGTGACCAGGACGGCGAGGTCGGAACCCGCGGTCAGGATCTGGGCGACCGCGGTGTCTATGTCCTCGCTGACGAACTCGGGGTCTGCACCGGCGAGGATCACGTTGGTATTCCGCAGCACCATCTCGAAGTGCTCGTC
>Ga0209240_1000409_pt1 | contig 18113 bp, 17 predicted proteins | sample GraSoi_2013_80cm_FD_185828 | JGI IMG/M metagenome (GOLD analysis project Ga0209240, IMG submission 185828) | Grasslands soil microbial communities from the Angelo Coastal Reserve, California, USA - Sample 9_17_2013_80cm (SPAdes) (version 2) | ecosystem: Environmental > Terrestrial > Soil >...
GCGCCGCTGCACCGCCTCGACCAAGGAGCGGAAGTCGCCGTCACCGGAGAACAACACCATGTGATCGATCGAGCCTGCGATCTCCATCGCATCCACGGCGAGCTCGATATCCATGCTGCCTTTGATCTTGCGCCGACCGGTCTGATCGACGAATTCCTTCGTCGCCTTGGTCACGACACTGTATCCATTATAGTCAAGCCAATCGATCAAAGGCCTGATCGACGAGTACTCCTGGTCCTCGATCACGGCGGTATAATAGAACGCGCGCAGGAGATAACCACGCGACTGAAACTCGCGCAGCAGACGCTTGTAGTCGATATCAAAACCGAGCGACTTGGCGGTGGCGTAGAGGTTGGCGCCGTCAATGAATAAGGCGATTTTTTCCGTTTTGGGTTCCATGATCGATCTCGGGCAAACTCATTGAATGTTGGACGTTGCTCCGGACGCGCGCAGCCGCCGGCTAATGCTGCCGGTCCTTGGCTCGTCGGGACTGGGTGGTCGCCTGCCGCTCAATTGCGGGTGCACGCTCGTTGTCACAACCAATCCGAAAATACAAGGGATCGCGTGGCGGTTCCTTCATTTGCCTAACAGAGGCACGCCGAGACGCCAAGACAAATATGAACGTCAATTTCGCCTTGCACTTTGACGACAAGATCGCTACCTAACGGCCGAGTTTTCACGAGTTCCATTGCAGGAGCGACACGATCATGGCCCGCGTCACCGTCGAGGACTGTATCGACAAGGTCGAGAACCGTTTCGATCTCGTGCTGCTGGCTAGCCACCGCGCGCGGATGGTCTCAGCCGGTTCGCAGATCACGATCGACCGCGACAACGACAAGAATCCGGTAGTCGCGCTACGCGAAATTGCCGAGAAGACGATCTCACCCGATGACCTCAAGGAAGAGCTGGTTCATTCGCTGCAGAAATATGTCGAGGTGGACGAACCCGAGCCCGAGGCGGCGCCGCTGATCACTGCGACCGGCGGCACGGTGGATGCCGACGATACCGAGGTCACCGTCGAGCGGATGACCGAAGAAGAGCTTCTCAAGGGACTGGAAGGGCTGACCCCGCCCGAGGAACAGCCCGAGGAAGAAGAATGAAGCCTCAGGGGCTTTGATCTCGCCGGCGCCCCGAGTTCTGCCGGTTCGTCGTCAGGCGGCGATTCTTCGGCGTGCCTTGTAGCCGTTAACACCCGTGATGATATCCTTGGGATATGATGTCCGCGCACCGCGCGGAGCCACCCAAGGATAACGATGGCGCGTTCTTCCCCTAGCCTGCCGCGCATGCAGAACCAGTCCCGGGCGCGGGCGCCGCTCGAGCGTAGTCTCAATATTGTCTCCCAAGTCATTGAAAAGGCCGTAAAACAAAAGAAGTCGTCCCCGCCGCCAATGATGCGGCAATACGACTTGATCGAGCGCGTAAGGCGCTACAATCCACAGACCAGCGAGGCCTTGCTCAATCGCGCCTACGTCTACGCGATGAAGGCGCATGGCGAGCAAAGGCGCGCGTCGGGCGACCCCTATTTCTCCCACCCCCTCGAAGTGGCGGCCATCCTGACCGATCTCAAGCTCGACGATGCCACGATCGCCGCCGCGCTGCTGCACGATACCATCGAGGATACGACCGCAACCCGCGCCGAGATCGACCAGATGTTCGGGGAGGACATCGGCGCGCTGGTCGAGGGTCTCACCAAGCTCAACAAACTCGAACTCGTCACCAAAGAGGCCAAGCAAGCGGAAAACCTGCGCAAGCTGTTGCTGGCGATCGCGGACGACGTGCGGGTGTTGCTGGTCAAGCTTGCGGACCGGCTGCACAACATGCGCACATTGTCCCATATGCCGCCGGAGGCGCGCCGGCGCAGCGCGGAGGAGACGCTCGACATCTATGCTCCGCTCGCAGGCCGCATGGGCATGCATGGGATGCGCGAGGAACTCGAGGACTTGGCGTTCCGCGAACTCAACTCCGAAGCCTATGCGGTTATCAGCGAACGTCTCGACGCACTCGAAGCGAAGAATGTCGGCCTGGTAACCGAGATCGAGCAGCAGCTCACGCGAAAGCTATCCGAACGCGGCATCGAAGCCGACGTCTCAGGACGGCGCAAGCGCGCCTATTCCATCTGGCGCAAGATGGAGCAAAAATCGATCGGATTCGAGCAGCTTTCCGACATTTTCGGGTTCCGTGTCGTGGTGAAGACGGTCGCTGAATGCTATCAGGCGCTTGGCGTCGTGCACACGACCTGGCCGGTGGTGCCGGGCCGCTTCAGAGACTACGTTTCAACCCCCAAGCAGAACGACTATCGCTCCATTCACAGCACGGTGATCGGCCCGAGCCAACAGCGCGTCGAATTGCAAATCCGTACCCGCGATATGCACGAGATCGCAGAATACGGAATCGCGGCCCACGCCCTCTACAAGGACGGGGTCGGCTCGCCGACCGAGATGCTCTCGCGTGAATCGAGCGCTTATGCATGGCTGCGCCGCACGATCGAGCTGCTCGCCGAGGGCTCCAACCCGGAGGAGTTTCTCGAGCACACAAAGCTCGAACTGTTCCACGACCAGGTGTTTTGCTTCACGCCGAAAGGCAAGTTGATCGCCCTTCCGCGCGGGGCAAACGCGATCGATTTTGCCTACGCGGTGCACACCGACGTCGGCAACATGGCGGTCGGCTGCAAGATCAACGGCCAGATCGCCCCGCTCGTCTCGGAGCTTGCCAACGGGGACGAGGTCGAGATCATCACCTCCCGCGCGCAGATCGCTCCGCCGGCGGCCTGGGCGTCGCTCGTAAGCACCGGCAAGGCGCGCGCCGCGATCCGACGCGCCACTCGCACCGCGGTGCGTAACCAATATGCCGGCCTCGGCCGCCGCATCGTCGAACGGCTATGTCAGCGCGCGAAGATCGTCTATTCCGACGAAAAGCTCCAAGGCGCACTGCCGCGGCTAGCGCGCCCCTCGGTCGAAGAGGTGATGTCTTGCGTGGGCCGCGGCGAGATGCGTGCCGCCGATGTGGTGCGCGCCATGTACCCGGACTACAAGGAGGAGCGCGCGGCCGCCATCGCCCAGCAGCCGAAGCCGGAGAGCGGCTGGTTCGGCCTCAAGCGAGCGAAATCCGTCAAAGTGAAGGCCCCCGGCGAGGCCACTGCTGCCATTCCAATTCGTGGCATCAATTCCGACTTGCCGGTGCGTTTCGCGCCCAACGGCGGCGCGGTGCCGGGTGACCGTATCGTCGGTATTCTCACTCCTGGGGAGGGCATCACCATCTATCCGATCCAGTCGCCGGCCTTGAGTGATTTCGAGGACGTGCCCGAGCGTTGGCTGGATCTGCGTTGGGACGTGGAGGAGCGCACGCCGCAACGCTTCCCGGCGCGCATCGTGCTTCAGACGGTCAATGAGCCGGGATCGCTCGCCCAGGTCGCCCAGGTCATCGCCGAGCACGACGGCAACATTGACAATATCAGTATGGAACGCTCGTCACCCGACTTCACGTCGGTGACCATCGATCTCGAAGTCTTCGATATCAAGCACCTCAACTCGATTATCGCGCAATTGCGGGCGAAGGACGTGGTGGCGCACGCCGAGCGGGTGCATGCTTGAAGTGCACGCCGAGGGCGGTTCCCCGGGCCACGACCTGACGGCAACAAAGAATGGCGGCTTCCCACCTTCGTCTCGGCGTCAATGTCGATCACGTCGCTACCATCCGTAACGCCCGCGGCGGACGCCACCCGGATCCGGTACGTGCGGCGCAGATTGCCATTGATGCCGGCGCTGACGGCATTACCGCGCATTTGCGTGAAGACCGGCGTCACATCCGCGATGATGACATTGCCCGCCTCAAGGCGGAGATCGCAAAGCCGCTCAATTTGGAAATGGCGGCGACCGAAGGCATGGTTCGGATCGCAGTCGACACCCGTCCGCACGCCGCCTGTCTCGTACCTGAACGTCGCGAAGAACGCACGACCGAGGGCGGCCTCGATGTAGCCGGCCAGCAGGACACGCTCGCCTCCGTCGTGACCAGATTGCGGGGCGCCGGCGTCCGCGTCTCATTGTTTATCGCCGCCGAGCCGCGGCAGATTCAGGCAGCGGTTGCCATCGGGGCGCCGGTGATCGAGATTCACACCGGCGCGTGGTGCGACGCCGTTGCCGAGAACCGGATGTCGGCGGCGCAGGCCGAATGGCAGCGCATCCGCCACGGTGCCCAGCTGGCTCGGCGCCTCGGCCTCGAGGTTCATGCGGGCCACGGCCTGAACTTCGCCACTGCCGAAGCGATCGCGGCTTTGCCCGAGATCATCGAACTCAACATCGGGCATTTTCTGATCGGGGAGGCGGTCTCCTGCGGCCTCGCCGAGGCTGTGAGGGCCATGCGGGCGTCGATCGACCGGGGGCGTGCATGATCCTCGGCGTCGGCTCGGATCTCATCGACGTGCGCCGCATCGAGCGAACGATCGAGCGGCACGGCGACCGGTTCCTCGCTCGTATCTTCACCGCCGCTGAGCGGGCGAAAGCCGAGAGCCGCGCCAGAAGGGCGGAGACTTATGCAAAGCGCTTCGCCGCCAAGGAAGCCTGCGCGAAGGCGCTCGGCACGGGTCTGCGCGCGGGCGTATTTTGGCGGGACATGGGCGTGGTCAACCTCGGGTCGGGCCGACCCACCATGAAACTCACCGGCGGTGCGCTCGCACGGCTCAAAGCCATTACGCCCGCGGACTGTGAGGCGCGCATCGATGTGACCCTCACCGATGAAGGTCCAATGGCTCAAGCGCTGGTGGTGATCTCGGCGGTGCCACTCACGTCCTCCCTATAGTTTCGATGCCCTTTGTTGCCACAGAGCGCGCCAAACGCGACATTTTGTACGGCGCTCGGATTGTTCCGACGGCGGCTGCAATGATTGCCGCCCCAGCTTTCCAACCCCATATTTGCCAACGTTTGCGCCTTTGCTTGCGAGCCGCTACAAGGGCGCGGCGCAAGCAGGTCGCGACGCTTTGGGGGGTGCGCGCGGCGCCCGAAGGACTAACACGCTGAAATAAGGTGATTTTCATATCGCGGTGGACGGGGTCGCCCGACTCGGGCGGCGCCGCGGGGCGCGCGCCACCAAAAGGATGCAGAGGCTAATGAGCGTGACAGCAGGAGCAAAGAGGAAAGAGGGCGGTATTGCCGAGACCGGGCGCGTGATCTTTCACGCTCTCATTATTGCGCTCGTCATTCGCACGTTCCTGTTCCAGCCTTTCAACATCCCATCGGGCTCGATGAAGGCGACGCTGCTGGTGGGCGACTATCTCTTCGTATCGAAATATTCCTATGGCTATAGCCACTACTCGCTGCCGTTCTCGCCGCCGCTATTTCCGGGCCGCATCTGGGCAGCGCAGCCCAACCGCGGCGATGTGGTCGTGTTCCGGCTGCCAAAGGACGATTCGACCGACTACATCAAGCGGGTGATCGGCTTGCCCGGCGATCGCATCCAGATGATCGACGGCGTGCTGCATATCAACGGCGAGCCTGTCAAGCGTGAGCGCGTCGACGACTTCATCGAAACCGAGGAAGGCACGCGCGCAACGCGCGTGAAACGCTGGCGCGAAACTTTGCCGAACGGGGTGAGCTACACGACGCTCGATCTCGTGGACAACGGGTTTTACGATAATACCCCGGTGTATCAGGTGCCCGCCGGCCATTTTTTCATGATGGGCGACAATCGCGACAATTCGACCGATAGCCGCGTGCTCAGCCAGGTCGGCTATGTGCCATTCGAGAACATCGTCGGCCGGGCTCAGATCATCTTTTTCTCGATCCGCGAAGGCGAGCACGCCTGGATGGTGTGGCGCTGGCCATGGGCCGTGCGCTGGAACCGGCTGTTCACGATCGTCAGATGAGCCGCGCGCGAGCACGGAAAACTCCCATCGAAGCGCCTAGTGCCGCCACCGCTGGTGAGCCGCCTCGTCCCGCCGCTGCCGATCCCCCTGCAAAGCCCAGCCTGAAGGAGCGTCGCCGTCGCCGCGATCTGTCGGCGTTTCAGGAGCGCATCGGATATCAATTCAGTGATCCCGCGCTGCTCGAGCAGGCGCTCACGCACATCTCCGCGCTGAGCGGCGCGCGTAACCGCGCCTCGTGCTATCAGCGGCTCGAGTTTCTCGGCGATCACGTGCTCGGGCTCATCATCTCCGATATGCTGTTCCGGACATTCGCGAAAGCCGACGAAGGGGAGATGTCGCGTCGTCTTGCCGACCTCGTGCGCAGGGAGGCCTGCGCTGATGTCGGCCGCGGACTAGATCTCGGTGCAGTGATCAGGCTCGGTGCGTCGGAAGCCCGTGCCGGCGGCCGCGGCCGCCCTGCCATCCTGGCCGACGCTTGCGAGGCGCTGATCGGCGCAGTGTTCGTCGACGGCGGGTATCCAGCCGCTGCCGCGCTCGTCGAACGGCTGTGGAGCGAACGCATGCGCACGCCGTCGCGGCCGCTGCGCGATTCCAAGACAGTGCTGCAAGAATGGGCGCAGGCGCGCGGAATGCCCACGCCGGCCTATCGTGAGGTCGAGCGCAAGGGCCCGGACCACAGTCCGGAATTCCGCGTTGCGGTGGAGCTTCCCAAGCTCGGGCCGGCCGAGGGGCTTGGCCGCTCCAAGCGTGCCGCGGAGCAAGCCGCCGCGGCCGCTATGCTCTCGCGCGCCGGTGTCAAAACCGATCGCCTCTGAAAGGAAAGGCGCTCGCCAATCGTTCGCTTCTTTGCCGGAGCGGGCGGGCGGCGATGGCGGTTCTGCGCCGGGAGCGACCGCCCAGACACGCTGCGGATTCGTTGTGCTGATCGGCGCACCCAATGTCGGCAAATCGACGCTGATCAATGCGCTCGTCGGAACCAAGGTCGCCATTGTCTCCCACAAAGCGCAGACGACGCGCGCGTTGTTGCGCGGGATCGCGATCGTCGATGGCTCGCAGCTCGTCTTCATCGATACACCGGGCATTTTTGCGCCCAAGCGCCGGCTCGATCGCGCGATGGTCACGACGGCCTGGTCGGGGGTAGATGATTCCGACATCGCCGCCTCGACGAGGAGGCGGGTGCGATGCTCGAGCGGCTCAGCACAGTTGCCCGAGCCAAGCTCCTGCTCATCAACAAGGTAGACCTCGTCGAGAAACCTGCGCTGCTCGAGATTGCCAAGGCGGCCAACGCGCGCACAAACTTCGCGACCACGTTCATGATCTCGGCGCTGACCGGCGACGGTGTTGCCGATGTCAAACGCTGGTTGGCTGAGCATGTGCCGGAGGGCCCGTGGCATTACCCTGCCGACCAAATCACCGATGCACCGCTGCGCCAACTGGCGTCCGAGATCACGCGCGAGAAGCTCTATTTGCGCCTGCATCAGGAATTGCCATATCAATCGACGGTCGAGACCGATACATGGAAGGAACTCAAGGACGGCTCGACCCGCATCGAGCAGACGATCTATGTCGAGCGCGAAAGCCAACGTAAGATCGTCCTCGGCAAGGGCGGGCAGACCATCAGGGCGATCGGCGCCGATGCACGCCGGGAGATCGCCGACATGGTCGAGGGTCCGGTGCACCTGTTTCTATTCGTCAAGGTGCGCGAGCGGTGGGGCGAGGACCCTGAACGCTACCGCGGGATGGGACTTGAGTTCCCGGGTGACTAGCGATGCAGTGGACCGACGAAGGCATAGTGCTCGGCAGCAAGCGCCACGGCGAGGGCAATGCGATCCTCGAGCTGATGACGCGGGCACACGGGCGCCATCTTGGCCTCGTGCGGGGCGGCGCGAACGCGCGGCTGCGCCCGGTGCTGCAGGCGGGCAATACCGTCAGCTGCACCTGGCGCGCGCGGCTCGACGAGCATCTCGGCCACTACGTGGTCGAGGGCCTCGATGCGCGCGCGGCCTCATTTCTACCCGTCCCGCACGCGCTTTACGGCACGACGCATCTCGCCGCGCTCTGCCGGCTGCTGCCCGAGCGCGATCCGCATCCGCAGATTCATGCCGCGCTCGCGCACCTGCTCGACGGGCTCCTCGATCCACGCCGCGCCGCGCCCGGCATGGTGCGCTTCGAGTTGAGGCTTCTGGCGGAGCTCGGCTTCGGACTCGATCTTTCGGTCTGCGCGGCGAGCGGAGTAGAGACTGACCTCGTCTATGTATCGCCGAAATCGGGACGTGCGGTATCGCGGCAGGCGGGCGAGGCATGGAAGGACAAGCTGTTGGTCCTGCCCGCATTTCTGCGCGAGGCGTGCGCCGGTGATCCTTCGCCTCAGGACATCGCCGACGGCTTTGAGTTGACCGGCTTTTTCCTCGCGCGTCGCGTGCTTGAGTCGCGCCGTGTTAGCCTCGCCGACGCGCGCGCAAGCTTCATCGCCGCTCTGCGGCGTGACGCTCGCCCTCCAGCGGACGGCTCCGAGGAGAGCGGGCCGGGATTTGGCCCGCCCTCCGGCGGTCTCACCACCAGCGATGATGCCAACGGTGCCGCCACCACCAATGCCGGTAGTGATAGCCGCGCCAGTGCGCTTGATCGACTGCCCGGTTGAGGTTGGCAGCCGTTTCCAGGGCACCGCCGAGGCCCGGCGCAGCCGAGCCCGGCGAGACGCCGAGGAGGACGATACCCACGCTCACCAGCGGCGCGACGAAGATTGCACGCATTTCATTCTCCTTAGTTTTCTCGAGAAGCGCCGACCGAGCGCTTCCATGTCTGGCGTCTGGCGACCGCGTGCTGCGGTCTTGAGAATCGGCCGGCGGCGCCGCGCGTTCATCCGTCGATCGGCTTCGCCGATCGCCCCGTACCGCGACGACAAACGCCATTGGCCTCAATCTACGCCTCGCAACCAGAACAGCGCGTGGCTAATTCATTCATCGCTTGTTCATGGCGTGCCTCGGCATTAACTCTTCCGCATGGGCAAGGAACTGATTCCCCCTCGCGAAGGCGAGATCGAGGAAATTGCGCTGCGCCAGGCGCTCGAAGAGCGCTACCTGCAATACGCTCTGTCCACGATCACCGGCCGCGCGCTGCCGGACGCGCGCGACGGGCTCAAGCCGGTGCACCGCCGGCTCTTGTATGCGATGCGGCAGTTGCGTCTCGACCCCGGCGCCGCATTCAAGAAATGCGCGCGCGTCGTCGGAGACGTCATCGGCAAGTTCCATCCGCACGGCGATCAGGCCGTGTACGACGCGCTAGTGCGCTTGGCCCAGGATTTTGCCCAGCGCTACCCCTTAATCGACGGACAGGGAAATTTCGGCAACGTCGACGGCGATAATCCCGCCGCCATGCGCTACACCGAGGCGCGGCTCACTGAGGTTGCGCACCGTTTGCTCGATGGCATCGAGGAGGACGCGATCGACTTCAGGCCGACCTACGACGGCTCGGAGAACGAGCCGGTGGTGCTGCCGGGTGCGTTCCCAAATCTTCTCGCCAATGGCTCGCAGGGCATCGCGGTTGGGATGGCGACAGCGATCCCGCCCCACAACGCGGCCGAGCTCTGCGACGCGGCCCTTCACCTGATCGATACACCCAATGCCAGAAGCCGCACGCTGCTGAAATACGTGCCTGGTCCCGATTTCCCGACCGGAGGCATCATCGTCGATCCTCCCGCCGTCATCGTCGAGGCCTATACCACCGGCCGCGGGTCGTTTCGTGTCCGAGCGCGCTGGCACAAGGAAGACACCGGTCGCGGCACTTACCTAATCGTCGTTACTGAGATTCCCTGGCAGGTGCAGAAAGGCCGGCTGGTGGAAAAGCTCGCCGAGCTTGTCAACGAGAAGAAGCTTCCGCTCGTTGCCGACGTGCGCGACGAATCGGCTGATGACATCCGACTCGTGATCGAACCGCGCGCGCGTGCGGTCGATCCTGGCCTGCTCATGGAATCCTTATTCAAGCTGAGCGAACTCGAAACCCGCATTCCGCTCAACATGAATGTCCTGTTGCGGGGGCGCATCCCCAAGGTCATCGGCCTCGCGGAGGCGCTCAGCGAATGGCTTGCCCATCGCCGCGAGGTGCTGTTGCGGCGTTCGCAGTTCCGGCTCGGGCAGATCGAGCATCGGCTGCAAGTGCTGGGCGGTTACCTCGTCGCCTATCTCAACCTCGATAGGGTGATCAAGATCATCCGCAACGAAGATGAGCCGAAGCCGGTTCTGATGAGGACGTTCAGACTCTCCGATGTGCAGGCCGATGCCATCCTCAACATGCGGCTGCGCAACCTGCGCAGGCTCGAGGAAATCGAGATCAAGCAGGAGGACAAGCAGCTGCGTGCGGAGCGCAAGTCGCTCAAGGCGCTCATCGGCTCGGAGAAGGCGCAATGGAGAAAAGTCGCCGACGAGATCAGGGAGGTGCGTGCGAGGCTCTCTACGAAGACGCCGCTGGGCAAGCGCCGTACCACGTTCGCCGAGGCGCCCGAGCACGACGAGGCGGCGATCGAACAGGCGCTGGTCGAGCGCGAGCCGATCACAGTGGTCGTATCGGAAAAGGGCTGGATCCGGGCGCTGCGGGGCACGGTGGGCGATCTGTCGGGCATTGCATTCAAGGCGGATGACGGCCCGAAATTCGCATTCCCGGCAGAGACAACCTCCCGCTGCATGGTGTTCGCCAGCAACGGCCGCTTCTACACGCTCGATGCGGCGAAGCTCCCCGGTGGCCGCGGCCATGGCGAGCCGATTCGGCTGTTTATCGATCTGGAGCAGGAGGCTGATCTCGTAGCTGCTTTCCGCCATCAGGGCGGGCGCAAATTCCTTGTTGCAAGCGCACAGGGGCGCGGCTTCGTCGTTGCCGAGGACGAATGCCTCGCCAACACCCGCAAGGGTAAGCAGGTGCTCAACGTGGCCCCGCCCGACGCCGCGCGGGCGCTCGCGGTCGTGGAGGGCGAGCTCGTCGCATCGATCGGCGGGAATCGCAAGATGGTGATCTTCCCGCTCGATCAGGTTCCCGAAATGGCGCGCGGGCGCGGCGTACGGCTGCAACGGTACAAGGACGGAGGCCTCAGCGATCTCAAGACGTTCATGGCCCAGCAGGGTCTGTCGTGGACCGATACCGCCGGCCGCGCGTTCACGCTCACGCTCAACGAGCTTGCCGATTGGCGCGGCAATCGCGCCGACGCCGGACGATTGGCGCCGAAGGGCTTCCCGCGCTCCAATACGTTTGGCCAATTGCGCGGCAACGGCAACGCCGAGGGGAGATGACAGCATAGGGATCCCTTGCGCGGCATCTCGATGTGCGGGAAAACCCCCGTCGAGGGGAACCAACGCATTGCCTTATCGTTCAAGGCACCGAGGCGCTGAGAAGATCAGATGGACAAGATCGTAAAATTCAATCATCGCCTCAAAAAGCGAGGTTCGCGACAGAGCGCCGTGGTTCGACCCTCGCGCGCCGAGGCTGAAGAGGCGGTACGGACGCTCATTCGTTGGGCCGGCGATGATCCCGACCGCGAAGGACTTGTCGGCACGCCGGCGCGCGTCGCGCGCGCATACGAGGAGTGGTTTGCAGGTTATTTCGAAAATCCGCGCGAGTACTTGAAGCGAACCTTCGAAGAAGTCGCCGGCTACGACGAGATCGTCCTGCTGCGCGACATCCGGTTCGAATCGCATTGCGAACACCACATAGCGCCGATCATCGGCCGCGTTCACATCGGCTATCTGCCGCGCCAGCGGGTTGTGGGAATTTCCAAACTCGTCCGTCTCGTCGACGTCTATTCGAAGCGGCTTCAAGTTCAGGAGAAAATGACCTCCGAGATCGCCGCGTGCCTGGACAGCGTGCTCAAGCCGTTCGGAGTGGGCGTGGTGGTGGAAGCCGCTCACGAATGCATGACCACTAGAGGCGTGCACAAATCCGACGTCACGATGGTGACCAGCTGTATGCTAGGAACCTTTCGAACCAAGGCAGCGACTCGCCAGGAGTTCTTGTCGGCCATCAACTTGAGAGGTGGCGCTTCCGGGGGCCATGCCGCCGTCTGAAAACTGCGGCTGCGGAGACCGTTTAGCTCGCAACGAATACGATCGACACCGGCGAGTTTTCGAGCACCGCCGCCGCGGTCTCACCGAAGAACAACTTGTCGCCGGGGCGGCGGCTCACGCCCATGATGATGAGATCATGGGCGCGTTTCTTCGCTTCCGCGAGAATCGCGTCACGTGCCGCCATGTCCGAGTGGACGACGGGCCTTACCGTTACGTCACGGTGGTCGGCCATCTCGACTATATCTCTCATGATGGCCTGCTCCTGCCGACGTGCGCGAAAGGCGCGACGCTTGCGTCCGTCGTTTGCCGCGCTGGTGGCAACGTAGAGCGCGGTCATCGTGCCGCCGCAGGCGCGTGCGATGGCGACGGCGGCGTCGGCCGCGCGGCGCGATACCTCGTTTCCCGTGACTGGAACGACGATGCGCAACGGGGTTCGCTGCGGCTCCCGCAGGTGATCGCCGTTCCCGGCCACGATGGCGAGCGGGCCCTCAAATGCCGCGGCGATCCGGCTGACGCCTTCATCAAAGAGGCCGCTTTTGCCGCGCGTATTCTCGATCCCGACAAACAGAAGGTCGTAGCCCTTTCTCGCCTCCTTCGCGATTGCTTCCCCGGCGCCGGTGTCTTGCTTGCGAACCGTCACGTCGACCGGCGAGGCGTCGTCGTCGCCGCTTTGCGCAGGTTTGGTCTCGTCGGCGGCCGCCTTGACGGTCTTCTGGGCGCGATTACCGGATTCATTCTCCAGTTCCTCGTGGTGGCTGGACTTGCCCTTCTGCGACAGCGACATGACCGTGATGGGAATGCCCCGGCTGCCGGCCAAGAGCCCTGCGAGGCTGGCCGCGAACTTGCCGTTCGCGCTCTGGTCCACGGCGAGCAACAGGCGTTCCAAATTCGACACGAAGCCGCGCGCCTCGAACCCCTCGCGCTCCAGCCGCTGCTTCTCCGCTCTGCCCATCGGCACCCGCGCCAAGGCCCAGCGCAGCATCGGCGGCATCGCCATGGTCGTCGCAAGGGCCATGGTCACGATCATGGTGAAGAGATCTTGGGTGAGTGCGCCCATCGACAATCCGATCGTGGCGATGATCACCTCGGTCGAGCCGCGTGCGTTCATTCCGCAAGCGAGCGCAAAGGCTTCGCGCCGGGTCAGTCCGCCGATTTCGCCGCCGATGAAGGCGCCGGCGAATTTGCCGAAGCTCGCAATCGCGATCAGGCCTAGGGTCATGAGCAACAGGGACAAATCCTTCAGCACGGTGAGATCGGCAGAAAGTCCGGCAATGCCAAAGAACACCGGCATGAAGAACGCGAGAATGAGACCGCGCAGTTGCTCGTCGATATGTTTGCTGAGAATTGGGGACTCCCCGATCAGCACGCCAGCGACGAAAGCACCGAGTACCGTGTGCACGCCGATGAAGTGCGTCAGTAGCGCCATGGCGCCCATGATCACGAGAATAGTCGTAATCACGGGGAATTCGCTTTCGAAATTGTCGTTCGTCCATCGAATCAGGAAATAGACGATTCGTCGGCCGACGGTGAAGCTCGCAAGCAGGAACGCGGCTGTCCCCAGCACGCTTCTGATCACGTTCATGACGTCGATCGTGCCTGCCTGGGCGAGGCCGAAGATGACGGCGATGATCACCCAGCCGATGGAGTCTTCGCAGATGGCGGAGGCGACGATGATCTGTCCAAGGTTACGGCGGGTAAATCCCATTTCGCGCACGATCGCCGCCACGATCTTGATCGAAGAAATGAGGTGAGCAGCCGCTGATCCGGATGCGGAAGCAGCCATTCCGGCAGGAACTGACCGAGCACGAAGCCACAAATGAACGGAATTGCGACGCCGGTGACGGAGATGCTCAGCGCGGACTTGCCGACCGTTCGCACGAGCTTGAGGTCGGTCTCCATTCCAGTCAGCAGCAGCAGCAGGAGAATGCCGTACTGCGAGACGCCATCGAGCATGGCTTTCTGCTCGGCCGTGCGCGGAAAGATGGCGTGCTGCAAGTCCGGCCACAGCACGCCAAGCAGCGAAGGTCCGAGCATGATGCCGCCGAGCAACATGCCCATCACCGACGGCTGCCCGATGCGATTCATGATCTCGCCCAAGAGGCGGCCAACCAGCATCAGCGTGATGAGCTGGGCGAGAAAAACGACCTCCGAGGCGCCGCTCTTGCCGGTGTCGGCCGCAAGGGACGCCGCTGTGCTCAGCGCCAGGACTGCGGCCGCGCAAAGGCTGGCGCGCGCGCCCTGGCGTGCGGCAGCGAAGATTGGGGTCGAGCAGGTCATGGAGAGGCCCGCGGCCCCTCAATCCGGCCCGGTCGCAATTGTTCCCGGCCGCCGCATTGAGGGATGACCGGCACCTGGCCCTGAATCGGCCACGCGGGCGAGCGGCGCTGCAATTGCAAATTATTTGCAAGAAGGCTATGCAGGCGGAAGCAGAACTTGATCATGGCCCTCTCGTCCGTGCCGCAAGAGCGATCGCCCCCCGCCTCCGCATATGCCGAAACCGGCTGGCGGCGCAGCCGCAGCACGCCCTCGCTGTCCGAGGTTTTTGGCTCGGTTTCGACGCGCCCGCGCGGACCTCTATGGAAGAGACTCCTGGCCTTTCTGGGACCCGGCTATCTGGTCGCCGTCGGTTACATGGATCCGGGCAATTGGGCCACCTCGCTCGCTGGCGGATCGAAGTTCGGCTACGCGCTGCTTGTCATCGCGCTGCTCTCGAACGTCATGGCGATCCTTCTGCAGGCGCTATGCGCGCGGCTGGGAATTGGGGCCGGCCGCGATCTTGCGCAGGCCTGCAGCGATGCGTTTCCGCGCGCCCTGTCTTGGCCGCTTTGGCTGCTCGCTGAAATCGCCATCTGCGCGACCGATCTCGCTGAAGTGATCGGCACCGCCATCGGCCTCAATCTTCTGTTCGGGATTCCGCTGGAAATCGGCGTCATCATTACGGCGCTCGACGTGTTTCTCATTCTCGGAATGCAGCATCTGGGCTTCCGCTGGGTCGAATCATTCGTGGTGGCTCTGCTCGGCGTCATCGCCACCTGTTTTGCCGTTCAGATCGCGCTCGCGCATCCCGATTGGCGCAAGGTCATCATCGGTTTTGCGCCAACGACGGAACTCGTAACCAATCCTGAAATGCTCTACCTCGCCATCGGCATCATTGGGGCGACGGTGATGCCGCACAATCTCTATCTGCATTCCGGAGTGGTACAAACGCGCCGGTTCGGCAGCACGGTCGAGGACAAACGCGAGGCGATCAAGCTCGCTACGCTGGACTCCACCATCGCGCTGATGTTCGCACTACTCATCAACGCGTCGATCCTGATCCTGGCGGCCGCAACGTTCAACAAGGCGGGCAAGACGGAGGTTGCCGAACTCGATCAGGCGCACGCGTTTCTGGCGCCGTTGCTCGGCTCCGCCATCGCCCCGACGCTGTTCGGGATCGCGCTCCTGTGTTGCGGAATCAATTCCACGGTGACCGCGACCTTGTCCGGTCAAATCGTCATGGAGGGCTTCATCGACATCCGGTTGCCGGCTTGGGCGCGGCGGCTCGCGACCCGCGCGCTTGCCATTGTTCCGGCCGCGATCGTCACGATCTGGTACGGGGAGGCCGGCACGGCAAAACTTCTGATCTTCAGCCAAGTAGTCTTGGGCCTTGCCTTGCCATTCTCGATCGTGCCGCTGGTGATGTTCACCGCCGACCGCCGGAAGATGAACGCGCTGGTTTCCCCGCGCTGGCTCACGATGCTCGCGGCGCTCGTGGCCGCGCTCATCATCGCGCTCAACGTGAAATTGATTGCGGACCAAGTCCTGACGTAAGCCGCGCCGCCAACGCCGGCGCCCTAGCGTTCCACCCGCGTCCAACCGTGCGGCGTGAGCCGCTCCTGCGGCAGGAAGCGCCCCTTGTATCCCATTTTGCGCGAGCCCTCGACCCAATAGCCGAGATAAACATAGGCGAGCCGCATCTCGCGCGCACGCGCGATGTGGTCGAGAATCATGAAAGTACCGAGCGAGCGGGAGGCGTGATCGGAATCGAAGAAGGAGTAGACCATGGAGAGCCCGTCGCTGAGCACGTCGGTCAGCGCGACTGCCAGCAGCTCGCCGTTGCCGCGACTCTCTCCGCGCCGCCGTCGTCGATATTCGACCATACGGGTTTCGACGTGGCTGTCTTCCACCATGATGGCGTAATCGAGCACCGTCATGTCTGCCATCCCGCCATCGCGGTGCCGTGCGTCGAGATAGGAGCGGAACACCGAATATTGTTCGGCGGTTGGCACGGAAGCGCGCATTTCGCCGGCGATATCGCGGTTGCGATCGAGGATGCGCCGCATGCTGCGCGTCGGCTGAAAATCCTCGGCCACCACCCTGACCGAGACGCAAGCGCGGCAGTGTTCGCAGGCGGGCCGATAGGCGATGGACTGGCTGCGCCGGAAACCGCCGTGCGTGAGCAAATCATTGAGCTCGGCGGCGCGCTCGCCGACGAGATGCGTAAACACCTTGCGCTCCTCGCGGCCCGGCAGGTAGGGACACGGCGAGGGCGCCGTCAGATAGAATTGCGGGGTGTTGCGCGAGTGCTGGGTCACGGCGCTCTCGGAGCCGGTACCATTTCCGTCTCGGAGTCTAGGATTGCGCGGGCGGGGCGTTTCGTCAAATGCCTTGTGGGCGGGACGTACGGCGCAACACCTGGGCACGAGCGCCGTTGTTGATGATGATAGTGCCGACCAGCATGTCGTGCAGCAGCCGGCGCCGGTGATTGAAAAACGCGACCAGAAGGATCAGGGGGGTCAAAAAAGAGATCGTGACCCAGTAGACGATGGCATGAACCGCGCCCAAGACGAAGTAGGCGGGAGCTCCGTACCAGGTCCGCATTTCGATATCCATCGCCCGCATGCCGATTGTCGCGGAGGCCGGGCTGCTGAAGGTCAGCCCGTAATAGCAGATCGCCCAGATCACGGCCGCGGGTGACAGCAACCAATACAGGATCCATCCGAGGCCGAGCGTGATGAGACCGACGATGAAAATGAAGGCCGCCGCAAACAGCACCGGAATGGCGATGATGATGACGTCAATCACGAAGGCGATACAGCGGCGCGCCAATACGCCTTCGAACAGTTCCGGGTTGGCGATCGGGTCGTAGGCATGGGGTTTGACCTCGATGGAGACGCCGATCTTTCTCGGTCCGTCGTCGCTCATGTGCAAATGTCCTCGCTGGGCATTCTGCTATCCTGCAAATCAGGCCGCATCCAGCATAGACGCTCTTTATGCAGGAGGCACGGTCATTTGTGACGCGAAGCTCAAGCGTGCCCCCGCTTGCGCGAGGCGGGCGCGCGGCATGCGGCGCCGCTCCCGCTGAGCAAGACCCGGGCACATCCCGCGGCCAGGAGTTGAAGGCATGGGTATCACCATTGCCGACGTGGAGGCGGCCCGCCGCACCATCGCAGGGCAAGTGCTGCGCACGCCCATGCTCCCGGCGCCCAAACTTTCAGCGCTGACCGGCGCCGAGGTCTACGTCAAATACGAAAATCTGCAGGTCACCAATTCGTTCAAAGATCGCGGCGCGCTCAATAAGCTCGCGTCATTGGGCGAAAGCGCCCGTGCCCGCGGCGTTATTGCGATGTCGGCCGGCAACCACGCCCAAGCGGTCGCCTATCATGCCGCGCGGTTGACAATCCCTGCCACCATCGTCATGCCGGTGACAACGCCGTTCGTGAAGGTGGAGGCGACGCAGGCACACGGCGCCGAGGTGGTGCTTCAAGGCGAGACGGTGGCGGAGGCCCAGATTCGCGCCGAGACGCTCGCCCGCGACCGCGGCCTGACCTTCGTGCACCCCTATGACGATCCGCTGGTCATCGCCGGGCAAGGCACCATCGCACTCGAGATGCTGGAAGACGCGCCCGAGCTCGATGTGCTGGTGATTCCCATTGGCGGTGGCGGGCTTATCGCGGGCAATGTGATCGCCGCCCGAGCGCGCAAGTCGACCATCGAAATCGTGGGGGCAGAGGCCGCGCTGTATCCTTCGTTCTGGAACGCGCTGTACGGCGAAAACCTTCCGCTCGGCGGTGCGACCCTCGCCGAAGGCATCGCGGTGAAGAACGTCGGCGTGCTGGCGCTGCCGATCGTACGCGAGCTCGTGTCGAAAATCGTACTTGTAGATGAGGCCCATCTCGAGCGCGCGGTGAATGCTTATCTGACCCTGCAGAAGACGATGGCGGAAG
>Ga0209240_1000414_pt1 | contig 17969 bp, 18 predicted proteins | sample GraSoi_2013_80cm_FD_185828 | JGI IMG/M metagenome (GOLD analysis project Ga0209240, IMG submission 185828) | Grasslands soil microbial communities from the Angelo Coastal Reserve, California, USA - Sample 9_17_2013_80cm (SPAdes) (version 2) | ecosystem: Environmental > Terrestrial > Soil >...
CAGGGGCGCCACGAAGCGCAGCGCCGGCTAATAGCAGGCGGCCGCTCGGCTGCCCAACCCCCAGTCGCCGCGCGGTCGCGGCAACCCCCGGCCGCTGAGCGGCGCGGCAACCGGTAGCCGAGCGGCCCGCCGCAGTCCCCCTGATCGTGGCCGATACCCAGATCGTGGACCAATCGACCATAATCACGACGATTTGAATGGCCACAGGCGCAGGCCCGGGGTGCCGAACTAGCCGTAGTGTTCGGGCCGGATCAGCAGCTCGAAGCTTCGGCCGTCGGTCAGCGCGGCAAAGCTGCCAGCAGGCCGGAACCCGAGACTGTGTACCACGCGCAGAGCCCGCTCGTTAAAGGAAGCGACCGTCATCCGGAACGCGGCCGGGGCGAACTCGCGGCGCCCGAACTCCAGTCCGGTCGCAATGGCCGCCCGGCCCAGTCCTTTCCCAGTCAGGACAGGCCGCAGGCCGCCGCCGGTGTCCAGCGCCGAGTCGTCGTAGGCGCCGCCAGGAACCCGGCCGTCTGCGCCGAACGACCTGAAGCCGATGAGCTCGTCGCCGTCGGTCAGGGCGTAGAAGCCGCTCTCCGGACTGGCAATGAATGCAACGCTGGCGCCCGTCATGTCGTAGCAGTCGTAGGGCGCGGGGTATCGCCACGTAACTGTCTCGGCCGCGTAGCCCGCCGTCATCGGTGCGATCCGCACGCCGGCAGCATAGTGGAGGCCGGCGGCGCCGGTCGGCCAGCCGAGTCCCTGCCTCGCCCAGTCGTGCGGCCAGCCGGTCAGTCGATCAGATGTTCAGTCGGTCCCGTCGGTCAGTCGGACCGATCGGATCGCCCGCAGGCTCAGCACCACGGTCGTGCTCACCGCGGTCCAGGCCGCGGCGAAACCGAGCATCCGTCCTGGCCCGACGACGGCCGCCACCGGGCCTATCACGACGAAGCCAGCCGAACCGAGTGCGTACGAGCCGGTGAGCGCGAACGCGGTCACTCGCGCCAGCATCTCCTGAGGCACTCGCCTTTGCAGCACGGTCGTCCAGTAGGTGCTAAACACGGCGGAGCCGACGCCGGCCACAGACGCCCCGGCCGCGACCGCGTAGACCGGCAGGTGCAGGAACAACATCAGGCACGGAATGCTGTATCCGTAGCTGCCGACGATGGAAACTATCAACGGGCGGCGTGGTCGCCGCCCGACCAGGAGCAGGCCGGTCAGCACCGAGCCGAGCGCCATCGCGGCCATCACCGTGCCCCAGGCTCGGGCGCCGCCCAGGTACTCCCGCGCCAGGATCGGGCCGAGCAGCAGATAGGGCGCCCAGGTCAGGAGGTTGAACAGGGCGAGCTGAACAGTGATCACCCACAACCAGGTCTGGGTCCGGAACTGATGCCAGCCCTCCGCCAGGTCGCGCCAGGGCGAGTGCGCGGCGGGGCGGATCGCAGGGACCCTGACCAGAGTCAGCGAGATGAGGCTGGCGCAGAAGGTCGCAGCGTCCACGGCGATCACGATGGCGGGCTGGGTGAGGCCAATCAAGACTCCAGCAAGCGCTGGCCCTACGACCTTGGTCGCAGCCTCGGCAACACCCACCAGCGCATTGGCGTCGGCGAGCTTGTCCGGCGGCGTGATCGCAGGCATCAGGCCGCCCAGAGCCGGGGTGAAGAAGGCCTCGCCGGTACCGACCACGGCGGTCAGCGCGGCGATCAGCCAGATGGGCGGCCTGGCGACGAGCAAGGTCGCGGCCAGGACTCCTTGCGCGGCTAGCCGCGCGCCGTCGGCAGCTAGCATCACCTTGCGCCTGCCAATCCGGTCCGCGAGAACCCCGCCGCCCAGCATGAACAGCACCTGCGGAATGACGCCGGCCGCGAACACGTAACCGAGGTCGGCAGCGCTCCCGCCTTCGCTCAGAACGGCAAACGCGAGCGCGACCGACGACATCGCCGATCCGAGCAGCGAGGTCGCGTATCCGGCGTAGAACCTCCTGAAGCGCTGCTCGCGGAGCACCGCCAGGCGGGCGGCGCGTCGCGACCTGACCCCCGCTTCCAGCCCGGAATATTTACCGCGGCACAATTTACTGCGCCTTTTTAAACGATTCAGAATTGTTGTTCAGCACGACTTTCAGACTGGCAGGTAATAGTGATCAAAGGCAAGAAGTTTCTTTAGATTCAAACGGACTCAACCACAACTGCCTGCGGTGACGCAGCGTTGTCGCAGTAAATGCAAAACAGGTGGCGGGTTATGATTGCAGTTGCGCAGTCAATTTCGCCGGCGGCATTTACTGCGTCAGGACGAATCATGCGGCGGAGGTGGTTAGCGTGGGCGCGATGCACGCGGCGCCGGCCGCCGGGGTGCCGCCGCATATCGCGCCGGTTGAGTACGCGGTCGCCGTGGACCGCTACCTGGCCGCAGCGAGACTGGGCCACGCGTCGCGCCGGATCTACAAGATCTCGCTGACTAGCTGGTGCTGGCCGCTGGTTGGCCAGCGGCCACCGGTCGGTAGGTTCCGCCGCGGCGCTGTGCCGCCCGTTGTCCCGCTGGCGCTGCTTGACGATGCTGCCGCCGGGCCCAGGCTCGCCACCGGCGTGGCCGACCGAGCCGCCCTGACCGACGCCCGCACCGTCAACCGTGAGTTGTCTGCCTTGCGCAGTGCGGTCAACTGGTGGCAGGACCAGGAGTGGATCAGCAGCGATCCGACCGCGGGCCTGCGGCATGTGTACCGCGACGTCGCGGCGCTGCCCCCGCTGACCGGCGAGCAGCTGGCCGCGCTCTGGCGTAGCGATGCCCGCCTCAGGGAGCACGCGTTCTGGCGTCTGCTTTACGACTCAGGCGCTCAGGTAACCGCCGTTCTCGCGCTCGACGCGGCTGACGTCGACCTGGACCGCAACCGGGCGAAGGCAGCCGCCACACCGCTGATCGAGTGGAGTGCGGAGACCTCCGATTTGCTGGGCTGGCTGCTGGCAGGCCGCAGGCACGGACCTGTGTTCCTGACCGGCCGCCGCGCGCCCGCGCAGGCCGCAGCGCACGACGTCTGCCCGCTAACGGGCCGGGCGCGAATGTCCTACCGGCGCGCGGCCGAGATCTTCACCGCGCACACGGCCGCCCTTGATCCGGCTGGGCGCGGCTGGACGCTGCATCAGCTGCGGCCCGGCCCGCGGGCGCGACCAGCGAACCGCGCGCAGGCAGCTGCTCGCCCGTGATCGTCGTGACCCTGGCCGGTAGTCCGCGATTGCCAATTCGGAGTCGCCGGAGACGCAGGACAGGTCAGCGGCGCCGGAATCACTCCCTGCGGGTGATGGCCGCGAGCGCCGGAGCGGACAGCGTGGAGCCTAAGCCCCATTTCGCCAGGTGCGGGGTTTCCGACTGGCCACAACGGGAGGTTGCATGTCAAAGTCCGACGGCACGTTCATTCTCGTGGCGACGTATCCGGACGAGCGAGCAGCGCGGGAGGACTACCAGGTCGTCAAGGAGGCTCATGCGCACGGCCTGGTCGGCTCCTACGATGCCGCCCTCGTCACCAAGGACATGAACGGCAAGATCCATGAGAACAAGGACGAGACGGGCACCCGCCACGGCACCTGGTGGGGCATTGCGGCCGGAGCCGTTGTGGGCGTGCTGTTCCCGCCGTCGATCATCGGGGCGGCGGCCCTCGGAGGGGTGATCGGCGCGGTCAGCGGTCACGTGGCCAAGGGAATGTCGCGCGCTCAGGCTAAGGAACTTGGCGACTTCATCGACCCTGGGGAGGCCGGCCTCCTGGTCGTCGGCGAGAGCAAGGTCGAGGAGGCGATCGCGAAGGCCGTCACGCGGGCGGAGAAGCAGACAGCCAAGGAACTCGACGTGGACCCGAAGGATGTCGACCGCATCATGCAGGAAGCGGTCAGCGGGAACTAAGGCTGAGCGCGCGCACGCAGGGGTCCCCGACACTCGGGGCGGAGACCCTAAACCCCGTTGGCCGACGTTCTATCGCCCGCGGTGACGCCCGTAACCAGACGAGAACGCAGCCGCGCCGCTCCCGCTCTTCTGCCCGGTGCGGCTCGTGCGTCGGGACCCGGCAGCCGGGTGCCGCGCGTCAGCCCGACCGGCTTGGCCGGTCATTGCTGATGCCGAGGTTCTGCTGGCACCGCGATCCTTTCGGCCGTCACCGCCGGAGCGGCCCGCCCGGCTGCCTGCGCTGGCGTGCCTACTGCCGCGAGACCGGCCGTCCTGGGCACCCGTTTGCCGCGGACCCGTGGACCGCGTAGCCGGAGCGACCCATTCCGCTGGCTCACCCGCGATCGACCGCAGCAGCGGGGAGTCGGGCACGACGGGGGCCGCGACCGGCATGACGCCCGCCTTGCGCATCACCGCGCGGACGTCTTTAGCCTGCGCTGGCGTCTGCAGGGTGATCACGACTCCGCCGGCTCCGGCCCGCGCCGTCCGGCCCGACCGGTGCAGATACGCCTTATGCTCGGCGGGCGGGTCCGCGTGAACCACCAGGTCGATCCGGTCTACATGGATGCCGCGGGCCGCGATATCGGTCGCGACCAGGACACGGACGGCGCCCGTGGAGAACATCGACAGACTGCGCTCACGCGCCCGCTGGGATAGGTTCCCGTGCAGCTCAGCGGCGGGAGTGCCAGCCTGGCTCAGCTGACCGGCGAGCCGCTGCGCGCCGTGCTTGGTCCTCGTGAAGACCAGTGTCCGGTTCTCGCCGCCTGCTAGCACGCGGACGACGGCCGTTCGGTCGGCCGCGGCCACGGTCAAGAGATGATGCCGGATCGGCGTCGGCGCGCTGATGTCGTCGACGGCATGCACGGCGGGACTCGTCAGAAAGCGGCGAACGAGAACGTCGACTGCACTGTCCAGGGTCGCGGAGAACAGCATCCGCTGACCGTCGGCCGGAGTCTCCTGGAGCAGTCGCCTGACCACGGGCAGGAAGCCAAGGTCAGCCATGTGATCGGCCTCGTCGACTACGCACACCTCGATGTCACTGAGCTTGCAATGGCCCTGCTCCATCAGGTCGGCTAGCCTGCCTGGGCACGCGACGACGATGTCGACGCGTCGGCGGAGCGCAGTCACTTGTCGTCCCTGTGACGTGCCGCCGAAGATGGTGGTCACGGTCAGGCCAACCGCCTGGGCCAGCGGCAGCAGCGCAGCCTGGACTTGGTTGGCCAGTTCGCGCGTCGGCACAAGGACGAGGCCTCGCGGACGCCCCGCGCTCGTGCGGCCGCCAGACAGCCTGGCTGCGAGCGGGATGGCAAAGCCGAGAGTCTTGCCTGAGCCAGTGCGGCCGCGGCCAAGAATGTCGAGGCCCGCAAGCGCATCGGGCAGGACGGCCGCCTGAATCGGGAACGGCGTCTCGATGCCAGCGCTCGCGAGCGCGGCGCGTAGCGGCGCCGGGACTCCGAGCGCCTTGAAGCTGAGGCTGGCCGCCCGGTCCGCCGGGTCGCGATGACCGCCGTCCAGGCGCAGCGTGGCAGCATCGTAGATGGGCAGAGCTGTCATGAAGTAAATGTCCTCCGGACTTGGGTGGTGGCCGCATTTTCGCGGGCCGCCACGTCCGTGGAAACCAGCTCGCTCACCGAGCGACATTACGACCGGCGCGCCCTCATGGCTGCGCCTCACTGCGTGCAGTGCGCCTCCAGGCTACCGCACGCCCGGGCCCGCGCCAGCGTTGCCAGGCGCCAGCGGTCTCAGGGCGTCGAGGTGTACGTCACCATAGATGCCTGGCTCAGTAGCGTTCCCGACGCCTTAAAGCACGCGACATCGCGTACCAGCACGTCAGGCGGCGCCGTCGCCCACAGGGTCAGCAGATTGCAGAATCCCGGGCCGACCTGGAACGGCGTCACAAGCACGGTGTTCGGCAGCCGGCCCACCCTGGGGAACTGAACAAACCGGAGCCCGGCTCCGGCCGAGCGGACGGTGTTTACGCCGCTCTGGGAGTTGAAGTTGATCCCGGTCGGAGCCGGAGCGTACGGCCCCGCCAGCAGTGGCTTGTTGTCGAAGGTGTAGGCGAACTGCTTCGGCTGCGCGCCAGTGATCGCCCGCCCGCGCTGATAGCTCAGCGTCCAGCCGGTCTTGAACGGCGTCGAGCCGGCGTTGAAGCAGCGGACGACGAACACCTGGCCGCTCGAGCTCCAGCTCCACGCGTCGACGTCGCACCTAGCTGGCGCGGACGGGTTGACGGCCGTCACCTGGATCCCGCCTAGCTGCACAGCGGATCCGAGCCCGGCCATCTTGATCTTCCAGACACCGATCGGCCCCGTGCTCACGGTGTTCACCCCGCCGGAGGAGTTGAAGCTGGTCACGATCCCGGGGCCCGGCTGGAAGTGAACGTAGCCATATGCCCGCCCAGCTGGGAACGCGCCCTTGGTGCTGGCTGTGAACATGACGGTGAACTGCGAGAACACCGGGACGCCGCCGACCTTGAAGCAACGGACGTCGACGAGCTCGCTCGTGCCAGACGGCGACCACTTCTGCGCCTGGCACCAGACCGGGCCATTATTGACCGCCGTCACGTGCACGACCCCGCCCTTGACTGCCAGATTCGGGAACCGGACGATCACCTGGCCAGGTGCCCCGGGGGCGGAATGGGCGTGCATCAGCGCAGGCCAGGTGCCTGCCTGATGGCTTAGGTCGGGTATTCCTGCCACTGTCGGCTTGTCGACGAAAGCGAAGCCCCACTTGTCAGGAACCGCTGCCTGGGCTGTTTCCGCTGCGGTCAACGCCAGTCCTGAGACAACCAAGGCGGCGCCGACTCCGGCTGCCAGCTTCCGGGCAATTGAACGCATCATGGCATCCGGTCCCTCCCGAGGCCATTTTCCAGTCAAGACGAATGGAGGAAGCAATGGCCTTGTGCGTTTGTGCGCGCGAAACAGCCTATCTGTTCGTGGTGACGAACGTAAGAACGGCCCGAACCCGTTCTGAGTACATCTGCCTAGTGCTCTTGAGTAGGTACGCGCTGGATCGGCGCGGCGTCAGGCAGAAGCATGAGCATGGAGGCGGCAAGTCGCCGCCGCATCGGAGAGGCGCTCCCATGGATGAAGCAGCCGGCGCTCGCGTGCTGCGCGAGTACCTGGACCGATGGGCCGCGGCGGGCATCATCGACGCCGACCAGGCCAGCCGGATCGAAGCGGCCGAGCAAGCACGCGCGCAAGCGCCGCCGCAGCGACGATTGCCCCTTGTCGCCGAGGTTCTCGGCTACGTCGGGGCGGTCTTCGCGATCACAGCCGTCGGCGTGACCCTGCACCAGTTCTGGAAGAACGTCCCGCCCGCCGCCGAACTTGCCGTCGCCGGGGTAATTGCAACCGGCCTGCTGGTGGCCGGCGCAGCGGTGCGGACCGGCAGTGAGCCGGCGTTCGCCAGGCTGCGCAGCGTGCTGTGGCTGCTGGGTACGGCGAGTGCCGCGAGCTTCGTCGCTGTGCTCACCGGCAGGTACCTGCATTTGGCGGATACCAGCGTCGCGCTCTGTGCCGAGGCGGCCTGGCTAGCCTGCGCCATACCGCTGTGGTGGCGGGCCAGGTCGGCGCTGCAGCATCTGGCTGCGTTCGGCGGGGTAGTCGCCCTGGTCGAGACCGGGCTGGACCGCATCGATCCGCACGTTGGAAGTTTCGGCTTCGGTCTGGCTCTCTGGGTCCTCGGCGGAGTGTGGGGGATGGCGGTCCACCGCGGTTACTTCGTCCCGCGCACCACAGGCATCCTGCTGTCCGGCGCCGGGCTTCTGACCGGGGCCATCATCGCCATGGATGAGGCGCCGGGTCAGGCACTTGGGGTTGCGACAGTGGCCGGACTCTTGGCCGCTGGCATCCTGGTGCGCCGGGTCCTGCTGATCGGCATCGGGCGCTCGGCACCCTCTACGTCATCCCCGATGTAACTCAGCAGTACCTGCCACATTCGGTCGCCGGACCGCTGGCAGTGGCGGTCATCGGGCTTGTGCTGCTCGGGATCGCGCTGTGGCTGGCCAGGTTTAGTCGTCGTCGTGGTCGTGCCGATCGAGCGCCAGGCTGAGCAGCCAGCCAACGATGCCCACGATGAGCGCGCCGAGCAGGGCCGGCACGAACCCGTCAATGTGGAAGGGGACGCTGAGCTTGCCCGCCACCCAGCTGGTGAGCCAGAACAGCAGGCCGTTGACGACGATGCTGATCAGCCCGAAGGTAACCGCGTAGGCCAGGCAGCCGATGGTCTTGGCGATCGGCTTCAGCACCGCGTTGATAATGCCGAATATCAGCGCGACAACGATCAGAGTCGTGATCTTGCCGGCCGTCGTGTGCGCGTGCAGGTGAATGCCGGAGACGAGCACCGTGGCCACCCATACGGCCAGTGCCGTGACAACGAGCTTGATCAGAATCCTCATGGCGCCATCCTCCCAGCCAATCGGTCAGGTCCGGAACTTAGCGAGCAATAGGACCGAAACGCACTCTACGGGCTCCTCGGGGCAAGCCGTCCGAAGCAGATCGCGGACGCCGACTGGCCGGGCGTCCACGTGATTTCTGCTGGACTCGCCGATCGCACGATGGCAGCATCATCCAGGGGAAACCGGGGGATACATGGAATCGGGCCACAGGGACGTGGGCCGTAGAGGTGCTCCCCAGCGGGGATGGGGATCGGGGGATTTCACGATGTTTGGCTGGTTGATGCCTGATGGCAGTCATCAGGCTTTGTTCGAGGGCTGGGACCGGCAGCATTACCGGCCACGGCATGGCAGGCCACCTTTGGTGGTGCGAGGCGCATACTCGGCCGCGAATGTCATCGGCCGGGCGCGGGAGCGCTATCTGGGCGCCAGCGAGGAAGAGAGTCTGGCTGGCGCACCGGGCCGCCGCCCGCAGCGCGCCGACTTAGACAGCCTGAACACGCGACGGCGCAGCCGACGAGCGGCCGGCCGGCGCTCAGTGCCGCAATGTCCGGCCACCTCTACTATTTCCACCGGAAGTGGACGAAAACGCGGCCGAAGTTCTTTGAGTCCTTCTCCACCCTGTGGTACAGCGCCTTGATGTCCTTGCGCTCGAGAAACCGCAGCACGTGCTTCTTGAGCTGCCCTGAGCCCTTTCCGGGAATGATCTCGACCAAAGGCGCCCTGGTCCGTACCGCCTCGTTGATGATGTCCTGAAGGGCGCTGTCGATGTCCCGGCCCCGGTTGTAAATGTCGTGCAGGTCCAGCTTGAGCTTCATCGCCGCCTCTCGGGTCGGTGCCGATCTCACGTTACGCTGCCGCAATGCCGGATGACATCATGCGCAAACCCCGGCGCCGGCCCTAGTGATCTGCGTGCTGGGCGACGCTCACCTCGATGTCATCGTCGCCATCTCAGGTCCTGTGGCGCGGGACACCGATACTCCCGCGCAGACCAGGGTGAGCGTCGGCGGCCAGGCGGCCAATGTCGCGGCCTGGGTGTCAGCGCTCGGCGGCCGCAGCAGGCTGATCGCCGCGCTGGCGGACGACGCGGCGGCCGCGCTAGTCGGCAGCGATCTGACGCGCCGCGGGATCGACCTGGTCGGGCCCGTCATGGCAGGGCGAACCGGCGTGGTGGTCTCGCTCTCCGAGGGCGGCTCGCATCGCTCTATGCTCACCGATCGCGGCGTGGGCCCCCTACTGGCCGACGCGGATATCCGGCCAGCATGGCTGGACGGCTGTTCCTGGCTGCATCTGCCCGCATACAGCCTAACCAGTCTGCCGGTGCAGGCGGCCGCGATCGCCGGTGTCGCCGCGGCACGTGCGCGGTCGGTGCGGCTGAGCATCGACCTCTCGTCGACCGCGGCCATCACCGGATACGGTCTTCCAGCCTTCGCCGACCTGCTGCGAGAACTCCGCCCCGAGCTTGTGTTCGGCAACAGGGCGGAGACCGACCTGGTCGGCGGCTTGCCGGGCACGCAGATAATCACCAAGCTGGGGGCTGACGGCGTCCTCGTTGCCGGGCAGCGCTACCCGGCGCTCTCGACCGAGCCAGCAGACACGACGGGGGCCGGGGATGCCTTCGCCGCAGGGTATCTTGTCGGCGGTGTGCACCTTGGCCTCGCCGCGGCGGCGAGGGCAGTGGCGACGATGGGGGCTATGCCGTGACGGTTCCGCTGCGCGTGTCCGACGAGGTATCAGGTGCGCTGGCGACCGGCCGGCCCGTCGTCGCCCTCGAGACCACGCTGGTGTCGCACGGCTTCTCAGCGGGGCGAGGACTTGCTGTGGCGCTCGAATCCGAGGAGCGAGTCCGGGCGGCCGGTGCCGTGCCGGCCACCGTCGGGGTCGTCGACGGCGCCATCCGGGTCGGGCTGGACGCTGCGGCGCTTGAACGGTTCGCTGAGGCCGGCGATGCGGCCCGCAAGGTCGGCGCCAGGGACATCGCGGCGTGCGTCGTCCAGCGGGCTCTCGGATCGACCACAGTCGGCGGAACTCTGGCCGCCTGCCGGATAACGGGGATCAGGTTCATGGCGACCGGCGGCATCGGCGGTGTGCACCGCGGGTTCGCTGACTCGCTGGATATCTCGGCTGACCTGATGCAGATCGCGAGCACTCCTGCGGTCGTGGTCTGCTCGGGGGCCAAGTCGATACTCGACGTGCCGGCCACCGCCGAGCTGCTCGAGACCCTCGCGGTTCCCGTTCTCGGCTGGCAGACGCCGACCCTTCCGCTCTTCTACACCGCGGCCGGCGGGCCCCCGGTCTCCGCCGTCGTGGGCACCCCTCCGGAGGCAGCCGAAGTTGCCGCTGTGCACTGGGCGGTGAACCCGTCCGGCGGGCTCGTGCTCGCAAGGCCGCCCGCCGACGGGCTGGATCTGACTGAGCTCATCGGCAGCGCGGTCGAACAGGTCCGGGCTCGCGGCATCACCGGCCAGGCGGTGACTCCGGCCGTGCTCGCCCTGATCGAGGATCTCAGCGATGGCCGCAGCGTCGCGGTGAACAGGGCGCTGATCGCCGACAATGCCAGCCTGGCGGCGGAGGTCGCCGTCGCCTACGCCGCTACTGCGGCGTGACCTACTTTCCGGCTGCTGCCTGCTCGGCCGGCCGGAAATGCTGGACTCCCCCATCCGTGTCTGCGGCGGCCAGACCACGGGCAACGAGCAGGTCCAGGTGGCTGAGGGTCTCCCCGACCGCCAGCATCTGATTCATCAGGTCGAGCTCGGTCAGTTGCTTATTCCGCGAGGTCCACCTGACGGCGCCAGCGACCTGGTAGGCGGTGAACGGGCCGTCGGCCAGGACGGCCAGCATGGCGCTGAGCCTGGCATCGTGGTGATCGAGCAGTTCGTCCACCCTGGCATGCACGCTGGGGGAGACCGGACCGTGGGCCGGCAGCAGGGCCAGGTCGGGCATCCGGCGGACGAGCAGGAGCGACTCGATGAAGTCACGCAGGGGCAGTTCCTGCGGAGCGGCTTCCAGGCTGATCGACGGCGTGATGTGCGGCAGGACGTGGTCGCCGGCGAACAGGAGGCCGGCCGCCGCGTCGGCGAACACCACGTGGCCACGGGTGTGACCGGGCGTGGCGATCGCCTCGAGCCTGCGCGTGCCGAGGTCGTAGACCTGCCCAGCGGCAATCCACTCGTCCGGTTCCTCGTAACCCGCCTCGCGCGGCGGCGGCTGCATGCCTGCTTGCGCCATCTGCTGCATCAGCTGCTGGGCACCGGCTCTGACCAGCCGGCCCGCCTGCGGCGACACGGCAGCGGGATCCTTGCCAAGCACTAGGTCAAGGGAGTGCTTTTCTTCCGCGCCGAGTGCAACTTTCATCCCGTAGATCCGGCGCAGACCGATCGCCTGGGTGTAATGATCACGGTGGATGTGCGTCACGAGGAACCTGCTGATGTCGCCGAACCCGGCGCCGATCTTCGCCAGGGAGCGCTCAAGCTGCTTGTGGGTCGCTTCGAGCAGCCAGCCTGAATCGATCATGACGAGGCCGTCGGCGGCTTCGATAGCGTACGCGTTGACCGCGCGCAGCCCGTCAAAGGGCAATGGCAGCGGGATGCGGTAGACGCCGGCGACGACTTCGTGGGCTCCTTCTTCGAGCCACTGATATTTATCGCCAGCGGGCGCGCCGTCGGACGACGTGCTTGCGAATCCTGGATCTAGCGATGGCTGAACGGGAGGCACGAGACGCACAAGACCATTCTGACATACCACGCAGATCTCTCAGGGGTGGCTAACTCTTCCACGGCGCCGGCCGACGGCTCGTCCTCCAGCGCGTTGATGGCCCGCTCGACGTTCTCCTGCGGTATCCGCTCGATCATCGCCACCCGGCCGTGTGACTCGCGGATCGCCGACGCGAACCGTGCGGCCCATCTGTTCTCCCAGACGACGACCATCGCGGCCGAGTCGGGGGCGAGAGCGCCGGCCAGATCAGCCAGGTCGGCCTCGCTAAGCAGTTCGACTTGCGTGTCGGCGAGTTGCCTGAACGCCCCGGCGACAGGCTCGTCGGCAAGCTCGGCGATAGAGGTCGACCCGTCGGCCGCCTTACGCACGAATGCCATGTCGATGACCTTCACCGTGCCGCTGGCCTGAAGATCGGCCAGCGCGGGAGCCATGTCGCCGGTGAAATCGCTGCCCTCGAAAGCAATCACGGCCACGTCCACTGGACCCATTTTGTCCGCTTCAAGCAGTACCGGCATCACCGGGCCCCCGGTCACTTGTTGCTCCTCAGTTGTTACGTAGAGTCACTCATCACGCGTCATGCCCACGGATCGCCCCGCCGATGCGGGTCGCCGGCCGGCAAACCTGCTGTCCTGACGGCCCGCGCGCGATCGTTCCATCCCGCGCTGACCGCTGGTCGCGCTTTGGCCTCGCTTTGGCCTCGCTATAGCCCCACCAGGGTTTCAGCGGAAGAGCTGCCGGAAGCCTCTGGCGGCGAGGGTGACCTCGACATCGAGGCCGCCTGCTGGTCGGCTGCGCGCCTGCACCGTGGTTCCGTGCACGGCGGCGACCGACCGGGCGATGGCCAGGCCGAGCCCGGCTCCGTCACCGCCGATCCGGCCCTCCAGGCGCCGGAACGGCTCGAACAGCGACGGGACGACCTCGGGCGGCACCTGGGGACCGCTGTTGGTAATCCGCAGGAATGCCGTCCCGTCACGCACCCCGGAAGCCACGCACACCTCGCCCCCTGGCGTGTTATGCCGCACCGCGTTGTCGACCAGGTTGCTGACCATGCGGTCAAGCAGTTGCTGGTCTCCGGCCGTCTCGGCCGGATCGAGATCAGCGTGCAGCTTCAGGTCAAGGCGCTGAATCTGAGTCGCGGCCGCATCAATGGCGTCCTCGGCCGCCGTTGCCAGGTTGAAGGGCTCGTTGCGGTTCGCCCGGCCGTGCTCGCTGATCGCTAGCGTGAGCAGCGCATCGATCATGTCTTCGGCCCGTCCGATGGCGCGGCGCACGCGGACCGCCATCGACTCAAGCTGCTCCTGCGTGCGGGCAGGCTTGGCCAGCGTGACGTCGATGGCAGTGCGCATCACGGTGAGCGGCGTTCGCAGCTCATGTGACGCGTCGGCGACGAACCGGCGCTGGGCCGTAAACGCGCGGTCAAGCCGTTCCAGCATGTCGTCGAAGGTGTCGGCAAGCTCCTTGAGCTCGTCCCTGGCCCCTGCCAGGGCGATCCGCTCGCCGAGATTCTCCTCGGATGCCCGTCGTGCTGTGCCGGTGATCATCCGGACTGGGCGCAGCACCCGGCCCGCCACGATCCAGCCGGCTCCGGCCGAAAGGATGGTCATGACCCCGAGGCCGAGCGCGGAGAACAGCAAGAGATTATGCAGCGCGCGCTGCCGCTGGCGTGCCGCGGCCGCTTGACTGCCCGCCAGGTAGGCGCTCTCCTGGCTGCACTGGCGCTTGATCTTGGCCTGCAGCGGCCCTGACTGCTTGGGCCCCGGGCGCCTGGTGCCGGACTTGACCGGCAAGGAGGCTTTCGGATGCGGCTGTTTGCAGAGCTTGAGGAACTCGTCTTGAGTCATCGGCGCCTTACCAGAGACCGCTGCCCGCTCCGGCAGGCTTGCGGCGACCAGACCGTACGTCAGGCCGAGAAGAAGGCTTCCGCCGGCGAGGAACAGCGCGGCATAAATCAGCGTGAGCTTGGTCCTGACCTTCTGCGGCCACGATCGCCGGAACCAGCGCAGCGACACCGGCCTGGTCACGGCTCGAGCCTGGTCACGGCAGGCGGTAGCCGGAGCCGACTACTGTCTCGATTAGTTCCGGCTCGCCGAGCTTACGCCGCAGCCGGGCGAGCGTGACGGTGACGGTCCTGGTGAACGGGTCGGCATTCTCGTCCCAGACCCGCTCGAGCAGTTCCTCGGCGCTGACCACCGCGCCGTCGGCGACCAGCAGCTCCTCGAGCACCGCGAGTTCCTTCCTGGTCAGCGACAGCGGCCGGCCAGCCCTGCTGGCCCGCCGTCGAGCCCGGTCGAAGACAAGTTCGCCGCGGATGGTCAGGGGCGACGCCGCTGGAGCCCGCCTGCCGAGGGCGCGGACCCTGGCAACAAGCTCGGCGAAAGCGAATGGTTTGGTGAGGTAGTCGTCCGCCCCGAGGTTCAGCCCGTCGACCCGGTCGCTTACCGTGGTCGCCGCTGTCAGCATCAGGATCCGTGCCTGGGAAGCGGTGCCAGTGAGAGTCGCGCAGACGGCGTCGCCGTGCACCCGAGGCAGGTCGCGGTCGAGAATGATCACATCGTAGGCGGTCATCAACGCCTTCTCGACTCCCGTCGCGCCGTCATAGGCGGTATCTGCGCCAATGCCCTGGTCGCGCAGACCATCGGCGATGTCATCGGCCAGCTCGGCCTGGTCTTCCACCACGAGAACGCGCACGACCCAATAGTGCAGCAGCACAGGTCACAACCACATCACATGGCCCGGCGGCGCGGGTTCTGACTCACCCGTCTGACCTGCGTTGCCGACTCTCCGCGGCACCGCAGTCGGCCCGAGTGCGTGATGCCGGTGTAACTGGGAGCCGGGCACGCTAGTCGCCGAATGGCCGGACCGCCGGCCGACAAGGAGGAAGATCCGGATGACAGCTCATCCGCAGCACAGGGGAGCGCGGCCGCGCCGCGCGGCGACGATGCTCGCGTTGTCGGTAGCGGCGATGGCGATCGCCGCATGCTCGTCCGGCCCGGCCGCTCCCCAGGTCGCGCACCTGCCAGGACACGGGTCCCAGACCCGGGCGTCGGGGCAGCTGACGGTCGCGCAGAGCGACCGGGACATGATCAACTTCGCCCGCTGCATGCGGGCGCACCGGGTCCAGATCTCCGACCCGATTCACCGGGCCGGGCACTCCGGCCTCAGCATCGAGATTCCATCGCAGACCGCGGCGAACCGGCCCGGGTTCAGCGCCTGCATGCACTTTCTCCAGCCGATCATCCAGATGAAGAACGCGCACGCGGCGGCCGAAGCCGCGCCGATGCTGCACGCGCTGACCGAGTTTGCGCGGTGCATGCGCGCTCACGACATCAACATGCTCGACCCCACCCCGCAGGGCCAGCTCAACCTCGGCAACGTTCCCGGCGTCACCAGCAACTTCGGCCGTTACTCACCGCAGTTCCGGGCGGCCGACACGGCCTGCAGGCACTTCCTGCCCGCCGGGGTCCACGACAACGGGACAGGTCCGTGAGCCGCGGGCTCATGATGCCCGCAGCGCTGGTCGCGGCGGGTGTCACCGGTGTGGTCGCCACCGTGGCCTTCACCGGTGGCTCGGCCACTCCGGCAGCCGCGCCCAGGGTTCGGGTGAGTTCGGCCACGGTCACGCTGACCAACCTCACCACGACAACGCTGGCCGCAGGAACGCTGGGCTACGCGGCTGCTCGGCCGCTTACCAACCAGGTCACCGGCACCTACACGTTCCTGCCCGCCGCGGGGAGCACGATCGGCGCAGGAGACGTTCTGTACCGGGTCGACAACCAGCCGGTGATCGCCATGCGGGGCAGGACGCCGGCCTGGCGGCCGATGGTTCCCGGCATCTCCGGTCCCGATGTCGCCGAACTACAGGCGAACCTGATCGCGCTGGGCTACGCCAGCGGGCTGCTCTCGGCACCGACCGGCTATTACGACCTGCTCACTGCAGCCGCGGTCCAGCGCTGGCAGGTCGCGGCTGGCACCTTGGTCACTGGTCAGGTCGGGCTCGGGCAGGTGGTCTTCGTTCCGGCTACGGTCAGGGTCGGCGCCCTCCGTGTCTCGCCCGGCCGGGCCGCCTACCCCGGGCAGGAGCCCTACCAGGTGACGACAACCCGGCGGAATGTCTCGGTGCCGGTCAACCCGTCGCTGCCGCCCGTGACCGTCGGCGAACGGGTGTCGATCGTGCTGCCGTCATTGGTCAGGACGCCGGGGCGGGTCACCGCGATCGGGCCGCCGACGTCGGGTCAGGGGACAGGCGGGACAGCCGGGGCGTCCTCGGTGCTCACCGTGACGCCTGACCGGCCCGCCGTCACCGGCACTGGGACAGGCGTCCCCGTTCAGGTATCACTCACCGTGCAATCGGTGCGGCATGTGCTCGCCGTGCCCGTATCGGCACTGCTTGCCCTGTCCGGCGGCGGATACGGGATCGAGATCGTGACTGAGGCCGGCAGGCACCGGCTCGTCGGCGTGACCGCCGGGACCTTCGCGGGCGGGCTCGTGCAGGTCAGCGGCGCCGGCATAGTGGCAGGCACCAAGGTGGTGGTGGCCCAATGAACGCGCTTGTCCTGACCGATGTCACGAAGGAGCATCAGGGAGCGCCACCGGTCGTGGCGCTGCGGTCGGTCAGCCTGACGGTTGGCTACGGCGAGTTCGTGGCCGTGGTCGGGCCATCCGGTTCTGGCAAATCGACATTGCTGGCTATCGCGGGGATCCTGGAGCGGCCGACATCTGGGTCGGTCGAGGTGGCCGGTGCGGCAGCCGAACGGCTCTCCGATCGCGGCCTGTCCGCGATCAGAGCGGGCCGGATCGGGTTTGTCTTCCAGCAGTTCTTCCTCGTGCCAGCCTTGTCGGCGCTGGACAACGTGGCCTGCGGGCTGCTCTACCGCGGCATCCCGGCCGGACAGCGGCGCCGCGCGGCCGAAGCGGCGCTCGACCGTGTCGGCCTGGCGGACCGGTCAGCGCACCGGCCAGGCGAGCTGTCCGGCGGCGAATGCCAGCGCGTCGCGATCGCGCGCGCACTGATCGGCGACCCCGCGATCATCCTGGCCGACGAGCCGACCGGCAGCCTGGACTCGGCCACTGGCGCGGCCATTGTCGAACTGCTGGCCAGGCTGAATGCGGCAGGCGCCACTATCGTGATCGTCACGCACAACCCCGAGCTCGCCGCGGTCGCACGGCGGACCGTCTGCCTGCGAGACGGCGCGATCACCGCCGATAGCGGGGCGGCATCGCCGCGAAGCGGCCCGGCATGACCGCGCAGCGCGCCGGCAAGCGGACGCCGCCGGACGGCACCGTGGCGCCTCAGGACCGGGCCCAGCGTCAGGACCGGGCCCCGAGTCAGGACCGGGCCCCGAGTGAGGCCCGGGCCCCGAGTCAGGACCGGGCCTCGCGTCCCGAGCCGCGCTCGGTGCTCCGGGCCCGCGACGTCATCCCGCTCGCCGCCTTGGGCATGCGCGCCCGACCCGCCCGGGCCATGCTGTCGGCAGCCGGCGTGGCGCTTGGTATCGCCACGATGGTGGCGGTCTTCGGAATCTCAAGCTCCAGCCGGGCGCAGCTGGTCGCCGAGATCGACGCACTAGGGACGAACCTGCTGACCGTGACCCCCGGGCAGTCATTCACCGGGCAGAACCTCACGCTGCCGACGACCGCGCCGGCAATGGTGCGGAGGATCGGGCCCGTGCTCGCCGCATCCGCGATCGGCGATGTCCACGCCAGCGTGTACCGCAACGACCGCATCCCCGCGGTGAACACCGAGGCGGTCACGGTCTACAGCGCCGACACCAGCCTGCTCAAGACCCTGCAGGGGCAGATGGCACGGGGCAGGTTCCTGTCCGATGCGACAGCACGCTACCCGGCGGTGGTGCTCGGAGCCGATGCCGCCAGCGCGCTCGGCATCGACCGGGCGGACGGATCGGTCCGGGTATGGCTCGGCAACCACTGGTTCGGTGTGATTGGCATA
>Ga0209240_1000415_pt1 | contig 17968 bp, 18 predicted proteins | sample GraSoi_2013_80cm_FD_185828 | JGI IMG/M metagenome (GOLD analysis project Ga0209240, IMG submission 185828) | Grasslands soil microbial communities from the Angelo Coastal Reserve, California, USA - Sample 9_17_2013_80cm (SPAdes) (version 2) | ecosystem: Environmental > Terrestrial > Soil >...
AAAAGGAGAATTCACCAGAGAGACACAGAGGGAGAGGAGGTTGGAAGACTAAGGTTTTCTTATGGTCTCTGTCTCCATCCGCTTCGTATCTCTGCGATGAAATTACTTCCGAACAAATCCAACTTGCTATCACGTGAGCCGCTTCGGCGCCTTTCACATTTCACTTTTCACCTTTCACCCCGCTCCCCCTCTCCCCTTTGCGGCATTGCGTGAGATTTTTGTCTTCTTGTCTCCTGTCCTCCTACTCCCGGCTTCGAATTGAAGTGATCGCGCTGGCGATTACGACGCATCCGATGCCGGCGATCTGCCGCAGAGTGAGATGTTGGGCAAGAATGGCGTAACCGAGCACCGCTGAAATGGCGGGTTCCATACTCATAAAGATGCCAAAGGCTCGCGTGCTCATTCTGCGTAGTGCCATCAGCTCAAGCGCATAGGGCAACAACGGGGTGAGGAGAGCCAGTCCGATCGTCCAGAGAACCGGCGTTAGCTTGAACATATTTCCCCCAGCAACAAAACTGACTGGCATCGCGGCGATAGCAGCCACCAACAACGCAATCGATAGACCATGCAGTCCGGGAAAAGAAGCCCCTACTTTCTTCATTAGTAAGATGTAGGCGGCCCATCCCAACGCAGCCCCAGCGGCAAAGCAAAGTCCCCACGCATCGACGCTCCAGTGCGACTCTTCCCGCGTCAATAATAGAACCCCGGCGGCGGCAACGACCGCCAATGTCAGATGCAGCAATCGCCGGGAGCCGGCCAAAGCGACTCCTAAAGGGCCGAGAAATTCGATGGCTGTCGCTGGTCCCATCGGGATACGCGAAATCGCGACGAAATAACAAAGGGTTAACGCGGCGATCACAATCCCGAGCCCGACGCTGGCAAACCATTGCTGGCGAGTCATACTGCCAAAACGCGGTCTCACGATTACGGCCAACAGAATTCCTGCCCAAAAAAGTCGTAGCGCGGTCGTGGCCACGGATCCAATCGCGGACATGACCGGGACAGCCAACGCTGCGCCGAGTTGCACACAGAACATGGAGCCGATGGCCATCAGCTCCGGCGGAACCCAGCGGCTCTGAACGACGGCCGCAGTCGCGCCGGTTAATCCTGCATTTGAATCCTGTTCCATTTGTCTAACTATATCCTCTCGGAGGTGGATGATGGCTTTTAAGAGACGTCAGTTGCTGCGGAGGCTCTTGTTTCTGCTAGGGGCGAGCTGCGTTGTCACCCGAGAGCGAGCCGAGATCGCGGCGGTGGCAGCCGGCGCTACTCCGGTGACGGGAACAGATACTAAACCGGGCACAGCGGCAACCACGGAAGTGGAGAAGGTAACCGGAATCGGAGGCTTCTTTTTCCGAGCCAAAGACCCGGAAGGTCTGGAACGCTGGTACCAGCAACATCTGGGAATCGCGCTTACGCCAACGAGCTACGACGATCCTGTTTGGCAACAAGAAGCTGGTCCCACCGTGTTCAGTCCTTTCCCAGAAACGACTGACTATTTCGAGGATTCTAGCAAGGTATGGATGATAAACTTTCGGGTACGCGATTTGGATAAAATGGCAGCTCAACTGCGAGCGGCCGGCATTGAGGTGAAAATTGATCCGCAAACCTATCCCAATGGGCGGTTTGCTCGCCTGCATGACCCGGAAGGAAACCCGATCCAATTGTGGCAATTCGTAAAACCAGGCAGCTAAACCCACAGACAGGTCTCCACAGAAGATCACAAGCAGACGTCGCCAAGGCTATGTCGGCCAAGAGGACACAAAGACAGTCCTGATCTGGACCATTCTGCCGGTTGAGATACTCGGGAACAAATTAGCGGCGGTCGCTGCTCTCATCTTTCACCAATCACTAATCACCTTTCTCCCGTCTTCGCTTTGCGCCTTTGCGTCCTTGGCCGACGTAGCTAAAGGGGGAGACGGGGCGACTTGTCCGCCATAGTCCGGCGTCTGCCGGACGACGGAGGAAGTCTGCTTTGCGTGAGGTTTTTTTTGCGCTTTTTTGTGCTTTTTCGCAGCCTGCCGCGCCGTAGGCTTGGCGGAGGCGGGGCTATTCTCGTTCTGTTTGCTTTGCGTCTCTCCGCTGTTTAGTCTAACAGATACAAGCGGTACGGTGGCGGCAGTCTAGCGCCGTACCTTCCAACTCACCTTTCCGGAGGCTCAATTATGCCGAAATATCTGACGGTGGCTTCCTTCACCGCCGAGGGCGCAAAGGGCTTGTTGAAAGAGGGAGGTACAGCGCGGCGCGCTGCTGTTGAAAAGATGATCAAAGGCCTCGGGGGAAAACTCGAGGGCTTCTATTTCGCGTTCGGGGACAACGACGCTTACACGATCAGCGACGGACTGGACAACGCAAGCGCGGCTGCTCTCTCGCTTGCGGTAAGCGCGAGTGGTGCGGTCAGAACTAAAACGATCGTACTCTTAACGCCTGAAGAGATGGATCAAGCGTCGAAAAAGAGTGTGAAATACAGGCCGCCTGGCGCCTAGGAAGCGACCGAAACGGCGACGCGGCGAATGGGCGAAACGGCGAATGGAGCGCGATGCAGCAGGCCGTGCTCGTAATTAGGGCGTGGCACGATCTACCGGTTTTTCTAGCTCAGGGTGTTGAACACGTCCTGGGCCCCGGGCGTCACGTCTATTCGAATGCCTGTGTCGACAAACGATCCCAGGCGTCGGCACCTGCCCGAGTTAGAAGCGCGGAATGCGACGCCCCTCCGTCACCTTGTATGGACCACGCCTCGTAACTCCTGACTCCTGGATTCTGGCTCCTGGCTCCTCTTAGTTCCGCCTTTCACCTTTCACTTTTCACCGATCACCTTTCACCCTCTTCCCCTTTGCGTGAGATTTTTGCCTTCTTTGCCGGGTGGTAGAGATTGGTGGCCAAATGGAATACCCCTACCAGGACCGAACCAATTCCATCTCCGAGCGAGTGAAAGATCTTCTTTCACGAATGACCATCGAGGAAAAAATCGCTCAATTACACGCTTTCTGGCTGATTCTTTCGGAAGACGGTCACCATCAAATCCGGTCTAACGACGAATTTACCCGCAGCAGTGGCCCAGACCGGCTGCACCAATTGTTAAGTTATGGCCTCGGTCAAATCACTCGGCCTTTGGGAAGCCATGGGGTTGATGCCCGCAAAGGGGTTCGGGCGCTGAACCGGCTCCAACAATTTCTCTGCCAAGAAACCCGTCTAGGTATCCCGGCGATTTCGCATGAGGAATGTCTCAACGGTCTGATGGCGCGCGGTTCAACAATGTTTCCATCTGCTCTTGCTTATGGATCAACCTGGAACCCTGCTTTGATTGAGAAAGTCGGAGAAATCATCGGCCGCGAAGCGCGCAGCGTCGGTTGTCATCAGGGTCTGGCCCCGGTGTTAGACGTTTCCCGCGATGTACGCTGGGGTCGAACGGAAGAGACATTTGGCGAAGATCCATATCTGGTTGGCGTTCTGGCAACGCGTTATGTGCGCGGGTTGCAAGGCCCGAAACGCGATTTTCTCGCTACCCTGAAGCATTTCGCCGGTCATTCGTTCAGTGAAGGCGCCCGGAATCATGCTCCGGTCCATCTCGGGTGGCGGGAACTAAACGATATCTTTCTGCTCCCATTCGAGATGGCGGTCAAGCAGGCCAACGCCGGATCCGTTATGCCGGCTTATCATGATATTGATGGTGAACCTTGTCACGCGTCGCACCTTTTGCTGACCGAGGTCTTGCGCAAGCAATGGGGCTTCGATGGAATAGTCGTGGCAGACTACGTCGGGATAAGTCTTCTTTATCGAGATCATAAAGTGGCTGGTGACGCAGCCGAAGCGGCTGCGCTGGCCTTCAATGCGGGACTCGATATCGAACTACCGGGCGAAGATTGTGCGGTTCATCTCAAGACTGCTTTAGATCGGGGACAGATCACGATCGAAAAGATCAACGAGATCGTGACCCGGGTGCTCACAGAAAAGTTTCGGCTCGGCTTGTTCCAGCATCCGTACCCGGATGAAGACCAAATTACTTTGCGCACGCCTGAAGCGATAGAGGTCGCTGCCGAAGTCGCCCGGCAATCGGTCGTTATTCTCGAAAATAAAGGGATCTTACCGCTCTCATCAGGACAAGGAAAACGCATCGCCGTTATCGGCCCGACCGCAGCAGATCCGATGGCTCTGTTGAGCGGGTACAGTTTCCCGGTGCATCTTATCGTCAACGATATGATGGAAGATGCGGACGATATCGTGACGCCGCTCGCCGCGTTCCAACAAAAATTTGGTGTTGGCAATGTTCGTTATACCCAAGGCTGTCCCATCCTGGAAGAACGCCGAGCAGGCGCCCCGGTTTTTCCCGGCGATGTGACCGACGGATCCGATCTTGATCGCACCTCGCCAGTGTCCCAACAACTCGATCTGATCCCGGTTTCCGCAGCCAATGCCAAAAGTGCAGACGTCGCGGTAGTATGTGTTGGCGATCTGGCCGGCCTCTTCCAGACCGGCACCGTTGGTGAAGGTTCCGATACCGACTCCCTAGCCCTACCTGGGGTTCAACAACGATTGGTCGAAGCCGTGCTCGCAACGGGAACACCTACCGTCGTTGTGATAACCGGTGGCCGTCCTTATAATCTAGGTGGGCTGGAATCGCGGGTTGCCGCTCTGGTCATCGCATTTTCGGGCGGACAAAGAGGCGGCCAAGGGTTAGTCGATGTTCTGACCGGTCAGGTTGAGCCAACCGGCCGTTTAACCGTTTCAGTGCCGAAAAGCGCCGGCGCTATGCCTTATTACTATAATCACAAACTGAAGAGTTCCGGAACCCCCATCGCGCTGCATTTTGGCGCTCGATACCCGTTCGGACACGGTCTTTCCTATACCCGTTTCGAGTACCGCGATCTCAAACTCGCGCAGGATCAGATCGATATCGAGACCGGCGAAATCGTCCTTTCATTCACCTTAAATAACGCAGGCGAGCGCACTGGGACAGAGATTCCGCAGCTCTATATTCGGGACTGTTTGGCGTCGTTAGTGCGCCCGGTGAAAGAACTTCGGGCATTCGGTCGCGTCACGCTGCGGCCAGGCCAAACTACAGAGATAACATTTCGGGTCCCGGTCGATATGCTGAATTTCACAGGACCGTCAAATCAGCGGACTATCGAGCCCGGCGTTTTCGAACTACAAGTAGGCGCTTCCAGTGCCGACATCCGGTTACGGACAGAAATTACGGTTACCGGTCAAACCCGACTGTTAGGACGCGACTGGCGAATGGAGAGCTCTTGTGAAGCGATAGTTAAATAGCTGCAAAAACGAACCGCGAATGCACACGAATAGACGCGAATAGAACAAAAAAATCTCACGTGAAGGACGCAAAGGCGCAAAGGGAAGAAATTCAACAGAAGATCACAAGCAGACGTCGCCAAGGCTATGTCGGCCAAGAGGACACAAAGAAGAAAATTTGAAACAAAAGGAAAGGAGCTAGCCGAGGTCTAAGTTTCAACCATCCGCAACGCCTCTCCGCGGACTTCCCTTCGTTGCCTTCGTTAACTTCTGTATAAAATGTTTTTGTGTTCTTCTGTTTAGTAGGAGTTTTTAGCCTTGGCCTGAAAAGCTACGCGAATCGCGCTCCTGACTCCTGGATTCTGGCTCCTGGCTCCTGGCTCCTTTATCTCGCGACGTCTTCGATTTCCTTCAATTCGTCATCCGACAAAACGATCTCAGCGGACTTAACATTCTCCTCCAGATGAGCAACTGATGATGTACCTGGAATCGGCAGCACGACCGGGCTCCGGTACAGTAACCAAGCAATCGACAATTGCGCGACGGTAGCGCCGTGACGCTTGGCGATAGTATCCAGTTTTCCGCCAGGTAGAGCCAGCTTACCCGCTGCTACCGGGTACCAGGGGATGAAAGCGAGTCCCTCTTTTTCGCAATACTCCAGTACGTCCTGGTGTTGGCGATCACCCAGGTTGTACAGGTTCTGTACACTGACGATTTTGACGAACTGGCGCGCTCGATCAATATCGGTGGGCTTCACTTCACTGAGGCCAACGTGACGGATTTTTCCCTGTTGTTGCAGTTTAGCGATTACTCCGAGCGATTCTTCTACGGGTACTTTGGGATCGATGCGATGCAATTGCCAGAGGTCAATCACTTCGGTTTTCAGATTACGTAGACTCATTTCGACCTGTTGCGCCAGATACTCCCCCCTACCCACCGGTAGCCATTGGTCGGGGCCTTGCCGGGTAAGCCCTGCCTTGGTTGCCACCACCAAACCCTTAGGAAAAGGCGCCAGGGCCTCGCCTATCAATCGTTCACTGACCACCGGCCCGTAACTGTCGGCTGTATCGATAAAGTTCACTCCCAATTCCACTGCGCGTTTCAGGATCCGTCTGGCTTCGGCGGGATCCTTCGGCTCGCCCCAAATTCCCGGGCCCGTCAGGCGCATAGCTCCGAATCCCAGACGCTTCACTTCCAGATCTCCGCCAATTTTGAACATCTTCGCTATTTCTTTCATCCTAGTAGCCTTCTTTCTATTGCTCAGACACACAACAGAGAATTCACCACAAAGACACAAAGGTCACGAACACGGATATTTTTACAGAAGGCTTCGACCTGAGCTCAGCCGAACGGTAACGAAGGCAACGAAGGTATACGGCTCAAAAGCGACTCAGCGTGCAACGCGCCTCCGCTTGCACTTCTCTTTTTTTTCGTTCTTGGCGCTCTTTCGCGGCTATTCCCAATTTGTCTTCCCTTTGCGGCTTTGCGTGAGATTTTTCTTCGTCTTGCTTGGGGGGCGTGATTGCCGGGTGTCCTACTTTATAGATAAGCTGGTTGTGATGAAACGCGAGATCTGGCCGGCACTCGGTGGGTCAAGGTTCGCCAAACTAACAACCGTATAACCAAGCTCCGGACAGAACTCCAGGTCGCCGTTCATACCAATCGCGCCGCCGGTGTGACCGATCCAACGAACGCCATTGGTGGTATGGTGTTCGAAGCCGTATCCGTAGTGAGTATTATGGTCTGTCTCCACCTTACTAGTGCGGAGCATTTCCGTGAACCGGTGTGCAAGCAGTTTGTTTTGCTGCACTGCATTGGCGAAGTTTAGCAGGTCGTGAACTGTCGAATAACCGCCACCGGCCGAACTACCGCGATACGGCAAGCTCTCAGTATTCGGGCGCAGATCTGGCAAAAGGCCTGTACTCGGTCGCAACGTCGTTCCGGCCGCTCGGGTGTAACCGATACTGCGATCTGGCAAAAACGTGTCTTCTGGCTCTGAACCGCTGGACCACATTTGCGCCGGGAGATAGATATGGTCGCGGACATAATCGTAGTAAGTCTGACCGCTGACTTGTTCAATCAACACCCCCAGTAGAATGAATCCATAGTTACTGTACTCCCAACGGGTGCCGGGCTCGAATCGTAGACCTTTATCTTCGTGTAGTTTTGCGAAGTCGCTCAGAGTACGAAGCTGCATTCGACGGGCATCAAACTCCGGACCGAATATGTCACCGGTACCGCTGGTGTGATTCAGTAACTGCTCAACTGTCACTTTAGTAGCCACCTCCTTTTGAGGAAAATCGGTCAAGTATTTCCCAAGCGGATCATCGAGCCGCAATTTCCCGGCCTCAACGAGCTGCAGAGTCGCGACTCCCGTGAACATTTTGTTGATGGAACCAAGTCGAAATCGCGTCTGAACTGTGTTCCGAATTGTCCGTTGCCGGTCAGCCAGTCCATGCGCTTCGGCGAAGATCGGCGCGCCATTCCGAGCGATTAATACCGCACCGGAGAAACTGTCCTCCGCGGTTTCCTGTTCCAGCTTTGCGCGTAACTCCGAAATCAATTCCTTCTCGCTCAAGCCACTCATTTTGAACAGAAAGAAACAAAGTTAGCAAAGCGTAAAATTTCCTTGCCGCGGCCCAACACAAAAAGAAGACGAAGAAAAAATTCACCACAAAGACACAAAGGTCACGAAGACGGATATTTTTACAGGAGATAACGAAGGCAACGAAGGTATAAAGGTTAAAGCGTTAATCGGAATGCAACACGCTTCCGGTGACCTTTCACGTTTCACCTTTCACCTTTCACATCCCCTCTTTCCCTTTGCGTCTTTGCGTCTTTGCGTGAGATTTTTGTCTTAGCTTTGGGTGTCACAGCAAGGCAGGGAACAAAGAGCTGAAGAACCAGATTGATTAGGTCGATGCGTCCCTTAGGAACCGGCCGCAGTTCCCAATTCCTTCAGCCACTCATGAATCGTGGTTCCGATAGCGACGGGATTATCCTCTTGGAGATAGTGAAGACCGGGACCGATATGGATCAACCGGCAATTCTTTAGTCCGTTAGCAAAGCTCTCGGCGAAGGCGGGCGACACCAGTGCTCCGGGATCCCCGGCAAAAAGGAGCTTCGGATAAGACGACTGTGCCAAGGCGCGGTGCGCCTCTTCGATGACTGTGTACACGTCGGCCGGTTCTCCTTCGATCGGCAGATCATTCGGAAAACGCCACGTAGGCCGGCGGGACCCAGGAGTTGGAAATGGCGCACGATAAACAGCCATCTCGTCTTCGGTCAGTCTGCGGACAATTGCCCCGGGAAGTACTTGTTCGACGAACATGTTCTCGTTGAGAATCAAGTTCTCGCCCACTCCCGGCGTTCTGAATTTCTTAAAGATTTCGACGGCATCGGCGTGAAAGTCATTCCAGCTCGGCATAGGACGAATGAATTCCATGAAGGCCAGACCGCGGATGAATTCCGGCCTGCGCGCCGCCAAATGAAATGCTAATCCCGTTCCCCAATCGTGAGCTACCACGTAAGCGGATGAGATACTTGTTTTATCGAGAAAGGCATCAAGATAGCGAACCTGATCGAAAAACCGATACTCAATGTCGGGTTTCCCTGATTGGCCAAACCCGATAAGATCCGGCGCGATGCAGTGCGCTACCGGTGCAACCAGCGGAATGATATTCCGCCAAAGGTACGACGAAGTCGGATTTCCATGCAGAAAGAGCACCGGGGGTGAACTGGGGCTCCCTGCTTCCCGGTACGCCATGGTTGAATCCAAAACCGGGACTTGAGTTAGGGCGACGTCAGCAAGTGTAGTCATTTTTTTTCTTTGAATACGGTTTCGAAAACGATGGTTTTAAAACGCTCGAGAGCAGTTGGCCGTCCCTCCACCTTCATCCGCAGAATTGCGCCTTCCCATGACGCCAACAAAAACTCTGCCAGATCGGTTGGCTCGAACTTCGAATCGATTTCTCCGGCGGCTTGAGCCTCCGCGATGCACTCGGCGAAGGGTGTGCGCCATTCGCGAAAAATCTCTTCCAACCGTTTGCGCAGGAGCTTGCTTTGCAGGCTGGCCTCCAGGCTGAGATCGCCGATCAGACATCCGCGGTTCCATTTCGCTCCTTGTAACCTCCCGCTAATAATGTCGAGATAACGCTTTAGCCGCTGCCGTGGCGTCCGCGATTGGTCGTTTAAGGCCTGGCTCACGGCTGTCTTCAAATCGGCAAAATACCGATCCAAGACTTCTTGCACGAAGGCTTCCTTCGATCGGAAATGGTTGGTAAAGGAACCCTGGGGAGCACCAGCAGCGGCGCAGATATCCCGTACGCTAGCCCCCTGATAACCGGTCTGGAACATGACCTTTAGTCCAGCGTTCAAGATATGTTCGCGCAAAGATGGCCGGCTCATGCAATCAATACGTACGCCCGTATTGCTTTGTCAACAGAAGATTTTAACAGAAGAACATAAAGGCGGAGGACTACGAGGAGTACAAGGAGTTCAAGGAGTACGAGGAGTTCCAAAAGCGGAGTCAGGAGCTAGAATCCGTGCTCTTCTTCTTGCACTCCTCGTACTCCTTGAACTCCTTGTACTCCTCTGCCTTTGTGTTCTTCTGTTAAATTTCCGTCACTCTCCACGTGTTTTTTGGAGGTAGTGCTTTGCTTTCGATCGCGGTGTTTCTTCCCTGGAGTGATCCCAACGCGCGCATCGTGGTCTTTGTTATTTGGATGCTTTGGATGGCTCTTACCGGGATAGGTTTCCTGGCCGCCCTAATGTTGTCGCCAAAGAAGGAACCGGACATGTTAATATCCCGCCCTTCTGTCCTGAGCGGAAAACCGATCGCTTTACGCTGGCAATTGCCGGCAGGAATGAAGAAACGCGCTATCAAAATTGAGCCGTGTGGTCAGGAAGAATGGACTCATGTCGTACGAGGGGAAGTACGAGAGGACACACAGACGGAACTGTACCGGTTCCTTACGCTCGCTCTAGTCGATCTGCCTGCGAGTGATGGGCAACGAGAAGGCGTGGTTTGTTTCCGGCCGCCGGTTCTGGCGGCTTCTGTTAAGGAGAATGCTCACAAGATCCGTTATTGGATCAACGTTCGGAACCTGTCGAGCACGTTGTCTAGTTTTGAGTACGATGTGACTGTGCGGCAGTAAGAGGTGAAAGGTGATAGGTGAAAAGTGAAAGGCTTACCGAGCATGGTCGCAGCGCCGAGTCGGCTTGTCCGCTGTAGTCCGATCTGAAGCTCCTCGACTTGAATAGACGCGACGCCCGCAGGCCCGGGACGTGTTCAACACACTGAGCCATGCTCCGTAAACCTTTCACTTTTCACCTATCACCTTTCACCGTTCCCTACCCCCCGCGTCTCGAGCTGAGGCTTGGCGATGTGGTAGAATATGGCTGTCGTCTGACACTTGATGGGACCGAGGTATGCAGGCCGCCAATCGTCGTCGGGGCTGGCTTCCTTGTAACCGGCGCAAGAACTGATTAGCAGAATCGTGGCAACCAGATAGCTAATCTGCCGAAATCGCTTCATGCGCTTCATCCCCAGTAGTCATCTTTGAACGTACCGGTTTTCCGACGCGCGTGAATCGCTCATACGAGCTAAACAAAGTTACCCGAATGACACCTTAGGTTTTTCAGGAAAAACGTACGGATGCGGCGACGAAGCCTTGCTAACACTTCCACCAATCACCCATTCGACGCGCTTAATGCTTGCTCAGGGCAGGCCTATCACTTTTCACCTTTCACCCCCTTCGTTAAAAGGCCTCTCCCACCATCTCTTCGCTCTTCTTCCACAGGGCGGCGGCCAGCTTAGAATCGAGGGCATACCCGCGTACGCCTTCGCTAATGGCGCTAATGGTCACATCGTCTGCTACAATATGGCCGACATGGCAATTCTCGCAGTATTTCCCACCAATCTCGTCAGCCCGCGCCACAACCCCGGCCCATACTGAAGTGGCAGCCCCTTGCGGGATCGTCTTGAATTGAAAGGGCGGTTTACCTTCTTCAGCGAGCTGCTGATTCAATTGGTCAACAATGGATTGGATTCGAGACGGGTCCAAGTGCCGAGCTAACTCGGTTTGGATACCTCCTGGATGAACAGCCGCAGCCCGAACACCGCGTTGCCGATGCCGTTCGTCAAAGGCAACGGCGAACTGGATGTTTGCTGTCTTTGAACGACCGTAAGCAAGGAACGGTTCGTAAGGCGTCCGCTCAAAGTTAGGATCGTCCAAGTCAACATTGGAGTAACGGTGACCAGAGGAAGCGAGATTGATTAGTCTTGATCCGCTTTTCAGCAAAGACGTAATGCGGTTAACTAGAACAAAGTGGCCCAGGTGATTCGTGCCAAACTGGGTTTCAAAACCGTCAACGGTATGGCCGAACGGTGTAGCCATCACACCCGCATTAGCAATGACTAAGTCGAAGGGTTTGCCTTTGGCCACCAGTTCGTCGGCGCAGGCTCGCACGCTCTTCAGATTGCCGAGGTCGAGCTCGACAAGTTCAAAGCCACCGCCGTTTTCCGCGGCATCCTTTCGGACCAGAGCAGTGGCGGCTTCTGCTTTAGACAAATCCCGGGCGGCACCTACAACGTAAGCGCCGTGTGCCGCCAAAGAACGCGCTGTTTCCACTCCGATTCCCGCCGAAACGCCAGTCACTAAGATCCGTTTGCCTTGCAGGTTTACGCCGGACAACACCTCGTCCGTGGTTGAAGTTGCACCAAATACGTTCGTCATTTCTTACTCCGATTTAACTAAAATTGTGTGCGCGTCTCATTGACGAGCAGCCGGTTTTGTTGATAACCATTGGACCATTGAAAAGCGGAGGATGTCTCCACAAATTAATAAGCGGAGAGTCCCTCCGTTTGCAAGTGGTTTTCGTATGCCAGCAAAACGTCTCAAATCTCGCTCGCGAAAGCCACGGGCCGATGCCCAACGCAATCGGGCTCGTATCCTGGACATAGCGAAAGCCGCATTCACCCGCTTAGGTGCTAATATCAGCCTGGACGATGTCGCCCGGCGCGCGGGTATCGGTCCCGGTACATTATACCGCCATTTCCCTACCCGCGATGTGCTGCTTGAAGCCGTCTATCGGACGGAGGTTGAGAAGCTGGCGGCAGCGGAACGCGAATTTACCGAGTCAATGCCTCCAGTCGAAGCGTTACGCGCGTGGATGTTACTCTTTGTTGACTATATCGCCACGAAACAGCTGATCGCACCTGCTCTAAACAAGATCGTGGGCGGACCTTCCAAGCTATTCGAATGCTCTGGCGATCAGATCATAGGAGCGATCAAAGCATTGGTGACGCGGGCGATTAAAAGTGGTGACATCCGTCCTGACCTTGATCCAGTCGATCTGCTGCGCGCGCTAGTTGGCGTGTCGAACGTGGCGTCGGCGCCAGACTGGGGAGAAAGCGCAAAAAGACTGGTGGACATTCTCGTCCTCGGCTCGCGTCCGACAATGAAGACAGAAAAATCTCACGCCAAGACGAAAAGACGCAAAGTAAGAATTGGCCCGTAACCGGATTTGGGCATGCTTCGCTCCGCGGAACAACAAACTAATAGCCGCGAAAAGGCGCAAAAAACGCGAAAAAAGAAGACGTTTTTCACCACAAAGACACGAAGGGCACGAAGCTCGAACCTAGGAGTCTGGCTTGAATGCCTAGCGACCCCGGGTATCAGGAGAACAGTCTTTTTCCTACCTTCGTGATCTTTGTGTCTTTGTGGTGAAGTTGTTTTCTTTTTTGCGTTTTTTGCGCCTTTTCGCGGCTATTTCCTACCCCCATTTCTTACCTAGTTCGTCGAGACCGGCTTTCTGCAGATCGTCCGGAGTCATAACCACTCTAAACTCGACGCTGGCGTTAAAGGTTAGGAACCAGGGTTCCGCCAGGGCTGGGATCCTTGACGGATCCGACAGGTCAACGATCGCCACGGCGCCGCGGGCACCGTGTTGTTCAGTGAAATAGATCGCCTCCGGTTTGATCTCGTCGATGATGCGGCCGAGTTTCTGACCAGCGCTCCCGTCTCTAACCGCCGAATTAAAAGGTTCGTGGGGGATGGAAATATTAAGGAGGATTCGCATACACGCCGAATCCTTTCAGAGCGAGATACAATAAGCGAGCGTGATTTTGTTTTTGGCTTTCAAGCGGTCGGCCCGGAGCTCATCCCTACCGGGACATCTCAAAAAAAGTGTCCTAACTAGCCCCCTGCGTTCGTTGATTGGCTGTAAAACAATCCCAACCCACCAATAAAAACAATGAATGCAGAAAGTGATATTCGTTATGCCCAACGTTTGACCGTCTCTAAAGGCAGACTTTGGACCGGTCGTATCCTGAGCACGTTACCCGTGCTTTTCATGCTCATGGATGGCGTCATGAAACTGATGAAACCGGACTTTGTCGTGAAGGCGACAACTCAGCTAGGGTATCCCGAGAACGTGATTGTTCTGCTCGGGATTGTCGTGCTGATCTGTACTATCTTTTACGCCATTCCACCTACCGCGGTCATCGGCGCCATCTTGTTAACTGCTTTCCTCGGCGGAGCTGTCGCCACCCACGTCCGGGCCGGCGACCCGCTCTTCTCACACGTTCTCGCTCCAGTCTATTTTGGCATCCTGATCTGGGGTGGGCTTTACCTGCGCGAACCGCGGCTCAGTGCTCTCGTTCCATTCCGAAAGTAATTGTGACGAAACGTTCGATAACCCAGGGTTGAAACCCGGGGCTACGCTTGTCGCAAAATCGCCGGCGCCTTGGCTCTAACTAAATCGAGCCACCGGGTCAAAGCCGGCGATGGTACAGCGTCGGGCGGGAGCAGGACACCGATGGTTCTATATCGCCGCGGGACAAGACGAATAGCCCGGATATGCTTTGGTTTTCTAATCAAAGTCAGACTGGGTACTAAGCTAACCCCGAGTCCTTCGCCTACCATCGCCTGCAGTGTATCCATCTGGCGTACCAGCAAATGATTAGATAACGGCACCCGCGCTTCTGCGAAAAGCCGATAGATATGTTCTTCACAACCGCCGCCGGAAAGCAGGAACCGCTGGCTGGCCAGGCGTTCCAATCTAATTTGATTTTGGTCGTTGGCTGCTTTGGCGGGCACGATCGCCATCCATTCATCTTTGCCAATCGGTTCGCTGTTCACCAGGGGAACTGGCAAAGCGGCAAAACCGCAGTGACTCATCTTCTGCCGTACCCATTCCGCTACTTCATGATCCGTACCTTCGAGCAGCGAGACATCGATTCCCGGATAAAGCTTAGCGAACTTCCGGAGCAACGGCGGAATGATGGAGCTCGCCACGCTCGGTACAACCGCGATTCGTAAGGCCCCGGTTTGGACCCCGGATTCTGAAACAATTTCTTCCGCAATTGCATCCAGAGATCCGAGAATTTGGCGCACGTGCGGCAAGATTTGCTCTCCGATTCGGGAGAGGCGCAGCTGCCCGCTATTTCGCGCGAACAACTGAACTCCGAGCGAACGTTCTAGAGCGGCAATCGCATGACTGGCGGCAGACTGGGAAAGCCCGATCTTGCCGGCGGCTTGTACGAGGCCATCGCCCTCGGCGATCACCTGCAAAAGACGAAGGGTGCGAACCGCAGGTTCTAATTTCTGCATATGCTATATGAAATCGTTCGATTTGCTTCATATTCGTTTAGTTGTCACTTCCGGAGGTATGAGCGCCCCTTGTATCGGTATCATCGGTGAATTCAACCCGGACTCTCCGCTTCATCTGGCAACCACCGAAGCGATTCGTCACAGCTTTGCTCGGCACGGGATACAGCCGTCGATCGACTGGCTGCCTACAGCTAAGAGGCATGATCTTGGCCAGTTCGATGGGTTTTGGTGCAGCCCCGGCGGACCTTACCAAAGTCTGGAAGGCGCGCTGGAGATGATTCGCTGGGCACGATTGGAGCGGAAACCGTTTATCGGTACCTGCGCCGGGTTTCAGCACGCGGTGCTCGAGTTTGCCCGAAACGTGTTAGGGATCAAAGCTGCCATGCACGCGGAGTATGATCCAAATGCTTCCACGCTCTTTATCCGACCGCTAACGTGTTCATTGGTAGGAAAGAGATTAGCGATCCGGCTCAGATCGGGAAGCAAGGCGGCAACGTTATATGGCGCCACTGAAGCGATTGAATCTTACTACTGCAACTTCGGTCTCAACCCGGAGTATCGGGAACAGTTGGAGTCCGCCGGATTAACGATTTCCGGCTGGGATGACGATGAGGAAACGTCTGTTACTCTGGCACCCCCAGACGTGTCGCGCCATAGCGAAGCGGCGGCGGAGGCACGAGTGATTGAGTTGCCGGATCATCCGTTCTTTCTAGGCACCTTGTTTGTTCCCCAAGCTGGATCGGCGGCAGAGAGACCGCATCCGCTAATTGCGGGGTTCGCGGAACAAATAGCAGTTGGTGAAAAGTGAAAGGTGAAAAGTGAAAGGTGAAAGGTGGCGAAGCGGTGTCGCGCACCCAATCGGAGGGGCGTTGCATTCCGGGCGTTGGCTACAGCGGGTTTCGACGCCTACAATCGTTTGTCGCCACGGCATTTGAAGAGACGCGACGCCCGAGGGCCCAGGACGGGTTCAACACGTTGGAGCTAAAGAGTCTCTAGGTCGTGCCACAAACGGGAGCCGCGTGCGTCCACATGTTTTGGTTCGACTCGCAACAGAGCGTTTCCTAAATAAGGGTTAAAACACGCGTAATGCGGCTCCCCTCCGCTTTCAGTGCGCGACCTTGCTCCGCCGCCTTTCACCTTTCACCAATCACCTTTCACGTTCCCCTTCCCTCTGCGTGTTACTTCGCCAAATACCCTCCATCGATGGCCATCGCATGGCCGGTGACAAACGAAGCGGCATCTGAGCAGAGCCAGACGACAGCTTCTGCCACCTCTCCGGGTTCGCCGAGACGACGGGCGGCTTTTTGAGACGGCGCCACTGCGCGAATGCCCAGCTTTTGTATCGCCTTGAGGACGCGACCGACGGGCCGCCATTGAGGGGAGAGCTCACCTTCCAATTTTCTTTCTGCCGCCCGTTCGATCATCGGTGTGTGGATTAAGCCGGGGCATACGGCATTAACCCGAATACCAAACCGCCGATATTCTAACGCTGCGGCTTTGGTAAGGCCGACCACTCCGTGTTTGCTCGCTGTGTACGCCGCGAGCTGGGAAATCCCGGCTAGTCCAGCCACGGAGGCGGTGTTAACGATCGCTCCCGCGCCAATTTTCAGCATTGACGGGATTTCGTACTTCATCGATAGCCAGACCCCTTTCAAGTTGACTTCGATGGTCCGGTCCCAATCGCGCTCAGAACAGTCCGCGATCCGGGAAATGGGGCCTTCAATGCCGGCGTTGCTGTGAGCGATATCGAGTCTTCCGTAGATTGATAGTGTGTGGTCGACAACCGCCTGTACCTGGTCTGACCGCGATACATCCGCCGTAACAAAGGTCGCTTCACCGCCGCTTTCCTGGATCAACCGAACCGTTTCTGTTCCAGTTTCGATCGCAACGTCGGCGACCACCACCTTCGCTCCTTCTCGCGCAAACAAGATCGCTGAGGCACGTCCGATTCCGGTGCCACCGCCGGTGACCAAAGCGACTTTTCCGGAAAAGTTCACCCGCAGACAGGAGCGAGCCGTCGCTTGGTAATCATCCGCATCCCATACTTGGGCCGAAGAGTGATTAACGGCTCCAGGTCAATCTTCTGGCCCGGTGCAAGTGACAACTGCCATCGTTGTCCGATGGCCGCGACGACCAGAAGGCCGATCACCCACGTGAGGCCTTCGCCAATGCATTGGCGCGGCCCGCCGCCGAACGGAAAATAGGAATATTTCGGACGCCCGGCCGCCTCCTGCGGTGTCCAACGATCCGGCTCAAAGCGTTCGGGGTCCGAAAAGAATCTTGGATCACGTTGCATCAAGTATTGGCTGATAAATATAAAAGAACCGGGCGGAAGGGTATAGTTGCCGAGCGGCCAGGGATTGGGGTTACGACGGGCAACGATCCAAACTGGAGGATAGAGACGCATCGCTTCGCTCAACACCATTCGGGTGTAGGGCATCGATTCCAGATGGTCAACGGCTGGCAATCGTCCTTGCAAGATCTTGTCCAGCTCGGCGTGCAATTTGTTTTCGGTCTCAGGGTGTTGAGACAAGAGGTACCAGGTCCAGGTGAGCGCGTGAGCAGTGGTTTCATGTCCGGCAACCAACATGGTAACGACTTCATCGCGGATCTCCTTGTCGGAGAGTCCGCCCGAGCCCGTCTCCTCGTCACGGACTTGGAGAAGTGTAGAAAGGAGATCCTGAGGCGGAGAAGCGGCCTCGCGACGTTCCCGGATCATGCGATAAACAATGGCGTCAAATTGAGCCCGAGCATTGTTGAATCGCCGTATCCGGCCTAATGCGATCTTATCCAATAGATCGTCGATGATTGGCAAGGTCCGGCAATGGATCATCTCGATGAGCGTGTTGGCAGCTCTGGCGATTTCGTCGGTTCGCTCTTCGAGATCAACACTCAGCAACTCTTTCAGCACGATCGCCAGGGTCAACCGCAGCACCTCGTACTCGACGTCGATCTCCTGGCAGTCACACCAGCGTCGCGCATTTTGTCGCAATAGCTAACGATCGTCGAGCTCCGTCGGCGCACGAGTTCTTTGTGAAATGTAGGCGCCAGCATCCGTTTATGGCGTCGATGATAGTCGCCCTGGCTGGTAAGCAGGCCGGTTCCGA
>Ga0209240_1000418_pt1 | contig 17857 bp, 17 predicted proteins | sample GraSoi_2013_80cm_FD_185828 | JGI IMG/M metagenome (GOLD analysis project Ga0209240, IMG submission 185828) | Grasslands soil microbial communities from the Angelo Coastal Reserve, California, USA - Sample 9_17_2013_80cm (SPAdes) (version 2) | ecosystem: Environmental > Terrestrial > Soil >...
GCGGTCACGCCGGCATCTGCCTGCTGCCCCATTCATAGGGTGCCGCCGGAGCCCCCGGACGCCCTTGTGGCGGCCGCAGCGCTATGCGACGATCAGCCGGTATTTGCAGCCAATCTGCAGCTTTTGGCATTACCGAGCACAGGGGATCTCAGGCGCAGGCGAAGCGGACACCACGAGGAGCGAGATCATGCCGTACGTTCCCACCACTGGCGGTGACACAGATACCGAGGAGCTCGGGGTCGTGTTCATGCACGAGCACGTCTTCATCAGGACCGAGGCGTTTCAGTGGGGCTGGCCTGGCTTCGGCGGCTGGGACGCCGAGACCGAGGTGGCGGCCGCGCGCGAACGCCTCAGCCAGCTGCACGGCAACGGCGTCGACACGATACTCGACATGACCGTGCCAGGACTCGGCCGCGACCCGGCGCTGGTGGCCAGGGCGGCTGAGGGCACCGGGCTGAGAGTGCTGTTCGCGACCGGTTATTACACCTACGAGAACCTGCCGCCGCTCTTCGGCCTGCGCGGTCCAGGGAAGATTCTCGACGGCGACGACCGCCTGCTCGAGTCGCTGTTCGAAGCTGACCTGACCGTGGGGATTGGTGACACCGAATACCGCGCCGCGGTGCTCAAGATCGTCACCGACGAACCGGGAATGACACCCGATGTCGAGCGGCTGGCGAACGCCGTGGCCAGCGTGCACCTGCGGACCGGTGCCCCGATCTGCACGCATGCGCACGCGCCCACCAAGCGCGGCCTCGACCAGCAGCGGGTGCTGCAGGAAAGGGGCGTCGATCTTGGCCGGGTGATGATCGGGCACGCGAACGAGTCAACAGATCTGGATTACCTCACCCGCGTCATCGACAGCGGCTCCTACCTCGGCTGGGACCGTTGTGGCCTGCCGGTGGCTGTCCCGCTCGACTCGCAGATCGACACCCTCGCCGCGCTCTGCGAGCGCGGTTATGCGAACAGGATCATGCTGTCCCACGACAAGTCCTCGTTCATGGACTGGTTCTCCAACGCCGAAGTTGAGCCCGTGCTGCCCGACTGGCGTTACACCTACATCCACGACACGGTGCTGCCTGGCCTGCGGGACCGCGGGGTGACTGACGACCAGATCGAGCAGATGCTGATCCGCAACCCGCGCGAGTTCTTCGGCGCGGCAGGAGCAGCGTGACTTCCGCCGCAGCTGATGCCGCAGGGAGGACCGCGATGGTGATCACGCCCGCGCCCCGGGGCGCGAACCCATTCGATGACACGGGCGTCCAGCCGGACAGTAACGGCGTCCGCCGGTATCCGGGCCTGCATCAGTCGCTGGTCGAGATGCTCAGCGAGAGCGCGCGGGCCGACCCGGACGCTGAGGCGCTGGTCGAGGTGGGCGGCGCCCGGCTGAGCTACGCCGAGTTGTGGGACCGGGCCGCGCGAGTGGGCGGCGGCCTGCGCGAGGCCGGCATCAGCGCAGGCGACCGGGTGGCGATCAGGCTGCCCAATTCCATCGACTGGGTGCTGGCTTTCTTCGGCGGGCTGATGGCCGGCGCCGTGGTGGTGCCCGTCAACACCAGGCTCACTGAGGCTGAGGCAGGCTACATCATCGGGGACTCGGGCAGTTCCCACGTGTTCGAGCCTGGTTCAGCCTTGCCCGACGGGAAGCCGTTGGTCCATGAGGGCGCAGTCAGGTCGGACGTCGCCGCGATCTTTTACACCAGCGGCACCACCGGGTTTCCCAAAGGCGCGATGCACAGCCACGAGAACGTGCTCGCGAACGTGGAGACCGTGTACCGCGTGAGCGACATTCCGCGCGACGCTGGCCGCGAGATGCGGACCCTGGTTGTCGTCCCGCTCTTCCACGTTACGGGCTGCCACAGCCAGACCCTGCCCGCCCTGCGGATCGGCGGGGCGGCGGTGATAGACGCCGCCTTCGACGGCCGAAGGATGATCGAGACGCTGGAGCGGGAGCGGATCACGGCCTGCACGGCGGTGCCGGCGATCTACTACTACATACTCAACCACCCGGACTTCACCCCGGCGAAGGTCGCCGGCGTCCGCTGGGCCTCATACGGCGGCGCGCCGATCGCGCCCGACCTGGTGCACCAGATCGGCGAGCGCTTCGCCGGAGCCCGGCTGGCCAACGGGTTCGGGCTCACCGAATGCACGTCCATCGCCACGCTGCTGCCACACGAGTGGGCTGCTGCCCACGCTGACTCGGTTGGCTTCGCCGCGCCGCATGCCGAGGTGGCGATCGACACGACCAGCTTCGGCCAGGACGCCGCCATGGGCGAGATCCTGATCCGCGGCCAGAGCGTCTGCGCAGGCTACTGGAACAAGCCAGAGGCCACGGCGCAGACCTTCGCCGATCATTGGCTGCGCACCGGCGATGTGGGCAGGGTCGACGCCGACGGGCTCGTCTTCGTGCTTGACCGGATCAAGGACATGATCAACAGGGGCGGCGAGAACGTCTACTGCGTGGAGGTGGAGAACGCACTCATCGGCGCCCCCGGCGTCGGCGAGGTCGCGGTCGTCGGCGTGCCCGACTCGATGATGGGCGAGAAGGTCGGCGCCGTGGTCGTGCCGCTGCCCGGGGCGACCGTCGAGCCGGACGCGGTGCTGTCATACGCCCGCGAGCACCTCGCCGACTTCAAGGTCCCCCAGTTCATCGCCGTGCGCAACGAGCCGCTGCCCCGCAACCCGAACGGCAAGGTACTCAAGGCAACGTTGCGTAAGACGGCCTTCGACGCCCAGGCGGCCGGCTGAGCCGCCAGAGCGGTCCTCGCCCGGAACGGCCGGCTGAGCTGCCTGGGCGCCGCCCGGAACAGCCGCCCGTGGACGCGGCGGAATTGGCTAGGACTTGGCCTTCCTCCTGGTGCGCGCGATGGCGCCGATCGCCGGCGCGAGCGTCAGCCACAGGGCGATCGTAACGATCATCGAGCTGACGTAGCCGAACGGCCGGATGCCTACCTCGCCTGCGAATCCGCCGGCGAACAGCATCAGCACCCAGGAACTGACGAAGAAGAACGGCCCCGCCGCGAGAACACCGAAGAAGTCACCCATGTCGTCCGCCTTTCTGTGTCGTCTGACATGACCTGGATTATCGCGAAGGATCCGGGGTCGCGGGCGACCCCGGATCCTTCGCGATAATGGACAGTGGCGGGCGGGCCGCGCCCCCGACCGCGCTACTTGACCAGCTCGTCGACTGGCTTGACTCCAGCCGTCCCTCTTCGCAGCCGCCAGTACAGCGCCCCGACGTACCATAGGACGGCAATGGCGGCACCGTACCCGAGCACCTTGTCCGAGCCGTGGAACGGCCCGGGCAGGGATAGCGCCAGCATGATGATCACCGTGTAGACGAGCACGAACCCGATGACCGGCCATGCCCACCGGCCGAGCGTGAACGCGCCGGGGATACTGTCGGTCGTGCGCCGCTTGACTGCGTAGGCCACGGTGATGAGGAAGTAGATGATGTACGGGATGATCGCTGTCGCCCCGACCAGCGTTAGGAACGCGCTGGTCTGCAGGTAGCCGTACCACATCACGCCGAGGTCAATGACGCCGAAGACCAGCAGCGCGATGATCGGGGTCTGGCTGCGAACATTTACTTTCCTTAGCTGCCCGGAGAACGGCAGCATGTTGTCCCGCGCCAGGGAGTAGGCCAGCCGCGCCTGCGCGCCCGCGCCCACGACCAGGATCGCGAACATGGAGAAGATCACGAACGCGACGAAGACCTTCACCAGCCAGGACGGCAGCCAGTAGCCGGCGATCACCAGCAGCGGCAGCGGCGCTGCCTCGGTCGTCTTCAGGTCGGGTATGGCCACGGTAAAGCCGATCAGAGCGACCATGCCGAGCACCGCCGACAGGACGACCGCCCAGATAACGCCGCGCGGCACGCTGCGGACCGGGTTGACGGCGTCCTCCGACATATCGGCGGCCAGCTCGAACCCCACCAACGTGAAGGCGCCGAGCAGCCCAGCGAGCGTAAAGGCATACCAGGTCGGGTTGTGGATCACCGCGGTCGTGTTGGTCAGGATGCTCGCTGTGTATGGGGACGGCTTGGCGTTGAAGCCCCATAGGGCGAGGAGCAGAACGCCGAATACCACTGTGCCGATGATCTCGGTGAAGACAGCGACGTTGTTGACCCGCGCGGCCACCTGCATGCTGATGATGTTGATGACCACGGGAAGCAGCATCAGGATGATCGCCACCGACAGCACGAGCCTGGGGTTCGGGTTGCTGACGTTGAACTCGCTGAGCAGCAGGGGCGACGCGACGCCGAGCATGATCGCGCCGCCGCCGACGGACATGTAGAGAAGCCCGGCGAAGCCGACGAACCAGCCGTACGTCGGGTTCACCAGCCTGGCGCTCCACTGGTAGGCGTACCCGGCCAGCGGGATCCTGGTGCCAAGCTCGGCCACCACGAACGCGATCATCAGGTTGCCGACGCCGACGATCGGCCAGGTCCAGATCGACGCCGGGCCCCAGTGCTGGATGCCGAATGAGTAATTCAGGAAGATGCCGGTCGTGATCGAGATGATCGAGAACGCGATCGCGAACATCGAGAAGAACTTGAGCGACCGCCGCAGTTCCGGCTTGTAGCCGGCTCGCTCGACGATCACCTCGGCGGCCCCGCCGCCCTCTGCGGTGATCGTGCCGGCTGTCGGCCCGGCCGGGTCACCCGTGCTACTTGACATACGTGCCCTCCTTATACCGATAGTGCCCATCTGCCATTTCTGCCATTGCCCGTCTGTCAGTTGCCGACATGCTCGCGGACGGCTGCGAACGCCTCGTCGGTCGCGCGCAGCACCAAGTCGATGTCCGCGGCCGTCATGGCCGCCGAGACGAACCAGTTGTGCCGCGGATGGATGAACGCGCCCCCACGGACGGCGGCGGCGGCGAAGACGCGCGCCCGCGCGTGATCAATGTCGCCGGCGAAGGTGAGGTACGGCATCTGCACCGGGCCGGTGTAGTTCACCTCCAGGCCCCATGCGGCCGCCTGGCCGATGATGCCGTCGCGCAGCGCCGCGCCCGCGCGTTCCATCGCCTCGATCGCGCCCTCCTCGCGCAGCGCGGCGATCGTCGCGACGGCGGCCGCCATCGGCACGGCCGAGAACCAGAACGAACCGGTGACGAACACGCTTCTCGCGCCGTCGCGGAACCGGTCGGTGCCGAGTACGGCGGCTAGCGGATGACCGTTCGCGATCGCCTTGCTCCAGGCCGACAGGTCGGGGTCGACACCGATCGGCTCCCAGCTGGAGCCCAGGTGCAGCCGGAACCCGCAGCGCACATCGTCAAGGATCAGCGCGGCGCCCGTCGCGTCGCATAGCTCGCGCAGGCCGCGCGCGAACGCCGGGTCCACCAGTTCCTGGTCGAAACCAGCGTCGTGCTTGAACGGGCTGACCACGACTCCCGCCAGATCATCGCCGGCCTCGGCGACGGCAGCCCGCAGGCTGCCGGTGTCATTGAAGGTGTAGTGGCCCAGGTTGGCCCTGTCCTCCGGCGTCGTGCCGGCCAGCCTGGGCGTGCACCACGGCGCGGCCCCGTGATAGGCGCCGCGCGCGACCAGGATCCGCTTGCGCCCGGTCTGCGCCCGCGCGATCGTGCAGCACATGGTGGTCGCGTCGGTTCCGTTCTTGGCGAGCATCGCCCAGTCCGCATGCCTGACGGTCGCCACAAGTAGCTCGGCGAGCTCCACCATCACCTGCGCCGGCCCGTTCTGACAATCCGCCTGTGCGGCCTGGGACCTCGCGGCCGCCTCGACCTTCGGGTGCTGGTGGCCGAGCACAAGCGGGCCGTAGCTGCACATCAGGTCGACATAGGAGTTCCCGTCGGCATCCCAGATCCGCGCGCCCCTGCCGCTCCGCATAAACTGCGGGTACTCGGGCGGCAGCGGCCCCGCTGCCTGGTGCCCGTACATCCCCCCGGGGATGACCGCGGCCGCCCGATGCCGCAGCGCGCGATCGGCCGACCGCTCGCGCGGATCAGGAGCGGGGCGCCCAGCCTCGGCGGGCGCTTGATGAGCCATAATGCCTCCGTTTCGGCTGCGGGGTGCCCCGCGAGACACCCCTAAATGCTTGTCCAGGCAGAAACTGGCGCGGCGGCCGCGGCGGCGGTGAGCCGCTCAGCGGGAGCGGGCGCCGCGGCGGCGAGGAATCTGAACACCTGATCGAGGCTCGTAATCCCGGCGTCGGATCCGAGGCCCGTGGCGACCAGCGCGCCGCAGGCCACGCCGAGCCAGGCGGCATCGACCGCGCTCACGCTGAGCAGCAGCCCGGTGAGCAGGCCGGCGTTGAAGCCGTCGCCGCAGCCGGTGGTATCGACGACGTCCACATCGATGGCCGGCACGTGGACGGGATCGCCGCCATCGCGGCCGGCCACCAGGGCGCCCTGCGCGCCGAGCGTGACGGCCATGCCGCCTGTCCCTAGTGACAGCACCCGATCGATAGCGGTAACAAGGACGCTCTCGCCGGTCAGCGCGGTCAGCTGATCAGCGTTCGGGGCGAACCAGTCGGCGCTGGCCAGCAGCACGGCGATCCGCTCGAAGTCGCGCGGGCTGCCAGGGCGCAGCACGTCGACTGCGATCAGTGCGCCGCCGGCCCTGGCCGCCTGCACCACCTCGGCCATGCCGTCGGTGACCAGGCTGCCCAGAGCGTCCGGGGCCCCGATCAGCAGGGCGCGCACGTGACCCAGCCTGGACAGGTCGATGTCGTCCAGCTCGAGCAAACTGGTCGCGCCGGGAACGTGCAGTGCGGGCCGCTCCCCGTTCGGCCGGATGGGCAGGATCGTCGCCGATGTCTGGACGCCCTGCTTGCGCACGAGGCCGCCGGTATCGACGCCATGCTGGCGCATCGCCGCCGTCAGCATGTCCGCGAGCAGGTCGTCGCCGGTCGCGCCGATCGCCAGCACGTCGGCGCCGAGCTTGGCGAGGTCCACGCCGGTCCCCGCGGCAGTTCCCGCCGCGGTAGCCCGGATCTCAGTCAGCCGGGCGCTGCCCTGGCCGGGCGGGATCGACTCGACCGGCCGACCGAGGACGTCGAGAATGTGCGCCCCGAGGACCGCGACGCTGCCGATGGCTGGCTGGCGCGCTCGCGACGCTGTGGTCATCAGCGCTCCTCGGCCTGCGTGCCGCCGGCCTGCGACCTCCGCCTCGAGCCATAACCGCGGCGCCTGGCCTCAGCGGCCACCTCGGCGAGCTCTGCCTCGGACAGGATCCTCGGTTCGCCGTAGGGCTGCGTGAGCCGGTAGACGTGCGCCAGCCACTCAAGCAGTAGGGCATTCTCGTAGGCCTGCCGCAGGCTGCGGCCATAGCAGATGGCTCCGTGGTTCCGCAGGATCGCCGCCCGCCGCCCGGCAAGCGCCTCGGTTGCCGCGGTAGCGAGCCCGTCTGAGCCGAACCGCACGTACGGCGCCACCCGGACCGGCCCGCCGAGGCTCGTGATCGAGTAGTGGATTGCGGGCAGTTCGTCGCGGCACGCGGAGAGCGCGATCACTTCCGGCGAGTGGGTGTGGACGACCGCCGCCGCGCTCGTCGCCGTGTAGACGGCCAAGTGCATCGGCATCTCGGTGGACGGCACCTCGAGCGCGTCGACCTCGGTGCCGTCGAGGGTGATCACCGCGATGTCACCTGGGCACATCTCGGTGTAGCTGATGCCGGACGGCGTGATGGCGATCAGGTCGCCGCACCGCAGGCTGAGATTGCCTGCGCTGCCGACGGCTAGCCCGTCGTCAAGCAAGCGTGCGCTGTAGCTGACGAGCTGCTCGCGGGCTGCGCGAAGCTCGGCCGCGTCCGGGCTATACACTAACTGGGATGTTAGACGGACGTCCGGTTAAAAAACAGTCTTAGCCGCACATCGCTCTCCTCTGTTGTTCAGCCCCAGGTTGCTCCCTCTTCCATCAGGTACCAGAAGACATGCCAAAGATCGTGGATTGGGATGCCAGGCGGGACGAGATTTTGTCGGCGACCTGGCGGGTTATCGCGCGCGACGGGATCGCGAAGGCCACGATCAGGGCCATCGCCCGCGAGGCAGACTGCTCGCGCGGCATACTGGCGCACTACTTCGACGACAAGGCCGACATACTCGGCTCGGCGCTGGTGATGTCGCATCGCCGGGTTGGCGCGAGGATGGATGCCAGCGCCGCAGGCCACCGCGGGCTCGACGCACTGCGGATTGTCATGCTCGAGGCACTGCCGCTGGACGAGGTCCGCGACCTCGAGGCGCAGATCGAGATCAGCTTCTGGGGCCGGGCGCTTGGCAACCCCGCCCTGAGGAATTTGCAGAACAGCGAGTTCGACCGGCTCAGGAAGCGACTGCGCGCCCACCTCGACGAGGCAGCCGAGATCGGCGAGATTGGCGAGAACGTCGACTTGGATCTGGTTACTCATCAGCTCGTCGCGCTGATCGACGGGGTCAGCGCCGAGCGCGTGCTCTACCCCGACCGGGTGCCGCCGCGGCGCCAGGCCGACTTGCTCGATCAGCTCCTGCGCAGTTTCCGCGCCGGACAGGCTCCGGCGGCAGCTGTACAGATCGGGAGTTGTCCTTCGTCGTCCGGGTGAGTGTCCGCTTGGACAACTAACGCCAGGAGGTGCCATGAAGTACATGCTGATTCACTGTGTAAACGACGAGATCGCCGAGCAGACAGAGCTTGCTTCCGACACAGCAAGCTCGCTGTCTTCGTGGCTTGACGAGATGTCGAGGCGCGGGGTTCTGCTGCATGGCGACCGCCTGCGCCCGGCCCGTGACGCGGTGACGGTACGCGTCCGCAGGGGCGACCTGCTGATCGCGGACGGCCCGTTCGCCGAGACAAAGGAGCAGGTCGCCGGATACGACGTGATCGAGTGCGCCGACCTGGATGAAGCCATCGACGTTGCGTCGAGCCATCCGACAGCTCGGATGGGGACGATCGAGATCCGCCCCTTCCTGGGCGGCGGGTAACGACTTGCCCGGTTTGCGGTTACCGAACGTGCAGGAAGTCGAATTGCCCGCGCGGGGCGCGGGCTGTCCATCTGCGGCTGTGGCGTTCGTCGGGTAGTTGAGAGGGCCCCCGGGGCCCGAACTACCTGACAGGAGATGCGTAATGAGTCTTCCCGCCGTCACCTCGCGCCAGGAGTGGCTGGCCGCCCGCAAGGAGCTCTTGGTGAGGGAGAAGGAGCTCACCAAGCTGCACGACGCGCTCAACACGAGCAGGCGCCAGCTTCCGATGGTTCGGATCGACAAGGAGTACGTCTTCGAAGGGCCCGACGGCAAGGCGAGCCTGACTGACATGTTCGGGCCGAACGGGCAGCTGGTGCTGCAGCACGTCATGTTCGACCCGGCGTGGGACGACGCGTGCCCGAGCTGCTCGGCCGGCCTGGACGAGCTGTCCCAAGGGCTGCTCAGAAATCTGCGGGCCAGGGACACGGCCTTCGCCGCACTCGCCAGGGCTCCGCAGGCGAAGATCGCGGCGTACAAGGCGCGCAAGGGCTGGGATTTCGCCTGGTACTCGTCGTTCGGCAGCGACTTCAACTACGACTTCCACGTCAGCATCGACGCCTCAGTCGCCCCGGTGATGTTCAACTACCGCGACGAGGCCGAGCTGAAGGAGGCCGGCCTGACCTGGATCCTGGACGGCGCGTCCGAGCAGCCCGGCGTCAGCTGCTTCCTGCGCGACGGCGACGCGGTGTTCCACACCTACTCCACCTTCGGCCGCGGCACCGAGCAGCTCGGCGGCGCGTACTCCATCCTGGACATCACGGCGCTGGGCCGCCAGGAGGAGTGGGAGGAGCCGAAGGGCCGCGCCGCCAACGCCCGTCCGGCGATCCCGGATTTCTCCGAGTAGGAGATGGCGTTGGTGCTCACCGCTGCCGCCCTGGCCGGCGTCGCGCTCATCGCCGCGGCGACGCTGGCCGGGGCATGGCTGGGATGGCGGAGCCTCCGGCAGCCCAGGCTGTCGCTGGCCTGCGCGGCCATGCTGCTGCTCGTCGTGGTCATCGCCGACCTGCTGCCGGACGCGTGGAACGACCTGAGCAGCACGGGATTGCCTTGGTGGCCCGCCGCCGGAGCGCTCGGCGCCGGATTCCTGGCCACCGACGCTCTGGTACGCCGCGGCTGCGCCTGCGGCACCGGTCAGGCCGGCGGCCGGACGACCAGTGCGGCTCTCGGCCTGCACCGCGCTGTCGAGGGCGCGGCGCTGGCGGTCGCCGGGTCGGTCGCGGTCATCGCCGCCCTGGTGCTGCACGCGGCCGGTGAGGGCTTCGCCCTCGCCGCGCTGCTCAGGGGCGAGCGGCCGGGAAGAGCGGCGGCACTGCTGGCCATCACCTGCGTAAGCCCGGCCGCCGGGGCAGCAGTGCTGAGCCGGGTGCCGCCGCCGGCCGCGGTGGCGCCGGTCCTAACCTGTTTGGTGGCCGGGGTTCTGCTCAGGACCGCGCTGGCCGCCTGGCAGCTGCGGCCAGCCAGGCAGCACCCCGCAAGCAAGCTCGCAGCAAGCCATTCATGAATGTCGAGCTCGTCGCAGGTTGATAGGGCGCTCGTTCTGGCATAGTTCGATGTCATGACCGTGCATGGGCCGGCTAGGAGGCCGGCCACGGTCCGCGTGGCGATCATCGGCCTGATCGGCGCGGCCGTCGCTGTGGTGCTCTACATCATCGGCCGGGCACATGCGGCCAACTACGTCGGCCTTTTCGGCGCCACCGGCCTGGGGGTCTACCGTCTCAAGTCCGCGCTGGCGACCGCCGCCCTCGGGCTGGCCGTCGTGCAGGTCCTGCTGGCCCTCTGGATCTACCGGAAGCTGCCGCTGGCCGGGCGGGCGCCGAAGCCAATCAGGGTGACTCACCGCGTCATCGGCTTCGTGGCCGTCGCCGTCACGGTGCCGGTCGCCATTCACTGCTTCATAGCGTACGGCGTTGTCCTTACCGACCCGCGGATCATGATCCATTCGATCGCCGGCTGCGTCCTGTACGGCGCCTTCGTGGCCAAGGTGCTGCTCGTCCAGAGCAAGAAGCTGCCAGGCTGGGCCCTGCCGGTGGCGGGCGGTCTGCTCGCCCTGGTCATAGCGCTGCTCTGGTACACCTCCGCGCTCTGGTACTACAACGGCTTCAGCGTCCCGATCTGAGCTGGCTACCCGATCAGCGGAAGACGGTTGTCAGGGTGGTCGGCCCGGCCCGAGGCCGCCATGACCCAGGTAAGGTCGTCGGCGAGGTCGGCCGGGCGACGGCCGACCGTCCGCCTGGCCAGCAGCTCATCGAGAATCGACGCCGTCGCCGCGATGCCCGCTGGCGTGGCGACCGGGGCCCGGCCCAGCGCCAGCGTCAGGTCCAGGCCGTGCACGACGGCCTCCACGATCCGGCTGGCGGCGAACTCATCGATCCGCATCGGCGCGAAGTATCCGGGGCCGACGGTTCCCTCGGGCACCGTCCGGCACGCCTCGATGGTCTGCGCGAAGGTCTCGGCCAGCACATCAGGCATCTGCTCGGGGGTCCTGCCCTGAACGATCGTGTAGGCGTACTCGTACACGACCGGCCCGGTTTCCGAGCGCGGGTTGATGAAGAAGCTGACCCTGTCCCTGGCCGGCTGGCTGTCGCCACGGCCGTCGATCAGCATCTTGGTCAGGCCGATGGAGATATCGAAATGGCCTGCGAGCTCGAAGACGGTCCAGTGCGGAAGGTCCGGGTCGACCGGCACCAGCCGGGTGGGCTTGGCCCACTCGTCAGCCGATAGCCCGCGGAACACCCGTTCGACCGTCGCCAGTTCCTCCGCCAGGGTGTCCACCCTCGCCTCGTAGTCAGCCACCTGACCTCCTTACCGTGCCGCCGCACTTAACTAAAACGGCCGAACCGGGATCGGCTACCAGACAGGCTCCCAGCGCCTGGCCTGGCGCTGCAAGGGAATCCACGGCCGGCGATCAGTCCGGCCGGTCACCCGGGGCCAGCGCGAAGGCGCCGAACACCTGCCCGGTGAGATCGTCCGGCGTCATCGGCGTCATCGCGGTGGCGTCCCTGACCGCCTGCTGGCAGGCGGACCCAGGACCGCGTAGACGACGACGTTCGACAGGTACGAGCCCGTCGCATAGTCGAACTGGCCGCCGCAGGTAATCAAGCGCAGCTCGGGATCTGGCGCGGGTCCGTACACCTTGGCCGTCGGAAAACGGTTCTTGGCGTAGGTGCGTACCGCGATGATCCTGAACTTGGCCACCGATCCGTTCGCACGGGTCACGTCGATGCCCTGGCCGCGGCGCAAGTCCCGCAGCCGGAAAAATACCCCCGGCCCTGAGTACGAGTCGATGTGTCCGGCGATGATCGCAGCGCCGACGGCGCCGGGACGCGGGCCGCCGGTGAACCACCCGGCGATCGCCGCGCTGACCGGAACCTGCAGTGTGTCGTTGCTGGTGATTCCCAGCGGCGTCAGCCTGGTGTTGACACCGATCGCCGGGATGACCAGCCTGACTGGCGCCGGAACCTTCCGCTGGCTAGCCCCGCCGGGCGCATGCGCGGTGAGTCCGATCGGTACGGGTATCTGGACCGCATGAGCAACATGACCGGCGTGGCGTCGCCGGCCGCCTGAGCCGGGCTGCCGGATGCCCACTCGCCCGGCACCTGCCTGACCGGGATGTGCGCTGCTGGCACGCTGACCGGCCTGGCCGAACCAAGCGTACTGACCGGTCAGCGCCCAGCCCCCCAAGCCGAGCGCCGTGGCGAGGACACCGCAGCCCATCGCGACAAGCCCGGCGGACTGGACGAGCCTGCGCCGCTTCGGCGGCCTGCGGTGCCTGGGCGGCGGCTTACGGAACGCGCGCCTCCGGGCGCCGACGGCCTGGCCAGCCTGCAGGCTCATGCCGTTCTAGCCCGCGCCTGTCACGCCGTCGCTGATGGCCCGCGGCCGCCTAGGGCGTGAGCGCCGACCGGCCTGCGGGTCCTTCTGTATCCGGCGAAGCTGAGCAGCAGGCCAGCTCCCACCAGAGCCGCCCACGGCAGATCAGAGTTCCCTGGCCGGCGCGCCGTGCCGCCGAATCCAGTCGCGGGCCCCCCGGCCGGCGCGATCTTGCTTCCCGCGGCGTCCACGAGATCGTCCAGCCTGATATCGCCGGGATCATCGAGCACGACGATCGTGTGGATCGTCCCGGCAACCAGCGTGATCGTGCTGGTCGTGTGCTCCGTCCGCCCGGCCGCGCTCACGTTCCAGGTTCCGGGTGAGACGACCTTGTAGCCCGTCACCGAAGCGAACGCGACGTTGCGCGCGATCACCGAGTGGCCTGCCCGCACGGTTACCTGGTGCTGGCGGAGCGAGGCCTGGATGATGCGGACCAGCGCCTTGCCCTTCGGGGTGGTCAGCCGGTCGCGCAGAACTCGAAGTCGCAGTCCCTTGGCCGGCCCCATGCCAGCGACCGTGTACGCCGCGCCAGGCGCAACGTTCACCGTCGCGGAAATGACCGGCGCCGATGAGGCGTCCGCTCCTGCCGCGCGCATGGCGACCGTGTACTCGCCTGCCGGAACCTTCTGGTATCCGGAGATGGTCCCGTAGGCGACGTGGTGGACGACGATCAGCGCGTTGGAGTTGTGGAAGGAATATAGGTAGACGTCCACGGCCGGGGTATTCGGCGACAGGTGTGCCAGCCGCAGCCATCCGGAACCCGGCGACGCCGACGCCGGAGCGGCTCCCGCCAGCAGCCCGAGCGTCAGGGCAGCCAGACCGAAAAGCTGGTAGATGCGTGCGAATCTCGCCTTGGCTTTCATTCCCCCCTGCCAATCTTTAGTGAAGTAGTCCGATGGGGTTAGGTCGCGTGAACCTGACTGAAACGATCGCGCGGCCGTTGTGCCACGCTGTGGTGACATCTGCCGCCCGGTACACCCACCGCTGGCTCCGCAGGAAACTAACCAGCCAGCGGAGGTACGCATGTGCGGGAAGGCCTGCCTTCGGGTCCCAGCCGGCGAGCTTTACTCCGCTGAGCGGAACGCCTGAACTCGCGCCTGGAGCACGGTCATAGAAGGCGAGAACCCGGATCGGATGCGGCTGCGCGAGCGGCGGCAGGGTGATCAGCAACCGCGGATCGACCTGGCCGGCTGCTAGTTCGGTCTCGGCACTAACGGGCAGCGCGATCCGATTGTTCCCGACGAGCTGAGTCCCGAGCAGTTCCCTCGCGGCCAGATCGCGGTTCAGCGCGAGCTGGTAACCGCTGGCACCGTAGGCGGCCACTACGCGCACGTCCACCCTGGCATTGCCCGTGCCGAAGCTGGCCAGCACGGCCGGCGCATACTCCGTGCTGAGCCTGCTGCCGAACTGGCTTTGGAGCGCGGGGGTGGCGACGAGCACGTCAGCCTGGAGCGGGTCCTGAGTGGTGGGAGTGATGGCTAGCAAGTCAGCCGACGGCACGCCGGACTTGACCAAGGCGCCACACATGACCGAGTCGCAGCCGATGATGTCACTGCGGCTGACCTCGCGCGAGACCCACCGCGCAGCCGCTGCCCGGGAAGCGGCGGCTCGAGCCAGGGCAGTCCTGCCACCACCACCGCCGGCGGCCGGATTCCCGCCACTATGCTGCCTGAGCAGTGCCACCGTCGTGCCGGCCGCCGTGAGAAGCAGCAGGACGGTCAGGGCTGCCATCCACGCCAGATGCCGCCGGTAGCCGGGCCCAGCGACCGTGCGCCTGCCAACTGTGCGGCGCCGGTGCCGGACGCCGCGGGTGGCCTGTGGTCCTATGGCCGCCGGGTCCATGACATCGGTGTATGGCCCGCCGCCGGGACTGGCCAGACTGCCGGCAGCGGCAGAACTGCCGGCAGCGGCCGAACTGCCGGCGTTGGCCAAGCCTGGGCCAGCGCCAGATTCAGGATTCTGGAGTCGGCTGGACGGCGGCACCTGCGTGATGACCGTGCTGCCCGCCCGGGCCGTCCCCGCCCCGCGGCGAGCCGGCGAGACCTCGACCGCCCGTCCGTCGTTACCCGTGCCGCCTTCGCTCGGCCGGAGCACAGGCTGGAACAGCAGGCGGACATTATCTGGCATCTCAGGCACCGGCGGCCGCGTGCGGCCGCGTGGCGAACCCTCAAGGCGGTGCCGGGTCCGGCCAGGATTCCGTCGCTCAGGAAGGGGCGGAGGATCGTCCCCCACGGGCGGAGGGACGACAGTACCGCTGGCCCTACCAGGCTTACGTCGCATCCACTTTTCTTCGCCCATGAAGCAGTCCTTGGTGGAGAATAGGCCATATGGACATTAGTAGCGTGCATCGTCGGCCGCAACACCAATTCAGTATATTTTCGTGAGTGAAAGGATCAATTCGGACGCTAGATGGCCCAATGGAGATCCTGGAATCCTATGAACGTCTCTGGTTCCGCTGCCCTGGCGTGCGATAAGCCGGACAACCTGCTGGCCGCCGGGATTGCCCACGATCGCCACAGAATCCGCGTATACGGACTTCTTCGTTTGAATAGAACAGAACGTGGACCGGGACTCAGAATTCGGAGCCCGCTCGACGCTAGGCGAACTCAGAATGCGGCATAGGTACCGATAAGCGCATTCAGTACAGCTGGGTCAGCAGACATTTCATCGGACCGCGAGAACACGCCACCGGGCCCGGGCCGGGCATACTTGACCGACGGTCAACGAACTTCTGCGCGGTGTGCATACTGTCTATCGACCGGGACTGAGCACAGCATGGAGGCTGACCGTGCCCGTTGACATGCGCGAACTCGCCGATGACCTGGCGGCGGAGACGGCGGCGCTCAGGGCCATGGTGGCCGGCCTCGATGATGATGGCTGGCGGAAGCCCACGCCAGCTGAGGGCTGGCGCGTGGGTGACCAGATCAGCCACCTGGCGTTCTTCGATGACGCGGCGATTCAGTCGGCGACCGATCCCGAGGGCTTCGCCGCGGAGATGGAGCGCGCCGTGACCGTCGGCGAGCTCACGCCGGACGACATCGCCGAGCGCTACCGGTCGCAGGCTGGCGCGGAGTTGCTCGCCTGGTTTGATGCGTCCCGCCGCCGGCTGATCAAGGTGTTCAGCGAGCTCGACCCCACGCTGCGCCTGCCCTGGTTCGGGCTGCCGATGAGCGCCGCGTCATCGCTCACCGCACGGATTATGGAGACGTGGGCACATGGCCAGGACGTAGCCGATGCCCTCGGCGAGGTGCGCCAGCCCACACCGCGGTTGCGGCACATCGCTCACATCGGCGTCCGAGCCTTGCCGTTCAGCTTCGCCGCGAACGGGCTCGAGGTGCCTACGGAGCCGGTCAGAGTGGAGCTCACCGCGCCGGGCGGCGAGATGTGGACCTGGGGCTCCGGTCACGCGGTGAACCGCGTAACCGGAACAGCGCTCGACTTCTGCCTGATCGTCACCCAGCGACGGCACCGTAGTGACACGTCGATCCGCGCCGAGGGTCAGATCGCCGAGCAGTGGCTGTCGATCGCTCAGGCGTTCGCGGGCCAGCCTGGCGCCGGCAGGCGGCCCGGTCAGCACGGCTAACGCCGGTGCGCGGGCGCCACCACAGCTCGGCTAATCGTCACGGGAACGTCGTAGCCGTTTCGTCTGCGAGCGCCGCTGCTTGTCCGCAAGCCGCCGCTCGGTCGCAGCCCGGCTCGGCCTGGTCGGGCGCCGAGGCCGCGGCGGCGGAGCGGTCGCCTCGGCGAGCAGCTCTGCCATCCGCGCGGCGGCGGCCTCCCTGTTGCGGAGCTGGCTTCGGTGCTCAGATGCGGCGACCGTGATGACACCGTCGGCCAGCCTGCCTTCCAGCGCGGCAAGGGCGCGCCGCTTCAGCGCGGGCGGCAGCGCCGCCGAGCCTGCCAGGTCGAACGAGAGCTCAGCGCGGGTGTCCGCCGTATTCACTGACTGCCCGCCGGGTCCCGGCGACCTGGAAAACCGCCAGGTCAGCTCGTCGGGCGGGATCGTGATGCCACGTACGGTGACATCAAGGCTCATCGCCACCGCCCACGCTGCCGACGCTGCCCGGTCATGCAGTAATTGTCCCTTGCCGACTGGGCCAGTTCGGCAGCGGGCGTCACGGTGCAGGGCATATCGTTCCGGACTAGTCGACTAGTCCGGGCTAATCGTCGTGAATACTGTATTCCTGGTCTTACCGGTAGTCCTGCGGTCACGCAGAAAGTATTGCGCGCCGACCTGAACTGGCCGCGAGGAGGCGCGCATGGGCCCACGCACAGTCCGTCACCTTATCGGCGCCGGCATTGGTGTCGCTGCGGCGCCCGCCGCGGCCTTCCTGGTGCTCGATGGCATCCGCGGCACGGTCTTTCTCGCGTTGCAACTGCAGTCAAGTCACGTATCCCCGGGCCTGCCGGCAGGCACTGGCATCGGGGTACCCGCGCACGGCCCGTGGCTAGCGACACTCGAGTTCGCCACGGCTGCCGCGATGACCGGCGTGCTTGCGGGTGCCAAGCGGATCTCGCCTGTCGCCCCGCTCGTCGCGGCTCTGCTTCTCCTGGCGATCCACTTCTACGGTCATTCCAGCGTGGGCGCGTTTCTGGAGATCTCGCGGCATGCGCCTGCGGACCTGATGATCGCTATCCAGGACGCCATTATCTCGGATGTGTTTCTGCTGCTTGGCGGGGCGCTGGTGGTCGCGGCCCTCGCTCCGTGGCGCTGGCGGACCGGCGAGCTGCCTCCGCCATGGGCGAACTGGCACGCCGCGGGCGTCCTCGCCGGCATGGCTGCCGTTCCCCTGCTTTGGCTCATACTGCAGCTCAGCGAGGGCGCCTCGAGCCCTATCGGAATAACAGGTGTGCGCATTTTCGCCGACGAATTCCTGCCTTTCATGCTCGCCGGCGCTGTCGCCCTAGGCGTGCTTGCGTCGGCACGATGGGTGTCGCCCGTCGCGGCCGTTATCGCCGGAGCGCCGCTGTTCGCTGTCGGCCTGTTCACGCTTGTGGATCCCGCGCTGGCACAGGCCGTGATAGACCGGCTC
>Ga0209240_1000421_pt1 | contig 17821 bp, 15 predicted proteins | sample GraSoi_2013_80cm_FD_185828 | JGI IMG/M metagenome (GOLD analysis project Ga0209240, IMG submission 185828) | Grasslands soil microbial communities from the Angelo Coastal Reserve, California, USA - Sample 9_17_2013_80cm (SPAdes) (version 2) | ecosystem: Environmental > Terrestrial > Soil >...
CAATGAGCAGGTACTCCAACGGGTCGGAGACCTCCCCTTCTCCGACTCGTTCCGGTCCAAAAAGGCCCCGACATGTCGGAGAAGGTGCAGCCTCTGAGCCATTCATCCTGTGTTTTCACATGTCGCAGAATCTGTATGGCTGTGGTAGAATAGCAGAGACGTGCGGTCACACGCGAGAGAGGAGAGAGCATGCATCCATCGATTGAGCAGTATCTTGCATTCCTGCAGACGAAGCGACGCGCACCTGCGACCGTGAAGGTCGTACGACATGACCTCGCCCATTTTGTCACTTGGTGGGAAGGCACCCGGCGGCGCACATTTGATCCAACAAGTCTTAGGCATGAAGACCTGCGTGACTGGCGAACGGTCCACCAACGCGATGAGGGGGCTGCCCCTGCCACCATTAACCGCGGATTGGCCTCGCTCCGAGGGTATTGTCGCTGGGCGCTCGCCCGTCATCTGCTCCTTGAGAACCCGGCAACGGAGGTAAAGGATGTGCCGACGGAGCCGTTAGCTCCACGGTCCCTCCCGGCTGAAGCCATTGATGCGCTGTTGTGTGTGGCTCGTGCTGAGCAGAACGGCATCCTGCGTGCGCGTGATGAAGCGTTGTTGGCGCTGCTCATCTATGCAGGGCTACGTGTTCAGGAGGCTTGCGATCTGCAACTTCGTGATCTCGACGTAGGAAGTGGCACCGTAACAGTGCGTAGTGGCAAGGCGGGGAAGGCCCGTCGTGTCCCGCTCCATTCTGATGCAGAACGGATGCTGCGTCGCTATGTGGGTCTGGCACAATTTAGGTGAAAGCTCTTCTTTAATAGAGACAGAAACCGATAGTGTTTGTGCTCAAAAAGAACATGATTTTCATGAGAGAAGCTCATCCTTCACCTAAATTGTGCCAGACCTGAAACAGTTGAAATCTTGCTGATTCTTCTGTGAATGAGATATCTCCTCACCCCACGTTTGATCAGCCTTCTCAAAACAGTGGAAAAGCAACTTCTCAACAGAGAAAGGGCAAATTCCCAGCCGTTTCATTTCCAAATGTACACCTATTACCTGATCACCAGAACGTGCCAGATCCATGAAATTCAACATTTACAGTATGCTTCTCAGTTTTGTCTGAAGTTGTTGGAAGCAGTTACGCAACAGGCCCAAATCGCTTGTCTCCAGCAACTTGCTGGCACGGTTCAACACCTCCTTGGCGGCTGCATACTCTTCTCTGAGCAGGTACAATTCGGTCAGCCAGAGGTGAATCTGGATATGCAAGTGCGGTGCTGCTATGAGCGTAGCCTCTGTACGTGCTTGTTCAAGCAAGAGGACAGCTCTCTCCAGATCGCCCCGTCCCTGAGCTGAGAGACCGAGATTGGCATGATAGTTGGCAATCTGCTCACGATTGCCATAGTGCTCCGCCTCCACGAGACCTCGCGTAAACCAGGTGGCCGCTTCCTCCCATTGCTTCTGCGCGAGTGCCAATTCCCCCTGTGTGCTATAGAGCCACTGGCGAGGTACTGCTACAGCATGCTTCTCTGCGAGCGCCAAACCGATCGTGATATGCTCTTGTGCCCATTCCAGATTACCCTGCAAGAGGGCATAATAGGCAGCATTATTATGCCCTAATATTTCCTGAAAGCGATCTTTTGCTCTACGGGCAAGGCGGACCGCCTCTTCACATGCCTTCACTGCTCTGGCAGGATCACCCTGTTGTGCATAGACATTTCCCAGTTCGACAGAAATCGTTGCCCGTAACTCCAGGTATTGCGCGGTCTGAGCTAATTGTGAAGCTTCGAGGAGGTGTGTTTCAGCCTCAAGAAGTGCGTGCCCGCACACTCGACACCCCAGGCCAAGAAGATACTGCGCCACAGCATGCATAGCAGCATCATCCGTCGAAACCAGGGCCTCTCGCCCTTGCTCCGCCCATCGTAGAACTCCATGGCTATCTCCCATGGCCAGACAGAGTTTCGCTAACTCGAAGCTGGTCTGTGCGACACCTTGCCAATTCCCCTGTTCATCAAAGGCGCCCTGGGCTACTTCCAGGACAGCTTTCGCGTCCTCAAGCTTTCCCTGCCAGATCAGGGCTACCCCTAGCCCAAATTGCCGGAGAGGAGTAGGCGCCACGGCAAGGGCTTCCTGATAGAAGAATACTGCTTCCGCGGGGGCCGCCAGGGAAAGTGCGTAGGTCGCGGCAATCTCTGCAAAGTGTGCAGCTTGACGTCCCATGTTCACCGCTTGATAATGCCTGAACAGCCTTCCGGCAACCGTGGGAATCTCCTCAGCATACATACTTTCCAACACAGCAGCCACGCGGCGATGAAGCGCTGCACGACGAATACCACTCATGTGGTCCACGATAATCGTAGCAACCAGCGGATGCACAAAGGCATACTGCTGCCCCTGTTCACGAAGGAGTCCGGCTCGAAACAGGTTTTCAAGCGCCTCCAATGTTTCTTCTTCACTGCGTCCACTCGTTCGACGCAGGGTAGGAATATCCGTATCAGGAAGCAGGATGGCCGCCGCTTGTAAGACCTGCAGGGCCACTTCTGGAAGTCGTTCTAACCGCGCCTGGAGCAGATCGGCTAAAGCCGTTGGGACGCTATGAGGTGCAGAGCGTACCAGTTCACTGATGAAATAGGGATTTCCTGCACTCTGTTCGTAAATGGCAGCACTACGCGCTTGCTCCCCGCCCAATGCAATGACGAGAGCCGTTGACTCGTCCTGGGTTAAAGGGCTGAGCGAGAGATGCTGCAGAATACCAAGACGAGCCCATTGTGCCGTGAATTGAATGAGCGATGGGGGAGCATCCTCTGGACGATAAGCGGCAACCACGAGCAATGGCTTATCGCCTTGACGCTGGACGAAATAGTTGAACCAATCGAGCGTTGTCTGGTCTGCCCAATGGAGGTCATCGACCCACAGAACAAGTGGCTGTGAGGACAGGGCAAGGACACTCTGGGCTATCGCTTCAAACATGCGCAGGAGTTCGTCTCGCGATGACAGGGCCGTTGGGATGCCGGCATTGGGGATGATCGCTTGCAAGTCGGGAACGAGCCCGGCAACGTCACTGACCCAAAGAGGTGGACGAGGTAATAGCGCGGTAATGCGCTGCATCGTCTGCTGGCTGCGAAGAAAGGTGATGAGAGGAGCGAAAGGGAGTGCCTGGGTTGAGGCAAGGCACTGAAGTTCTACAACAGTATATCCTGGCTGTAATGAGGAGGACCATGTTTGCCACAGCATTGATTTTCCAATCCCAACTTCTCCGTTGATAAGGACAACATGGGCCCGGCCCGGGGACCTGGCGGCCTCGGCAAGTGCGTTCTGTAACAGATCATATTCCAATTGACGGCCAATGAACGGTGAAGGGTTCACTTTCGAGGCTGACTGTGCCGATTTCTGAGGAACATCATGTGGTGAGGTGATTGAATCGCTATGGAGCGTCCCATTCACGATGGCATCACGCAGTTGCTGCGTCTCGACCAACGGCGCAACTCCCAGTTCGCGATCAAGCGCTGCTTTGAGCAGGTCGTACTGGCGTAACGCATTCGTGCGCTGTCCCAGGTAGGCATATGCCTTCATTAACATGTGGTACATCGACTCTTGCAATGGATCGAGTGCCACTACTGAGTGGGCAATGGTCAATACTTCTGACCATTTTCCCGCCGCTGCCTGAATATGTATCAGCGTGGAGAGCGCCTGAAAATACTGTTGCTGGAGACGTTCACGCTCAGCACCAAGCCATAGATCTAATTCGAGCAGGTCGTTAAGCTGAATCCCTTGAAGCAAGGGACCCTGGTAAAGAGACATCAGCGTTGCGACATGTGCACCCGCCTCAGTAGGAGCGAGAGGAACATTCATACCAGAAGAAAGTTTTCCCCGTGCTTGCATTGCAACCTGTTGGCAGACTTGCTCAAACTCTTGAACATCTGTCCACACATACTTCTTAAGCGTCACCTGCTCATTTCCTTGAATGATGCCAATCCCAAGAGCTGAATGCATGGACCACAAGAGATTGCGTAGATTTTTTCGAGCAGCAGCAGCCATACTATCTGGCCAGAAAAGTGTCGCTAGGTGCTCACGTGATTGAGGGCGTCTATGCAATGCAAGATAGGTCAGGAGAGCAAACATCTTTGTCGAATGGAGAGCAACATTTTGCTGATGAGACAAGAGGTGGGGGGAACCAAAGAGATGTAAACCTACATCCACATGAGAAGGTATTGCTGATGACTGAAGTAATGTGGCTGCGACCATTTGCAAGCGTTCCAGAGAAAGATGCTCTGACTTCCCAGCATACGCTTTATGAACTTTTCCCCGCTGGCTCTGATAGGCATACCAATACGACCCCCGACGCTGTTGCTCTCGACGAAGCGTAATTGCCCCTGTTGGAGTCTGATACGAAAAGGATTGATGCGTGTGATCCTGTAACCAACCATACCACTCTGCTGAATCAATGGGAATGGTTGAGAGAAGAGTGCCAGTTGCATCTCGAAGAAGCAACTGCGCATCTTTGACCTGAGGGAGCGGGTAATGAAAACGGCCCCGTGTATGTTGTGTCATAGAGAGCAACCTCTTTGTACTCAGTACCCCGTGTAGGACATGACTTACCTAACACGGATAGTGTATCTGCTGTTAAGTCATTTGTCTAGCCTCTATCTCTCTTTAGCCTGATCTACCTTTCTCCTTATCAAGACCTCTCCCCGAGCGGAGAACGCTACTTGAGTCAATGTCTTCATTGATTTTCATGTCTTTCTCTGGAACCCTGTTCCGGCTCGAGAAAGAGGGACGCCTGCAGGGACGCTTTCAAGGATAGTGCACGGGTATACTTACAGCATCCAAAGCATGGTTACCACAAATTAGGTCAACTTGATGCTTGTCTCGTCAGCCGTCCACGTTTTTGGTGGCGGTCTGGGTGTCGGAGGTATTGGTAAGAGTGAATCAACACATGTTGTTCCGGCAAGAAGGAAAGTCATTTGACTCTCCTTATTTCTAAAGAGAAAAAAGCGAAAGGAGGGGGCGATGCAAGAGCTGCAACGTACAACACGTGAGAGCAAACACGCGACGGAGCGGACAGCTATCCTTGCAGCCGTCGTACCTGAGAAAGCACATCCCTTCGTACTTGAAGAATTGGATCTTGATGAGCCGCGCGAGGACGAGGTGTTGGTGCGGGTCGTCGCGACTGGAATATGCCACACCGATCTAATCATCCGCGATCAATACTATCCAGTGCCACTACCCGTGGTGCTGGGTCATGAGGGAGCAGGAGTGGTTGAGCGGGTTGGTGCAGCCGTCACGAAGGTCAAAGCGGGTGATCACGTCGTAATGACCTATCCATCCTGCGGGAAGTGTCCAAACTGTATGGCTGACCGTCCGGCCTATTGCCTGGAGTCGTATCAGCGCATCTTCAGTGGAGCGCGCATAGACGGCTCGACTGCGTTACACCGCCGGGGACAAAATGAGCCAGTACACGGACACTTCTTCGCACAGTCGTCGTTTGCAACCTACTCGCTAGCAACTGAACGTAATGTGGTCAACGTCCGTAAGGACGTTCCCTTGGAAATGCTCGGCCCGCTTGGCTGCGGTATCCAAACGGGTGCCGGTGCCGTCCTCAATACGATGCAGGCGCCGGCCGGTTCAAGCATCGCAATCTTTGGTTCCGGGGCGGTCGGGCTCAGTGCGCTCATGGCAGCCCGGGTCGCGGGCTGTACGACGATTATCGCTGTCGATACCAAACCAAACCGCCTGACGCTGGCACGCGAATTAGGGGCTACCCACAACCTGAATGCGCTTGAAACGGATGTGGTTGAGGAGGTACAACACATTACCGGCGGTGGGGCCACCTTTACGCTCGAGACAACCGGGCGCCCCCAGGTGCTGCGACAGGCCGTTGATGCACTCGCTATCCTGGGCACCTGTGTGGTGGTGGGCGCTCCACCAGCAGGAACAGAGGCGAGCTTCGACGTGAACAACCTGTTTGTCTTTGGACGAACCATCCGTGGCATTGTGCAAGGGGACAGTGTTCCCGATGTCTTCATCCCGAGACTCATCGATCTCTACGTTCAAGGGCGTTTTCCATTTGACCGTTTGCTGCGCTTTTATCCTTTGGAAGACATCAATGCTGCTGTCCAGGATGCGGAGCAAGGCACGACAATTAAGCCGGTTCTCAGGATGGAATCGGTCGAGAGAAAGAAGAAGTAAGACTGTATGGCAACATCAATGAACAACGCTTCATCTCAAGAAGTCAGTGATGCTCCTGCACAGGGACTGTGGAACGGCAAAATCTTCGATGGCCAGTGGAGGGATGCAAGCGGCGGGACCCAAAACGTTCTGGAAAAGGCGACCGGGACCACGCTTGCAACCATCGGCATTGCGTCAGCAGACGATGTTGCACGAGCGGCCCTCACGGCCAGGAAAGCGCAGATCGCCTGGGCGGCAACGCCAGAGCCGCAACGTGCTCAGGTACTGCGCACCTTCGCCCGCCTCGTCGAAGAACACACCAGCGAACTTGCTGAGTGGATCGTGCGTGAGACGGGGTCAGTTATGGGCAAAGCTCACTTTGAAATCTTCCTCACCATCGGCGATACACATGAGGCTGCGGCCCTCGCAACACAGCCAAAGGGACATCTCCTGGCGTCCACTAGTGGACGCCAGAGCATAGCGAAGCGCGTTCCGCTGGGCGTCGTAGGGGTCATCACACCCTGGAACTCACCTCTGATTCTGGCGATACGAGCGGCTGCTCCGGCACTTGCTCTGGGCAATGCGGTCTTGCTCAAGCCTGATGTTCAGGCGCCGGTGAGTGGTGGAGCCCTGATCGCACAACTCTTCGAAGAGGCCGGTCTTCCACCGGGAGTGCTGCATATCTTGCCTGGTGATGCTGAGACTGGCGAGGCATTGGTACTTGACCGCAACGTCAATATGATCTCGTTCACCGGTTCTACCGCCGTGGGTCGACGCGTCGGCGAGCTTGCCGGTCGTGGACTGAAACGTGTCTCGCTCGAACTTGGTGGCAATAATGCCTATATTGTTCTAGACGACGCCGATGTGGAGAAGGCAGTGGCGGCCGGAGCCTTCGGCTCCTATTTCTTCCAGGGGCAGATTTGCTTTACGGCAGGACGTCATCTGGTGCATGAGCGTGTTGCTGACAGGTATATCGAGTTGCTGAAGGCGCGGACACGCGATCTACGTGTCGGCGATCCATTTCGCGATCAAGTGGATTTGGGACCGATGATCAATGAACGACAGGCTGCTCGTGTCGAACGTATTGTCCAGGAGAGTGTTGCCGCCGGAGCCATTCTTGCTGTAGGAGGGCGTCGAGAAGGCCTGTTCTTTGAGCCAACCGTCATGACGGCAGTAACACCGGAGATGCCTGTCTTTAAGGAAGAAATTTTCGGCCCCGTTGCGCCGGTGACCGTTTTTCATAGCGACGACGAAGCCGTAGAACTTGCCAATATGACCGAGTACGGACTCGTCGCCAGTGTCCAATCCGCGTCGCCAACGCGTGCGCTTCGTATTGCCAATCAACTCCATACGGCGATGGTGCACATCAACGATCAGACGATCAACCATGAGGCGTATAGTCCCATCGGGGGGATGGGGGCATCAGGCAATGGCAGCCGCTTTGGGGCGTTGTCGAATGGCGATGAATTCACACAGTGGCAATGGGTGACTATCAACGAGGAAATTCCTCCGTATGCGTTCCGCTAGTCATCTCAGGAGGTAGCTTGTGCGACTTGTCACTTTCTCCACCGACCATGGGACTCACCTGGGGGCGCTCGTTGCTGGTCAGGTCATTGATCTGCCAGGAACCTACGCAGCCTGGCAACGCACGCATGTAAGATCATCTGCCCTGTTCAGTGACTCACAGTCCTTTCCCACCAGTATGCTGCATTTTTTACAGGCTGATGAGGCGACCAGGGAGGTCGTCGATCATGTGCTCGCCTTCGCCGCAGATCCCAATATCCGTGCTGACCTGGCCGACGCCGACCTGGCCTTTCCGGTCGATCACGTCACCTTTCTGCCGCCGATACCCCGGCCCGGCAAAATCGTCTGCCTGGGGCACAACTACCGCCGCCACATCGCGGAAATGGGCAGCCCCCTGCCCCAGTATCCAGTGCTCTTCGCCAGGTTCGCCACGACGCTCATCGGCCACCGCCAGCCAATTGTCCTGCCGAAAGTCTCCAATCAGGTGGACTACGAGGCCGAGTTGGCACTGGTGATCGGTCGCACAGGCAAAGACATTCCGAAAACGCAGGCCGCCTTCGACTACCTGGCAGGCTACACCATCTTCAACGATGTCTCGGTGCGCGACTATCAGAGGCGTACGGTGCAGTGGATGCAGGGCAAGAACTTCGACGGCACGGGACCCATTGGCCCGGCGCTGGTCACCGCTGATGAAGTTCGCGACCCCCACGCCCTCGACATCACCCTGCGGCTCAATGGTGAGGTGATGCAGCAGACCAACACGAGCGACTTTATCTTTGATATTCCCACCATGCTTTCCTACATCTCCGAGATCATGACGCTGGAGCCGGGGGATATCATTGCCACGGGCACTCCAAGTGGTGTGGGTTATGCCCGTAGTCCGCAGGTATTTCTCAAACCAGGGGATGTGGTACAGATCGAGATTGCTGAGCTGGGTATGCTCGAGAACTCCGTCATCGCTCCACAAGGCGCTGGAGGGGCGAGCGGGCCACAACGCACAGCTTCCTTCGACGAGGTGACCCATGGCTGAACACCCAACGCAACCCGAAATGCTGGCAGATCTGCACGAGAGCCAACAAGCCTTGCTCACCTTCCTCGACCAGGTCGATGATACCACCCTCTACCGGCGTTTCATTGCAGAGGAATGGACGCTGGCCGAAAATCTCGTGCATGTCGCCGAAGCGCGCCAGTTCTTTACCGGTGAGGTACGCAAGGTTCTGGCAACGCCGGGAGCCAGCATCGGGCGCGGCCTGGACCACCCCGCCCGGCTTCAAAATATTGCGGAGCACGGTCATGCAGCGCGCCCGTTCATTTCCCAGCAGTTGACCAACAGCTATGAGCAGGTGGTCCATTTGCTCGAGCAGATGAGCCAGGACGACTTGCAGAAGATGGGAACGCACATAAAGTATGGCCCCCAGACGTTGGCTGTCTTCATCCAGCATTTCATCATCGAGCATGATCAGGCCCATGTCAAGCAAGTGAAGACGCTGCTCGCGCAACATCGAGGAGGTGCATGCACGAGTGAGCAGCAGAACAGCTAAGATTGAACATCTCGCTGGGTGAGATGAGAAGGAAGAGTTATTCGCCCGAGGGAGCGCGTAAAGAGTCGTGTCCTTCCTCAAGATGCAAGAAAGGAAAGAGTAACGATGGCTGAAATAGAGGTGACGAGAGAAACAGAGGCGACGAGAACACAGGCCGAGACTGCCCAGTTGAACAACGACATGAAGGCGAACTATCTCACGCCCCTCTGGCAGATCGAGGAGGAGTTCATGTCCGTGCGGCCCAGGCCAAAGATAGTGCCCTGGCTGTGGAAGTGGTCAAATTTGTACTCTCTCGCCGAGCGGGCTGGTAGGCTCGTGCCCGTCGAACGGGGTGGCGACCGCAGAGCACTTGGACTGAGCAATCCAGGCCTGGGTGGGCTGCCATTTGCGACCTCAACTCTGTGGGCGGCGGTGCAATGGCTCAATGGACGCGAGGTGGCCCCGGCACACCGGCATACCTCACACGCCATCCGCTTCATCATTGACGGCAGTGGCTCCTACAGCACCGTAGAGGGCGACCGGGTCTTTCTGGAGCGCGGAGACCTGGTGCTGACACCCAAATGGCTCTGGCACGATCATGGAAGCCATTCAGATGAGCGGGCAATCTGGATGGATGGGCTCGATATTCCGTTGACGAACTACCTCGATACCAGTTTCTTCGAGCCCTATCCTCACGAGAGCCAGGCTGTCACGCAGGTCCTCAATGGAACCGTGCTCAAATACGGCGTCGGCCAGCTGCGTCCTGCCTGGGAGAAACGTCTAGTGGAATATCCACCGATGTTTACCTACAAATGGGCCGACACCGAGCGTGCACTGAACAACCTGGCCCTGGTGGATGCCAGCCCGTTTGATGACGTGGCCCTCGAGTACATTAATCCGCACACGGGGGGGCCGGTCATGCCCTCCTTCACCTGCTGGATTCAATTGCTGCGTCCCAGGGTGCAGACCCAGGCCCATCGACACGTCGGCAGCAGTATCTACCACGTCTTCGAGGGAAAAGGTGCGACGATCATTGACGGGATCCGCTTCGAGTGGGAACAGGGCGATATGTTCGTCATTCCCAGTTGGGCCTGTCATGAACACCTCAATGCCTCTGGTGATGAGCGGGCCATTCTCTTCTCGATGCATGACACACCGTTGATGGTCATGCTGAACAAGTATCGGGAGGAGGCTTACACCGAGAACGGTGGACATCAGCCAGTCGAAGGCAAGCGTTTGGGACGCTGATCCCCGCCTGCCTTCGTTTGAAAGAAAAGGAGAAGTCAATGACTACTGCAAGCATTGGTACAGGTAAACTGAGGAAATTGTCACCTGGAACCTCCAGGCAAAGAAAGGAGCGATAGTATGTCACTCACATCAGGCACCGCTCGGACCACACCCGCCCGCGCAGTCACGTCAGGTGCCCCCAGGAGCAGACAGGCACGCACCAGTACCGACCCTGTCTGGCGAGTGTGGATCACACGCCACCGCGTGGTTGCTGCCATCCTGGCCGGCATCGTTGCAACCCACATGGCAACGATCATTGGATTCTGGCTGCCAGCAGTCGGTCTCCCAAAGTTGGACTGGCCCAGCGTGAATGGTGGGGTTTTCACCCCGTATGGCTCTGCCATCCAGCAGTTCGTTTCAGGAAGTATCTTCCACTACACCGATGGTGTTGTCTTCACCGTCGTCTTCGCTCTTGCGTTCCATCACCTCTTGCCGTGGCGGAATACGGAACGGGGGAATCTCGCCAAAGGACTCTTCTTTGGCACCGTGCTGGCGATTATCAGCTGTGGGTTCATGGTGCCATTGGTATACTTCCCCCAGTTTCATCCCGGCTTCTTCAGCCTCAATCTCGGCTGGAAGGTCATTCTTGCCATTTTTCTCTGGCATTGGGTCTACGGTCTGCACCTGGGCTTGATCTACAACCCGCTGCCTGCGGACGCTCTTGAGCATGTAGCACCCCTCCCCAACGCCGAGAGTGACACGCAACTCACGCAGGATTGATCTGAACGTGTTCCTGCAATACACACAGTCCTGCGCTATACAGGATTTGAGCTTGTAGTCGACAACCGTAGAATTGTAACCAAATTGGCAAGTTTTACTCGAACACTATATATTGATTGTCATTGGCACGTTGATGAACGCTTTCCCGGTATTTGGAACAGACCTTTCGTTCTGTGTCAGAATACTTCGACAAAGCACATCATTGGAGGTGAAACAATGAGCGTGACACAGCAAACGATGACTGACGAGCAACGCAAATCCGTAGCGCTCGAATATCTCAAACGGCTGGATCGAGGCGAAAACTTTTTTGATCTGTTCGCTGACGATGCTCAGGTGTGCTTCCCCAAGTGGGGAGTCGCCAACGGTCGCGCGCAGATCGAGAAGCTCTTCGCAGAGTTTGCGTCTATCCTTTCGTCGATCCGACACGATTATGCCTACTTCAACTACATCATCCAGGGTGACCATGTTGTCGTGGAGGGAACCAGTTCTGGAGTGACAGCTGACGGCACCGAATGGCGTGCAGGCGTGACCCATGCGGGCCGTTGGTGCGACGTCTTCGAGGTCCGCGACTTCAAGATCCAGCGCTTATATGTTTACCTGGACCCGGACTACGCCGGGGCCGATACCGCTCGTTACCCGTGGCTCAACCGAAGGTAGCGAACGAGAAACAGGACTGGAGGCAAGCATGAACACACAGATCGAGACAGATGTCCTGATTATTGGGAGCGGCCCGGCTGGCGGGTCGGCGGCGCTCTTCCTGAGCACGTATGGCGTGAAGAATGTGGTGCTCACCAAGTACCGCTGGACCGCGAACACGCCGCGGGCGCACATCACGAACCAGCGCACTATGGAAATCTTGCGCGACATGGGCGTTGAGGCGGAAGTCGTCGAGAAGTCCTCGCCCCAGGAGCTTATGAGCAATAACGTGTTCTGCACAAGCCTGGTCGGAGAGGAGCTTGGACGGCTGCGTGCGTGGGGCACGCACCCGAGTCGGATGGCGGACTATACGCTCGCAAGCCCTTCGCGTATCTGCGACTGTCCGCAGACCCTGATGGAGCCAATCCTGCTCAGCCACGCCGCCGCCCTTGGGTCGCGGGTCCGCTTCGACACTGAGTACCTCTCGCTCGAGCAGGACGCCGATGGTGTGACCGCCACGGTACGCGACCGTATTGGCGGCGGAACCTATCAGATCAGGGCCAAGTATCTGCTGGGTGCTGACGGCGCTCGCAGCCTGGTCGCCAGGGACATCGCCTTGCCCATGGTCGGGCAGATAGATGTCGCGGGCAGCATAAATATCCTCGTCTCTGCCGACCTCGCGAAATACGTTGCCTACCGACCAGGAGTGCTCTACTGGGTGCTGCAGCCCGGCTCCGATATCGGTGGCGTCGGGATGGGCACCATCCGCATGGTGCGTCCCTGGGATGAGTGGCTGATCATTTGGGGCTATGACATCAACGAACCGCCACCTGTCCTCGACGAGGCGGCGGCAACCAGGATCGTGCAGAACCTGATCGGAGACGATACCATCCCGGTTGAGATCCGCTCCACATCGCTCTGGAGCATCAATCATCTGTATGCAACGCGCTACTCGCATGGGCGCGTGTTCTGTATGGGTGATGCCGTCCACCGGCATCCGCCGAACAATGGACTCGGCTCGAACACCTCCATTCAGGACGCCTACAACCTGGCCTGGAAGCTCGCTCTGGTGCTGAAGGAAAAGGCGCATCCATCGCTGCTGGAGACCTACAACGACGAGCGGGCACCCGTCGGCAAGCAGATTGTCGAGCGTGCGAACAAAAGCATCGCGGAGACCGGCCTGATCTACGATGCCCTCCTCGGGCCCAGCGAGACCAGGAACATCAGGCAGATGCGCACAAGCATGGAGGCGCGTAAAGAGAACGCGCCCAGTAGCGCCGAGCAGAGAGAGAAACTGCGCAAGGCCATCGAGCACAAGAACTACGAGTTCAACTGCCACGGGGTCGAGCTCAATCAGCACTACCGCTCCGCAGCCGTGGTCTCCGATGGGACGCCTGAGCCTGCCCATACCCGTGACCCTGAACTCTATTACCAGCCCACCACCTGGCCAGGCGCACGCTTGCCCCACTGCTGGCTGCTGTACGCCGGACGGACTGTCAGCACGCTGGACCTGGCAGGCAAGGGACGCTTCGCCCTCTTCACCGGCATTGGAGGCGAGGCCTGGCAAGAGGCAGCGGCAGAAGTCTCCGCGCGCACGGGTGTGGAGATCGCCTGCTTCGTGATCGGGCCTGGCCGCGAGGTGCTCGACCTCTACGACGACTGGGTGCTTCTGAGGGAGGTGGCCGAGAGCGGCTGCGTACTGGTGCGGCCCGACGCCCAGGTGGGATGGCGACGGCAAGTCGTGGCCGATGACTGCGTCGCGGAGCTTGCCCGAGCGATGGCTCGGATCCTGGGCCACGAACATCTACCGAGCGAGGGAGGTGCCTGATGATTCTCGTGAGTTACCGTGCTCGTGGTTCGAGTACTGCCTGGCGCACAGGTATCGCGCATGAGCAGGCTGCGGTTGATGCGAGTGCATATCTCTTGAGTCGTGCGGAGGTTGCCAGCGGGCAAGCAGACCTCTCCGTGCGTGCGCTTCTCCAACAAGGGCAACAGGCGCTGAAGGAGGTCTTTGCCTGGGCGAAGTCTCGGTTCGAGGCCAGGAGTGGGCTCTTGTCGCTCGACGCGCTGGAACTGGGGCCGCCTGTCCCCGATCCCGACAAAATTATTTGTCTGGGCGTGAACTATCGCGAGCATGCGGCTGAAGCCCAGCAGGAGTTGCCTGCCGTTCCCATGTTCTTCGCCAAGTTCCGCAATAGTTTAATCGGTCCCACCAGTCCTATTCTCTTACCCCGTGCGAGCACGCAGGTTGACTATGAAGGGGAGCTAGCCGTCATCATTGGCCAGCGCTGCAAAGAGGTGGCTGAGCAGGATGCGCTCCAGTATGTGGCCGGCTATACCATCATGAACGATGTGAGCGCACGTGACGTGCAAATGCAAACCAGTCAGTGGACGGCTGGCAAAGCCGTGGATACCTTTGCGCCGATGGGACCAGGGATCGTCCTGGCATCCAGCATTCCCAATCCCCAGACGCTCATGCTCACCACCAGGGTGAATGAGCAGGTGGTACAGCATGACACGACCGCCAATATGGTCTTTTCGGTTGCCTCGGTGATCGCTTTCCTCAGTTCCCTCATGACCCTGGAGCCAGGCGATATCATCGCGACGGGGACGCCATCCGGAGTGGGGTTCAAACGCACTCCCCCGCTCTTTTTGCATGACGGGGATGTCGTGGAAGTCGAGATCGAACGCATTGGACGCATTCGCAACCCGGTGATACGGGGTCGTGTATGAACAGGAGAAAGCGTCCTGTGAGAGTATCGTTCAAGAAGGAGGCGGGTCTCGTCGCCGAGATGCGTCTCATCCAGGCAACACCAAAGGAGGAGACATATGTCACAAGGATCTGAAGGTAATGCCATCAAACGGCCCATCCTGCACCACGCCAACCTGAAGACCACGCGCTTGCAGGAGATGATTGACTGGTACGCCACGGTGGTGGGCATGAGTCCGACGTACCAATTTCCGGGCGGTGCCTGGCTCACCAACGACGCAGCCAATCACCGCCTCGCGTTGCTCACATCGTCTCAGTTGAGCGACGACCCGGACAAGTTGGCGCACACGGGCATCCATCATACCGCCTTCGAGTACGCGACGATCGACGACCTACTGAACACCTACATGCGTCTAAAGGGCCAGGGCATCGAGCCGCACGCCTGTTTGGATCACGGCATGACCACCTCGTTCTACTACGTGGATCCCGACGGCAATAGCGTGGAGCTGCAGGTTGACAACTTCGGGGACTGGGACCAGTCCAGCGAGTGGATGCGCACCTCGCCGCAGTTCGCCGCCGACCCCATCGGCACGCCCGTCGATCCTGAGCAGATGATTGCGGCGCGCAAGGCAGGGGCCTCCTTCGCCGAACTCCACCAGCGTGCCTACGCCAGTGAATTTAAACCATCTGCCCCCCTGGACCTGCGCTTTCCGCTCACGGAGCCGCGCTCTCCAGTGTAGAACTGGCGAAGCTCGGGGGAAAAGAGGTTCAAGTTTCTCGCTCACTACCAGCAAGGAGTACCTAACATGACAGCCTCGTTCGCAGCAGGGACGCCTCTCTGGGAACCCTCAGAGGAGGTAAAGCAGAAGGCCAATGTCACGCAGTACATACAGTGGCTTGCACGGGAAAAGGGGCTGACCTTCCAGATCTACGAGGAACTCTGGGAATGGTCGGTCAGCCATTTGGAAGACTTCTGGGCTTCCCTCTGGGACTACTTTCACATTCAGGCTGTGCAGTCGTACTCGACCGTGTTAGTGGAAAGAACCATGCCAGGGGCTCAGTGGTTCCTGGGAGCTGAATTGAATTATGCGGAGCATATCTTTCGCAATGCGACTCCCAGCCGCCCCGCTGTGCTCTTCCAATCGGAGCGGCACCCTTTGACAGAGCTCTCCTGGGAGGAGTTGCGCCACCAGGTGGGTCAGGTGGCTCACGCTCTCCGCTCTATGGGTGTGCAGCGCGGGGACCGGGTTGTCTCCTACATGGGAAATATTCCCGAGACGCTCATCGCATTTCTGGCGACGGCCAGTCTGGGCGCGGTCTGGCCCAGCTGCTCACCCGATTTCGGCACCAGTAGCGTGATTGATCGCTTCAAACAGATCGAGCCAAAGGTGCTCTTACTCCGTCATATGATGATTGAAAGGAACGTTGATGAATATGATGAAAGCCATCGTTGTCGAACAGAGTGGTTCGCCGGAAGTATTGCACATTCGACAGATACACCGCCCCGAACCTGATAATGGCTGGGTGTTGGTGCGAATTCGTGCCTTTGGTCTCAATCGTTCAGAGATGTTCACCCGTCAGGGATTTTCGCCTGATGTGACGTTCCCTCGCATACTCGGGATTGAGGCAGTGGGTGAGGTCGAACAGGATCCAAGCGGACACTATCAAGCGGGGCAAAAAGTGGCGGCGGTGATGGGGGGAATGGGTCGCCGATATAATGGCGGGTATGCTGAGTACGCGGTCTTACCTCTTGAGCGTCTCATGCCTCTTCAAACCACGGTCTCATGGGAGATTCTCGGTGCCATTCCTGAGATGTTTCTCACCGTCTGGTCATCCCTCACCGAGAGTTTAGACATCCAGGCAGGACAAACTTTGCTGGTGCGAGGTGGGACATCCTCCATCGGCTTGACATCGGTTGCTGTTGCAAAAAATGCTGGACTCACGGTTCTAGCAACCACGCGAAGTGAGAAGAAAAAGCAAGCATTGCTTGATGCTGGTGCCGATCATGTCCTTATCGATGACGGGAACATCGCGGAAAAAGTGCGGACAATTTTCCCGAAGGGAGTGGATCGCATTCAAGAATTGGTTGGGACGCGAACACTGCTTGATTCCTTGCAAGCCACGGCACCAAAAGGCGTTGTCTGTATGACGGGCATGTTAGGCAACGCATGGTCTCTCGCCAATTTTGAGCCGATGATGATACCATCCAGCGTCAAATTGACCACCTATCAAAGCGAAACACTCGATATGTCAACCGCCGTGAGTGCCTTGCAGGAGTATGTGACGGGCGTTGAACACGGCACCTATACGGTTCGCCTTGACCGCGTGTTCAAGTTTGACGAAATCGTTGAAGCGCATCGGTATATGGAATCCAACGCAGCCACGGGGAAACTCGTGGTCTTGGTCGATTAGATTTCAAGAGTTGATGAAAGATGGAGGATACTCTTCTCTCGCGCAAAACCGCTGAGACAGGTTTCATGAAGAGATTTCTGATCGTGAAGACCATGCATGGATCTCACCGGCTCTGAACATTTCCAGTTGACAGACTTGCCGAAACATGTACATTTATGTAGTCGGCTACTTGACAGATGTTCTGAAACATGGTATATTTATGTAGTCGGCTACATAATTTTGGAGAACGAGATGGGCGAGAGTCAAATCGATAAGGAGGGAACGGAAGAGTTACCGTTCCCTAACGGAAAAAAGCGTATTTGTCAAGGGAGGAAAGAACATGACAACGCAGAGCGAAAGCACGGCCACCACCCGCAGCATCTGGAAACTCGACCCGAATCATACCCTGGTTGAGTTCTCAGGCAAACACATGATGTTTACGACGGTGAAGGGCCACTTCAAGAACGTCAACGGCACCATCGTTCTTGACGAGGCTGACCCGTCGCGCTCCTCGGTGGAAGTGGAGATCGACGCATCGACCCTGTATTCGGGCGTGGAACGTCGCGACACCCACCTGAAGTCCCCCGACTTCCTGGATATCCAGAACTATTCCGTCATTACGTTCAAAAGCACCCGTGTCGAGCCAGAGAGCAATGATCACGCCAAGGTGATCGGAGACCTGACGATTCGAGGAGTCACGCGCGAAGTGGTGCTGGATACCGAACTCACCGGACGGGGAAAGATGCCAATGCCTGGTGCGCCGGAGACCGTCGGCTTCGAGGCCAGGACGCAGATCAACCGCAAAGACTTTGGCCTGACCTGGAATGTGGCTCTGGAGACAGGGGGCTTGCTGGTAGGCGACATCATCAAGATC
>Ga0209240_1000423_pt1 | contig 17777 bp, 14 predicted proteins | sample GraSoi_2013_80cm_FD_185828 | JGI IMG/M metagenome (GOLD analysis project Ga0209240, IMG submission 185828) | Grasslands soil microbial communities from the Angelo Coastal Reserve, California, USA - Sample 9_17_2013_80cm (SPAdes) (version 2) | ecosystem: Environmental > Terrestrial > Soil >...
CGGCAAGGTGATCACTGCCAACCCGTATCCGGACGAGCCGAACCCCAGGTACGTACACGGCGTCTTCCTGCTGAGCGATCCGGACGAGGCGGCGTATCAGCGCCTTGCCGACGCGCTGCAGGCCTCGACCCAGAAGGGAAGCAGGGACGAAGCGACGATCATCGGCAGGACGCTGTATCTGCACACGCCGGACGGGTTCGGCACTAGCGAGCTGGCCAGGGAGTTGCTGCTGAAGCGGCGGCGCGACCCGCTGGCCTCAGGCACAGCGCGCAACTGGGCGACCATAACCAAGCTGCTCGCGCTCTGCGACGGCTAGCTGGGCTCCGGCCTACTCGTGGACCGCGTGCCTGATCCGCTCGTGGCGGTCCCACAGCGCGTCCCACATCGCTGCCCGCCGCGGATCCGCTTCGCAGATCATGGCGGCCGCGGGCTCGCGGACCGGCGGCAGCGGCTTTCCGGCCGCCGTCGCGGCGAGCAGAGCCGCACCGCGGGCGGAGAAGTCGGTGTCCTGGCCGGCGGGCATGATCACGCGCCTGCCGGTGGCATCGGCGAGGTCGGCGCGGAATGACTCTGCCGTTGCACTGCCACCGGCGACCAGCAAGTCGGCGGCGAACGGGCCCGTCTCGTCCAGAACCGCAAGGCACCTGCGGCTTTCTAGCACGATGCCGTTGACAAGGCCCCTGGCCAGGTGCCGCCGGTCGTGGCCGAGCGTGAGGCTGGCGATGGTGCCGCGCAGTTTCGGGTCCCACAGCGCCCCCTGCTCGCCGGGGCTGAGGTAGGGCAACACGACCGGCGCATCGGCCGGATCCACTTGGGCGGCAAGCCTGACCACCCCCGCTTCGTCAAGTCCGCCGCCGAGCAGGCTGGCCAGCCAGCGCAAGGCGCTGCCGGTGGCGAGCAGGTCCATCTCCAGCCCCCACCGGCCCGGCTCGGCGAGCGGCGTGACGAGGAACCTGTGCTGCGGGTCGAGAACCGGCTTGCCGGTGACCCCGAGAATGACCGTGCTCGTCCCCGCCACGTAGGCGATCTGGCCTGGTGAGCGGACGCCGAGTCCGAGGGCACCGAGCACGGAGTCGGCAGCTCCGACGCAGACTGGCAGCTGCTCGCAGCCGAGCCGCGCTGCGACTTCGGGCCGGAGCGGCCTGGTCGCCGTCGCGGCCAGCACCGGAGGCAAGGCGGGGAGCCGTCCGCAGGCTGAGCGGCCACTGGACACGTCTTCGCGCCCGTGCCCGTCGCCGGCATCGCGCGCTGCTGTCTCCGCAGCGGCCGTGAGCACGGCCGGGCTCCAGTCACCAGCGTTGAGGCCGAAGCAGCCGAAACCGGTCGCGGTGCTCGGGTCGGTGATCGCCTGGCCGGTCAGCCACGAGAACAAATAGTCCTTGGCGCCAAGCAGCGTACTGGTCCTTGCGGCGCGGGCCGGTTCCTCGTCGGCGATCCGCAGGAACATCGGCAGCAGGTAGCGGCCGTCCACCCATTGTCCGGTGGTCCGGTAGAGCCCTTCGTCGCCCGCCGTGCCGGCGGCCGCGCCGAACACATCGCGCAACCGGCGGGCCTGTTCCTCGGCACGGCTGTCTTCCCAGGTGATCGCGGGGCCGGTAGGCATCCCATCGGCGCCTGCGGTGACGAGAGTCGGGAGCATGGCCGAGAGCCCGATCGCCCGCCATCGTCGCGGCGGCGCATCGCTGGCCAGTTCCGCGGCGACTTGCTCGACGGCTCTGGTCCAGTCCCGCGGATCCTGCTCGGCGGCGCCAGGACGAGTCCTGCTTGTCGGGTAGTCCGTGCGGGCCCGCGCGACGACATCGCCAGAACCGTCGAGCGCGACCGCTTTCAACCCGGAGGTCCCCAGATCCAGGCCGAGATGGAGCGCGCCGGGATCCAGGCTCTCGGGCTCATGGCCGCGCGCTGGCACCGCGGTCACTCCTGGCAGCGGACCTCCCAGTCCCTGTTGCCCGGCGCAGGCAGCAGCTGCCGCGTCGCGCTGCCCGAGAAGGCGAAGACGAACTGGTTGGCCGGATAGAGCTGCTCGAAGCAGTCAAACGGGAGCCCGGTGCCGTCGGCGCTGAGCCCGCGGATCCTGACCACCTGCGCCCTGGCGCGGAGCGCGAGCAGCCTTGCTTCCGCCTGCGTGGGCAGGAGGACTTCCAGGTACTGCTCCTCATAGGAATCCACCAGGCCGTACTCGGCGGCGAGCAGGTCATACAGCGAGCCGTTCAGCCGGCCGGCCATCGCGCCGAGCTCAGGCGCGAGCGCGACCGGGATGACCGAGGTCTCCAGGACCGCCGGCTGGCCATCGAGCAGCCGCAACCTGCGCAGCCGCCAGACCGGGCTGTCGGCGGAAATCCGCAGCGCCTGGCACAGGTCCGCCGACGGCTGGCCCTCGTGCAGGCTGAGCACCTTGGTCTCCAGGCGGGTAACGCGGTCGTCCCCGGCGGCGAGGGTGGCGAGCAGGCTGCCGGTTCTGGTCGGCTCGGTCACGATCCGCGGCCTGGCCACGAAGGTGCCGAGGCCCTGGTGGCGGCGGACCCGGCCCGCGCGCTCAAGCTCGTCCAGCGCCCGGCGCACCGTGATCAGGCTGACTCCTGCCTGGCCGGCCAGCTCCGTGTAACTGGGCAGCATGTCGCCAGGAACCAGTCCCTGCTCGGCGATCAGCTGCTCGACCAGGTCGACTACCCGCTCGTAGAGCAGGGAAGCCCGGGGCATGCGCGCGACAGCCGGCCGGTTCCGGCGGCCGCGCTGTGGCCGGCGTCCGGTATCACCTGGTCCTGGCGAGCCTGGCGAGCCTGGCGGGCTGGCACCGAGATCGAGCCCCATCTAAGCCATCATTTCAGGCCCGCGTCGCGGCTAGCTGCGCCGTGCTGCTCGTTACCGCGAACGAGTCCGCCGCAGCGTTCAGCATGTCGTCTACGTCGGCGTCGGTGTGCACCAGGGAGAGGAAGAGATTCTCGTACTGGCTCGGATGAAAGAGCACGCCGCGCAGCAGCATCTCCTGCCACCACGTGGTGAACAGATCCTCCCTGGCGAACCGCTCGGCATCGCGCCAGTTCCTGATCGGCCGGTCGCTGAACCAGACCTGGAACACCGTGCCGAGACCCTCGACGATAACCGCCAGGCCAACGGCCTCGGCGAGCGAGCGCAACCCGGCCATCAATCGCTCGCCGAGCTCGCGCTGCCGTTCGTACAGGCCCGGCTCGGCCAGCAGATCCATGGTGGCGCTCACCGCGGCGCAGGCCACGATGTTGGCGTTGTAGGTGCCCGAGTGCGAGTATCGGCCGTCGGCGATGATTGACATTACCTCGCGGCTGCCGCCGATGGCCGCGACCGGGAATCCGCCGCCCAGGCCCTTGGCCATCGTCGTGAGGTCCGGTCGCACCCCGAAATACTCCTGGGCGCCGCCTCTGGCGAACCGGAATCCGGTGATGACCTCGTCGAAAATCAGCAGTGCCCCGTGCTCCGCGGTCAGCTCCCTGAGTAGCTCCAGGTAGCCGGGCTCGGGCAGGATGCACCCGGTGTTGAACACCGCAGGCTCGGTGATGACGGCCGCAACCTCCTCGCCGCGCTCGGCCATCACGGCCGCGAAGCTCTCGGCGTCGTTCCAGGTGAGCACGATCAGCGTGGCGGCGAGCTCGGCCGGAACGCCCGGCCCTGAAGGGACAGGGCGGGGCCGGCTGGCCGGCCCGGCGGCGGCGGGATCCACGTGGTTGCTCCAGTAGATGGTGTCCTGCCAGCCGTGGTAGTGGCCCTCGAACCTGATCACCAGCCTGCGCCCGGTATACGCGCGGGCGATCCTGACGGCGCTGCCCACGGCCTCGCTGCCCGAGTTGGTGAACCTGACCATGTCGACGCCCGGTACGGCATCGACGACCTTACGTGCCGCCTCGATTTCCAGCGGATATGGCAGTCCGGGGCAGGTTCCGTACTCAGTGATCGCGGTCACCACGGCAGCCGTCACGACCGGATGCCGGTGGCCCAGGACCATCGGCCCGAGCCCGAGCAGGTAGTCCACGTACTCGTGGCCGTCCGCGTCGTAGATCCGCGAGCCCGTGCCGTGGGTCATGAATGGCGGATACGGCACCCAGCCGAACTTCGCGGTTCTCGCGCTGCTCCCCGCCCCACCGGGGATGACCTCGCTGGCCTGCTCGAAGAGCTCCCGCGAACGGCTCGTCCAGGCCGTATATCTGGTGTCGAACGTCACGTCGCTCCCGCATGTGCCCGGCGTCAGCCGGATCGTACCCTGTATACTCTGCATACTCAATTTCTTTGGCCTGGTATGCGAGTCCCGCCAGGCGAGCCCATACTGTGAGCCTGTGATCAGCTTCGAGGCGGCTAGCGACCGCTTGACCCAGGCTCAGGCGGACCTGCTAGTCGTGCCGTGCCATTCCGACTCGGGGTCCACGCCAGTACCTGGGCCTGCCGCTGCGGAGGCAGCCACAGCACTCGGTATCGATCTGGCCGCGACACTAGGTGCGCGCGGTTTCACGGGGGAGATCGGCGACACGTTCGCGACGCTGGCCCTCGGCAGGCTCGCCGCGTCCGGGGTGCTGTTCGTCGGGTTCGGTGTCAGAGAGCAGACCGGTCCTGGTGCCGTCAGGCAGGCTGCCATGCGGGCGGCGGGCGAGATGAGCAAGGCCGCGCGGATCGCGGTAGCGCTGCCTGATGCCGACCAGGCCGTCGCGGCCGCATTCGCCGAGGGTCTGCTGCTCGGCGCGTACCAGTTCGACAGATACCGGCGCCAGCCGGTGGCCCCAGGCTGGCGCCCGCCCATCCTTGAGCATGTCAGCGTCCTCACGAGCGGTGCCAGAGAGGCGGCCGTGGACGCCGGCCTGCGGCGCGGCCAGGCCATGGCAGAGCTCACCAACTGGGTCAGGGACATGGTGAACGCTTCGCCATCAGATACCACACCCGATGACATGGCGAACCAGGCCCACGAGCTAGCCGACACGCACGGGCTGGCCTGTTCGGTGATGACTGTGCCGGACCTAGCGGCGGGCGGCTTCGGCGGGATCCTCGGCGTCGGCCAGGGCAGCAGGAACGAGCCCAGGCTGGTCGAACTGTCCTATCGCGGCGGCGGTGATGCCGCGGTGATCGGCCTGACCGGCAAGGGCATCACCTTTGACTCAGGCGGCCTGAACCTGAAGCGGGACGCCGAGATCGAGTGGATGAAGTCCGACATGGCCGGTGCCGCCTCGATCATGGCCGTGCTGCGCGGCGCCGTCGAGTTCGGCCTGCCCGTCAACATCGACGCGGTGCTCCCGTTCGCCGAGAACATGCCAGGCGGGGCGGCGCAGCGCCCCGGTGACGTGATCACGCACCGGGGCGGCAAGACCTCCGAGGTCAGGGACACCGATGCCGAGGGCAGGCTGATCGTGGCAGATTCCCTCGCCTACCTGGCCGAACGCAATCCGGCCGTGCTGGTCGACGTTGCCACGCTAACCGACGCCGCTGGTCTCGGCGAGGGCCTGTGGGCGGTCCTGGGCACGGACGAGCAGCAGATTGGCCTGCTCGTCGACGCGGGCCGCGAGGCGGGCGACCCTGGCTGGCGCCTGCCGCTGCCCAGGGCGTACCGCAGGTACTTCGCGTCGGCTGCGGCCGATGTCCGCAATACGCCGGCCGGCGTTCCGGACACGACCGTGATGGCCGCGACGTATCTGCGGGAATTCACCGGCGGCCTGCCGTGGATGCATATCGACAACGGCTCGACCGCCTACTTGGACCGCCCAGGCGATGGGTGGCCAGAAGGGGCGACGGGATCTCCGGCGCGGGCATTGCTGCGCTGGGTGGAGCAGTGGGCGGGTTAGTCTGCCTTCAAACCGGATTGACGCGGTTCAAGGTAGTCCTCATACTCTGTATATTGTCCGCGAGCCTAGCGGCGCGGACCGCTGGGTCAGCGGATGACTGCCAGCCAGCCACCTGGCGCGTTCGCTCTGTGAGGGGAACTCCCTATGCGCCTGCGAGCAGGACATATCTGGATCGCAGTCGCCGCGCCGCTGGCGGTGGTGGCGGCCGTCGCGCTCGCGTCGTGCGGTGGTTCGGGAACGGGTTCCGGTTCAGCCGGCGGCGTCCTGCACATCGGAACGACGTACCCGATCGACTCGATGAACCCGTTTGTCGCGCAGTCCGATTACTCCTACGCCGTTTACGAGTACATCTATCCGCAGCTCGTGCAATACAACTCCAGCCTGGGCATCGCGCCTGACTTCGCCCGCAGCTGGTCCACCTCGGCTGACGGCCGGACCTGGACGTTCCACACGGTCCCGCACGCCCACTGGTCGGACGGGAAGCCGCTGACGGCGGCCGACGTGGCCTGGACCATCAACGAGGTCATGAAGTACAAGAATGGGCCCGCTGGCCAGTGGGCGGGGCTCCTCGAGCACATGATCGGGGCGTCGGCGCCGAACCCGACCACCCTCGTCATCAGGTACTCCACCGCGGTGGCGAACGTGCTCGAGCAGATGCAGGGCATGTCCGTGCTGCCGAAACAGGTATGGGCGCCGTACTTCACCGGCAACGGCGCCAAGATCAAGACCTTCCCGAACGTGCCTCCCGCGAACGGCAAGCCTATGGTCTCCGGCGGAGCGTTCGAGCTTGTCAGGTACAAGGCCAACCAGTACGCCCTGTTCAAGCGGAATCCAAATTGGTGGGGCCCCAAGCCGAAGATCGAGGGCTTCGGGCTGCAGTTCTTCTCCAACGCCGACGCCATGGTCCAGGCGCTGAAGGACGGCCAGGTCGACTTCATCGGCGAGTACACCCCGCCGACCGCGGTCACCGCGCTCAAGAAGGCCGGCTTCGTGGTGACGACCACGCCGTCGATATCGATGAAGACCTTCATCATCAACACCAATCCGCACAAGAGCACGCACCGGGAGTTGCTCGACCCGCGGGTGCGCGAGGCGATCGAATACGCCACCGACCGCAGCCAGATCATCAAGACCGCCTGGCTCGGGCTGGCCCAGCCGGGCAGCACGATCATCGCTCCGGCGGACGGCTCCTGGCACGACGCCAACGTCAAGGTGTTGCCGTTTGACCTGGCGAAGGCCAATCACCTGCTCGACGCCGCGGGCGACAAGATGGGGCCGAACGGGGTGCGGATCGCGGGCGGCCACCCGATGTCCTACAAGGTCATCTTCCCGCCCGACGAGCGGGGCACGGGCGACCGCACCTTCCAGATCATGCAGTCGGACCTGCAGAAGATCGGCATCTCGATCACCCAGCAGAACATGGACGACAGCGCGACCTTCAACGCGATCTCCGCGCCGAACAGCAAGTACCAGACCTTCGACATGGCGATGTGGGATTGGGTACCGCCGGTCGACCCGGACTTCATGCTGTCGGTCCTGACCTGCGCGCAGCTGGGCAACAACAGCGACAGCGGCTACTGCAATCCTGCCTACGACCGGATGTACGCCAGGCAGAGCACGCTGATCAGCACCTCGGCACGGCGCGCGCTGATCTGGCAGATGCAGCAGTACATCTACGCCGCCAAGCCGTACATCATCCTCGACTACCCGGACATCATCGAGGCGCACTCGGTGAAATGGGCCGGGTTCACAGTCTCGCCCGTCATGGGCTCGGTGAACTCGCTGTCCACCCAGACGCTGCTCCGGGTCCACCACGTCTAGGGGCTGGCAGGCCCTGTCATGCGCGGTGCGGACTATGTCATCAGGCGGGCCGGGTTCGCGCTGCTGACGATCTTCATCGCTATCACCATCAACTTCTTCCTGTTCCGGGTGCTCCCGGGCAATGTCGTATCCGATCTGGCCAGGGTTCCGCACGCCACCCCGCAGCTGAGGCACGCGCTGACCGTCCAGTTCGGCCTCGACAAGCCGAAATGGGAGCAGTACCTGATCTACCTGCGCCAGCTGGCACGCGGCAACATGGGCGTCTCGTTCGCGACGCAGCAGCCGGTATCGCAGTTGCTGCTCAACGACCTGAAGAACACGATCCCGATGGTGACCATTGGCACGCTCGGCGCGATCGCGGTGGGCATCGCGACGGGCATCCTGTCCGCCTGGCGCCGGGCGTCGGCGGCCGACCATGTCAGCACCAACCTGGCGATCGCGTTCTACGCGTTCCCGACCCAGTTCCTGGGGCTGATGCTGTTGATCCTGCTCGGCGGCCTGCTGCCGACTTCCGGGATGGAGAACCCGTACGCGGGCGTATTCGGACCGCAGTCGAGTATCGCAAGAGTGCAGGACATCGGGCTGCACCTGATCCTGCCTGCCCTGACGCTGCTGCTGACCCTGTACGGCGAGTTCACGCTGATCATGCGGTCCTCGATGCTGGAGACCCTCGGCGAGGACTACGTGCTGACCGCCAGGGCCAAGGGCCTGACCGACCGGCGGATCATCGCCAGGCACGTGGTGCGGAACGCGCTGCTGCCGATCGCCACGCTGGTCGCGCTGTCGATCGGCTGGATCGTCGGCGGCGCGATCCTAGTCGAGTACATCTTCTCCTGGCCCGGCATCGGCCAGGCGCTCTGGCAGGCCATCAACCAGCGCGACTACCCGATGCTGCAGGGCGGTTTCCTGATCCTGGCCGTCTCGGTCGTCGTAGTGAACCTGCTTGCCGACCTCGCATACTTCAAGCTCGATCCGAGGATCAGCCAATGAGCGTCGTGCCGGAGGCGCGCCAATGACCGTCGTGCCGGAGGCGCGCCAATGAGCGTCGTGCCGGAGGCGCGCCAATGAGCGCCGTGCTGGAGGCGCGCCAATGAGCGCCGTCGCAACCGAGCCAGGCCTGACGGGCACGGTATCCAGGGCCCGGGCCGGCCTGATCCGCCAGGCGCTCATGGAGCGCAAGGCGGCCGCGCTCGGCCTGGGGATCATCGCGTTCTTCGTCATCCTGGCCATCGCCGCCCCGCTGATCGCGCCGTACTCCACCACGGCGCGGACCTGCGCGGTCTTCGCGCCGCCGTCGGCGAGCCACTGGTTCGGCTGCGACGACGGCGGCATCGATATGCTCAGCGAGATCATCTCCGGCGGGCGGATCTCGCTCATCATCGGCTTCGCCGCCACACTGATCGCGATGCTGATCGGCGGGGGTGTCGGCATCGCGTCCGGGTACTTCGGCCGATGGCTCGACATCACGCTGATGCGGATCACCGACTACCTGCTGGTCATCCCTGACCTGGCGTTCGCAATGGTGATCGCCGACGTGTGGGGGCCGAGCCTGTCTCACGTGATCGGGGTCATCGCCATCCTGGAGTGGGCGACGACGGCAAGAATCATTCGGGCCCAGGTAATGAGCGTCAAAGAACGGGTCTACATCAAGCGCGCGCGGTCCATCGGGGCCAGCCACGCGAGAATCATCGGCAGGCACATCCTGCCCCAGGTCGGGCCGCTGCTGATGGCCAACACCGTGCTCACCGTCGCGGTGGCGATCTACCTGGAGACCGCGCTTGCCTTCCTTGGCCTCGAGGACCCGACAACCACCACCTGGGGGACCATCCTCGAGCACGCCTTTGACCGGGCCGCTGTCAGCGCCGGCGCCTGGTGGGCGATCGTCCCCGATGGTTTGGTAATCACCCTGCTGATCATGGGGTGTTTCTTGCTCGGCCAGGCCATCGAGGACGCGCTCAATCCGAGGCTGAAGGTCGCGCACCTGTCCTCGCGGCGATGGGCGCTGCGTCCGCTGGCCGGCCGCGGGCCTGGCGCGATATGAGCGCCCTGACATGAGCCTGCTCGAGGTGCGCGACCTGAACGTCTGGTTCGGCCTGCCGGGCGGCGGTGAGCTGCACGCGGTGCAGGGGGTCGGCTTCGACCTCGACGCCGGCGAGCGGTTCGGCCTGGTCGGCGAGTCGGGCTGCGGCAAGACGACCAGCATCCTGGCGATGATGGGGCTGCTGCCGCCCAACGCGTCGGTCGCCGGCGAGGTCAGCCTGGCCGGGACGAACATACTTGCCGGGGGCGAGGACTCGGTGCGGCCGCACCGGTGGACCGACATCGCGATGGTCTTCCAGGGCGCCATGAACGCGCTCAACCCGGTGCGCACCGTGCTGTCACAGATCGCGGAGCCGATCGTGCTTCATGGTGGGAGCTCGGCGGTCGCAGCGCGGAAGCGGGCCGGCGAACTGCTCGAGCTCGTCGGGATCCCGGCGTCGTCGGGCAGCAGATACCCGCACGAGTTCTCCGGCGGGATGCGCCAGCGCGCCGCCATCGCGATGGCGCTGGCCTGCGAGCCTAAGGTGCTGCTCGCGGATGAGCCGACCACCGCGCTGGACGTGATGGTGCAGGCACAGATACTCGACCTGCTGGTCGGCTTGTCCGACGAGTTCGGCCTCGCGCTCATGCTTGTCACTCACGACCTGCCCGTCGTCGCGCAAGTCTGCCAGCGAGCGGCCGTGATGTATGCCGGCGAGATCGTCGAGACGGGGACGACCGATGCCCTGTTCCACTACACCAGGCATCCGTACACCAGGCTGCTGTTCGCCGCGACGCCCGACCTTTATGGCACGGGCGCGGTGGCGTCTATCCCCGGCGCGCCGCCAAGGCTGGACGAGCCGGTCGTCGGCTGCCCGTTCCTGCCCAGGTGCGACTCGGTCGTCGAGCGGTGCGAGCGGGAGCGCCCGCTCCTGCGGCTGGTCGGCGCCGTCGACGGCGCGACGGCCGCACACGCGGTTGCCTGTCATCGGGATGATGCCGGGGGCGCCGGGGGCGCCGGGGGCACGCAGTGACCGGCGAGGGCATCCTGCTGGACGTCGCGGACCTGCGGGCTCGCTACCCGGTCCGCCGGTCGATCGCCGACCGGCTGGCGAGGCGGCCGAGGCACTGGGTCAGGGCCGTGGACGGTGTCTCGTTCTCGCTGCGCCGCGGCGAGATGGTGGCGCTAGTGGGCGAGTCCGGCTGCGGCAAGACCACCACGGCGCAAACCATCCTGCGGATGGTCGAATCGGCCGGCGGGACGATCACCGTCGACGGCCAGGACATCACGGCCCTGTCGCAGCGGAGGCTCAGGCCGCTGCGCCGGGGCATCCAGATGGTCTACCAGGATCCGTACGAATCGCTCGACCCGCGCTTCCGGGTCAGGCAGACGGTGGCCGAACCGCTGCTCGTGCACGGCCTCGGCGCCACCAGGCGGGAGCGCGATGAACTGGTCGCCGGGGCGCTGGAGCGGGCTGGCCTCGCGCCAGCGGGGCTGTACCTGGACCGGTACCCGCATGAGCTGTCGGGCGGCCAGCGGCAGCGGGTGGCGATCGCCGCCGCGCTGGCCCTCGACCCAGTGCTGCTGCTCGCCGACGAGCCGGTCTCGATGCTCGACGTCTCGGTGCGGGCCGGGGTTCTGGCGCTGCTCGACGGTCTGCGCAGGGACGGCCGGCTGGGTGTGCTGATGATTACCCACGACCTGTCGACCGCCGCACATTTCGCCGACCGGATCGCGGTGATGTACCTGGGCCGGATCGTGGAGTACGGCCCGGCGCGGCAGGTGATCAATGACCCGCAGCACCCGTACACCAAGGCACTGTTGTCGGTCGTGCCGGACCGGGACCCGCGCCGGCGCAAGACGGCGCAGATCCTGTCCGGCGAGACCCCTAACCCGGTGGCGATCCCGACCGGCTGCCGGTTCAGGCCCCGCTGCCCGATCGCCGAGGACCGCTGCGCCGAGACGGATCCACACCTCAAACTTGCCCGCGGGGCACATCCGGAGCCCCACGAAGTTGCCTGCATCCTCGCCTAACGCAGCGCGCCTGCCTGCAGTGCGATAACATCGCTGGTATGGCCTGGGCTGAGGCGGAACTTGAGCCGGAAGTCAGCGAATGGCTGGAGGGCCTGGATGACCAGCGGTGGGCGCAGGCGATGTTCCACCTAGACCTGCTGGAGGAACGCGGCGTCCTGCTGGGCGAGCCCTACACCCGCCAGCTGGCCGGGAAGTTACGGGAGCTGCGGTTCTACTGCGGCGGCGAACGGGTCCGGATCACCTATTGGGTCGCGTCGGGACGGCGGGATCATCATGCTGACCGTGTTCAAGAAGACCAGGATGCGCGAGACCGCCGAGATCGAGCGGGCCGCGGCGGCGATGGCACGCTGCCAGCGCGAAGGCCATACCGCCGACGAGGATGAGGAGGGATGACGATGACCGAGCACGTAGGCAACCGCACCAGACTTGCCGATGCCAAGACGGCCCGCATCCATAGCCCAGCAGCAGCCGCCGCTCACGAGCAGGCCACGCTGCGTTTCGAGCTAGCCGAGGCCATCCGCACCCGGCGGGAAGAACTGGGCTGGTCCCAGCGCCAACTCGCCGAGCACGCCGGGATGACCCAGCCCGGTATCGCCCGCTTCGAGTCGGGCGGCACCACCCCCACCCTGCCACTGCTAGAACGCCTCGCCGCCGCTCTCGGCCTGACCCTGACGGTCAGCCTGGAACCGTCCGAACGCCGCTCAGCCTGACGTAGGTGCGGCGGACCGCTCCATCGATGTCCACGCGCATGATGACGGACCTTTTTCGACGCCAGCGTCGAAAAAGGTCCGTCATCATGCGCGTGCCTCTTACGGCTGGTAGGAGCCTGGCTCCCAGGCGCGGGTGGCCACGCCGATGGTGTTCCAGGCGTTGATGGTCACGATCAGGCTGATCAGCGCGGCGAGCTCGGGCTGGCTGAACTGTGCGGCCACCGCGCGGTAGGCCTCGTCGGGCACGTGGGTCGTGGCGAGCAGGGTGACCTCCTCGGTGAACGCCAGCGCAGCGCGCTCCCTGGTTGTGAAGAATGGGGTCTCCCGCCAGACGGGCAGCGCGTAGATGCGCTGCTCGGTCTCACCGATCGCCCGGGCGTCCTTGGTGTGCATGTCGACGCAGTAGGCGCAGCCGTTGAGCTGGGACGCTCGGATCCTGACCAGCTCGCGCAGCTTCGGGTCGAAAACGACGTTGTCGAGTTCCTTGATCGCTGCCCGGTCCAGGTGCGCCATGGCCCGGGAGAACCCGGCCGCGTGCTCGTCGAAGTCCAGCCTGACGTTGATCGTCTCTGGTGCTTGAGATGTGATCTGCGTTGTCGTCATGCATGCCACGCTAGGCGAACAACGGCCCAGGCGTAAGGTCCATATCTATGCAGCAATCTTGGGCCAATTATGGGATCGACCTCCACCTCGAGCTGACCGGCTCCCGGATTAGGGCCGGCCTGGAGGCCGCACTCCGCGACGCCATGCGAACCGGCAGGCTCGAACCCGGGATCAGGCTTCCCTCCTCCCGCGATCTGGCCGCGGACCTGGGCATCGCCCGCAATACCGTCGCCGACGCCTATAGCCAGCTGGTCGCCGAGGGCTGGCTCGAGGCCAGGACCGGCTCGGGCACCTGGGTCACCGCACGGCCTGCGCCGGCGGCGCAGCCGTCGGTCCGGGCGGCCCGCAGTTCCGCCGCTCTCCGGTATGACCTGCGCGCCGGGGTGCCCGCGGTCTCGGCCTTCCCGCGCCGGGCCTGGCTGGCCGCCGCCCGGACGGCGCTCGGCTCGGCGGACGACATCGCTCTCGGTTACCCCGATCCGCGCGGGCTCCCTGAGCTGCGGGCTGCCCTGGCCGGGTACCTGGGTCGAGCCAGGGGAGTGATCGCCAGTCCGGAGAACGTCATCATCTGTGCGGGGTTCGCCCACGGGCTGGCACTGATCTGCCAGGTACTCGCCGAGCGCGGGGGCACCGCGGTCGCCATGGAAGCGTACGGCCACCTGCTGCACCGCCGGATCGTGGCGGCTCAGGGCCTGCGGGTCCTGTCCCTGCGCGTGGATGACCGCGGCGCGGTGCCGGGGGACCTTGGCCCGGCGGATTCTTCAGCGGACGGCGGCCCGGCGCGCGCCCCGCGCAGCAGATCGCCGGCCGTGATCAGCGCCGTCGTGCTGACCCCGGCGCACCAGTATCCGCTCGGCATGACTCTCGCGCCAGCGCGGCGCAACGCGTTCGCCGGTTGGGCAGCGCGCACCGGCGGCCTGATCATAGAGGACGACTACGACGGCGAGTACCGCTTCGACCGGCAGCCGGTTGGCGCCATGCAGGCACTGGCGCCCGAGCATGTCGTCTACGCGGGCACGGCCAGCAAGAGCCTGGCGCCTGGCCTAAGGCTCGGCTGGCTCGTCGTGCCCGCGACGATGACCGATGAGGTGGTCGCGGCGAAGGAAACCTCAGGGGGGATCAACGGGACGCTGGACCAGCTCACGCTCGCCGCGTTGATCGAATCCGGTGGCTACGACCGGCAGATCCGCCAGTCCAGGCTCGCCTACCGGCGCCGTCGCGACCGGCTGATCACGGCGCTGCGCCGGCAGGCGCCAGACGTGCGGCTGACCGGGATCGCGGCCGGTCTGCATGCGCTCGCCGAGCTGCCCGGGCACGAGAGCGAGGCTGACGTGACTGCCAGGGCCGCCAGGCACGGGGTGGCAGTCGACGGGCTCGCGGCCTACACCGCCACCGGTTATGAACGCGGACCCGCGCTGGTGATTGGCTACGGGCGCCCGGCCGAGCACGCGTTCACCACCGCTGTCGGCCGGCTGGGCGCTGCACTCGCCGAGACTGACCGATAGTAACCGGCCGGACCAACGACGCAGGTCAGGTAGTGAGTTCCGTCACTTCTGCGTCAATCAGGACTGGCCTGTCAGACCGGCGTAGTTGTTCAAGATGATCGCGCGGAGTGCTACCCCCCGGAAATGTGCCCCCCGGAACCGCGGTCCCGGCGACTCCCGAGCGACCGGCCAACGGACAACATGGCCGCCGCTGCGGCCGCGTAGGCCCCTCCAGGCGCGGCCGGCAGCTAAGGCCAGACAAACTGAAAGAAGTTTTAACCCCCATGCACGCCCCCATCCCATTGTCCAGTGTTGCCCTCATTAAGCCACTGGTTCACATCTGTGCTGTTCTGGCTGTGGCCGGAGTCATAGCGGCCGCCGTCGCGGCCGGCCTGTCAACTACGCCGGCCGGCGTTTCCAGGCTCGACCGCGCTGCGCCATCGACGCCTGCCCACCAGACTCGTCAGGGCGGGGCCGTCGGGCTCGATCACGCGGGCGGAGATCTCAGGCGCGCGGTTCGCGTCACCCGGCGAACTAGCGGCAACCTTTCCGCCCAGGGTCTGTCCTGGGCCGGAGTCGCGCTGATCATCCCGCGACAGGTCACTCCCATCACCGCGAACGTGGCCTGATGCGCCGCGGCAGATAGCCGCCGCCGGCGGCTAGCGCCAGTCGGGGTCGAACACCGACATCCGTACAGCAATCGTTGCGGCGAGTCCTCTGGCCTGGTCCAGGCTGTTCACCATTGGGTTCGCAAGCAGGATCCTGGTCATATCGTCATCCGTCGGCGGGCCCGCGGCAAGCGTGTTCCCGGCGAGCCGCTCGTACGAAGCGTGCCTGGCCAGGATGCCGCGAGGCAGATCGGGCAGGAGGGTGACCAGCTCCGGCTCGATCACGCCCGGCAGCCTCGCCACGGCCGGGCCCTCGACGATCACGTCGTCGGGCAGCCAGGTCAGCCTGCCCCGGTTGGGCAGGCCGACGATGAGCGGCGGACCCGACCCGCCGGTCCAGGCATCGATCAGCGGCACGACCGCGAGCGAGTACCAGGGCGCTGGGCGCTGCCAGGCCGCGGGAAGTTCGCCGCGGCCGAATTTCTCGAGCGCGGACCTGGCCAGCTCGCGCAGCTGGTCCGCCCGGGTCGGGCGGCCTTGCTGGGCGGCCAGCATCCGGTCGGGATGCGCGTAGTACCGCAGGTACGGCCCGGGCAGCGCGCCGTGCAGTCGCGCCAGGTCAGGGTCGAGCCCGGCGACCAGGCCGGCCAGCCGTTCTAGTTCTGCCCCCGACTCCGGCACGTACCAGCCCACATGATTCATTCCGACGTATCTCGCCCGCAGCCTGGTCGCGTCGGCGAGGCCGAGCCGGTCAGCCGCCGCTGCCAGCAGATCGAGCGGTGAGTCGCAGACCGAGATGACGTCAAGGCCGAAACCGATCCGCGCTGCCTGCGTCACGATGCCAGCCGGGTTGGTCAGGTTGATCAGCAGCGCGCCAGGACAATGACTGGCGACATCAGCCCAGGCCGGCCGTAGCCCGGCGACGGCGCGCACGGCGCACGCGAAGCCGCCAGGTCCCAGCGTTTCCTCGCCAGGAATGCCGAACTGGCGCGGGAACGACTCATCGGCCGATCGCTGCTCCAGGCCGCCCGGCCTGATCTGGTTCAGCACGACGTCCGCTCCTGCCAGCGCGCGGGAACGGTCGGTCTCGGTCGTGACAGTCACGGCTAGGCCGAGTTGTGCGGTGCGCAGCCTGGCGGCGCTGGCGACATTGGCGAGCCGCTCTTGCGACCTGCCATACAGCACGAGGTCAAGGTCGGCCGGCCGGCGCCGGGACGATTCAGGTGGCCACTCGGCCAGCGCATCGATCAGCTGGACGGTAGCCGGAGCGCTGCCGCCGAGCACGACGAAACGCACGGCACCGGCCGCTGCGGCTGGCTCAGCCGACAGAGTGCCGGCCGCTGCGGCGGGCTCACCCGGTGCCATAGAACTCGCCGGTGGCGGCCCCCACCCGGTCGATCTCGGCGTCGGTCAGCTCAGCGAACATGGGCAACGACAGCAGCCGGTCGGGCAGGCCGCGGGCCACAGGGATCGGGCCTGAGCGCCACGGCAAGGTGGCGTAGGCGCCGGCCTGCGTGACCAGGCGCGGGTAGATGACCGTGTTCCCGATCCCGCGCTTGGTCAGGTGAGCCGCCAGCGCGTCCCGTTCGGGCGCGAGCACGGTGTACATGTAATAGGCGTGCCGCCCGGTGGCGTCGTCGGCCGGGAGGGTTAGCGGCGTTCCGCTGAGCAGCTCTGCGTACCGCGCGGCGACCCGGCGTCGCCCGGCGACCTGCTCGTGCAGGTAGCGCAGCTTTACCCGCAGGAACGCTGCCTGCATCTCGTCGAGCCGCTCCTGGTAGCCGAGTATCGCGTGGTCGAACTTGACCTTCTGGCCCATGTAGCGCAGCTGCCTGACCCGGGCTTCCAGCTCGGGCGTGGACGCCGTGATGGCGCCGCCGTCGCCGAGCGCGCCGAGCACCTTGGTCGGGTAGAACGAGAACGCAGCCAGGTCACCGAGGCTCCCCGCAGGCGGGTCGCCCAGGCTAGCGCCGTGCGCGTGCGCGGCGTCCTCGACGATTGCGATGCCCGGCGCCACCCGCCGGATCGCGTCGATGTCCGCGGCCTGGCCATACATGTGCACCGGGAGGATGGCTTTCGTCCGGTCCGTCAGCGCCGGGCCGATCGCGGCCGGGTCCATGTTAAAGGTGACCGGGTCCACGTCGACGAACACAGGCAGTGCGCCCGTGTACGTGATCGCGAAGGCGGTCGCGATGTAGGTGTTAGGGACCGTGATCACCTCGTCGCCAGGCCCGACTCCGAGTGCCAGGAGCGCCAGGTGCAGCGCCGCTGTCCCGCTGGAAATGCCGATGCAGCCATGCGAGCCGCAGAAAGCAGCGAATTCCGTTTCGAATGCACGAAGGTTTGGCCCTAGCGTGAACCTCGGTCCTGCCAGCACCTCTTCGAATGCGGCCCGGAGCTGCGGCGCGATGGCCGCGTGCCAGCGGCTGATGTCGTCGTCCGGGACTAGCTGGTCGGGCACGGGCTCCTCGCGTGTGTGGGGACGGCCAAGCGCGCTTGGCGCGGCGAGACCTTCAAACCTGCAGAGTGGCGAGCGGCTCAGGTACCAAACGGACAGTACCGCGTCGCCGCATCAATCAACAGCTATGGCCCGCGACTGTTGAACTAGCCACGTCGGTGGGCCATAGCTGTTGAAATTCGGCGGACTGCGCACGGACAAAATTGGGCGCGCTGTGGACAAAAGGGTGGCTTGCCGTCTTTGG
>Ga0209240_1000424_pt1 | contig 17772 bp, 10 predicted proteins | sample GraSoi_2013_80cm_FD_185828 | JGI IMG/M metagenome (GOLD analysis project Ga0209240, IMG submission 185828) | Grasslands soil microbial communities from the Angelo Coastal Reserve, California, USA - Sample 9_17_2013_80cm (SPAdes) (version 2) | ecosystem: Environmental > Terrestrial > Soil >...
CGTTCAATTGGTCATCCGGCCGGTGCCAACCAAGAAACGTCCACCTCGGCAAGTCCGGTTTCCTCTGGTGCTTCCTTACAAAACCGACATTCAAAACTTCAACTTCACGCTCCGCCTCCCCACCGGCGCCCTCGAAATTCTAAAAACTGGCCTTCAGTTTCGGCGCGGTGAGACGGGCGTCTTGTCTTGCGAGAAATTCGCCGTGCCCAACCTTGGTTCCTGGGACAACCTGCGCGTGCTTATTAGCGAGTCTAATAACACTCTGCGGCTTACCGGACTACAGCTTCTCCCTTACCTATCGATTAACGAATTGACCGCTGATCTGAGCCAATCCGCCAAAGGGGCAGGCGCAATCAACTTGGACGGAACGCTGCTCAAAGGGAGATTACAGCTTGAAGGCGCCATTGCTCAGGAACAAACCGGCAAACAGATCCGGGCTCCGTTTTCAGTTAAACTACAAACCAGTGGAATTGAACTGGCGAGTCTGCAAAAGGTCTTTCCGCACCCGATCGAAGGCGACCTACCGTCAGCACTGCTGCAAATTTCCGGCGACGCCTATCGGCCAAGCGAATGGTCTGGTACAGCCAAAATAAAAGCCGAGCAGATTCGCTGGGACAAATACAACGTCGAAGCAGCTCACTTCGAAACCGAGCTTTACCAGGGGAAGAGCCGGTCCTTAGAACTGGCTGCGCAAGCTGGGCAAAATCTTGTGCACGTCTCGGGCGGTTTCGTTCTCCCCTCCGATTGGAGGCGAATTTCGACCGAGCTGCAAGCCGAACTGGGGTTAGCCTGCTGGTTGCCCCAGCCGCAGATGTTTGCGCCGCAAGTGGAGACCGCCGCCCTTATTACGGGAAGCGTGGGGCTCGATCGGGGACATCTCTCCGGCGATTTACACGTGAACGCCCAACCAATCAAAGTGGCCGGATGCATCGTGGAATCTCCCCAGGTTCAAGGATATTTGACAAGTTCGCTTCCGATTAAGGAGAACTGGTCCGAATCGATCGCAGCCGAAGTTTTCGCTCGGACCTCGACGGTTCATTACCAAGACATTCGCATTCCGGAAGTCCAAGTAGACGCTCAACTTGGCCATCGTAACGGCCTGGAACTAACCGGGCAGGTTCTAGCTGCGCCGAGTTCTATCAAAGTTTCGGCGTCAGTGCCGATTCCGAAACCAGGGACAACTTTAGACCTGCGAACCATTGCCGGCCGGCTGGCCGTTGACATCCATTCGTTAAACGACTTCCTGAACGATCCTAACGTCTTAGGCGCATTTTCCGTAGGCGGAGTCGTCACGATGCAAAACTTAGAACCAGACGGCAAAATTAGCTTCTTGGGTAGCTCAGTAAATTATCGAGGCCTAACCGCCCAGACGGTTGATCTCGAATTGAATTTTGCCCATGACCACATCGAAATCGCAAAAGGGAACATCGATTTCGGCTCTTCTGATACGATCGATATCGGCGGTACGATTGAGCTGGCGGATCCCTTCCGATACCATCTGGATAACAAGATCGCTTTTCAGGATCTGCGGCTGTTCAATTCTTTCTTAAACAATTTCGTTTCCGGAGCTGATCTCGCCGGAAAACTTGGTGTCAATCTCCAGGCTGCCGGGACGGCCAAGAACATCCCCACCTCTACCCAGTTACTAGTCGATGGAGATAACATCCGCTTTCACGGCCTCACGATCCAACAACTGTTGGTGGAAGCGTCGACCGCGAACGAAGACGCAAAACTCTCCGCTTTGAAGATCTTATTTGATCACAAAAATCACGTCGACATGGCGGTCGCAGGGAAACTGACTTCTAAATATCCGTACTCAGGACAAGCTGATGTTGAGCTGGACAATCTAGAATTTTTCAATCCCGTTCTGAGGGCATTCCATCAGGATCTAGGCCTAGCGGGAAAACTGACCCTAAATTGGGGTGGAGTTGGCGAACTAGCGATGCCCAACGAATCATCGGAAAATCCGTCAACCGTCGCTCAGGGAAATCCTTCGACGGTCGCTCAGGAAAACAATGTTCCCCCACCACCGGCGTCCGAACCGAACCCGGGTAGTAGTTCCAACGGCCATTTAGAGCTGCGGGGAACGGAGATCGCCGTGAAGCAATTCCAGCATATCAACGCTGAGATCTCCGGGACTTACCAGGCATTAGATGCCAACCTACCGACCGTTCAGATCACGTCGCCGCAGGGTAGCTTGGGTATGTCGATCCACGTGAATCCAAAGGTTCTGGAAATCAATGGATTGACGGCGAAGGCCCGCAATCATCAATTGACCGGCACAGCAACCGTCCCGCTCGATTTCCAAAGCGGATCTAAAATTCCTATCGCCATCGGGCAACCAATCAAGATTGATCTGCAGACCGACAAGGTGAGTCTAGCAGATTTCCAGAGCGCCAAACCAGCAGTCCAGGGAGTTTGCCAACTATCATTGCAAGCCAACGGCGACACCGGCAATCCTAACATCAATTTAAACCTAGGAGCGACTGATTTGCGATCCACGGCGGCCTCGGCATTCGCAGCCGCCACTCTGCAACTCGCCGTAAAACTAGAAAACAAGGCTCTGACCGTCAGCGGGTCAGTCAAACAACCTGATATTCAACCTCTCGACATCACCGGAAAGCTCGGCTTTGACTTTCCACAGTTTGTGAAGACCGGGACTTTCGACCAGAGCACGCCGATCCAGGCTGCCGTGAGATGGCCGGACACCAACCTGAGTTTCTTGCGACGACTAATCCCGGAGATCCGCTCGATTGAGGGCCGGGCCGGAGTTAGTGTTGACGTCGGCGGCACCTTAGGAAAGCCAAGCTTGAAAGGAGAGTTGCACACTAATATTGCGCAAGCTCGTGCGCGTACTGACGTGGTGCCGCCGGTTTCTAACTTTACTGCTCAAATCAATTTTCGAGAGAATCGGATCGAGATTGCCCAGGTTAAAGGCGAAGCTGCCGGCGGCCCTTTTGATATCGGTGGATCGATCGATCTATCAAAGGGTACAGATCCGAAGTTTGATATTAGCATCCACGGCAATCAGATTCTGTTAACCCGTAGCGACAACATTATTGTCCGAAGCAACTTGGACCTGACGATCAAAGGGCCGCTATCGGCTGGAGAGGTCGATGGGCACATCGGGATCACGAATAGTCGTTTCTTCCAGGACATCGATATTTTGCCGCTCAATTTACCTGGTCAGCCAGCACCCCAGCCTCCGAAGACCCCGCCAAATGTTTCTATCGATTCCCCGCCATTCAACAACTGGAAGTTCAATATCACGATCGATACCGCAGATCCCTTCAGGATACAGAGTAATCTAGCTCGCGGCATCGTAGTCATGAAGATCCAGGTTGGCGGCACCGGTCAAAAACCATTAGTTGGCGGTTACGCGAAGATTCAGCAGCTGACCGCCTCGCTTCCGTTCAGCCACATGGACATCAGTAATAGTTACATCAATTTTAATACCGGCGCTAACCCGCTCGACCCTGAGTTGAACATCGTTGGGCGTTCCACGGTTCGCGATTACGATATCACGATGCGTATTTATGGACCGGTCTCGAACTTCAAGATTCTTTTCGATAGCACCCCGCCATTGACTCAGGGAGACATTGCGACCTTGTTGGCCACTGGATCTACCTCCTCGGAATTTGTGCAGGATCCGAGCTTACTAGCCGGCCGAGCTGCTTTCCTGGTCATCCGCCAGCTTTATTCTAAGATCTTCAAAGGAGGTGCCAATCAACCACAACAAGAATTTCTCGACCGTCTGGAGGTTGACGTGATTCCCGGCCAAAAGGTCGGGTCTCAAGATATCAGCGCTCGGTTCAGCGTTACGAAGACCTGGCAAGTAGTTGCCGAATTTGGCTCCATCGGAAACGTAAGTGGACAGCTGCGATATCTGATTCGGTTCCGTTAGCCTGCCTTTCTCGCCGATGCGCAGGCATCGGTGAGAAAGGCGGGCTATGGCGGAAGAGTGATCCAGCTACGCCGGATCACTCTTCCGCGGTTTCATCTGAAGCAAATGAGTTTTGAATCTCGATATCACAAACAGCGAAATAGTCGGGCAGAGCCCGACTATTTCGCTGTCGTAGCGCGCATAGCGCGCCAATGCATATGCATTGGCGCGCTATGCGCGCTGCCGGCTAATGCCTCCGCTCAAAGCAAAGCTCAGGAAGCCGCCGCGACTAACCAGTTGCAACCAACCCCGCCGCCAGAAGCCGCTTCCCGGGTTTTATTTTCCGGTAACGAGCATTTCCCGGAGGATCAACTGCGACAGCCTCTGGCCGACCCGCTTTTGTCGATCCAGAATCAAGGTTTGACTGCACCTTTAGCTGATGATACCGCCTACTATCTCGAGGTGTTCTATCGGCGCCATGGCTACCCTAACGTAAATGTCACCTATCAGATTCGCGGCCGTGAATTGAAGTTAAATATTAGCGAGGGTCGATACTACAAGCTGGGCAAAATCAATTTTGCCGGCAACCAGAGTTTTCCTCCCAGTTCACTCAACGATTATATGATCGGGACAACTCGCGCCCGGCTCTCCCAGTTCCAAAAGGAGCTTCCTTTTGTCCAGGCAGACCTCGAGGCCGGGATTGGACTCTTAAAAAACTACTACATCTCGCAAGGGTTCCCTAATGTGCAGATCGAGCCATTGCAATTTCGCTTTGATGAAGCGCTCGACGCAGTTGACGTGACGGTAACCATCAAAGAAGGGCCGAAATTCGTATTCGGTACCATAGCGTTCCCAGATGTTCCTGGTATTCCTGAATCGGCATTTCAGGCCAAAGCAAACGAACTAGAGAATCCGCCGAAACCTTATTCGGATTCCGCCGTTAGCAACTTGCAGCGCGATGTTCTATTTATCCTCAAGCAGTACGGTCATGTTACCGCCCAGGTCTCAGTTAACGCTGACATAACAGCTGCTAGAGGAGGGGCGGTCAAGGTGAATATCGCGCCGGGTCCAGTTTACCAATTTGGCCGCATCATCGTACACCAGGGACCCAATGCTAGACTGAAGCCTGATTTCCTCCCAAACCGTTTCCAGCAGCTCATCGGGCAAACCTACAGTCCGTTGAAGCTGCAGGAACTCGATTCCGAAATGATCACCACCGGGCTGTTCGATTCTCTGGATTTCCAGGAAATGGCGATGCCGGATGATACAGTTCAGCTGACCTTAAACCCCTTCGAATCGAAGCAGAAATACTTCAGCATATTTGGGGGTTACGACACTTTCTACGGCGTCATCTTCGGCGGAAGCTTCTCGGACCGGGATGTAGGCGGCGAAGGTCATGTCTTTTCTGCGGCGGCTGAAATTACCAGTCGTGGACCGAAAGGAAAGATCTCCTACGAGGATCCATGGTTCCTAAACACGAAACTCGATTTTCTGACCGAACTAGGGATCGAAGATCAAAGCTTGTACGGATACACCTATGTTGATGAGTATCTCCGCGCGAATTTAACGGCGAAATACGGGAAGACGCTGACCACGGGGTCAAAAGAGTATCAGAGCGGCATATTCATGCTGCTCCGGAATGCCAATCTAAGCCAGATCAATATTACCCCGGAATCTCTCGTCGGTCCGACTAGTTATGAACTGGTAAGTTTTGGGCTGACGCAGACGATTGACCGGCGCGACAATCCGCTCAATCCCCGAAAGGGATGGATCCTTGAATTGGCTGTGTCGGACTCAGAGCTGCTGCGTAACTACATCAATTTCCTAACCTTAACGGAACGCTTCTCTCTCTACATTCCGGTCGGGCCGACCGTTCTGGCCGCAGGTGTGCGTTTCGGCACGATTCTACCGTCGGAAGGCGGGGTCTTAGCGATTCCTATTGAAGAGAGATTCTTCAGCGGTGGCGCCACCACCGTACGAAGCTTCCTGGAACGCCGGCTGGGCCCAAGAGATATTGGCAATAACCCTTTGGGCGGACTTTCCCGTTCCGTGTTCAATTTAGAAGACGATTTTCCGATCTACGCCGGCGTCATCGGTGCGGTGTTTTTTGATTCCGGCGGCCTAGGGAATTCGCCCTTCGATAACTTCAGTACCGGGGTCGGGCTGGGGTTACGGTACAATTTGCCGGTAGGTCCGATTCGAGTCGACTACGGGATCAACCCGGCGCCCCGGAAGAACGACTCCTTTGGCGCGTTCAATCTGAGCTTCGGCTTCGCATTCTGAAGATTTTTGCTGCACCGATATACAACACGATTCCTCGGCCGAGACGTTGATGCTGAGATCGGTATGGGACGAGCTTCCGCTCGTCCCAGCTTGTCCGTACCCTGATACCGCACACCGTTAATACGAACAGTTACCGAAAACCGCCCGGCCCAAACGGCCAGCGGGATTCAGGAAAGGTCGCTGGCGTCAGCTCCTTCAGTGTGGGGTTCGGGTTGTAATAGGCTGGATTTGTGGAAGCCTGAGCCCCTCCGGAACTTGCGCAGGACGACAAAAGCAGCGAGCAAAATCCGGCAGCAACGACCAAAAGCGGGACGATGGATTTCATCTTGAAGATGCTTCGATTCATTTCCGTAGGTCCTTTAGAATTTAAACGCTAGGTCGACCGCGAAGACCTGCGAAGAGTTGGCGTTCGCAATCGGGAACAGGGACGGGCTCGTAGCATAACCGCCGTACAGGTTTCGGCTCAGATTGTTCGCAAACCAGCCGGTAAACTGGAGCACAGCGAAGTCCGTCAAGTTATAAGCGATGCTGGCTCGCCAACCAGCAGAGTTTAAGAAACTGTTGTTGAAATCGTTACTGTTGATGTTCGGGTCTGCCGCGGCAAGCCCAATCTGGCGATAGTCAACCAGCAGACTAATATCGCCTGCTTTCCTGTTCTGACCGATCTTGATACCTGCCAGCCACCCGAAATAATCAGAGAAGGTTGGGTGGACCAGACCACTGAAGATTGGCGTACTGCTGCCCGCCTTATAGGTAACTTTATCGAACAACGGCCCGTAGACTTGGTTAAATCGTTCGGGTCCCCAGACGTTGTAGGTGGTATCCCAGTACAATGCCACCGGAATACCTGCGATCTTGAAGCTAATATCTCCGGGCGCCTGAAGGTAAAACTCGTCGCGGGTGCTAACCGGGAACGGAGCGTCGTTATTCAAGGTTCCCAGGGCGCCAGTATTAGCAGGAGCAGTCGCATTCACAGAGGTGGCAGGGTTAGGTTGCCCACCCGGCAGAACCGCTGTCGGTCCAAGGCCGGCATTGTTCCAAATTTGAACTTGCGGACCGAAGGTTACCGTTACCGCATTGTGCAGAAGCTTCAGCCTAGCCAGCAGCTGGGTTTCGAAGAAAAACGCGTCCGTCTTGTTGAACGACAAACTGGAGTCGGCGTTGTTGTTGTAGAAGATGAACTGGCCCGCAATTAAGCTGAGCTCGAGCGGGAAGCCGCTCGGAGCCGGCGCAGGTGGAGGCGCTTTGCCTTCCTTGCTGTAACCGGCAGGTTCTCCTCCGGAGCCCCAGCCGAACAAACGATGGAAATCCACCCTCTCAACTATTCCCGACGGACCGACATCTGGCGCCCAGTTTAGCTCGGTGGTATAGAACGGATTGTTCTGTTTACCGATCACAAAGGTGAGCCCATCGATCGGCGCCCAACCCATAAAAGCTCGGCTAATGTAGATATTGTAGTTGTCTGTGCCGCCATTATAGGTGGCATTAACCGACGTACCGCCGCGATTATCCGACGTCGACAACTGCACCCCACCAAAGAAATTGTCCGCCAGCTTGAAATCTGCGTCTAAACGCAACCGGAACCGTATTCGTTGGCGCTGGATATTCCTGTCGAAGTTCTTAATCGGAGCAGTCGGGAGTTGTTGCTCGAAGTTTTGGTAGTACTCCCGGAACCGCATATCTCCGTATAGATCCAACTCCTGTACCCAGTCACCAATCTTGATATTGGGTCCTTGAGGCGCCGCCACAGGCTCTTTGCTGACCTCGACTTCGAGCTTTTCCGCTTCTTGTTTGGTCAGAATCCCTTTCTTAACCAATACATCCAAGAGCGCACTGTCATCAGCCCTCACGCTAGCGGCGGATAAGGCAAACAGGCCGCCTAACGCAAGCAAACAGATTTTATTTCGTATCATTGGTTTTCTCTCGATTTCTCCTTGGGACGCGTAAGCGACTCCGATTAAGCTATACTGGAATAGTATACTTTCTTCTTAGAGGTCAATAAAGACTTGCAATTCTTGAGAAATTTTTTTAACCGGCGGCGAGGCCTGTCCCCGAGAGGCATCTGCTAGATGCTGAGAGACTGGCCGACCGACAAAACGGCCTGCCCGAAATCGCCTCCACCAGTTTCAGAAGACCTGGACGAACACCTTGGCAAACCCGAGCGACGAAAGGTCCAACTACGCCCTCTATCCTTGGGGGCAGTGCGCGTTCCCTAGCCGCGGGACAGAAGCTACATCAACCGAACCGGCCGGAAATGTAATCTTCGGTCTGTTTCTGGGACGGGTTCGTGAACAACTTCTCCGTCCGGTCCACCTCAATTAGGTGCCCGAGATAAAAGAAGGCGGTGAAGTCCGAACAGCGAGTCGCCTGCTGCATGTTGTGCGTCACGATCACGATCGTGAATTGGTCCTTTAACGCAAAAATCAGCTCTTCGACTTTCGCCGTCGCGATCGGGTCCAACGCCGAGCAAGGTTCATCCATCAGAATCACGCTGGGCTTAACCGCTATCGCGCGGGCTATACAGAGGCGTTGCTGCTGGCCACCAGATAGACCGAGAGCGCTTTCGTGAAGACGATTCTTTACCTCCTCCCAAAGGGCCGCTCCGCGCAAGCTTTGCTCGACGGTGCCATCGACCGTGTCCCGGTCCCGTACTCCCGATATCCGTAAACCGTATGCGATATTCTCGTAGATCGATTTCGGAAAGGGATTCGACTTTTGGAACACCATGCCGACCCGTTTGCGCAGCTCGATCACATCCACGGTGGGCGCATTGATGTTGACTCCTTGAATTTTGATCTCACCGGCGGTCACTCTCGCGTGATCCACGAGGTCGTTCATCCGATTAAAACAACGAAGGAGCGTCGATTTACCACAACCAGAAGGCCCAATAAAAGCGGTGACCTGTTTCTCCGGTACCTTCAGGCTAATCCCATGGAGGGCTTTAGAGGCGCCGTAGTGGAAATCAACGGAATCAACCTCGATTATGACTTTGCCGCTAACGGTGGCGCTTCGGCCGGGCGTCTCGAGGCTTGCATCCCTTGAGACAGCGGCGCCTTTTGCAGTCGTTGAATCTACTTCGATGTCTGCCTTCGGAGGATTCATGCAATTGTTCAGCAGGCTTTAATTCGAATTCCCTCCAGGACCGGGTGCAGCCCCAAAAGGCCAAGCTTTTTCGAAGTTTCGGGTTCGAGAGTCATAGACTGAATTCCCAATCGTGACTCCATTCCACTTTTTGTGGATGGTCGATTTCCCTTTGGACGTCTCTCCCGCCGAAGCGTATGCCGCGATCGCGCAGAAAGCGACCAAAAACCATGAGCCTTTCCATATCAGCCGAGCGAAACATCGGATAACGTTGCCTTGTACCCTGGGAAAAAACGTAACTGCTTTCATAGGATTCCTCTGTCCAAGCATACTGACATTTCAGCGGTCGCCAACCGGTCAACTTAATGTCCATTGCCGACGTCTCCAAACGGCCAAGGCTTCTCATATCCCGTTTCTTGTGCATCATAGTTTTCCGTTCGCGACGGATTGACATACTCGCTGCTACTCGATCCTCCGGCGCATCCGGCCAAAAGCACCACTCCTAGCAACAGGAGTAATGGACCAAAGCTGCTGCATTTGAAATTGTGCGTAGTTAGAATCTCAAAAATCATAAAGGCCTTCCTGGCTCGCTATCGGTCAGCACCGGGTCTGATTACCTGGCCGAATCACTACCGATAAAAAAGATTTTGCTCCAGCCGAGCTGGAGCAAAATCGTACGCTAGAGCGCTATTCAGTCTGCCGCAAGGCAGACAATTTCGCAACACCTGCTAGCGAAAGCCGCCCGGGCCGAAAGGCCAACGACTTTCGGGAAAGGTCGCTGGCGTTAGCTCTTTCACTGTGGGGCTAGCATTGTAATAGGCTGGATTTGTGGAAGCCTGACCGCCCCCCGAACTCGCGCAGGATGACAAAAGCAGCGAACCAAACCCTGCAGCAACGGCCAGAAGTAATATCATGGATTTCATCTTGAAGATGCTTCGATTCATGTCCGTAGGTTGCTTAGAATTTGAACGCGAGGTCCACCGCAATCACTTGAGCCGAATTTGCGTTAGCCAACGGGAATAACGACGGGCTCGTCGCGTAACCACCGTAAAGATTTCGGCTCAGATTGTTCGCAAACCAGCCGGTAACCTGGAACACGGCAAAATCCGTCAGGTTGAAGGCAATGCTCGCCCGCCAACCCGCGGCATTTAAGAAACTCTCGTTAAAGTCGTCGGTGTTGATGTTCGGATCGGCAGCAGCAAGACCGATTTGCCGGTAATCAACCAATAAGCTGAGGTCGCCCGCCTTTTTGTTCTGCCCGATCTTGATACCGGCCAACCAGCCGAAATAATCCGAGAACGTTGGGTGGACCAGACCACTGAAGTGAGGCGTGCTGCTGCCCGCCGTATATGTCACTTTATCAAACAGAGGACCATACACTTGGCTAAACCGCTCAGGACCCCAAACGTTATAGGTGGTATCCCAGTACAGCGAGACCGGGATGCCAGCCACCTTGAACGTAATATCTCCGGGCGCTTGGAGGTAAAACTCGTCACGTGTGTCAACCGGGAACGGATTGGCGTTATTCAAAGTTCCCAGAGCGCCAGTATTAGCAGCTGCGGTCGCAGTCACAGAGGTCGCAGGGTTAGGTTGGCCACCCGGCAGAGTTGCGGACGGTCCAAGCCCGGCATTGTTCCAAATTTGAACTTGCGGACCGAACGTTAGAGTCACCGCATTGTGCAGAAGCTTCAGCCTAGCCAGCAACTGGGTATCGAAGAAAAACGCATCCGTCTTGTTGAACGACAAGTTGGAGTCCGCGTTGTTGTTGTAGAAGATGAACTGGCCTGCAATTAAGCTGAGCTCGAGCGGGAAGCCGCTCGGAGCCGGCGCAGGTGGAGGCGCTTTGCCTTCCTTGCTGTAACCGACAGGTTCTCCGCCCGAGCCCCAGCCGAACAAACGGTGGAAATCAACCCTTTCAACTATCCCTGCCGGACCGACATCCGGCGCCCAGTTTAGCTCGGTGGTGTAGAACGGATTGTTCTGTTTACCGATCACAAAGGTGACGCCATCAATCGGGGCCCAACCCATGAAAGCTCGGCTGATGTAGATATTGTAGTTGTCTGTGCCGCCATTATATGTGGCATTGGTGGTCTCGCCATTGCGATTGTCGGAGGTCGACAACTGCACCCCACCAAAGAAATTGTCCGCCAGCTTGAAATCTGCGTCTAAACGCAACCGGAACCGTATTCGTTGGCGCTGGATATTCTTGTCGAAATTCGAAACCGGAGCTTTCGGGAGTTGTTGCTCGAAGTTTTGGTAATACTCCCGGAACCGCATATCTCCGTATAGATCGAGTTCTTGTACCCAGTCACCAATCTTGATATTGGGTCCTTGAGGCGCTGCCACAGGCTCTTTGCTGACCTCGACTTCGAGCTTTTCTGCTTCTTGTTTGGTCAGAATCCCCTTCTTAACCAATACATCCAAGAGCGCGCTGTCATCAGCCCTCACGCTAGCGGCGGATAAGGCAAACATGCCGCCTAACGCAAGCAAACAGATTTTGTTTCGTATCATTGGTTTTCTCTCAGTTTTCTCCTTGGAACGATGCGGCAAAACGACACCGCCAGACTAAACCATCCCGGTCTACTCGATTTACCCCTTTCTGCGCAACCAACAAAAATCGGTCCGCCCCCCTTGGTGATTCGCCAGCCGACGAGCACAAATTGAGCAACCGAATGTTACAATCCTGTGGCGAACAGGTAACATTTCTGCCAAGATTCCCCCTCTCCCGGAATCCCCAAGAAGTCCTCCTTCGCAGCCTCACGGCGTAACCCAAAGTCGCGGTCGGAGATGCAGCTCGCTCGGTGCATTTTTCGCCCAATCAACTGCGAACCGCGGACAGTGAACCGCGAACGGCGGACCCTCTACCGTCCCGGCGCAGCCAGCCGATAGCCGAATCCGCGCACGGTCTCGATGTATCGCGCGCAGTCGCCGAGCTTATCTCTAAGCCGGCGCATGTGCGTATCTACGGTTCGGGTATCAATCATCGAATCGTAACCCCAGACATCACTTAGCAGGCGGTCCCGGCCTTGCACCCTGCCGTGCCGCTCCATGAGGATCCGTAGAAGTTTAAATTCGGTAGCGGTGCATTCAACGACTCGATCCGCAGCCTTTACCTCATGACGGGAACAGTCGAGGGTCAGCTCTCCGACTTTGAGCCGTTCACCGTCATCCCGACTAGAGCCTCGACGGCGAAAGATCGCCCGAATGCGAAGGACGAGCTCTCTCGGGCTAAACGGCTTGATGACGTAATCGTCGGCCCCCAGCTCGAACCCGATAACCCGATCAATCTCGTCGGCTCTGGCCGAAAGAATCAGGACCACGATCTCACGAGTACGGGCATCCGCTTTCACGACACGACAGAGATCGAGACCGGACATCTGCGGCAGCATCAGGTCGAGAACAATCAGAGCCGGCGGATTGCTTTTTATTGCACTCAACGCAGAAAGGCCATCCGTCTGCACGTCGACGGAAAAACCTGCTTTTTGGAGGTGATGCGCGACGAGCTCTGCCACGTCCGCCTCATCCTCCACAATTAAAATCCGCTCACTCATCTAGCGTTGGGAACTCAGCATGGTAAGACCGAGCAAAAAAAAGACGCAAGCCTAACCGGCAAAAAGTATGCCTTCGGAGAGGAAAGCCGTCGGGATTGCGGGTTAGCAATCAGGCTAGCTGTGGATAAATCCTGCGCAGCGCCTGGGCGATTCCGTCGCCTCCGGCCAGATCGGCCACGAAGCCGCCATGCCGCCGGACGGTTTCTTTAACCTCTTCCACACTGTTTGAGGGACAGGCTAAATGTTGAGCGATCCCGGGGTCGAGCATCGGTAGATCATTAAAGTTGTCCCCGGCAGCAAATGTTTCCTGAGGTTGGATGCCAAGACGCGTCTGCAGCGCTTTGAGCACCGACCCTTTATGATAGACGGCGTGACAGAACCTGAGATAGATGGAGTTTCTTTGGAAAGAGAAGTTGGCCACCCGGCTACACTGGAGACGCAAATACTCAACGATGCGGTCCATCTCGTCATCGTTCTGCGCAATCAAGCCTACCAGCCGTCCGTACTCTCGATACGCGCGCGCTTGCCGCTCATTCAAGATATACGTCTCGATCTCTGCCAGCAGTAGAGCGGCTTCGGTGAAAAGTTGTTCGTGGTCGCGGTCGCACTGCTGGTTCCAGTCGGAGAACGGTTCCCAACCTTCCTTGGTCCAGCGAAAAATCTCGCGCTCAGTCGTCAAAGCAAAGTCAGGTATGGCCGGGAAAAGTTCCATACCTTGGTCGACCAAAGAGAGGCTGCGCCCGGTGTTTATCGCCAGCAGAGCCCCTCTTTTTCTTAGCGCAGCCAGACATTTTACCAATTCTTCGCTGACCGCCGCTTTACCCTCTAACCAAGGGCCGACCATGGTTCCGTCGAAGTCTAAGCTCAGCAGGCGAAGGTCAGTCATATGCTAGCAACACGGTGAGAAGTGGTTCGAAGGAATCAGTAATCAGTAATCAGTGGGTCAGTAATCAGCGCTCCGCGACAAACCGCAGGGCTGTCGAAATACGGGCTTTCATAACACCGCGGAGTGCCGAGCGCATCTTTCAAACAGGCTCAGATATTGCTGATTATTGTGTTTCACTGATTACTGCCTCACTGATTACTGATTACTGATTACTTTCGAACCACGTCTCGCCGCTCAGCATCTCCCGGGACGTCACCCATTCTGTAGGCCAGAGACCGCATCAAAGATTCCATTGATGATCGAATAAGCGATGATACCGACCATACCGGCCATGACAAAAATCACTACGGGCTGAATCAAGGCGGTGAGTCGCTGAATTTTCAGGTTCAATTCCTTATCGTATTTCTGTCCAACTTTCTCTAGCGCCTTAGCCAGGTCGCCGGTCTGCTCTCCAACCGCGACCATATCGATAAACATGGGCGGAAAATCGGTCAGCTTTTCTAGTCCTCTCGAAAACGAACCACCTTCTCCGACATAATCGGTGACCTTCTGAATGAGCACCTGCCAGTGTTGGTTGGCAGTCCCTCCTTTCACCAATTGGAGACCGTTCAACAGAGGAAGACCGTTTTGAACTAGGTTTGCCAGGGTCTGGGCGAACTGAGCGTAAAAGCGGCCGCGCAGGACACCTCCGACCACGGGTAGCCCGATCTGGGTTTGATGCCACCACCGGCGCCCTCCGGGTGTATTGATCAGCTGCCAGAACCCGATAATAACTAACAGCACCGTCGCCAAGATTGCCCACCAATAGTTCGCCATGAACCCGCTGGTCTGGATCAGCAACCGGGTCAACAGCGGAATTTCTTTCCCCGTCTTTTCAAAGAGTACCGTGATCTGCGGGACCAGGTACGTCATAAAAATAAAGATCAAACCAATCCCAACCACAAAAATCATCGCTGGGTAGGTCAGGGCCGCGAACACCTTCCTCTGTAGGTCATCGATCGTGATCAGAAATTGCGCTTGCCGGCGTAGAAGTTGGGGCAAAGATCCGCTGATCTCTCCGGCTGCGACTAAGTTGTAATACAAATCACCGAAGCTCGGACAAACCGCGCGCATAGCAGCTGACAAACTGCTGCCTTCTCGGACATGCGAACGGAGCGCTCCCGCCACATTCTTCAGCGCGGAGAGTTCTTTTCGCTTCTCCATGACGTACAGAGCTGGATCGATTTGCAGGCCGGCATCCAGCAGATCGCTCAACTCTTCGGTAAAACGAATGATCTGGGTGCGAGAGAGCCGGATCTTGGTATGTACGGCAGCCCGTTCGACGATTGGCTGTCGTTTACCATTCGGCCCGGATTTCTCCTCGATCTTGATTGGTTGCAGTCGATCGATGTCGAGCTTTCGGAATACTTCCGACCGGCTCTGCGCCGTGAGTTCCCCCCGGACACGCTTCCCTCCTCGGTCCACTGCCTCGAAGACGAATATGGGCATAGCTAGGAACCCAAATAGCAAATAGCAGATAGCAAATAGCAAATCGCTTTTTGAAAAGCTGCTGTCATCGCTATCTCACTTTTCACTTTTCACCTCTCCCGTTCCGTTATTCCTCGGCCATTTCGAGCTCGGCAGCGGTAACGCGCACCACTTCTTCAATGGTAGTAACGCCTTCGTACACTTTGGTCCAGCCGTACTGTCGCAGAGGGATCATTCCCTCTTCAACCGCGGCAGCGCGCAGAGCAGCAGCCGTTTTGCCCGCAACAATCATGTCCTGAATTCGCCCCGAAACCATGCAGATTTCATAAATCGCCGCCCTCCCCTGGTAGCCAGTGTTTCGGCAAGCATGACAACCCACCGCAGCATAGGGAACGTGATCTTTGTCCGGAACAAACCCGACCTTACGGAAGTATTCAAAGGAGTATTCACCCGGGTGTTTGCAGCGAGGACAAAGGACACGCACCAGCCGTTGGGCGATAAACGCTCGAACTGAGCTCCCCACCAGGAACGGCTCGACACCCATATCCACCAGTCGAGTGATACCGCCGATAGCATCGTTGGTATGTAACGTGCTGAAGACCAAATGCCCGGTGAGCGCACCTCGGATCGCGATTTCCGCCGTTTCCCGATCGCGCATTTCTCCGACCATGATCACGTTCGGATCACCTCGAAGAATGCTGCGTAACCCATTGGCGAAAGTCAGATCAATCTCGGGTTTAACCGCAATTTGAATCACTCCCGGCAACTGATATTCAACCGGGTCCTCGACTGTGACAATGCGTCGTTCCTTTGTGTTCAGGATTGAAAGGAAGGTGTAAAGAGAAGTGGATTTACCGCATCCGGTCGGGCCTGTCACCAGCACAATCCCGTTCGGAAGCGACAAAAGATGCTCGATCCGATGACGCAAATCCGCATCGAGGCCCAAACGTTCGAAAGTGAATCGCTCCTGACCAAGTAAGCGAAGGCTCACACTTTCACCGGTGACCGAAGGAATCGTGGCCACGCGGACATCGATCGGTTGCCCCTCCAATTCAAGATTGATACGCCCGTCTTGCGGCAACCGTCGCTCCGCGATGTCTAGGCGTGCCATCACTTTCAAACGTGAAATCACGGATGCCTGCAGCACCCGGATATTAGACGGTACGGGTACTTCGTGCAGAACGCCATCGATCCGGTAGCGAATCCGCAGATGGTCGGCCATGGGCTCACAATGAACATCGGTGGCGCGTTGCTCCAACGCTTCCCGCAAAATCTGGTTTACGAATTTCACTACGGATGCTTCCGAATCGTCCAGGTCGAGAACATTAGTCTCCTGTCTCAGATCCGGATCATCGCTGTCGCTCGATCGTCCTTCGAGGATCGCATCGAACGTCTCTGCACCAACCCCGTATCCCTGTCGTAACGCCTGCAGGATTTGGGTCCTGGTCAGCATGTTGTAGCGAATTTTCTCATCGACAGCAGCCGCCAAGGCCTGACGGGCCATGAGATCAAAAGGATCGTAAAGGCCGATCCAAATCAAACCATCCTCAAGCTTGAGAGGCACGACCTGGTGCCGGAGCGCTACACGAGCCGGAATTTTTTCCCGTAAAGGCGCAGCCACGGAATTAATGGCTTCCTCCCACCAAGGAATTCCCAGCCAGTTACCGACCGCACGCAGGAACTTCGCTTCATCTACGACCCTCGCATCCAAAAGGGCGCGGATTAAAGATCTCTGGTCATCGGCGGCGCCTTTTAGGATCTCTTCGCAAGCGCGTACGTCAGTGCAATGACTGTCGCGGGCGATTTTCAACAAATTTTGAATCACAAAAGAGAGTGCCCGGTACTTTAACCTGTTATCCAGTCATCACAAATCATCTCGCCGACCCGTTGCAACAAGGCTCCCATTTTTGCCGTATTCGAGGTCGGTTCGCAAGCAAAACGGTTAGGGATCGCGCAGGACAAGCGAGAGACCCGGAGCGCGGTCACATGTAAGCGCCTGGGAAATTGGAGGATTCATCGCCTCGCTTTCAGCTCGGCGGAATGACAAATAACAAATGACAGATGACAAATTTGTCGCTCTCGCCCATCGGGGCAGGGTGGTTCATCTGTCATTCGTCATTTGTCATTTGTTATTCATTCGTCCCATCAACGCTTCCCGCATCACGTCTAATGGAACGGGCTGCCCAAACCAATGCTCAAACGCAAAAGCGCCTTGGTGCAGAAGCATCAGCAGGCCGTCCACAGCGGGGACTCCATTCTGCCGAGCCCAAGCCACCAAGGGAGTATCGTTTTGAGACCGATAGACCATGTCGAATACCCGATGTTCCGGCCGCAACCATTTCGGATCCCAATCGAGAGCGGTGCCGGTGAGTCCTTGGGATGATGCGTTGATAATTAGATCTGCCTGCAAAAAAACTTCTCGGAGCTGTCCGAAATCCCAGAAAGTCACATCAGCATTGGCCGCCAGTTGTCGCTGAAGCGACTCCATTTTTCCCGCAGTCCGGTTGACCAGCAAAAGCTTCTTCGGTTTGAGGTTCGCCAAGAATCGGGCCGATGCCTGGCCGGCGCCACCGCCTGCTCCCAGCAATGCGATCCTGGATTGAGCTGGTTCGCTCCCAAAC
>Ga0209240_1000426_pt1 | contig 17760 bp, 15 predicted proteins | sample GraSoi_2013_80cm_FD_185828 | JGI IMG/M metagenome (GOLD analysis project Ga0209240, IMG submission 185828) | Grasslands soil microbial communities from the Angelo Coastal Reserve, California, USA - Sample 9_17_2013_80cm (SPAdes) (version 2) | ecosystem: Environmental > Terrestrial > Soil >...
CTCCAACGGCTCTCCGCGCTCTTGCAAGCACCTGCTAACCTCTCTTTCGATAAGCTAACTTCCCTATCGGCTTAAAAGTCCAACCGCCAGCTCGTCAAAAAGTTGCACTTACCGGGCAACAGCCCCTTTAAGACGCAACTCTCACCTAAAACCGAAATCTGCGTAATCTATGTAATCTGCGGATGATATTTTCTTATTCTGCGGTTCGCTTAGACGAATAAGCCAACCCGAGCACGATGGTAATGAGCGCCGCTCCTACCAAGGGAGGGATGAAGAAGTACCTCCACGCGAGGGCAGCAAAACCGAGGTTAGCAAACAGAAATGCTGCTATGATCGGTCGGATTCTCATGGGTTCAGTCTTTGCCAGACCGGCCAGCTGCCAGAGCACTACAGCCTGGACCAACGAACTGACGCTGATGGTTAGTCCAAAGCCGATAAAGAAGTCCCAAAATGATCGGGTCGCCCCCATTACATCGAACTGGTTCGATTTCATTGCCTGAACTACGGCTCCCTCTTTGGTGCCTGGGGGCGCATCGACCCCAAAGACGCCGCCGAGGGTATGCCCGATGCAATGAAGAACGGTGAGCACCGAAGCGACCCTTAGGAAAAAGGCCGTCGAGATGGTTCTCATTTTCGTCGATGTAACCGCGGTCAAATTCTGACTACTCATAATATCCGCTCTTTGTACTACAACGAGAAGTCTTCAAACATTTTGACGAGGATTCACGTCCTCGCGAAGACAAAATAATTCACAACAAGCTCACAAAGCCACGAAGAGAAAATATTTCACAACAAGGCCACAAAGGTCGCAAAGATGGACCCTTTGAATTTCTGAAATCAGTCTTTGTGGCCTTTGCGATCTTGCTGTGAACTAGTCCGCGCTGTGTCCTTGCTGTGAGATTTCCGGTTATTTGGTTGCGGCTACGCCGCGCTGTGTCCTTTTGCGATCTTGTTGTGAAATCGTCCCGTAGGTTACCTCACGACTCAACTGTCCCGCCCAGGAGTTTGCCATATTCTCCCAACACGTACGTCCAAGCGCCAGGTTCCTGGATCTGGGTCCATACCCGATCGCCGGTTTCGCCGTGGCGTTCGAAATGCTGATGTTCGAGGACAACTCGGGTTCGGCCTTCTGTTTCCGGCATGAAACGAACTTCGATCTCGCTCGCTCGGGCAATATCAGGCACGAATTCCCAATCTCCGTTCAGGTGCCAGCTGAGGACCACCCGCGTTGGTGGTTCCCAATCTACGACCGTGCCCCAGTCGCATTCCGCGTCATCCTCACCCTTCTCATACCAGCGACCGCCGGCGCGCTGCTCCACCACTACCGCGACCGGGGGAGTTCCACCGATATGATGTTCCTTCGGCCACCATTGGCCCATATTTTGAGTAAACACCTGGAAGGCGCGCTGTACGTCAGCGTTTACGACGATCGTCCTTCGAACGACGCGATTTTCTTTGGTCTGTTGCATGGCGAGGTTTGGGGTCTGCGGACTGATTGGTTTCGATAAAAGTCTTGAACGACGAGAGGGCATCATCCCAGAAGCGCTCGAAATAGGAGCGGATCTCTTCAATGCCACTGGGGTTAACTCGATAGACTCGCCGGTTGCCGGCGGCCTCGTCTAGAACCAGACCGGCATCTTTAAGAACACGTAAATGCTGGGAGATAGCGGGCCGGCTAACCGGAAAGTGGTCAGCGATTTCTTGAACCGCGGCTGGACGTTTGGCTAGACGTTCGAAGACAGCCAGGCGGGTAGGATCAGCGAGAGCAGCGAGTTGTTCGATAACGTAAGCCATTACTTACCGTAAGTAATGGCTTACAGATATTGAGTCAAGAGAGATCTGTGATTCGACGGGGCTGGCGACGACCCGGGAGTGATCTTATCCTCTAGTGCGGCGTGTTACTAAGGTAAGCGAACGCGCAGACGCGTCGCGGCGGCGAATCTGCGAGAGCGTTTTTGCTCCGGCGCAAAGTACCTGCGGGATGGAAAGCATTGAACGATCGGCCAGGCGGCCGAAGAGCTCTTCCTCACAGTCCAAGTCACATCCAGAGGAGGAGCTGGTTGGTTGTGCGATCCTGGCTGACCTTTCGTTTCGTGAGGTCAGGCGAATTAGGTGAGAGTGAAACAAAATGTAGTTCCTGGGCCATTGTTGGGCTGCGCGACGAGCTGGCCTCCGTGGTTCTTGATAATCGAGCGGCTGATCGAAAGGCCCAGGCCATTGGTTTTCGTCGTGTAAAACGGCTGAAAGATCGACTCCAGCTTCTCTTTCTCAATGCCAACTCCGTTATCTTTTACTTCGACTCGGACGCCTCCAGCTTCGGGACGGGTCACGATGGTTAACTCTCTTGGTCGATCGATCACGTCGGCCAAGGCATCGGCCGCGTTTAAGATAAGGTTGAGGAGAACCTGCTGGAGCTGAACAGAATCACCTTGAACGATGGGAAGTCGCTCGGACAAGTCCGTTCTGAGCAGGACATGATTCCCGCTAAGCAAGAGGGCGTTGTTAGAGCGGCGGAACGCAAGCGGCAGTAATATTTCCCGGTTACCATCACGCCTGAACACCGTCTTAGACGGTAGCTTAACCGCATCGATTTCCTCTTGCCTAAGGATTAAACCTTAATCAGATAATCTCTAAGTACTTGCCGTTTGGATACCACCGTATTTTGATTAAGCCGTTGTTTTTGAGGCTTATCGATGCGTCTAGAACTGCGGGCACGCTGCACTCTAAAGCATAAGCAACCGAATCAATTGGCTGCGAACCTTGATGCTGTTGCAGGTAAGCGTAAACTTTGTCTTCCATGACTTGATTTTCCTCCTTTTAACTGGTGGCTGCAGCAACCAGACTTTTTTGCACTTTGCAACTGGAAAATTAACGGGCTCGCAAATGTCCCTGATTTCCCGGTAACCTCGGCGAGAGTATGCGAAGAAAGACCTAAAATGCCAGCCACATCGAAACAAAAAGGCGACCTAATACGCCAGCACTTGCAGATAGAAAGACATCTCGATGAGGTCGCTAAAATTTTGGAAATTACGGTGCCAAAACTTCAGAGCAAGATAAAGGCTGGTTCTTGGTGGGATCTCTCGCAAAAGGATGCCAAGAAGGTATTGGATTTCTTGCGAACGGTTTGATAGGCGTTAAATAATTGGCCGCAGGGGTCAGACCTAAATCTTCGATTCTGCTGAAAAACCAAGATTTTCAAAAGTTATGATCGGCAAGGACCGGGTGGGTTTGGTAGGATGTTGGTCGAAACAGGATGAGCTTACCACAGTTCGATGTGCAAGGATCATTGTTCGAGAGCTTGGGAGCAATCGCGCCGGATTTATTTGCCGATAATGATAAATACAAACTCTTCGCGAAGAAGGTCTGGCCGGTGCTAGCGAGCTGTCGAGAGCAGTTGCTGGATTGTTATGATACTGAGAATGGACGCCCAGGAGTAGAGCCGGTTGTGCTATTAGGGATCTTGATCTTCCAGTTTTTGGAGAGGGTGCCCGACCGGCAAGCCATGGAGTTAGTAAAATATCATCTTGGTTGGAAGCTGGCGCTAAACTTGAAATTAAGCCAAGGGGGTTTTCATCCGACCACACTGGTTTACTTCCGCCACCGGCTGATCGAAAGGGGCAAAGCCGATATCGCGATGCGAGCGGTCTTGGCCGCCTTACAGAAAGAAGGCTTGTTGCCCAAACGCTCCAAACAAAGATTAGACTCAACGCATGTTTTAAGCGCGGTGGCAGAGTTGAGTGCGTTGGAATGTGTGCGCGAGACCTTGCGCTTAGCGTTAGAAGAATTGGCCAAGGGGGTAGCGGAATCTGAACGGCCCGATTTTTGGGAGTTGTTTTGGGAACGCTACGTGGAGAGCAAGCTCGATTATAAGAGCGGGGTGGAGGTACTCAAAATCAAACATCGCCAGGCTGGTCAGGATTGCTTGCGCTTGTTGCAGTGGCTTGAACCGATGGCTGCGGAGCTGCGTTCTGGGCCACAGGTCGAACTGTTGCGAGAGGTCTTCGCGCAGCAATATCAACAAAAGGCCGGCCAGGTTAAACCGGTTAAAGAACATGCTACTGGGGTGGTTCAAAACCCTCATGATCCCGACGCGCAATGGTCGGCTAAGGGCAAAGGCAAACAAAAGAAAACTTGGGTTGGGTACAAGGCGCAGGTCGCTGAGAGCTTACCGGAGAAAGATGCGCCCAACCAAAAGTGCTTTATCACTTCGATCGTGACACAGAAGGCCAGTGAGAGCGACGACCCGGGCCTAGATCAAAGCTTCCAAGATCAAGCTCTCAGCGGCTTAGAGCGGCCAACGGAACTTTATGTCGACGGGGCCTACGTTTCGGCCTCTCGACTCTATGAAGCCAAGCAGGAAGGCTGGCAGCTCATGGGGCCAGCGCAACCCAGTGCCAATCGCTCTGGACTGGCAGCGGACTATCGCATCGAAGCCTTTGACATTAATATTACCAATCGCACCGCCCGCTGTCCGGGCGGTTATGACAGCACGCAGTGCAGCCGCTTAGCAGAGGCCAAGACTCAGAAAGTGAGCTTTCGTTTTGAATGGAGTTACCATTGTCGGAGCTGTCCATTGCGCTCTCAGTGTGTGCCCAGCGACCAATCTCATCGCACGATCGTCGTCGGTGAATATCACGAGCTCTTGCAGCAGCGACGGCGCGATCAACAAACTCAGGAGTTCAAAAAACGTATGCACCAACGCAGTGCTATTGAGGGCACTATTAGCGAACTGACGCGTGCTCACGGTTTACGGCGAAGTCGTTATCGAGGCTTCGCAAAGGTAGAACTCCAAAACCTCTTCATCGCTACCGCCTGCAACGTTAAACGATGGTTACAGAGCCTAACAGAGCTCAAAATCGGCTATAACACTCAACTCTTACCCTTCACAAACGTCCTCTACAGCCTGCGACGCTTTTTTCTGGGTACACCCGTGAGCCGGAATTCGTTTTGCATCCATAGTCCACAAGCGGTCCTGATCGTTAAACCTTGACGGCAACTACGTGAGTTCTTCAGCGGAATCAATCTTCAACACAACATTTAGACTTGTGTTGAAATTTCAGGCGCGACCCTTGAGCCCTTCCTTCGCGGCGATTGAAGTCATGATCTCGGTCGACGATGCTCATGAGCATCCATACCCACTGCGCGGGTGCAATTCGGACTTGGCGCAGTACTCCAACACTCCGTCACTCCATCTCTTCATCACTCCGCGTGGCCGGATTCGAGGACGACGACGAAGCGCCTGGTGAGCGGTTCCGAAGCACCCATCCACCGATACCGGCCTAAAAAAAATGCCTCGTTCGGTTCATCACAACCACTTAGAATGATTGGTATGACATCCACGAGCCCTCTGTTATTCTGGGAATTAATCGTTCCGGCCGGCTAGAAATAGTATTATGGGTTCGCGTTCATCTTCTTCCCTAACCCCGATGGAACCGTTGCCTCAGGTGATCCCGTTTCCGAGTGAGGCGGGCGCCGACAGGGCTCCTAAACAACGACCTCAGACGTTACATCATGGCGTGCTTTCCGCCTTGCGTGATCTTATCGTTCGCAGCGAGTTATTACCTGGGACACGATTAACGGAAGCGGTTCTGTGCGAGCGGTTGAAAGTGTCGCGCACTCCGTTGCGCGAGGCCCTGAAGGTGTTGTCACACGAGGGCTTGGTAGAGATTCTTCCAAATCGAGGCGCGCGCGTTGTTAGCCTGGCGTTGGAGGATGTCCGGCACCTGTTCGAGGTGATCGCAGGGCTTGAGGCATTGGCTGGCCGGCTCGCCTGCCAGCGAATCACGGATGCAGAGATTTGCGATCTCAAGTCGATTCATTTTCAGATGCAGGCGAGTTTTATCCGGCGCGATCTGCCGCAATACTTCCAGCTGAACCAAACGATTCATAAACGGCTGGTGGCGGCTGCCGGCAATCCGGTATTGGCGGCAACCCATGAGAACTTGAACGCGCGTTTGCTGCGAGCACGGTATCTAGCGAGCCAAACCGATCAGGAGCGGTGGGCGGCAGCGATGCGAGAGCACGAGCTCATTATCGACGCATTGAACCGGCGTGCGCCCGAGGAACTTGCCGATCTATTGCGCGAACATCTCTGGCACAAATACGAGACGATCAAGGCCCACTTTGATCGATTGTAGGAGACGGCTGTTTCCGAGCTAGGTACCCGCGTCAACCGTTAGCCGAAGGTGATGCTTTCCACTTGGTCCACTGAGTCCACTGAGTCCACTGAGTCCACTGCATTCTCGGCCCGGCGGCTGTCGGAGCGGTGGCGACCGTCGCGCCTATTCTTGCAAGTGCTAGGGAGCTGAAGAAATGGCCCGCGGCCCAATGCATACAATCTATCACTCGATTGCATCTATATAAGATGTTCCTAATGAGTTACTAATGACTTTTAACTATCCCGAGCAATATTTTTGCATGCAATTTTTGTGCAAATAGTTACTCTCTTCTGAGAGATCGCCTTGGCCCTCCCAAGGATGTCACCGGATCTCCTCCCTGAAGCCGTCCCTCTACGTAAGGAAGAAGCATGCAGGTCACCGATCTAACCTGGTTCGATCGGGCGGGCCTGTTGTGAGTCAATACTAACCACCGCTTTAGATAAAAACCGACATACATTATGTACTATATGACCAAGAGGGCGTGGCAATCGCCGGATCTCCGGCGATGCGGGATGATCGCGATAGCATTGTCACTATTCGCATTGAATCTGGCACCGGTGAACGCGCCGGCGCAGGATAAGGCAGCTGTCTTATTGCCGGGAAGCATCAACGATCAAAGCTGGAATGCTCAAGGTTATGCGGGCGTTGTCCGGCTCAAAGAGAAGGGTTGGGATGTCGCTTATTCGGAAAACGTCCAACCGGCGGATATGGCGCAAGCGCTCGAGGACTACGCTCGCAAAGGTTACACCCTGATTATCGGACATACTGGCCGGTTTCTTTCTCCCATGCAGCTGGTAGGTCCCAAGTTTTCGAAAACCACGTTTATTGTTGGATCGGGTAACGCTGGTGCGGGGAAGAATGTTGCTTCGATTGATTTCGATAATACGCAATTCGGCTACCTGATCGGGGTGATGGCTGCGCGCGTGAACAAGACCGGCAAGATCGGCTCTGTCAACGGTTTGGAAGGGTTACCCAATGTGGTTGCGCAGGTAGGCGCTTATCGCAAAGGCGCTAAAAGCGTCAACCCCAACATTCAAGTCAAGGTAATCTATGTCCAGGATATGGAAGACGCGGCTGCGGCCAAGGAAGCAGCTCTCTCATTGATCGCTTGGGGGGCGGATTATCTCAGCGGAAAACTCAATGCCGGACAGCTCGGTATCATTCAAGCCGCCAAGGAAAAGGGGGTCCACGCCAACGGCCGTTCTGTCGAAGACACGGACATCGCTCCCGACACGGTGCTAACTAATATCGTTGAGAAATGGGGCGACATGTACGCAGCCGCGGGCGACGAGTCCAAGGCGGGAACACTGGGTGGAAAATTTGAGTTGTACGGGCTGAACTCCAAAGGGTGCACCGGAGCAGAATTGCTCTATACCAAAGACAAAGAGCTAAACCCTGCCGTACCTCAGGATGTAGTGGATGAGCTTCAGGCGGTAAAAAAGAAGTTCGCGTCTGGTGAACTGAAAGTTAGCGTTACTAAGGAAGATGCGCGTGGTGGCTTATGAGCCATGCCGAAGTCGGTTCTCTGGCCAGGCTAGAGATGCGCGGGATCAAGAAGCACTACGGAGCGATCCAGGCCAATGACGGCATTGACTTAACGGTAATGGCTGGCCGGATTGTTGGCCTGCTTGGCGAGAATGGTTCTGGAAAGAGCACTTTGATGAAGGTGCTCTTTGGGATGGTCAAACCGGACTCCGGGACGATCCTCTTCAAGGGGCAGGAGCTCTGCAATCACACTCCTCGGGACGCCATCAATGCCGGGATCGGCATGATCCATCAGCATTTTATGTTGGTCGACGCCATGACGGTCTTGGAGAACGTCATGCTCGGGTGGAAGCGGACCGGTCTGCGCGTTCAAAGAAACCAGATCGCGCAAGAGATCCGGCAGACGAGTGCGACCTATGGCCTTGATCTCGAACCGAAGGCTGTGGTCGGCGACTTACCGTTCGGTCACCGACAGCGGGTCGAAATCGTGAAGGCGCTTCTACGTGGAGCCGACCTTTTGATCCTCGACGAGCCCACTTCGAATCTGAGTCCGCCGGAGATTAACAGTTTGCTGGACGTCCTGCGGCGGATCGCCAAACAAGGGCGAGGCGTCATCTTTATCACCCACAAGCTCGGAGAGGTGTTCGATCTCTGCGAAGAAGTGGTAGTCCTCCGTGACGGAAAAGTCGCAGGAAAATCGCTGATCGCGGGTGCAACCAGAAGGGAACTGGCTCATATGATGGTTGGACGCGATGTAAGTTCGGGTTTGGAGCGGACCGATCGTAAAGCGGGCCCGGAAGTTTTGGTGGTTCGGCAATTGACTCTGCGAGATAGCTCGGGACGCGAACGACTGCGGGATATTAACTTTTCGCTCCGGGAAGGTGAAATCCTGGCAGTGGCCGGAGTGGATGGGAATGGGCAGACCGATTTAGTCGATACTCTCGCGGGGTTGAAGATTCCAAGCGCAGGAGCAGTTACCATGGATGGTAGGGAGATCACCCGGGCAACAGTCGCGAACCGGTTGAGGTCCGGCTTGGGTTACATCCCCGTCGATCGCGCAACTACCAGCCTCGTGCCGGGAATGACTATTGGAGAGAACATCGGTCTACGCGATTTCGATCATCCGCCGTATCGGCGTGGAATCTGCCTGGATCGCCGCGTATTTCGGGAACAAGCCAGGGCGAAGATAGCGAGGTTTGGGATCCTAGCTCGGGATCCAGATACACCGGTGCAAACGTTGTCCGGTGGTAACCAGCAAAAGGTTGTCTTGGCGCGTGAAATCGGACGAGAGCCTCGAGTGTTGATTGCGTTTCAAGCGACTTGGGGCCTCGACCCGGGAGCAACTCGGTTCGTGATCGATCAGGTGATAGCAACCCGAAACCGGGGTGGGGCGGTGCTCTACATTTCGTCGGAGCTTGACGAAGTTTTGATGGTCGGGGATCGCGTCGGCGTCATGTCGAACGGTCGTCTGCTTGGAGTCGTACCTCGGGATGAAGTCGATCTCGGCCAAATCGGATTAATGATGGCCGGCGGTTGCGACGATCTCGCGACGCCGTCAACGAACTAAGTTGTGAGTGCTTCCTTAAGAAAACAGAGCTCAGAAGATCGGATGGCTCCGACGGATCAACCAGCTAATTTGACGGAAGCTGCCGTGATTCGTTCCGACCATAAGATGTCTGACTTTTGGCGAAGACTGGCGCTGGCCGGACTTGCGATATTGCTCTCTCTCCTTTTTGGGGCCGTCGCTATTTTTGTCTCCGGGAAGAATCCTGTTCTCGCCTATTGGTCACTGCTCAAGGGCGCTTTCGGGTCGGTCGACTCTATTGCTTTCGCCCTGAACAAGAGTACTCCGTACATCCTGACCGGTGTTGGAGTCGCACTTTGTTTTCGGGCCCGTGTCATCAACATCGGGGGAGAGGGACAGATTGCGGTGGGAGGGATTGCCGCGTCGTGGGTCGCGTTGAATGCGTCCGATCTGCCCGGCTTTTGTCTAATTCCGCTGGCAATTCTGGCAGGTAGTGTTGCCGGTGCGGCTTGGGCAGCTATTCCCGCCGCGATGCGGTTAACCCGCGGAGTCCATGAAGTATTGGGGACGCTACTCCTGAACTTTGTCGGGTTGCTGATGGTCAGCGAGGTCTTACATGGACCGATGGGTGAAGTTGGGGCCGGCTTCCCACAGTCTCCTTTGTTTCCGGAACAGGCGTGGCTTCCCGCGCTGGTGCCGGGGACTGATTTGCATATTGGGATTATTTTAGCAGTGCTTGCGGTGTTCGCGTGCCACTTCGCCTTCTGGCGAACGCCTTTCGGTTTTCGCTTGCGGTTGGTCGGCAGCAGCGAGGCGGCAGCGGCATACGCTGGTGTCACATTCGCGCGTACTGTGGCGGGGGTAATGTTACTGGCCGGTGCGCTGGCCGGTGTCGCCGGAGCGATCGAAGTACTCGGTGTTCATTACCGGTTGATTCAAGGTTTCTCTGTGGGCTTCGGGTTTAACGCGGTGGCCATCGCGTTACTGGCTTCCTTGAATCCGATCGCGGTGTTGCCAGCGGGTTTGTTCTTTGGCTTTTTAGAGGCTGGAGCGTTAGCTATGCAGCGGGAAATCGGTGTGCCCTCGTCGCTCGTATACGTCATCCAAGGCCTGACCATGGTCTTTGTGCTCTGCGCGATCGGCATCAGCTGGCGACAACAACGAATCTAGGATCACACGTGGACTACGCGGTCTTAACCGAACTTCTTTCAGCTTCGATCCGGATTGCGACGCCTCTTTTGTTGGTGGCGTTGGGAGGTGTGATCTCCGAATCGGGCGGAACATTTGCGGTTGGCGTCGAAGGAATGATGTTAGCAGGCGCTTTCGGCGGCGCTGTCACTACGTTGGTGATGAAAAATATCGCGTTCGGTCTCGCAGCCAGCTGCGCGAGCGGCGCTTTGGTCGCCGCGGTCGTTGCGCTGGCTACCGTCAAATTCAGGGCGGATCACATGGTGACGGGGTTGGCCGCGAATATTCTCGCACTCGGCCTTACGAGCTTTCTGTTAAGAGGACTTTTCGGCGGTAAAGCACCCGTGATCGTCTTGCCGACCCTTGGCAATATCAGCATTCCCTGGTTATCAAAGTTGCCCCTCGCGGGACCGGTCTTATTCGACGAGCCGCTCATGACCTACGTCGCTTTTTTGCTGGTTATTCCGGTGCATCTGTTTCTGCGACGCACCCAGGCCGGCCTGACATTGCGCGCTGTGGGCGAGAATCCTGCCGCCGCGTTTTCGGTCGGGGCTGATCCCGACAGAATTCGCATGGTTGCCGTCATCGTATGCGGCGCTTTCGCTGGCCTAGGCGGTGCGGTTCTTTCCTTGCAAGAGTTGGGGACGTTCACCGACGGAATGACCAACGGGCGAGGTTTCCTTGCGCTGGCGGCCATTATAGTTGGTCGCTGGATGCCGATTCGCGTAATGGGAGGCTGCCTGTTGATCGGTGCCGCTTCGGCACTCGCATTGAATATTCAGGGCTGGGGATTGCCGCTAAGTTCTTACGTAATCCAGATGACCCCGTATCTGATCGCCTTGGCCGTACTTTGCGGGATCGGTCGCAAGGCGCGAATGCCGGCGGCCATCGGGAGACCTTTTATTCGCAGTTGAACGAATTGGAGCAAATCAAACGCAATCTGAATCGCTATGAAAATTGGTGTCTACAAAGTCGCGATGGCCTCGCCTAGTGACGTATCTGAGTTAGCCCGGCTGATCGATTCCAAGGGAATTAATCCGGCTGAAATTGTGGCTCTTATCGGCAAGACCGAGGGCAACGGGGGTGCGAACGACTTTACGCGCGGATTCGCCACCTTGTCTTATCAACTGTTGCTCGCGAGCCGTCTCGGGATTTCCACGAACGAGGTTGGTGAACGCGTTGCCTTTGTCTGGTCCGGCGGAACTGAAGGAGTGCTATCGCCGCATGCGACGGTCTTCACGCGTTCACCTGGACTCGGCGAGGTGAGTGGATCGAGGCTGACCTTAGGCATTGAGGCAACGCGGCATATTTTGCCTGAAGAAGTTGGAACCATGATTCAGGTCAAAGAAGTCGCTGCTGCCGTGCAACGCTGCTTGAAGCAAGCTGGGATTAATAACCCGAGAGATGTCCATTATGTTCAGGTCAAAGGGCCGCTTTTGACTCCCGGTTCAATTGCGGACGCAGACGCAAGGGGAAAAAAATTGGTGACTCGGGATCCAAACGGTTCCAAGGCCTTTGCTCGCGGGGCGACCGCTCTCGGGGTAGCGCTTGGCTTGGGCGAAGTGCAAGAGACAGACCTTTCCGACGAAGCGATCGCCCGCCGGCTCGACCTCTTCTCCTCGGTCGCCTCGACCTCGGCCGGCGGCGAATTAAAGAATTGCGAAATCCTCCTTTTTGGCAACTCGCCGATTGCCACCAGCGACTATCGGATTGGCCATGGGGTTCTCCAAGACGTGATCGATGCCGCCGGGGTGAAAACCGCACTGGCTGATGCCGGGCTTGCCGAGCCGATCTCGCCAGCGGAGCTAAGCCGAATCGCAGCCGTATTCGCCAAAGCGGATGCCAGCCCAAACGGGTTGGTGCGCGGACGGCGGACCACGATGTTATCCGACGCGGATATTAACTACGAGCGGCACGCCCGAGCAGCGCTGGGAGCGGTTATCGCTTCGATTACGAACGACCCGGCAATTTTTGTCTCGGGCGGAACCGAACATCAATGTGCTCCGGGAGCGATGCCGATCGCAGCTATCGTTCGCGTCTGAGGTCAGCGCCGGAGTGCCTATGGCGAAAGAACTTTGGCAAAGATCCGCTGTTGAGCTTGGCGAAGCTTACCGTAAGGACGAGTGTACCCCCGTTGATGTTTTGGATGCTGTTCTCCGGCGGATTGAGCGGGTCAATCCGGTAATCAACGCTTTTGTAACACTGGACTTGTCCGGCGCTCGGCGGTCGGCTGAAGCGAGTGCAAAACGCTGGCAAACGAGGAGGGCGTTTGGGCCGCTGGATGGTGTCCCGATCAGTGTGAAGGACAATATCCCAGTCCAGGGACTTCGATCGACCTGGGGGAGCAGGTTATATGAGAATTTCGTTCCCGACGTCGACGAGCTACCGATCGCTCGGCTTCGATCTCGAGGAGCGATTGTTCTTGGCAAAACGAATTGCCCTGAATTCACGCTTCAAGGCTATACCGACAATCTACTCTTTGGCCCGACCCGAAATCCCTGGGATCCTGCGTTGACTCCCGGCGGATCGAGTGGTGGAGCGGTTGCAGCGGTTGCGGCTGGACTGGGTCCAATCGCGATAGCGACCGACGGCGGAGGATCCATTCGCCGTCCTGCATCGCATACCGGCTTAGTTGGCCTAAAACCCTCTCGGGGCCGTGTTCCGCGGTGTGATGGGTTTCCTGCCATCATACTGGATTTCGAATCAGTGGGTCCTATTGCGCGGACAGTCGACGACCTCGTTGTCGTGATGCGTGCATTCAGTGACTACGATGTACGCGATCCGCTCTCGTTGGTCTTCAAGGATAAGCCGTTCTCGGCCGAGCCTGTTGGGCAGATCCGGATTCGGTATATTCCTAATTTCGCTGGCTCTCCTGTCGATCGCGAGATCGCAAAGAGCGTCGCCGATGCGGTGGCCGCCTTCTCAGAACAAGGGCATATCGTAGAAGAAGGGGAAACGCCCTTCGACCTCGAGCCACTGAATCAAGCCTGGGCAATCATCGGCCAGACCGGCTTGGCTTGGTTACTGGAATCATTTCCGGCGTGGCAAGGCAAAATCGCACCAGCCTTGGAAGAGATGGCAAAAAATGGCGAGAAGCGGACAGGGTCAGAATATGTCGCGGCTTTGGACGCCGTAAGCCGCTTGCGAAAAACTCTGGCGATCTTCTTTAGTGAATGTGATGTCATTCTGACCCCGTCTGCCGCTGCTTTGCCTTGGCCAGCCGCAGAACCGTTCCCAACCGAAATCGCGGGCGTACCGGTAGGACCTCGTGGGCATGCGATCTTCACCGGCTTTGCGAACATGGCCGGCTGTCCCGGAATCAGTGTTCCGGCCGCTGCGTCGGCCAAAGGTTTGCCGATTGGTTTTCAATTGGTGGCAGCACCCGGGCGGGACGGCTTGCTTTGCGGTCTGGCGGGTCAGTATGAAGCCTTGAATCCGTGGACCGACCGCTTCCCTCTAATATGAAACTGTTCTCCCCGTGCCAACAGAGCCGACGCGATAGGATCACGCGCTGGGGAGCAGGCGGCAATTCGTTTTTATGGATAGACAATACTCCGTTCGAAAAGCTGGACGTCATTTTCTTCAAATCCCGGGTCCGACCAATGTGCCTGACCGGATTCTACGGGCGATAAGCCGGCCGACGATTGATCATCGCGGTCCGGAATTTTCGAAGCTAGGTAAGGCCTGTTTACAGGGGATGAAGAGAATCTTCCAAACGACTAAGGGCCATGTCTTCATCTATCCGTCGAGCGGCACTGGCGCCTGGGAGGCGGCGATCGTAAACACCCTATCACCAGGTGATCGAGTGTTGATGTTTGAGACCGGACAGTTCGGGACACTCTGGAAAGGGATTGCCGAGAAATTCGGATTGTTGGTCGACTTTGTGCCTGGTGATTGGCGGCACGGCGTAAGTCCAGCGACGGTTGAATCGAAGCTGCTGGCCGATATTCAGCACGAGGTCAAAGCTGTCATGTGTGTCCATAACGAAACATCGACCGGCGTCACTAGCCGGATCCCGGAGATTCGCCAAGCGATGGATCGAGCTGGACACCCGGCCCTACTGATGGTGGATACGATCTCTTCGCTAGGCAGCATCGACTATCGGCACGATGAGTGGCGAGTTGATGTCGGCATCGGTGGCTCCCAGAAGGGGCTCATGTTACCGCCCGGTCTCGGATTCAACGCGGTTAGCGAAAGGGCGCTGGCGGCATCTCGAAGCGCGACTTTGCCCCGTGCTTTTTGGTCATGGGAAGAAATGCTCGAGGCGAACCGGCTCGGTTTCTTTCCTTATACGCCCGCAACCAATCTATTATTCGGGCTCGACGAGGCCATCCAGATGTTAGTGGATGAGGAAGGCTTGGACCGGGTCTTTCGGCGCCATCAGCGTCACGCTGAGGCGACGAGGGCGGCCGTTAATTACTGGGGACTGGAGCTCGTCTGCTCCGATGCCGAGGAATATAGTAGCACTCTCACGGCCGTGTTTTTGCCTGAGGGCTTTGATGAGGCCGAATTCCGCAGACTGACACTGGAGACGTTCGATTTGTCGCTCGGCTCGGGACTCGGGAAACTCAAGGGTAAAGCCTTTCGAATCGGCCATCTTGGTGATTTCAACGACCTGATGTTATGCGGCACTCTTTGCGGGGTCGAGATGGGCCTTGCACGATTTGGCGTGCCGTTCCAAAAGGGTGGCGTCAATGCCGCGCTCGCCCGGTTGATGGAGTCGCGGTAAAGAGAAGAAGCTGCGCTTGTCCTCCTGAACTCCTGCAACTCCTTGAACTCCTCGAACTCCTTTTTTACCGTTGTATCGCGCTCTCCTCGTGCGTAGGCCACTTCGATACCTGCGATGGGGTCGGCAACTCCGACACATTCCAACCTCCACCCAGCGCTTCAATCAGGGATACGGCTCCCGTCATCTGTAGGACTTGTGCGGTGATGACGGATTGTTGATCGGTGAGCAGGGTGGTCTGGGCGGTGACCACATCAACGTACGGATCGATGCCGGTTTGGTACCGGCTCATTTCAAGCGACAAGAACTCTTCGGCAGATTTCTCCGCGGCACGTAGCTCCAGCAATTGCTTGGAGACAAGGCGCACCTGGGCCAGACCATCTTCCACTTGTTGAAACCCTGTGAGCACGGTTTGCCGATAGGTGGCTAGGTCTGCGTTATAGGTGGCAACGAATTGGTGAACCGTGGCCGTCCGCAGACCGGCATCGAAAATGGTTTCAGAAGCGGATGGCCCGAATGACCAGGTGCGATTCGACGTATTAAACAAAGTATTGAGGTGGTGAGCCTGGAGGCCGACGTCAGAACCTATATTCACGGTGGGAAAATAAGCGGCATAAGCCTGACCGATCTGCGCGTTAGCAGCCGCCATCGCTCGTTCCGCAGCGGCAATGTCAGGCCGGCGTTCAAGTAATTGTGAGGGCATACCAACCGGAATTCGGGGAGGCGACTGATGCAGGGTCCTGACCGGAATAGAGAAGTTAGAAGCAACTCTGCCGAGCAATACCGCGATCGCATGTTCGAATTGAGCGCGAGCAACCCCAATGTTAGTTGCGGTAGCTTCCGCGTTTTCCAGCGTGTTCTGGGCTTCTACTACCGATATCTTGTCGGTGATTCCGGTTTCGTATTGGACCTGGTTGTAAGCCAGAGCTTTCTCAAAAGCGACGATCGTATCGTTGAAAAGCTTCTGCAGTGTGTCTTGCCCGCGGATTTGGAAGTAAAGTGAGGCTAGGGTAGCCTGCTCGGTTAATCGCTCGTTCTCCAAATCACCGGCGCTAAGCTGCGCGCTGTATTGAGCCGACCGTAGAGCGTTGCGCACTTTACCCCAAAGATCAGGCGCCCAGGAGATTTCCAAAGTGGAGAGGATGGTAGTAATCGGGTTGAGCGGGGGCGTGCGCGATCTGGTCCAGGAGGCGTTAGCACTTAGAGTTGGATAAAGCTGCGCGTTCGCTTCAGCTATCAAAGCGCGCGCTTGCATGAAGTTCTCAAAGAACAGTTTGATATTGTTGTTATTGATATTGAGCTGTTCCTCGAGCGCATTGAGATCAGGATCATGGAAGATTCGCCACCATTCTCCGCGCAGCATGGCATCTCGCGGCCGGGCCACGTCCCAGCCTTCAGAGTCCTTGTAGTGGGCCGGAATCTCTTTGTAGGTCGAGGGAAGAGGTTCCTGGGTTGCAGCCGGCCGATGATATCGGGGACCGACTAGTATGCATCCCGTTAGGGTGCACAGCATGACACAAAGACAAGTTCTGAATGTTAGTGGAAGGTAACGCATCGGTCGGGATGATCAAAAAGCTTTCTAGCCGGCATACTGGGCAGGAAATGAGGGCGGTGATTTTGTCCCGAAGGCCCGCCCGCATCGCTACGCGAAGCGTTGCGGGCGGGGACTTGAGGACTCAGCCCGGGGTTTTAACCCCGGGGAAAGGCTCAAGCGGGTTCAGTTCCATGATGAAAGACGTCGGGTTCTTCTCCTTTAATTCTTAGCCTGAGCCGGTCGAATGCGAGGTAGAGAACGGGGGTGGTATAAAGAGTTAGTAACTGACTCACAATGAGACCACCGACAATACTGATACCAAGGGGCTGACGCAGCTCGGATCCGGTGCCGGTTCCTAATGCCAGCGGTAGGGCACCGACGAGGGCGGACATCGTGGTCATTAAGATGGGGCGAAACCGCAACAGGCAAGCTTCGAAGATGGCGTCAGCGGTCCCTTTTCCTTCCTGACGTTCCGCTTGCAAAGCGAAGTCGATCATCATGATCGCGTTCTTTTTTACGATACCGATCAACAATACGATGCCGATGATCGAGATCACATTGAGGTCACTGTTAGCGAGCGTTAACGCCAGCATCGCGCCGACGCCCGCTGACGGCAAAGTGGAGATAATCGTTATGGGATGAACCAGGTTTTCGTATAGAATCCCGAGCACGATGTAGACGGCCAGCAATGCGGTAAGGACCAGGATCGGCATTGTGCCCAGCGACTGTTGGTAACCGAGCAGCGTGCCGGAATAGAAACCGCGAATGGAGGTAGGAGCGCCGAGCTGCCGCTGCATTTCGGTAATTTGAGCCGTAGCGTCGCTCAGCGAGACGCCCGGCGCCAAATTGAATGAAACGGTCACGGACGGAAACAAACCGGTATGGTTGATGGCCAGCGGAATGGTGTTCGACTGCAGATTCGTCAGCGCAAAGAGCGGGATATGATCTTTGTTGGCTGACGAAATCAAGTACACGTCTTTAAAATTCTCCGGGCTCTGCAAATACGGAGGAGCAACCTCCAAAATGACGTAGTACTGGTTCCGCTGGGTGCGGATCACGGATACCTCGGATTGACCGAAGGCGCTATAGAGCGTGCTATCTAGCGACTGTACCGTGAGTCCCAATTTTGCGGCGGTGACCCGAT
>Ga0209240_1000428_pt1 | contig 17708 bp, 16 predicted proteins | sample GraSoi_2013_80cm_FD_185828 | JGI IMG/M metagenome (GOLD analysis project Ga0209240, IMG submission 185828) | Grasslands soil microbial communities from the Angelo Coastal Reserve, California, USA - Sample 9_17_2013_80cm (SPAdes) (version 2) | ecosystem: Environmental > Terrestrial > Soil >...
TAGCCATAGATCTCGTGCCTCCATGAAATCGATGCCGTGCTTGAGTTGATTGCTCGCGCTTTTATCGGGATCGAATTCAAAATCCACCCCTTAAATGTATATGCCGTATACCAATGCTCAACCTTTTACGCACTACCGCTGAAGGGTGAAGCAAAACCAGGCGAGGACGAACACCAAGCGGCGTCTTCAGGGGTAGCAGCGACGAGGGGGGAATTTTGCCGCATCCGATTTCAGCGTCAGAGAAGGAATTGGGCGATGCGTAAAGACTTGGTGATAGCGGTCGGCAGCTTTTCCCCGTGCCCTCCCCTTCAGGATCCCTCAAAGCTTTTCCGAAGCTTTAGGAACTTCTCCACACCCAGCAATTTCTTCACCTCGGCAAAACTCATCGCCTGAGTAGCCAGCTTGTCCACGCGACCTGCGTTCTTCCACTCCTCGCACAACTCGCGCATGGCCCTGGCGCAAACCATCAGCGATTCGATGGGGCAAACCACGACCTTGTAACCGAGTTGCTCGAGCTCCTTCACCGGGAGAATGGGTGTCACCCCGCCGCTAAGCATGTTCGCGAACAGCGGATGCTTCACCCGTTTCGGGATCTCCTCCAGTTCAGCGCGCGATTCCGGCGCTTCGATGAAGGCGATGTCCGCGCCGCTGTCGCAACATCGATTGACTCGATCGATCGCGTCGTCGAGCCCATTCATCTGGCGCGCGTCGGTGCGGGCGAAAATGACGAAGTCCGGATCGCTCTTGGCCTTCACGGCCGCTTTGATCTTTAAGACCATTTCCTCGGTCGGAATGACCCGTTTGTCCGCAAAATGGCCACAGCGCTTGGGCATCACTTGGTCCTCCAGTAAAATCCCGCTCGCACCCGCGGCCTCGAAGGCCTCGACGGTACGCTGGACATTATGCAAGTCACCATATCCGGTGTCGCCATCGGCAATGATCGGGATGGAAACGCGCGCAGCCATGCGGCGCACCGCATCGGCCATCTCAGACATCGTCAGAAAATTCAGGTCCGGCAGGCCGAGCAGTGACGCGCTGGTGCCAAACCCGCCGACAAACACCGTCTCAAAGCCGGCCTGCTCGACAATCAGCGCCGTGAACACATCGTGAGCGCCGAGACTGCGGATGATGCCGGGCTGATTTAGCAGCTGGCGGAATCGTTTGGGACCGGACTTAAGGCTCATACGATCTTTTACGCTTTCCTTCATTTAAAGCACAGCCGTGAAAGTTTCGAAGCTGTGGCGCACGAAGGAACCGGCGAGTGAAGGTCCTGAGAATTTGCGGTTCCCCTCAGTCCTCCACTCGCACGGCTCAAATACTCGGGGGCTTTTAGTCGATCGCGGTAACTAGCGGTTCAGGTTGGCCGGTCCACTTGAATTGGTAATGCCTTCCAGAACGGACGTGAGCGACCACGGCGGGCCGGAAACAGCCCAAACAGGTTCCCTTCGAATATCGGACGCTTGGATAAACCACTCCCAGGGACTCGGCCTTCAGTAATTGGTCGGCGAGTCCTTGGGACGTGACGTAACTGTCGGGACTTAAACAGGTCGCAAAGCGCGCGTCATTGCGCAACTCGTGAAACTGGCCGCTGAAATCGGCCAGGTAATCGACATAGCCGGCTTCATCTTCGAAGATTCCGAGCTCCGCCAGGTGGACGGTTCTGTGAAAGGCGATTTCAGCCTGAGAAGTTTCGATCTCAAAACCCGCATACCAAGAACCTCTATCGGGATCGTTGAAACGCCCACCCAAAGGGGTGGCATGGGCGAAGGCGGCATTGATAATCCGGGCGTGCGGGATGCCAAATACGAGCTCGGCTACGCTGATGCCGGGCAGGAGGTTGTTCTCGGCAAAGACCTGTTTATCCGTCGCCCGGTCGAGCTCGGCGATTGCCGCAAAGTGTTCGGGATCCTCTGCGATCGTTCGCAGAGGACCATAGGGTTCATCGCTGTAGATTTTGAGGATGAGCCGATGAGTATCGTCCTGGCGAAGCAGGAGCGTCTCGGGCAAGCTCATTTGCCTTGAATCCGCGCCTCAAGGAGCTCTCTCACAATCTCCATCGCCTGCTGGCCGCCTTTCTTCATGAACTCGAGCGGCATTTGGCCGGCGAAGATGCGGTTGGAGTTGGCGAGCCGGACCCATCGATCGGCGAGGGGCTGCCCATGGAGAGTATTGAGCGCTTTAAAGATACCGATGAGATAAGAGATTCTGAACAGCTCGTCGGCACTCAAAGTCCGGCCTTCCTGGCTCTTTTTCATCTGATAATAGGGCCCGTTGCTGACGCCCCCCAGAAGCTCGCGGGCATCTTCGTCGCGGATTGACCACCGCTCGATGATGTTAAAGAACGCCTTAAGAGCCGCACCGCTCAAGCGCTCGCGTTCTTGCTTTGAAGTAAAATCCGGCGGAGGGGACGCCGGGCTGGTGTACCGGGTTTCCGGATAAGTGGTTGCAGCGGTTGCCATAGCTTCTCCTTATAAGGAGAAGATACTCTCCTTAATAGGAGAAACAAGCGTTAAACCGCAAAGACCAGAAGACTAAAAGAAGAATGCCGCGTGTCGTTTCGCCGGCCAAATCACTCCCCTCCCCTGCTCTTAAACTGGGTATAAAGACTGCCGAGGTTTTCCGCGACATACTCCCCAAACGCGGGCTCTAGGTGTTCGTTAAAAATGAAAGTCGTCCGCGACGGTCGCTTTTGAATGGTCACGACGCGCCGTCCGTTAGGGGCTGACCAGTGTTCGTTCGAAAGCACGCTATCCTTCGGAGCGGACAACGAGGTAAATAACGCCTCGAATCTTCGGTCACTGCTCAGAGTCTTGAACGAATCGGTGGCGATAATTCCCTGGAACCTTTTCTCGTTTCCGGACTGTTCCATGAGCTTCGAAAGTGCCATCCACCGGGGTCGGCCGATGCGAGGCGCTGGACCGATCGCGAGAACGACGGCCGCGGGGACCGAGCGGGCGACTCCAAAGAGCTTGGCCGCTTCCGACTTATCGACGCTGAGAGCGGCCATCACGACATTGCGATCAAACCCGCGCTCTTCGAGGTGCATGGCAAACATCGCTCGCTCGATGAAACTCAGATCGCGCCGTTCCGAGTTCTCCTTTCCTTGGGCCAGGACCATCTCCTCGTCATTCAAATGACGGACGACGGCTTTTACTTTGATTTGCAGGAGCTCAGCGGCTCTCAAGCGGCGGTGTCCGTAAGCGACCTGAAATTTTGCCTCCTTCTCCGGATGGGGCCGGACCAGGATCGGTATGAGCTGCCCATTGGCTTTGACGCTCTGCATGAGAGCGTCGAAATCAGGATCGTCGGAATCGCTGAGCCGGTCGCTGATGAAGGATCGCTCAACAAAGCCCGGATCCAGTTCGACCACCCGGCCGCCTTCGGCTAACTGGTCTTTCAGAACTCGCCCAATTTCAGCGTCGGCTCGCAATTGGCCCAGGCTCAGGCCCATTGCCCTCACGGCGCCGCTTGGAGTGTGTTCGGCGCCGCCGGCCGTCTGTGCTTCTTCGACTCCTGGCTCCGCTCCCGGCTCAACGCTTAACAGGGATTTCAATGTGTCTTTGGGTTTCGAATCGTTGTCCTCACAGTCCGTCGAACTCTGGCTAAAATCCGGTCAAAACGATCTTACCGATCGTGCGTTCGCTCTCAGGGCAGTGAAGTTAGGAATGATTCGGAAAGTTGCGAAGAATCTCAGCTGCTATTCTACGGATCTCCTTTTGCTCCGGATTCTTTTTGATATCGGCCCTCCCCCAACCACGCCAGATAATCGTTTTAGTACCAGGATCTATGACGTCTATCACCAGGGTTCCAATTTCGGCCTGACCGTTCGGTGCCGCGGCTAATTTAGCGATCCCGGCGCTAGCTGCTCTAGCGGCGGGTAGTTTGTAACCAGAATAGTTATCGAAAATCGTGACATATTCTCCCTGCCTTAAGACCACATGAAAAGCCACCAATAAGTCGGCCTTTCGCACCTGCGCGGACTCTCGATACCCCTTTTGCCCCAGAATGGAAGTAATCGCTGCCTCGATATTGCTCTGCCAAAACGGCGCATTAGAGACCGCAGCTGCAGCTTCTCGGTTCAGATGTGGAACGAAGGCAAAAGATGTACGTTGACCAACATTGTTGCCACTAAGTTGCGGAGATTGTACTTCGACAGTTGTCGCTTCTTGTAGGGTGGAACACCCAGCTACCGCGATCGCCAGAGTTCCGAGCAGAGTCGCAAGAAAGGGATATTTCATAGTCGTCCATTTTGATAGCACTTACGTAACGCTTGTAAATCTCGAGCAATTTGAACCGGCTAATTTGGAGAAATCGTTGACCTGTCTCTTAAAGTCCGCGCCCAGCAACTTGCTTCGGCAGATTCACTTTCGAACCGTCGCTTTTGCTGGGACTCGGCGTGAGGTTCGGTTTCGGGCCTAGGTGTACGTGTTAGCTGATCATCAGACCGGGCGGAAGAGATTCACCGAAGAGACTGGTGCGCTCGGATCCGGCGATTGGTATAAACTTGCGGAGTCTTCCGAGCTTGACCTCGGCAACCCCGGATTTTGCCAGTTTCGAAACGATCTTTTCCCTGAGCACTCTTGGCAGATCAATGTTTGGGTCGTCCACGATCCGTCCGGCGTGGAGAAAAAGGGTCTGTACCTCCGCTAATTCGGGTGCGCTCCAATCGAGATCCGATAACGCCTCGAATGCTCGCTCCACTTGCACCGATGGAACAACGCAATCCGGACTGGCATAAAACGGAGTACGATTCAGAAGTAGCCCAAGCGCCACTAGATAAGGTGCGGCGTATTGTTTCGTGATGGCCAGTTCGGGTGCGGTCTTCAGAAAGAGATTGATCATCTCCGTTTTCAGGTTCGAGCCGATTCTTTCGAGTGAGCCGACAAGCCGGACAAGCTCCGCAGGCGGGTCTTTCTTTGAGCGCAGCCTAGGCAGTTCCGGAGCCAGGATCAGCTCCTGTCGCTCCTGGGTCAGGCCGCCGGCAACCCGTCTCCAGAGGATATACTGTTGAATTTGGCTGCGTTTCCCTGGATAAGCGAGTTTGCTCGGGTGAAGCCGCCACAGGTCGTCGATCCGCGCGTTATCCCCTTCTCCTCCGAATCCGGGTCGAAGAAGAAACCCGGCCAGGATCAACCATGCTTCCTCGTGTTCGATGGATTCTTCGCGACTGGAAAAACTTTCGCTAAGAGCGGTCCATAGTGACCGAATCAGCCGCAGATTCCAATCGGTTCTCGGCATTCCGAGAATCTTTTCGAGGCTTTTGAGAAGATGGTTGGCGGTGAGCTTGTCGCGGGTGTCCAAAGGCCGTGAAAAAAGCGTGGTTATACGGTGGAGCGCAGCATCCAATTTGGTCGGGTCAACTCCGAGATCTGCAGCGGCAGAGGTATCACTCTGTTCCGAGTCTTCGTCCTCAAGCAGGTGGGGGCGAAGATCGAACTCAAGCAACCATGATTCTTGTATTGATGGATTTGCGCTGATGCAGGCGACACGAAGCAAACCGAGCTCGTTCATTCGGGCAGTCAGGGTGATTGGAAGCCGGTTGTCTTTTGGAGCGGGACCAGTAATTCGAGCAGTGGTTTGGAGCGGAGGCAATGGTTGGAAATCGCGGTCATTCCAAGTTACCAGGGAGCCGGATTTGTGGCTTGGGTCCCCTCGCGTCGAGTAATAAGGGTGGAACCTAACCAGACGATTTACCCGAAGCTCTAGCCCAGACGGAGAAATTCGAAATTCTTCTTCCGATGGCGCGTTCCGAGGCAGAAGACAAACCAGGAGCGGGTTTTCTTCCGGGGCCCGTTTGTGGACCTCAAGGTAAATGGCGCGGGCTGCCCCGGCCTCGATGCGCTGGGCACGCCGATAGATAATCCCGCCAAAGCTGGCGGCACCAATGGCAACCGCAAGGTCCAGCGTTGTATTATCAAGGATTTGCGGTTCGCTGCCGCCCTGCCAACGAGCAATCTGCTGCTGGAGCCGGCGGCGCAACGTTTCGGGATAAAGCGATCCGCCATTGAAGAGGATGGCTTCTACAGGCGGGAGACCAGAAAGAAACTCGGCGAGGTAGCGCGTAACCGCGCTGTCCGCAGCGTAAGGGAGGGCCCATTCTCGCAACCCAGCTTGGGTTCGCGCTGGCCGATCACCGGCATCACACTCGGGGAAAAATCCGTCCAGCGCGATCGACTCAACCTCGGCACGCGTGACCCTAGCACTGAGCGTGCCGCCGAGCAGACTCGATCCGCGTCCGGGAATCGAGACCGGAAAGGAATCTCCGGAGGGCTCGGTTAGGCAGCGCTCCTTCACATCGCGACAACGAGCCACGAGAAAGTTCCATTGGGTTGGGGAAAGTTCGTCGTTTGCCAGTCGCGATTCTACATGGTGCGCCAGCGCGAGATCGATGTTGTCGCCGCCAAGAAGCAGATGGTCACCCACTGCGATTCGTTTAATATTCGGAGGCGTCGTTCCGCTCCGACGAGTGATCTCGAAAAGGCTGAAATCGGAGGTACCGCCGCCGATATCAATGACGAGTACATGATAAGCGCGGTTGCCGGGAATCTGCTCCCAGAGCCCGTCCGAGCCTCGATGCTGCTCCAGCCAACAGTAAAATGCTGCCTGTGGTTCCTCCAACAAGCGGACAGTTTCCGGAAAACCGGCCTCGGACGTGGCGTCCAAAGTGAGGCGTTGTGCGGCTGCATCGAAAGATGCCGGAACGGTGATAGTAATCTCTTGTTCGTTAAAAGGGGCTCCTGCATTGGCGAACTTCGTGTCCCACGCGACGCGTAGGTATTCGAGCAGAAGCGCGGATGCTCGGATCGGTGATATCCTCTTCTCGACAGGAATTTCGTCCGATCGCCAAGGAAGGAATGGCGTAGTGCGATCCACCGCGTGATGGCACAGCCAAGACTTGGCGGAATGCGCCACACGTCCGGGTGATTCCACCGCCTTTCTTCTCGCCAGCCGACCGGGAACCCACTTTTCTGTCCCGGTGTTGGACATCTGTGCGGCTTCCTGGTCAGTCGGCAGGTAAAGAAAGGACGGCAGCGTCGACACCTCTGAAAATCCGGTCACGGTTTCCCATTGTGGAATTAGAAATGTCTCGGGATGTGGATTGGCAGTATCGAGGGGTTCGAATGCCATGGCGCAATTTGTGGTGCCAAGATCAATTCCGATGCTGAATTTTGCGCGAGCCATAAGGAGCTTATCCGGTTTGGACGATAAGCCAGGATCGTTAGCGGGTAATGGGCAAAAGGGGCGGTTGCGGGTGAGGGGGCCTTGAACTTGGAAGGCGCGCTACCTGTCCAGCGCTGGATCCCGCGGAAGCGCATAAGCATTAACTTAAGGAGTCGACACTTTCTTACGCCCCGAAGGCCCGGCCCGCATCGCTACGCGAAGCGTTGCGGGTGGGGGCAACAAGAACTTAGCCCAGGGTTTCTATGAAGCGCTAACTTAGAGAGGCTCCATGGAGCATTCGGTTTCTGCCCCGAAGGGGCAAAAGGACTCAGCCCAGGGTTTTAACCCTGGGTACCAGTTTAAAAACGCGACACCGCCCCGAGGGGCGGTAGATCGGTGTTGCGAGGGTGAACGGAGATGAAGAACGAAACGTCCACCCCAACATCTTTCCGCCCTTTCAGGGCGGGTCGTCGTGTGGACTTGTTCCTGGGGTTGAAACCCCAGGCTGAGTCCTATTGCCCCTTCGGGGCGGAAACCGATGCCTAGCGAGCCTCTTATCTTAGCGCTTATGGGTTTTAACCCTGGGTAACTGTTCAAAGCGAGTGCGCCCTGAGAGTGGCGCCAACCCCGCATTCGCGAGATGCAATTCGGACAGAGCACAGAATTCCAGTACTCCAACACTCCATCACTCCGCTACTCCGCCCGGCAGAATTCGAGGACGAGGACGACGACGAGGACGAGAACGAAGCGCCTGGTGAGTCTGCTTTGCGTGAGATTCACTCCATCCGGAGCTGAAACTCGAGCTTCCAACGGCGATCCGAGCGGGTGTGTTTCATCCAGAGCTCAAGGTTACCAAGCTCGGTCACCATTGGATTAATGACGACTGGAATCGTCTGGCCTTCAGGAAATCCCTCGACAGCGGGTAACGTTACCTCAATTCTACTGGTTTCTTCCAACTCGCGCTCGGCGTTGGAGATGATCTGGCCAGGCAGGTCGCCGCTGCGGACTTCGGACGCGAAGAAGCGGAAGTCAGCCGGCTGTCCGGTCATGAGCCCGAACTCCTGCTCATCAATCAGCAACTCGCTCCCCTCCTCCATCCCTTGCGGAACGACGCAGATGGCTTTGATCGGTGGCTTAAATCCTGGGATAGCGGGCCTGGTCGATTCCAAACCAATGTAGTAAGAGCGGGCGGTGCCAGCCTTGATCCGAATCCCCTTGCCGGTAGCACGGTTACGACCGTACAAAGCAGCTCCTTTGGCAACCGCTAGATCGGGTTGGAATCCCTGAAGTTCTCGAACCGGGATCCCATCGTTCCATGATGCTAGCAAATCGAGAACGCGGTGGCGGATTGGGGCAGCGTTGAATACACCTCCATTGAAAAGAACGGCAGTCGGCTTGATATACTCGCCTTCGAGCGCCTGGAATTTCACGAGCGCGCCCTGTGTTTCGCTGGCTTTCACGTTGGTCAGGCTTCGCCTGAGGAATCGCGCGAGATGCTTGCTAACAACTGGATCTGCTGCGTAGGGAAGACCGAACTCTCGAAGGCCGGCGCCGCGGCTTTCCTGTGGCAAGTCAGAGACACTGGTCAGGGGAAAAAAGCCGTCCAGGATGATTTGTTCAAGCATGGCGCGATCCAGCGTAGTTGAAATGGTTTTCGCCAGCAGACTTGATCCTCGAGATGGAACGGCGATCGCAATTTGGTGGAGCCCCAGGTCTGTGAACAGGCTTACTTTGGCGTTGCCGGCGGCATGAACTAAGGCGAGAAACTGCCATCGGTCGATTGATTTCCCCGCCCCTTCCAGCTGCGCATTGAGCGCGTAGGCAAGCGCCAAGTCCATATTGTCGCCTCCCAAAAGGATATGTTCGCCGACACTGATCCGTTCGACTTCGAGATTTCCCTCTTTTTCGGCGATTGCGATGAGACTGAAATCCGCTGTACCCCCTCCGACGTCACAGACCAGGACGATATCCCCGGGGCTGACTTGGTTTCGCCAATCGTTTCCGGACTGCGCCATCCACGCATAAAAGGCTGCCTGAGGCTCTTCCAGGAGGATGACTTTGCCAAAGCCCGCGGCCTGTGCGGCCTCAGCAGTTAGATTTCGTGCCACCTCATCGAATGAGGCGGGAACGGTGATGACGATCTGCCCTTCAGTGATATTCCATGTTCGCCCCTCGGCCCGTTCTGCATACAGGAACCCTTCCTTCATGTGCTCCAGATAACGGCGGGAACATTCTAAAGCGGAAAGCTTTTGCTCCTTGATATCCGATTTCCAGGGCAGGACTGGCTTCCTGGGATCGATATGAAAATTCGACAACCAAGACTTCGCAGAAGTGACCAGCCGGTCAGGGATCAATGCGCCGTGGTCTCGTGCGAAATTCCCAATGATCGGGCCGCTACCCTTTTCCTGCCAAGGAAGGCGCAAACCGTCCTCCGGAAATTCATCTGCGTGGGGGACATAAATCGCAGACGGGAGGGTTACCTTTTCCCCGATCCGATTTGGCCCAAGGAGTTGAGTGATCTCGACAATTGCGGCGCGGCCGGTCTCGAAATCCTCAACTGCAACCGCGCTGTTGCTGGTTCCCAGATCGATCCCGAGGCTGAAACGTGCGCTGACTTGATCAGCGGCGAGTTCCGAAGTTTGGGCCACAGATTCCATGGTTGATCCACCGATTCTACCCAATCTCGACCTCTGCAGGTGCGATCGCTGGGAGGCGATCGGTTTTCGTGATTCGCGGGAGTTTCACGTACTCGGTCTTCCAGCCCTTGTGAACAAGCTTGCCGGCAAAGGGTGGATCTCCGCCGAGTTTTCCAATCATCCGGTATTGGTCAGCAACGTATCCGGCTGGCACAACGACCTGAGAACCTTCTTCTGCCTCGGAGATGGAAGTGATTTTGAAGTATTCCTTTAGCACTTCTCCACAACCTTGATGAACGACTCTAGCCGCAGCACCGACCCGCGCGTCATCATATGCGTTCAGGTCTTCCATCAGGAAATCCACAAGCCGGCCCTTATCCTGAAGAAGGGCGAAGAATGCCACGATCTCGGTTTCGGCCTGGTTGGTAGCAATGACGGGCGGCGGCAAGGTCGCTAGTGTTGGAGCTGGAGCCGCGATAGACGCGGAAGTAGCCTTCGGGCCTGCTCGAAACGAAAGTACCAACACGAAGAATGCTAACAAAAGTCCAAACAGCGCGATCGGAACCGTGTAGGCGCTAGTGGCAGGAATCAGTAGCAATCCATTGAGCACAATAAGCAGAACGGCAACGACTGACAGGTAAGGTTTTATCATGGCGTCTGTTCAAATCCTCCAATCTTCACGCAAAGACGCAAGTACGCCAAGGGATGGAAATCCACTTCTAGCCGCCCAAGCGTTGAACAGTTCACTCCGATGAGGCAGATTTCCTCTGACCGATGCCTTGGCTGTTGATCGCCGTTTCGAGTTATCTGCTGGGTTCAATCCCATGGGGATTTCTCTTCGCCCGCGCAAAAGGCATCGACATCCGGCAAAAGGGTAGCGGGAATATTGGCGCCGCGAACGCGTTTCGGGTGATGGGCAAAAAGTGGGGTTACCTGGTCTTTATTTGCGACTTTCTCAAAGGCTTTTTAGCAGTGGAGATCGGTCTCCTGCTCGCTACCTGGTTTCAGGTCAATCTTGGCCTAGGCAGCATCATCGCCGGGATTATGTGCGTCGTCGGGCACGACTACCCGGCTTGGCTTGGCTTCAAGGGCGGTAAGGGCATTGCTACTCTGGCAGGGGTTCTTCTGGCCGTATTTTCACCGCTGGTCTGTATTTCGTTTGGAGCAGTCTGGGTGGTGGTCTTTCTCATTGCCCGGTACACGTCGTTGGCTTCGATTGTCGCGGTTGCTACTCTGCCAATCGCAGCCGCTTCGTTTGTCTCAAAGAGCGAGCCTGACTTCCCCTTCTTGATTGGCTTTTGTATTTTGATGGCAGCTCTGGCCCTCTGGCGTCATCGCAGCAACATCGTGCGTCTACTCAACCGGACAGAAAATCGGTTCGGAAAGAAATAACCCTAGCCCGCAAGTCAACGGCTCGCTTCCCTCGGCGCGCGAGTTTTGGGGGCTAGCCGGGCATCGTAAACTCGTCGCTTTATAAACATTGGGACGACACCGATGATGCGCATCGCAAAGTTTACGATCGCGCCGGGGACCACTCTAGCGCGATCCTTCGCCACGGCCTCCAACCCTTGCCGGACCACTTCCCGCACCGGGACAATGAAATAATCGGGAGCAGTGTGGCTTTGGTGGTCACCCGAGCGGGTGGCCAGTGATAGGTACTCCGTCGGGACGGGCCCGGGACACAGGGTCGTGACGGAAACATTGGACGACCGCAGTTCGGCTCGGATGGCTTCACTGAAACTGGTCACATACGCTTTCGTAGCCGCGTAGACTGCGTTATTCGGCAAGGGAAGGAATGAGGCAATTGAACTGACGTTAAGGATCACACCGCGTCCGGTTTTCCTGATCAACGGCAGAGTTCTGAAAGTCAGATAAGTGACTGCTTGAATGTTCACCTGCAGCATGTCGCTAATCCGCTCCCATTCGCTGTCAAGAAATGGTCCGTGGTCACCCAACCCGGCGTTGTTGATCAGAAAATCGACGGCGAGATCGCTTTGAACCAACCAATCACAGAAGCGCTCCAGTTCATCGTGGTTGCGAAGGTCCAGGGAGCGACTGAACAGCCGCAGCTTGGGATTAATCGCTTTAAGCTCGGATTCGAGCGCCTCCAGGCGTTCATTCCGGCGGGCAACTAGGAGCATGGTACTGACCGCTGGGGCAAGCTGACGCGCGAACTCGTAGCCAATACCAGCCGAAGCTCCGGTGACCAGAATCGTGCGTCCGGCGAAGTAGCGGATGTTCATAAGGCAACGAAGACCGTACGACAAAATTTGAGCCGAGTCGCGCCCTCAGCACGAGCAGCGAAGCGTCCGCGGCGTGGCGCGTTCAATGGGCGAAGAGAGAGTTTTACTTCGAAGGGCGAATGGACGAAACTGTAGGTTGCAACAGCAAATCTGAACGGCGGCTGCAACTCCTCAGTTCTCGTTTACTGAAATTGTCCTCCGCTCGATCGATGGCTAAGCCAATTCCTCCCCAAGTCCAACTGGAAGAAACTTACAATGCTGCTGCGGATAGCTATGATCTTCCGCCACTTTCCTTTTGGGATAGGTTCGGCAGGCGCACCGTCGACCGGATGCCCCTTTCGCCAGGCATGACGGTCCTGGATGTTTGCTGTGGGATGGGCGGCTCCGGCATTCCGGCAGCGGAACGGGTAGGACCAACCGGCCGGGTCATTGCCGTTGATCTCGCTGAAAATTTATTGCGCAATGGCTCCCAGCGTGCTGCCCAGCGCGGGTTAGGAAATATTGAATTCAGACGGGCCGACCTTGAGAACCTTCCGTTTGCCGACGAAGCTTTCGACGCGGTCATTTGCGTCTTTGGAATTTTTTTTGTTCCAGATCTGCACGGTGCGGTTCGAGGGTTGTGGCGGCTTGTCCGCCCATCGGGCGCCCTGGCGATAACTATTTGGGGTCCTAACCCGTTTCAGCCAGCCGACGGCATTTTCTGGGAAGCGGTTAAGCGAGAGGATCCTGAACTGCACAGTTCAATCAAATCCTGGAGTAAAATCGTCGAACCGGAGCCGCTTCGCGCTCTTCTGGTGGAGTGCGGCATCTCGGATCCTAAGATCGTCACGGAACCAGGAACTCACCCTCTCGTTAGTCCCGACGACTGGTGGACGATTCTTCTCGGCTCAGGCTACCGCTCGACTATCAACGCTCTGTCTCCAGAGCGCCGGGAGCGAGTCAGACTGGCAAATCTTGAAGGAGTAAACCGTTCGCAAATTCGGGAACTTCGTGCGGACGTTATCTACGCTATTGCACTCCGGCCGGCTAGCCCGACAACCGAAGAGCTTGCAATTGATGGAAAAGATCTAGTGATGAAGTATTGGAACGAGGAACAGCCTATGCGTTACGAGAAGCAATAGGTCGGGGTTCGCCTTGGTTGGCACATCGACGATCTCCTGGCTCTTCGTCTTTTAGTCTAAGTCGTGGCGGCATTCCCGCTCATTTCCCGGAAGGATCTTACCTTGCTTCTTGGTCGTGCACTTCTTGATTTCTACGGTGCATCTTTTCTCCGGATCCGCGCGTATTTGCCCGGTCATCCTCTGGCTGACGGCCTGGTGCTGGGTTTCATGTACCTCTTACCCAAGGATTCCAGCTGCTGGCGACCTAGCAGGGAAACCCATAAACACGACGGTGGACTCGAAGCTGGCAAAATACTACTTGGAGAACCCTTTGGATGGTAGTGGGAAAAATCCTGGGCTCGACCATCAGATCGCCGGAATTGACGAAAGTTATCGAGCTGCTCCTTTGGACCGGCAAACATTCAAAGCGATTTCACAGAACGCCTCGCCAGATTTCGCCGCTCTATTCCTGATCAAACGACTCTTATCGAGGCCAAGGAATCTACACTTCCAGACGAATTATTTGGCAGAGACGAAACGAATCAAATCGGATCTTAAGCGCAATGAATGGTCAGAGATCGCTCGACCGGCACTCAGAGGATATAAAGTTGTGTTTGTCCCCGGTTTTCATTATCTGACCGATAGGTCATCCGGTGCGGACTTTGCCAATCAACGGGCATTCTTTCGCCAGCTGGGAATAAGGGTTCTGCTGATCAGGACAGAAGAGGACGGTACAGTAGAGGCAAATGCGGCGATCATTGCCGCAAATATTCGGGCCCTGCGCAATGCCAATGTCATCTTAGTTAGTACAAGTAAAGCTGGCCCGGAGGTAGCTTTGGCACTCGGCAAAATTCTTGCACCTGATGAAACGACTCCAGTAAAGGCCTGGATCAGCGTCGGCGGACTAATCCGAGGTACACCGTTAGTGGATTACGCCACAACCTGGCCGCAGTCATGGATTGTGAGATTAATGTTTCTCTATTCAGGGAATGGTTTCCAAGGCATTCCTGGCCTGACGACAACCGCCAGTCAGGCGAGAATGGAAGGAATCCGGATACCGGCGAGAATAATGATCGTCGAATATATTGCCGTGCCGCTTTCGGGCGATATTTATGGAGGTGTTAGAAGCCGGTACATCCGGCTACGGAAAGGCGGCCCCAATGATGGGTTAACCTTGTTAGCCGATGAGTTGTTACCCAGTGGTATCGCGGTGATCGAGCCTGGGATCGACCATTTTTATGCAGCTCCCGATATCGAGATTAAATCGGTCGCATTGGCCAATGTAGTGGCCGAGGCAATACACTTTCGTCAAAGGGTATGCGAATTTAGAAACGCGAAAAAGAAGAAGATGCCCGAAACCTACACTGTATCACTCGATCGCGACTAACACAGTCCATGAATGCTCAATCCGATCCTTCTGGAAGATTATCTATAGCGAATAGGATCGCTCCGCTGCTACTGCGGTTGGCTTTAAGTGTAACCTTACTTTCCGCAGTGGCGGATCGGTTTGGAATTTGGGGACCGCCCGGGGCAGTCACCGTGGCCTGGGGAGATTGGACTCACTTCGTTGCCTACACCGCCAAGGTAAATAGTTTTTTGCCCAGTGCTCTCGCGCCGGCGCTAGCCATCATCGCCACCGCCGCAGAAGCGCTGTTAGGGATCACCCTCATTCTTGGCATATTCCGACGTCCCGTCGCCTTCGCGAGCGCCGCGCTTTTCGCTCTCTTCGCTGGCGCGATGACCGTATCGTTTGGTGTAAAGGCGCCGCTCAACTTCTCGGTCTTCGTCGATTTCGCCGCTGCATTTCTTCTGGGCGCTTGGCCGACGTCGCCAAAACTCAAATCAAATGATGCCCAGCATTGAGAGCGAGGCCTGATTTTTATCCGAACGCGTATCAACCGCTCTGCATTTGCGTTTCAGCCCAGTGATTCAGTTACCCGATCGTTGCGATATTCCGTGGAAAGGGCGACAAGCCTCTCTTCCGGCTGCGGCAGCGATACGGTTGCAACAACTGTCTTCTCCAATTAAATGGTGCAGAATCCGGCGGCGTGTATTTCCTTAACCGGGACGGTTGGTGCCGATTTTGGAACACGGACCAGAACGCACTTTATCCAGCTGCCCGGGCCAGACGTTTCGCTCTCTTGCGCACGCAGCGATCAAGGGATCGGCCCGATTCGCTTTCCAAATGAGCCACCTGTTCGGCGATAAAGTCGGCCACCTTTTGGACGGCCGCATCAGTGAGAGTTTTTCGATTGCTGAAGGGACGATTCTCAGAACATGCAGGATTTCGTTTTGGGCAACTTTATCGGCTCGACCTTTCTAAGAAGCCCACTATCAGAGCGTTGCAGATGCTGAGGTTTTTGGCACAGAAAATGATCTGGTCATGACTAAAACAATGAAAAACCAAGCAGACGCCGACCCTGTCGCCCACCTCGCCCCCGAGGATTCACACGGCTGCGCCCAAGGCTTAAGTCTGAGGCGTAGTGAAGGGATACGATGGGAAAATCACGACCAGGCTCAGTATTTCGTCGGCAGAATCGGACCGGCAACATTCGAGATTAACTCTGGGGTCGGCGGCATGTTCGCGGCAATGTTTTCTTTTGCCGGAGATTGTTATGCCGTACTCAGCACTGCCAAGACCGTAGGTGAAGCAAAGCGATTCTGCGAGTGGATCGCACGTGGCTACGGTTTAGATGTAAGCTGTTAGACCGGACAAATCGTGCCCCAAAAAAATTAGAGCTCGGATCACTCCGATTGGGCAAGGTTTAAGCATCGAGGAGGCCAGAGGAGAGCGTCACGTCGTAGGCGCGGCCCCATTTCAGACACTGGCTACTTGCCGATCGTTTCTAGATTGATTCCAGCGGTCTCGATCTGGAAAGCCCGCGTGACGGCTGCACCCAACAAAGATGTTCCGACAAGGATATAAAGCAGCGTCTGGGTTCCTATATCAGCCAACAGGATTGGAAACAGGAACGCGGTCATGACAGCGCCGATCTTGGCAAAGGCAGCAGCGAATCCCGCGCCCATCCCGCGGACACGCGTAGGGAAGACCTCACCGGCCAGCAAGTAGGTCTGCGCGTTCGGACCGAGATTGGTCATGAAGTTGAACAACATGAAGCCGAGAAAGATCAGCAGAACATGCAGTCCTCCGGTGCAAAAGCCGGAAAACGAGGCCAGCAACAGACCGGCGGCGCAGCCAATAAAGCCGATTATCTGCAGCCGAATCCTGCCGACTCGATCGGCGAGCAGGATGGCGCAGATAATGCCCACGATCAGCAAGATGTCGATCATTGCCGCGCCTTTCGCGGCCAGGATGTCGTTGTTGATGAGCTCGGACAGGTTGCGCACATACTTAGTCTTGTGACCGAGTGAGGCTGCGAGGATCGCGGGTGTAAAGATCCCGATTCCATAAGTCCCGAGATCCTGTAAGAACCAAGGGACCGACGCGAGGATCGTCGCGCGCCGGTTGTCCTTGCTGAATAAAGCCCCATAGCCGCGGTTTTGCCTATGATCCCCGGCGGCTTGTCTATGGTGGCCGCCGCCCAGCGTTACGCCGCGGGGGTAAGGAGGGGTGCGCCGCAGCAGCCGAGCCGTCTGCTGCTTAGCCAACTCGATTTTACCGCGCGCGAGTAGCCAGTGCGCACTTTCGGTAATGGAAAGACGGCCAACGGTCACCACGAGCCCCGGTACGATTGCGGTCGCATACATCCAGCGCCAAGCTCCGATCTGCGGGATGTTCTTTAGGATAATGTAGCCTACTACCGTGCCGGTTAGAACGCCTACCAAGGGACAGGTCAATTATTCGGGGCGAAGAGCGTGGACCAGGGACAGGAGAGCCTCCACGGGCCGTGCTGGTTATCGAAGACGACGTATTGATACATTATTTTATTGTGTTATTATATTGCGATCATCAATGCGACAACCACGAATCAAAGGGCAAGGGCAGAGCTTTTACCACTGTGTATCGCGAGTAGTAGACGGGCGATTCCTGTTTCAGACCCAAAGCCCTGGTTCGGTTGAAGCCGAGTACTTCGTCCACCTGATGCGGCGGCTGGAGAAGGGCTGCTGCTTGCAAGTTCTAACCTATGCTTTGATGGCCAATCATTTTCATATCTTGTGCAAGGTGCCGGAGCGACGAACACTCTCCGACCAGGAGTTGCTGGATTGTATCGAACTCGGTTACGGGCCAGAGCGGCGAACTCAAGTGGCTGAGCAATTGGCCGCCTACGCCAAAGAAGCAAATTTAAGCGATCAGGCGCAACAGCTCAGGGACCATTACCTGAGCCGGCTCTTTGATGTATCGATTTATATGAAGGAGCTCAAGGGGCGCTTTGCCCAGTGGTATAATCGGCGCCATCGCCGATACGGAGTTCTATGGGCGGAGCGTTTTAAGAGTGTCTTAATCGAGGAGGGCCAAGCCTTGCGCGCGGTTGCTGCCTATATCGATTTAAACCCGCTTAGAGCCGGGCTATGCGAGGATCCGAAAGACTACCGTTATTGTGGCTATGCTGAGGCGATCGCTAAGAACTCGGCCCAAGCCAAACTCGGGCTGCAGGAGGCATTGGGCC
>Ga0209240_1000429_pt1 | contig 17706 bp, 11 predicted proteins | sample GraSoi_2013_80cm_FD_185828 | JGI IMG/M metagenome (GOLD analysis project Ga0209240, IMG submission 185828) | Grasslands soil microbial communities from the Angelo Coastal Reserve, California, USA - Sample 9_17_2013_80cm (SPAdes) (version 2) | ecosystem: Environmental > Terrestrial > Soil >...
CAACGCTTTGACCATATCCCGGAACTCATCAAGCATGGCCAGCGGATCGCGCCGCGAACTATATCCGGAGTGCGGAGTAAAGAAGGATACCGGAGAGTAGCCCCAGTAGTTGGTTAGACCAGCGGGAGCGTCCTGCTCATCGAACTGGAACACAGGCTGCAATTCTACCGCCGTGACACCCAGATCCTGGAGATAAGGAATCTTGCTAACTAAACCCGCGTACGTGCCGCGCTTGGCTGGATCGACGCCGGAACTCGGATGTTTAGTGAAACCGGCAACGTGCATTTCGTAAATCACGGTGCGCGAGAACGGCCGCTGCAACCGTTCATCGCCTTCCCAATCGTACCGGCTTGCGTCCGCAACCACGCTCTTCATGGCTATGGCACAGTTATCACCGGGTCTACACGCTGCGACCCGGCTGTAATTTGCCGGGCGCGCAATCGCGCGTCCATAGGGGTCGAGCAATACCTTTTGGGGATCGAATCGCAGCCCCTGTTCCGGCGCGAAGGAGCCCTCGACTCGATAACCGTAAATCTGTCCAACTCCGATCCCGGGTACGAAGACGTGCCAATAGTGACGACTGCGATTCGTAACCGGATCGAGCGTGATCGTTCGCGACGGGTAAGCATCGTCCACCTGGTTGAACAGCAGCAACTGCACGGAGGTACTGCCTTTCGAGAAGACGCTGAAATTCACGCCGCTCGGATCCACTCTCGCACCGAGCGGAAAGCTCTTACCGGGCGAAATTAGGGTGTTCATCACTTCTTTTCCTGTTTGAGATCGGTAGGGACGAGCTCCTGCTCGTCCGGGGGACTGCGGGCGAGAATCGAGTTGGGGATAAGCGCGGACGAGCAGGAGCTCGTCCCTATCGATCTTGGATTCGGCCGCGCTCCAGGGAAGTCAGTTCACCGCCCTCCCCCGGCAACGCTCCAGGACCTCTTTCGCGACTGCCACTACGCGGTCAGGAGTAAAGCCGAAATGTTCAGCCACAACCTTCATCGGCGCCGACATCCCGAAGGTGCGCATACCCAGCACCGCGCCGTCGCGTCCAGCGTATCGCTCCCAGCCAATCGGTGAAGCTTCCTCCACCGTTACCCGTGCCGTTACCGATGGCGGCAGCACGCTGTCTTGGTACTGCTGATCTTGTTCGTCGAACAATTCCCATGCGGGCATGCTTACGACTCGTGTCTTTATACCTTCCGCAGTCAAGCGCTCGGCAGCCTGCACGCACAGCGACACCTCGCTGCCACAGCCAATCAGTATGACATCCGGCTTGCCGTCGGGGGCATCGGCGAGCACGTAGCCTCCCTTCGCTAGTCCGTTGGCAGGAGCAAACTTGGCGCGATCAAAGATTGGAAGGGCCTGACGGCTGCAGATAAGCGCTGTCGGCCGATTCTTGAGCGAAAATATCAAGCGATAGGCTTCCACCACTTCATTGGCGTCCGCCGGGCGGATCACGGCCAGGCCGGGGATGGCGCGCAATGAAATGAGCTGCTCGATCGGTTGGTGCGTCGGGCCGTCCTCGCCGACGCTGATCGAGTCGTGAGTCCAGATGTGAATCACAGGCAAATCCATCAGTGACGACAAGCGAATGGCTCCGCGCGCATAGTCGGTAAAGATCAGGAAACCCGAACCGAATGCGCGCAATCCGCTCAGCACCAGCCCGTTAACGATCGCGCACATCGCGTGCTCGCGTATACCGAAATGGAGGTTACGGCCGCGATAGTTACCCAATGAGCCATGCCGCTGAAAATCGCCCGCGAATTCGGACGTCAAGCGTGTCTTGTTGCTTGGAGCCAAATCGGCCGAACCGCCAATCAGCCACGGAATCTTCTCGGCCAAGGCGTTAAGCACTTTGCCTGAGGCATCACGGGTCGCCATGCCGGCGGGGCTCGGGGGATATGTGGGCAGCACCTTTTCCCAATCAGGCGGCAGTTCTCGCTTGCTAAGGCAGTCGATCTGATCGGCCAGGTCGGGATATTGAGCGCGGTAACGCGCGAATAATTGCTCCCATTCTTCGAAAAGTCGGGAACCTCGCGCGCCCATTGTGGCCGCGAAATGCTCGCGTACTCCCGGCGGAACCACGAACGTCTCATCCGGCGAGAAGCCGAAGAATTCCTTGGTCAGCCGCACTTCCTCGGGCCCCAACGGCTCGCCATGAGCGCTTGGAGAATCCTGCTTGTGCGGCGCGCCATAGCCGATATGGCTGTGCACGACAATCAGAGTGGGGCGGCCGTTGGTGGCGAGGAAACTGCGATACGCTCGTTCCAGCATCTCGATATCGTTGGGATCCGTGACGCGTATGACTTCCCATCCGTACGCCAGAAATCGAGCGGCAACGTCTTCGGTAAATGTGATATCGGTATGGCCTTCGATCGTTACGCGGTTACTGTCATAGATCCAGCACAGGTTCGAGAGGCGCAGATGGCCCGCCAGCGAGGCCGCTTCGTTGGAAATCCCCTCCATCATGTCGCCGTCACCGCAGAGCGAGTAGATGTTGAAATCGAACAGATCGTGGCCCGGCCGGTTATAGGTCTCGGCCAGCCAGCGACTGGCGATCGCCATGCCGACGCTGGTCGCTAACCCCTGACCAAGCGGGCCCGTCGTACTCTCGACGCCCGAAGTCCAGCCGTATTCCGGATGGCCCGGGCAACGGCTGCCCGCCTGTCGAAAATTCTTGATATCGTCAAGCGATACCGCCTCGCGTCCGAGTTTTTCGTAGGAAGGATTGGCCGCCTTGATGCCCGTCAGATGAATCAGGGCGTAAAGCAGCATCGAAGCGTGTCCGCCGGAAAGCACAAACCTATCCCGGTTGAGCCAGTTGGGGTGATCCGGATCGTAGCGCAGAACTTGCTGCCACAGCGTATACGCGGCCGGAGCGACATCTAGCGGCGTGCCGGGATGACCGGAGTTCGCCTTCTGGATCGCGTCGATTGCGAGCGAGCGAATCGTGTTGATCGCCAGTTGATCAGTTTTGTCGGCTGACATGGTAACTCTCTTTTCGGTTTCTATTCCTTCTTTGCCTCCAACGAAGCCACTTTGCCCAGACGTCGCAGGTGCCGCTCGGCTTCACTGAACTTGGCGGCTAAGAACGTCTGGACGAGATCCCAGGCCACCGCCGGTCCCACCGTTCGTCCGCCCATACAAAGGATGTTCATGTGATCGTCCTCGACGCCTTGCTTGGCCGAGAAATGGTCATGGATGAGACTGGCACGGATACCCGCGATCTTGTTAGCACACACTGACGCGCCGACGCCGCTGCCGCAGATGGCAAGGCCCCGATCCACCTTCCCAGCAGCCACGGCTCGGGCGAGTGGAACAACGAAATCGGGATAGTCGTCGTCGTGGTTCAACTCGTGAGCACCGAAATCAACGACCTCGTGGCCCGCGGCGCGGAGTTGAGTAAGCAACTCCTCCTTTAAACCAAATCCGCCGTGATCAGTGGCAATTCCTATACGCATAGATTGTCCGTTTTGATAAGGTTAGTTCACCGCCTGTTTCGTGGCGGCGCGCAGGCGGTTCATAGCTGCTGCCACCCCGTCATCGTCATCAAAGATGGCAGATCCAGCCACCAGCACGTTGGCTCCTGCCGCTACTCCGAGCGGAGCCGTGGCTGTATCGATGCCGCCGTCGAGCTCCAATTCACAGTCGGGATTGGTCTGCTCGATCATCTGACGTACGCGCCGGATCTTCGGCAAAACCGTACGAAGGAAATGCTGATGCCCAAAGCCCGGATTGACCGTCATAATCAAGACCGAGTCCACGTCCGACAGAATTTCCTCCAACACCGCCGCGGGAGTCGCTGGGTTGATGACCACCCCGACCCGTTTGCTCAGCCCCTTAATGCGTTGAATGGTTCGGTGCAGATTGTTGTTGCCTTCCCAGTGGACGAGAAAGGAATCCGAACCGGCCTCAACAAACTCATCGAGGAAAAAGTCCGGATCCGAAATCATTAGGTGCGTCTCCAGTGGCAGACGAGTCACCTGCCGCAGGGACTGGATGATTGGAGCGCCGAACGAAATGTTGGGCACGAAGTGTCCGTCCATCACATCGACATGGATGCGGTCGGCCCCGGCTTGCTCGGCCTGGGCCACCTGCTCACCCAGCCGGGTAAAATCAGCCGCGAGAATCGACGGAGCCAGTTGCACTGCGCCGTTTGCTACGTCGTCGGTTTTCTTTTCTTTATTCATAAGCCGCGGTCCGACGTCATAGTCAACCCGCGCAAGCGGTCGAAAACCGGCGCGGACAACATTTCGTCGGTGCAGCGCCAGCGCCAGTTGCCTTCCGTGCTTCCAGGCAGGTTCATCCGAGCCTCTGCTCCCAGATTGAGCAAATCCTGTAATGGTGCGATGGCGAGCCCTGCCACGGAAGACCACGCCAGACGGATTAGTTCCCATGCCACCTCCTCGCTCTTGCCCGCCGCGCGCTTTAGATGATTCCACAGGTTCCGCCGCTGGTCCTCCGGTAGTGACTCAAACCAACCGCGAGTCGTGTTATTGTCGTGGGTGCCAGTGTAGACAACAGTGTTCGGGATATAGTTGCCAGGGAGGTACGGGTTATCTGAGTGGCCGTCGAAGGCGAACTGAAGGATCCTGGTTCCGGGCAACTGGAACTGATCGCGTAGCGAAGAAACATCGGGTGTGATTACTCCCAAGTCCTCGGCAATGAACGGCAGAGTCCCTAACTCCTTTTGGACCGCGCTGAAGAAGTCGGCACCCGGACCGGACACCCACTGTCCGAACTGAGCCGTTTTTGCCTCCGCCGGTACGTGCCACGCGGCGGCGAACCCGCGAAAATGATCTAGGCGCACGACGTCTACGTGAGTCAGCAACGCTCGCAAGCGGTCGATGCACCAACGGTAGCCAGTACGCCGAAGCGCCTCCCAATCATAGACGGGGTTGCCCCACAGTTGCCCTTGTGCGCTGAAATAGTCTGGTGGAACGCCACCAACAAATCGCGGCCGGTGATGTTCATCTAGGAGAAACAGTTCTGGGTTGGCCCAAACGTCGCTCGAGTCAGGCGAAACGAAAAAGGGCAGGTCACCAATGAGATGCACGCCCCTGGCGCGAGCATGTTCTCTCAGCCGTTTGCCCTGACGGAACAACAGGAACTGAGCGAAACGAAACTGGTCGATCGGTTCCGCCAGATCGCGCGTTGCTCGTGCCAGGCTCGCTGGCTCACGCCGGACCAACTCTGCCGGCCACTCGAGGTAGGAAGCGCCGCCATCCCTGGCTTTCAGTGCTCGAAACAAAGCGTAGTCATCCAACCAATGCGCTTGCTCGACGCAAAACTGGTCATAGTCGAGTCGTAAGGCTGAGTGCGGTATCGCGCTAAAGGTGGTCCAGGCTTTTTCAAATAACTGATGTTTGAACGAGATGACCGCGTCGTACTCGACAGCGTTTTTCGGGAACGAACGTCCCTCGTCACAATCGCTGGCTTGCAAGAGTCCTTCTTCGATCAGGCAGTCCGGGCTGATCAACAGTCCGTTGCCCGCGAAAGACGACAGAGATTGGTACGGCGAATTACCGTAACCCGTAGGACCGAGCGGAAGCGCCTGCCACCAGCTCTGGCCCGCTGCTTGGAGGCGGTCCACCATCGCGAATGCGGCCGGCCCCACATCCCCAATACCGTAAGGCGAAGGTAACGACGTAATGTGCACCAGCACGCCCGAGGCGCGGTACTGCTGCGCGAACGGAATAAGGCCCGGTAGACGGCCGGCATCGCTCATGGTTGTCCTTGCGCTGGTTCGCGGCGTGGAGCAGTTGAGTTCAGCGCGTTGTTCACGATCTCCTGCGCCTCGTTCAAAATTGCTTTCAGATGCGCCGGATCCTTAAAGCTCTCCGCGTAAATCTTGTAGATGTTCTCGGTGCCGGACGGACGGGCCGCAAACCAGCCGTTAGCAGCAACGACCTTCAAACCGCCAATTGGGGCGTTGTTACCCGGAGCACGGGTTAGCTTGGCGGTGATCGTCTCCCCGGCCAGTGTTAATTCCTTGACGTCCTCAGGCGAAAGCTTCTCGAGGCTTTCCTTCTGCCGGGGTGTCGCCGGCGCATCGATGCGCGTGTAGTACGGCGTACCGAATTCCGCCGCCAGTTCGCCGAAGTGTTCGCCCGGATCTTTGCCGGTGCGCGCGGTGATCTCGGCTGCGAGCAGGTCCATGATTGGGCCGTCCTTGTCGGTTGTCCAGACGGTGCCATCCTGCCGCAGGAAGCTCGCTCCGGCACTCTCCTCGCCCCCGAAGCAAAATGAGCCGTCGAACAGCCCGGGTGCAAACCACTTGAATCCCACCGGGACCTCACACAGCCGGCGGCCGAGTTTTTGCACCACGCGGTCAATCAGGCTGCTGCTGACCAGCGTTTTGCCTACGGCAGCGCTGGTGGCCCAGCCCGGACGATGGGTAAGCAAGTAAAGAATAGCCACTGCCAGATAATGGTTGGGGTTCATCAACCCAGTGGACGGGGTGACGATCCCATGCCGGTCGGAATCCGGGTCGTTAGCAAAGGCAACCCGATACTGATCCTTGAGCCCCACGAGCCGGGCCATAGCGTACGGGCTGGAGCAGTCCATACGAATTTTGCCGTCGTGATCAACCGTCATGAACGAGAACGTCGCGTCGAGCTTCGGATTGACGATGCTGATATCCAATTTGTAAATCGAGTTGATCGGTTCCCAGTAAGGAAGGGCGGCGCCACCGAGCGGATCCACTGCGAGCTTGAGACCGGCTGCGCGGATCGCATCAAGGTCCACAACGTTCCGCAAATCCTCTACGTAGGGTACGACAAAATCTTCCTGGTGCGTGGTTGAGGCCGCGATGGCCTTGGCAAAAGGCACGCGTTTTACGCCGGTGTTGCGCTTCCGGAGCAACTCGTTCGCCCGATCCTGTACCCACCCCGTCACGTCGGTGTCCGCCGGTCCACCGTTCGGGGGGTTGTATTTGAAGCCGCCGTCCTCAGGCGGGTTATGCGATGGCGTAATTACAATGCCGTCGGCGAAATGCTCCTTGCGACCGCGGTTATACACAAGAATGGCATGCGAAATCACCGGCGTCGGAGTCACACCGTCGTCACGCTGGACGAATGTCTCAACTTCATTAGCCGCAAGTACCTCCAGCGCGGTGCGCTGCGCTGGACTGGACAACCCGTGAGTATCCTTGCCCATATAGAGCGGGCCGTCGATCCCCCGGCTGCGCCGGCAGTCGCAGATGGCTTGCGTAATGGCCAGAATATGCGCCTCGGTAAACGTGCCGCGCAACGACGAGCCGCGGTGCCCGCTGGTTCCGAAACTGACCAATTGGTCCGGATCTCCAATGTCGGGTCGGCGCTCGTAATATTCCCGTTCGAGTCGGGCCAGATCTACTAGCATGTTCTTGGGGGCAGGCTTGCCTGCGAGTGGAGAAATTTCCATGAGTTAGTTCCTTTCAGCGACGGTTATGCTTCCTACTTTTGTCTTGAATGCACTAGGTTCCTGCGCGAGAACGCAGCTCTTCGCCCATATAGGAGCGATTACCCAGTTCCTGGAGTAAGGGACCATGTAGGTCAAACTTAACAACGCTCACCGCGCCAGCTAACATATCGATGCGATCGCGATAACGTCCTAAATCGATGCCTAACAGGTCACAGAGAATAATTCGGATCGTTGCCTTATGAGAGACAACTAAGACGTTCCCTGTAGCGTAGGTTTTCTGAATCTCCGCTATCACCAGCGATGCTCGACTGGCAATCTCTACGGAAGTTTCACCTCCGGTGGGCGGATTCCAGGCAGGTTCAGCGAGCCAATGGATATAATCGTCCCAGTAGTGTTGTTTGACAAAGTCGACACTCTGATCTTCCCACTTCCCGTAGTGGATTTCTTCGAGTCCGGATCGCAGTTGCATCTCTAAGCCGAGAGCGTCACACAAAGGTTGTGCGGTTGCGACGGTGCGTTTCATTGGGCTGACATAAACGGCGGTCCATGGCACTGAGCGATAGGCATCGGCAAACGCTTTCGCCATTCGGGCACCCTCAGAAGTTAGTTCGGCGTCCAGCTCCCCACAGTACGCGCCGGTCTCGCTGTAGGCCGTCTCTCCATGGCGCAGAAAATAGAGTTTTAAGCTCACATCAACTCTCCCAAACAGACTTATTCACTCTGGACCCCTTTGGTGTTCCGGTTTTCCACTGGAGTCGCCCTAAACATATTCTTCCAGTTCAACCTTGACCGGCTTGGCATTCCAGATCTTGTCGCAGTACTCCCGAATCGCACGATCAGACGAAAATTTGCCCATGCGGGCGGTATTACGAATCGACATCCGCGTCCAGTTGGCTCTATCCTTATAGGCCTGACTGATCTGTTCCTGGGATTTTACATAGGCTTGGTAATCCGCGAAAACCAGGTACGGGTCGTATTTCATTAGAGAGTCTACCAGCGGCTTAAACAAGTTAGTGTCACCGTGAGAAAAGTGACCGGAATTTATCTGGTCAATCGCTTCTCGCAGATGCGGGTTAGATTCGTAGTAATCCCATGGATGATGACCGGCAGCTCTTTTCGCTCGAACTTCTTCCGCGGTTAATCCAAACAAGAAAAAGTTGTCCTCGCCAACTGCTTGGCGGATTTCGATGTTGGCGCCGTCCAATGTCCCGATCGTCAAGGCGCCGTTCAGGGCGAATTTCATATTGCTGGTACCGGAAGCTTCGTAGCCAGCCGTGGAAATTTGTTCGGACACGTCTCCGGCGGGATAGATCCATTGAGCTTGCTTGACGTTGTAGTTGGGTAAAAACACTACCTTGAGGCGATCACGTACATCGGAATCGCTGTTCACGACTTCTCCCACCGAATTAATCAACTTAATGATTAACTTGGCCATGAAGTAGCCCGGAGCGGCTTTGCCGCCAAAGATAAACGTTCGGGGCACTATCTCTGTATCCCGATCGTGTTTGATGCGATTGTACAGCGTGATGATGTGCAGCACATTCAGATGTTGCCGCTTATATTCATGCAAGCGTTTCACCTGCACGTCAAAGATCGATTCCGGATTCACGGCGATACCGGTCTGCGCGTGAATGTAAGCCGCTAGGTCCTGCTTATTTTCCTGCTTAACCTTTTGAAACTCGTTACGGAATCCTGGGTCTTCCACAAACGCTTCCAGCTTGCGGAGGTCATCCAACTGTTTGATCCAGCTATCACCAATGGCCCGGGTCACCAAGCCGGCAAGTCGAGGATTGTTCGCTACCATGAATCGGCGCGGAGTAACCCCGTTGGTGATATTGAGAAACTTCTCGGGCCAGAGCTCAAAGAAGTCATGCAGGGTTGTCTCCTGTAGGAGCCGGGAATGCAGCTCGGCCACACCATTGACCTTATGGCTCCCGACCGTGGCAAGATAAGCCATCCGGACATATCTTCCACCGCTCTCATCAATCAGCGACATGCGGGCGATGCGCGATGTATCGTCGGGAAATTTGAGGCGCACCTGATCCAGGAAACGCCGATTGATCTCGTAAATTATCTCTAAATGCCGGGGCAAGAGGCTACCAAACAAGCTGATCGGCCACTTCTCCAGAGCTTCCGGTAGTAATGTGTGATTGGTGTAAGCAAACGTTTTCTCAGTAATGTCCCAAGCCGCATCCCAGCTCATCTGATGCTCATCCACTAGCAGCCGCATGAGTTCGGCAACTCCAATCGATGGATGGGTATCATTGAGTTGTACGGCAAATGTCTCGTGGAAGTTGGCTAAGCTATTTCCTCTCCGCAGGTGTATACGGATCATGTCCTGCAAGGAGCAGGACACGAAGAAATACTGTTGCTCCAGACGTAATTGTTTCCCTTGAATGGGTTCATCGTTCGGATACAGAACTTTCGTGATGTTCTCGGTCACCACCTTGTCGTGGACGGCACCGTAGTAGTCACCCACATTGAACTCCTGAAAACTAAAGGATTCGCGTGCTTCCGCTTTCCATAGACGCAGCGTATTAGCGGTATTTACGTTGTAGCCAAGGATAGTCATATCGCAGGGAACACCGTTAACCACTTGCGCAGGAATCCAGCGCACCCGATAGCAACCTTGATCGTCGGTGTAAGCCTCGGTATGACCGCCGAAATTTACCTCTACGGTTGCCTCTGGACGCGGAATCTCCCAGGGATCTCCCAAACGCAACCATTTGTCCGCAATCTCCACCTGCCAACCATCCTGAATCACCTGGCTGAAGATCCCGAATTCGTAGCGGATACCGTACCCGATTGCGGGAATCTCCAGAGTTGATAGAGAGTCCATGTAGCAGGCAGCAAGCCGTCCCAGTCCGCCATTTCCTAAGCCTGGTTCCGCTTCTTGCTCGAGCAATTCTTTCAGGTCTAGCCCGTGTTCTTCAACCGCTTGCCGCACTTGATCGTAGATGCCGAGATTGATCAGGGAGTTACCCAGACGCGGTCCCAAAAGAAATTCCGCAGATAAATAGCAGACGATTTTAGGCTGCTTTTGTTTGATGTAGGTTTCGAGGGTATTTATCCAGCGCTGCAACAAACGATCGCGCACGGTATAGGCCAAGGCCATATAGAAATCATTTTTGGTCGCGATCGCTCGGAATTTGCCCTGTACGTAGAAAAGGTTATCGGCCAGGGCTCGTCTGAGCGCTTCTACACTCAAACCGGTGCGATCGTTCTCGATGGCTGAGCTGTTACCTTGAGAATCGACCGGTGTGTTGATGGTTGGATTCATAGTACTAAACAAAAGACGTTTTGCGGTGATCGGTTGGGATGTCTTAGCCCTGGCCTCCGCCGAATTGACGGAGTGAGCGCGGGCGTTGGTTTCTGTCCTGCAGTCGGGATTTCGAGGATGTCTATGGTTGGCGTAGTTAGTCCTGACTACTCAAGTGGGTGTGCAAACCGTTGGAAGCAACCACTGCCGGCTCTCCCATTTCCATCTCCTCGCTATACTTGCCCTCCCTCGCCGCCCGGTTGCACTTTGCTCGATAAAGCAAAGCATCCTGTGCAACTTTCACGTTTGGATCCAGCCCCTGCCAAAGCTGCAAGGCTGGCTGCTGGATGGCGCGAGCGTAGGAAAATGTGAGTGGCCACGGCAGCCCGGAACCATACTTAGCATTCATCGCGTTCAAGTGAGCAGAGGCTAGCGCGCAGCTCTGTCCACCGGACAAAAACGCCACCCCGCGCACCGCAGCGGGGACCGTCTGTAGCAGGCAGGTCACCGTCGCATCTGCTACCTGAGCAACATTGGCTTGCTTAGGGCACTCTTTACCCGGCATCACCATGTTAGGCTTGAGAATCATGAGCTCAAAAGCTACCCCTTGAGCGTAAAGTTGATCGAACACAGTGTGCAGTACTTGCTCCGTCGTCCCATAACACCTATCGATGGTATGGTCACCATCCATGAGTACTTCCGGCTCAACGATGGGAACGATCCCTGCCTCCTGGCATAATGCAGCATAACGAGCTAAGGCGTGGGCGTTTGCCTCGATGCAACCGCGACTCGGCATGCCTTCACCGATTTTGATCACGGCTCGCCATTTGGCGAACCGCGCTCCTAAGTTGTGATAGGCGGCCAGGCGTTCCCGCAATCCATCCAAGCCCTCCGTAATCTTCTCACCGGGATGGCCAGCCAAATCTTTAGCTCCAGTATCAACTTTGATTCCCGGAATGATGCCCGCATTAGTCGCTACCTTGATAAACGAAGTCCCGTCTTTCTTAGCTTGATGTATCGTCTCATCGTACAGGATGGCGCCGCTGATCGCGGTCCCTAAGCCGGGCGTCGTCAAAATTAACTCTCGGTAAGCACGGCGATTTTCTTCGGTCGGTGCGATCCCAACATCTTCAAATCTCTTGTTACAAGTGCGATTGCTCTCATCCATGGCCAGGAGACCCTTGCCCGGAGCAACCATGGCCTTGACGATCGTTGCAAGGTCTTGCTTATTCATAGGGCCACTTCCAGTTTGTAACGTCTGGTCGATCAATGCCGAACTCGTAGGCGTGATTTTTGCAGGCGATTTGCTCATTGAGCAGGGCCTCGCGAACACCGGAGCCGGTGACGCTGAAACGGGGCATCCGATCGATGGCGTCAATGGCCAGGCTGAAGCGGTCAGTCTGGTTGCGGATGGCCAATTCAAGTGGCGTATCGATGTTACCCTTCTCCTTGTAGCCGCGCACGTGAATGTGGTGCTGACCTGGGCGGCGGTAGGTCAAGCGGTGGATAAGCCCCGCGTAGGAGTGAAAGTTGAAGATCACCGGCTTGTCCGGAGTAAAGAGAGCTTCGAACTCGCGGTCTGTCATGCCGTGCGGGTGCTCGGTGTGCGGTACCAGCTTGAACAAGTCCACCACGTTAACGAATCGGACCTTCACATCAGGCAGGTGCTGACGCAGCAGGGCCGTAGCCGCCAGAGACTCCATGGTGGGCAGGTCGCCGCAGCTCGCCATAACCACATCGGGTTCTACGCCTTGATCGTTGCTAGCCCAGTCCCAGATGCCAGCACCCTTCGTGCAGTGGGCGATTGCCGCGTCCATGTCCAGGTACTGGAGATGCACCTGCTTGTCCGCCACAATGACGTTGACGTAATTGGTGCTTCGCAGGCAATGGTCTGCGACCGACAGCAGGCAATTCGCGTCAGGGGGTAGGTAAATGCGGACCACGCCGGGGCTCTTGTTGGCGACCACGTCGAGGAAACCGGGATCCTGGTGCGTAAATCCATTATGGTCCTGCCGCCAGACAAGCGCGGTTATCAGCAGATTTAACGATGAGACCTTGGCGCGCCATGGCATCTCATTACATACCTCCAGCCACTTGGCATGCTGATTGAACATTGAGTCGATGACGTGGATGAAAGGCTCATAGCTGTTGATGAGTCCGTGCCGGCCGGTTAGAAGGTAACCCTCAAGCCAGCCTTCAACGGTGTGCTCGCTCAGCATCTCCATAACGCGGCCTTTCGTCGCCAACTGGCCGCCGTCGGCATCCTCCGGGAAATACTCCCCAAGCCAGGCTTTCTTGCCCACCTCGTAGATCGCCTCCAACCTGTTGGACTGCGTCTCGTCCGGTCCGACGATACGGAAGTTGGTCATGTTCATTCTCATGACATCCCGGAGGAAATTGCCCAGGGTAGGCACGTTCCCCGCCAGGGTCGCTCCGGGTAGCTTGACGGCGACGGCGGAATCGCGGAAATTTGGCATATCCAGGGCCTTGCGCAGTAGGCCGCCGTTCGCGACCGGGTTCGCGCTCATTCGCCTTCGTCCTTTGGGGGCGAGCTCCTTCAATTCCGGAATCAGCTGGCCCTGCTCGCTGAATAGCTCCTCCGGCTTATAGCCGCGCATCCACTCTTCCACCAGCTTGAGATGGGCCGGGTTCGTGGCAATGTCTGTAATCGGGATTTGGTGCGCCCGCCAAAAGCCCTCCAGGTAGTGCCCGTCCACTTGCCGCGGAGCGGTCCAGCCTTTGGGACTGCGCAGAATGATCATGGGCCAGCGTGGTCGCGACGAATTGCCGCTCTTCCGGGCCTCATCCTGGATCTTGCGAATCTCCAGGACGCAGTGCTCCACGGTAGCAGCCATTGCCTGGTGCATACTATCGTGTTCACTGCCTTCCACGAAATACGGAGTGTACCCGTAACCGACGAACAACGCCTCCAGTTCCTCGTGGCTGATGCGAGCTAGAACCGTAGGATTGTTGATCTTGTAACCATTGAGATGCAGGACGGGCAGCACTGCCCCGTCGGTGACCGGGTTAAGAAACTTGTTGCTGTGCCAGCTTGTGGCTAGCGGGCCAGTCTCAGCCTCGCCGTCGCCCACCATTACCAGCGTGATCAGGTCCGGGTTGTCGTAGACCGTCCCGTAGGCGTGGGAGATGCTGTAGCCAAGCTCACCCCCCTCATGAATGCTGCCGGGCGTTTCAGGGGTAGCATGGCTGCCAATCCCGCCTGGGAAAGAGAACTGCTTAAAGAAGCGTTGCATTCCCACCACGTCTTCACTCTTGTCTGTATAGATCTCGGAGTACGTGCCCTCGAGGTACGCCTGTGAAAGGACCGCCGGCGCTCCGTGACCAGGGCCGGAGATATAGATGGCGTTCAGGTCGTACTTGTTGATCAGCCGATTGAAGTGAGTGTAGGTGAAGCTTTGGCCGGCATCCGAGCCCCAGTGACCGAGGAGCCGCGGCTTGGTGTGCTCCAGTTTCAGGGGCTCCCGGAGCAAGGGGTTGTCCTTAAGGTACAGCATCCCCATGCAGAGGTAGAGGCTGGCATGCCAGTACGCGTCGATCTTGCGCAGCTCGTCGGAGCTGAGCGGGGTGCCCTTAACCGTCGAGCGGGCCGTGCCGTACGCCGAGATGTCGACGTCAGTGTGGTTCGATTCAGTTTGATTCATTTCGTTATTCAGATGGGTTTAGGTAATCAGTTGCATCCAGTTTTCAGGCTTACGCCGCGATGGGTTCATGCTCCGGTCGCCTGTCTTGTTTCGCGTACTACGAATTTCCCGAGGCGTTGCTCTTATGAAAGTGAAAGGTATTCAGGCGATGACTGAGGTTCTTTCAGCTACCTTCATTTGTTTTGTTGTCATGATCGTGGTTCACTTTCAATTGTTAGACCCAAGACGCGGCATACGATGCGTGCGATCACCCATTCTTCGTCGGTCCGAATAACACGCACGCAGTTCCTACTGGTTTCCGGGGAAATCACGCCCGCGTTCGCGGCGTTCCGTTTTTCATCGAGTTCGATGCCAAGAAAGCCGAGTCCGTCGCAGATCCGCGCTCGGACGGTCGGAGCGTTTTCACCGACGCCCCCTGCGAAGACCAGCGTGTCCACGCCACCGAGCGCCGCAGCGAAAGACCCGATCCATTTCTTGATTTGATAGCAAAAGATCGCGACCGCTTCAGCCGCTCTGACGTCATGCGCTTCACGGTCGAGCAAGTCACGCATGTCGGAACTGGTCTCCGACACGCCGAGCAGCCCGGACTCGAAGTTGACCATCGCGTTAAATTGCTTGGCGCTCATTTTTTCAGTGCGCGCCAGATACCAGACCAGCCCGGGATCGAGATCACCTGAGCGGGTGCTCATCGGCACTCCGGCTGTCGGAGTAAAACCCATGCTAGTGTCCACCGGTTTGCCATCGCGCACCGCCGCCAGGCTCGCGCCATTGCCAAGATGCGCGAGGATGACCTTCCCGTGCGCCACTTCCGCTCCGGCCTGGCGAGCCAGTTCTCCAATTAGAAACGCATACGACAACCCGTGAAACCCGTACCTTCGCACGCCTTGCGTCTCGTACCGCCGCGGAATGGGCAACTGCTGCGCCACGCGCGGCAGGTCATGGTGAAAAGCGGTGTCGAAACACGCAACTTGGGGCAGGTCAGGAAATCGACGATGAAACGCCTCGGTCAGCAGGATCTCCTCCGGCAGATGGTCAGGATCGAATGGAACGAGCCGTCGCAGCTCCTCAACCATTTCCGGAGTGATTCGCTCCGGCTGGCTATACTTCGGACCGCCATGGACCACGCGATGCCCCACTGCGGTCAATGCATCAACCCCGCGTTCCTCAATCCAATCCATCAGAGCGCCCACCGCCACCGTGTGATTCGACGCCTTCACTAACCGCGAAAAGCTGTCGGCTTGGTTCAAGCCTTTCACGTGCAAGCTGGCATCCGGCAGTCCAATCCGCTCAATCCCACCCGCTAGAATTCGTCGGGGCGACTCACCGGCTTCGAACAGCGCGAACTTGATGCTCGAGGAGCCGCCATTGATGGTCAGAATGCGTGGGTTAGCTGGTTTCATGGGTGATTTCGTCGTCATTCTGCAATGACAGCTTTCCCGAGGCCCTGCCTTTACGAAAGTGAAAGGTATTCAGCCCATGACTGAGGTGCTTTCAGCTAACTAACCAGTCTGGGCTGAATCGGCCCGCCTCAGGCTGTGAAAAATCGGAGTGGGCGGATTATCCGACGTCTCCAATAGACTCAGCCAGTTCATTCACCAGCCATTGGAGGCCTGGATCCTGATCCCCGCCTTGATCCCACAGCATCTCGAATTCTACGGTCATCGATGCGTACGGCAGATCCAACAATGCAAGGGAGCGTGCGCCGCGGCCCAAACCGCGAGGCGGCGCGGTAACGCCGCTACCATGTCACTCAATTGGAGAAAAGGAGCCACCGCGGCAAAGTTCGGTACAGAAACCGCCGCGCGGCCAACCAGATCAATCTTTCCGCCTTGGAATTCGCTGAAGGCACGCTCAATCCGGACTCGGCGGCCGGTTTCCTGGCCATCGGCTTCATCCTGCTGGGTTCCGGTCGGCTTTACGACAACGTGTGGAAATTCAACTAACCTTTCTTTGGTCACCTTACCACGAGTCAATGGATGCCCGGCGCGCACCGCAATTACCTCAACCTCTCGCAGAGGGTGTCCATCTTAGGGTCACGTCTTAATAAACAACATTTCCTGGAGACGTTTTCATTTCAAGGAGAATCCCCTTATAGCGCCCCGATCTAAATCGTCTTTGCTGGGGTCTTGGATTCCTTAAGGAGGCTCGCTCGGTTCTGGAACCGCTCGATTACCTAGCCGGACTAATCTCCGAGAGCGACAAAGAGAAGACCTTCGGGAGTGGGTAGGTTTCTTAGGGTTGCGTCTTTTTAAGACTCGACCCCGATGATAAGGCCTTCCCCGATGGTAAGGCCCTCGCGCGCTATTCACCAGCCTGAGAGCAGCGACGAGGATGGATTGACGGGGGTGCCGGTTACGCTGCTAGCCGCCGATGGTTTAACGTTCACTTTCCTCTTGGAATAAACCCAGGCACGCCAGTCTCTACGACTGCGTTAAATCTTTGCCGCGTCTTGATTCCCTCACCAATCTCTTTCATTGCGTCTTCGGGAAGCGTGGAGATATCAAAGTTCTCCTTGATGCGGCTCGGGGTTTTCGATGTGGTAAGCAGCGCCGTGCCGCGTTGCACCGCCCATGCGAGCAGCACTTGGGCAGGGGTTTTTTGGACTCTGTTGGCGATGGAGATAATCACAGGTTCATCCAGCAACTTAGGTTCTGTACTATGACCCAACGCCGCAAAAGCTTGGAGCACGATACCGTTCTTGTTGCAAAACTCGAGCAACTCCCATTCTGGGAGATATGGATGGGATTCTACATGAACAACGGCAGGCTTTATCCTCGCGGATTCAAAAATCCCTTTCGTCTTTTCTACATTCACGTCCGACAATCCGATGGCCTTACATCTGCCCTCGTCCACAAGACTCTCCAAAGCTCCCCATGTATCCAGCAACGTCACCCCATCATCATAAATCACTTTGCCGTTCTGGTCCCTCGGGTCTTGCTCGTCTCCAGGTTGAAAGGCAAACGGGGTGTGGATTAAATAGAGGTCGACGTAGTCGAGTTGGAGGCGCTTTAGACTCGCCTCGAAAGCGGGTCTAACACGTTCAGGACGGTGGTTGTTGTTCCAGAGTTTCGTGGCAATAAACACGTCTTCTCGCTTAATCTTCCCCTCCTTGAACACCTCCTGCATGGCTTCACCTACCTCTTTTTCATTTCGATATCGTTCTGAGGAATCGAATTGACGAAATCCTGCTTCCAGCGCGGCCCTGGTCGCCTTTTTGGTGTCGATGGGGTCGGGGATCAGCGTGCCAAAACCGAGGGCAGGGATCATACCGGATGCATCCGTGAGGGGTATCTTCTTATAGCGAAGGTTATCGCGTTCTGTCGTCGTTTCCATATATGGAAGCCTACTCCGGAATCCTCTCACTTTCTGGCCCGAAGAAAA
>Ga0209240_1000434_pt1 | contig 17593 bp, 16 predicted proteins | sample GraSoi_2013_80cm_FD_185828 | JGI IMG/M metagenome (GOLD analysis project Ga0209240, IMG submission 185828) | Grasslands soil microbial communities from the Angelo Coastal Reserve, California, USA - Sample 9_17_2013_80cm (SPAdes) (version 2) | ecosystem: Environmental > Terrestrial > Soil >...
CGACGAACCGACTCTGGGTTTGGATCCGCAAACCCGGCATCAGCTCTGGACCCAGGTCAGGCGACTTAATCAAGAGGAGGAGGTGACGGTGTTCTTGACCACTCACTATATGGAAGAAGCCGAGCGGATCGCCGATCGAATCGCAATTATCGATCATGGCCGCATAATTGCGGAAGGCACGGCCGCGGAGCTGAGAGTGAGTACTCAAAATACGGAGTGGATGGTCTCAGGGCCGCTTTCCTGGGAACATCTCATTTTGGGATGCTCACAGATTTTGGCGTGCTGGCTTTCGGCGCGTTGCTGTTCTTGGGGCTCGGTAGTTACTTCTTCAACCGGATCCAGTTATAGCAAGAAACGGGTCGGCCACTCGTGATACGCTGGTAGGATCGATCATGAACGAATCGAGCCGCTCCTTAGAAAATCAGGCGGCCGCATCTTTGGATGCCCCGATGAGGCGAACGAAAGTTCCGTCTTCGCATTTTGCGAGAATGGAGCAAGCAATCCGGTTATTAGTGAACCGGTCGCTGGACCAACCAGCGTTGAGCGAAGTGGCCGAGGAACTTGGGATGAGCGATTTCCATTTTCATCGCTTGTTTCTGGAATTCGTCGGATTGACGCCCAAAGAGTTTCTTCAATTCATCACTCTGACTAACGCCAAAACCCTGCTGCGGGAGTCCAATTCGCTGCTAACAACCGCAGTATCGGTAGGGCTTTCGGGGCCGTCGCGGCTCCATGACCTTTTCCTGACGGTGGAGCACACCACTCCCGGCGAATTCAAAGATTCTTCCAGTCTCCAGATTCATTGGGCGCTGGTGGATACAGTCCTGGGTTCAGCTCTGCTGGCGACCACTCCGCGCGGGATCTGCCGATTTTCGTTTGTGCCTGACGCCAAGCATGCGCTCACGGAACTGCGAAACAATTGGCCGGAAGCGACTTTGGTCCACGATCTAAACGCCGTGGCAGAAATCCGCAATGAGATTGATGCGCGCCTGAAGGGGGAAGCGCCGAAAAGGCGGCTGGGCCTGTTGTTGAAAGGGACGCCGCTCCGGCTCCAGGTGTGGCGAGCGCTAATAGAAATACCGTCGGGATGCTTAATCCCTTATCAATTTCTGGCGGAGAAGATCGGGAATCCGTTGGCGGTCCGGGCTACCGCGTCGGCTGTGGCAGTCAACCCAGTGGCAGCCCTGATTCCATGCCATCGCGTGATCCGAGCAACCGGAGACTTCGGCCGGTATCAGTGGGGTACAGAGCGGAAGTTAGCCATGCTGGCGAGAGAACACGCATTCGGGAGTCAGAGCAAACCGCACGTGGAAGCCGGTCTACGCAGATAAGAGTCGTAGGTTTGGTGATTTTGCCGAAGAGTGTTTGGTGGGGCGAGGTTCCTGCGCGGCCGCCGAGCGTATTGAACTAGATCGGTTCACTTCGACCTGCGCATCCTCCACCGTCGATTGCACAACCTGGGCCGCGGCTCGGCGAACGCTTCGGCGCTAGCTACCATAGATCCGACCAGCAAAGTCGCCTTGCGCACCGTCTCAGGAAGATCGGGAGCCTCTACCAACGTTGGGTATCGCCGCATCGACTGGCAACCTGACCAAACATCGGCGACCTAAATCCGACCGCCCTTCCAAACCGGAGAACCTCGGGCATCCGAACAAAAGTCGAGAAATGTTGACAGGTCATTTTCACCTGATTTAACTGTTGCTATCTAATATAGGGCGGACTAAAACTGTCCCACTAGCCTATAGATTTTCGAGCAGAATAATTATGAAGTTCATGAAACATTTCGTCAGCGCAGATCAAGCCGTTGATCGGGAACAAGGGTGGCGATCACGCCGGACGGATCCTTCTCTACCCGAAGTTCATCGTTCAGTTAAAATCCCTAACGTTGGCCGCAATGGTTCGGAATTCTTAGAAAACTGCTCGCCTTCTCCGGGCCCGGTTACCTCATCGCAGTCGGGTATATGGATCCGGGTAACTGGGCGACCGATATCGCCGGGGGTTCTCAGTTTGCCTATACCCTTCTATCGGTCGTGGTCATCTCCAGTTTGATGGCCATTTTTTTACAGCACTTGGCTCTGAAACTGGGGGTAGCTACCGGGCGCGACCTGGCGCAAGCTTGCCGCGACCATTTTCATCCGGCTGTCAATTTCATCCTCTGGATCGGCTGTGAGATCGCAATTGCTGCCTGTGACCTCGCAGAAGTCATCGGCTCCGCGATCGCCCTGAATTTGCTCTTTGGTTTACCTTTGATCTGGGGCGTGTGTATCACTGCGTGCGACGTCCTTGCCGTTCTCTACCTTCAGAACAAAGGGTTCCGCCTTATTGAAGCGCTCGTGCTGACCCTGATCGGTGTGATTGCAGTGAGCTTCGGGATCCAAATCTTTCTTTCTAAGCCTGAGTTCGGCGCGCTAGCGCTGGGCTGCTTGCCCTCAGCGGAAATCGTCCGAAATCCGGCAATGCTTTATGCGGCTATTGGGATCATTGGGGCGACAGTGATGCCACATAATCTTTATCTGCATTCTTCGATCGCGCAGACTCGGCATTACGAGTTGACGTCCAAAGGAAAGCGAGAAGCCATTTTCTTCGGCACGGTTGACTCAACTGTCGCGCTTTTCTTTGCGTTGTTCATCAATGCAGCCATTCTGATCGTGGCTGCGGCTACCTTTTATAAGAGCGGACATCACGATGTCGCCGAAATTCAGGATGCTTACAAACTACTGAGCCCTTTGCTAGGAGTTGGCGCTGCCAGCGCGCTGTTTGCCATCGCTCTATTGGCTTCCGGACAGAACTCGACGCTAACCGGGACCATGGCCGGCCAAGTCGTAATGGAGGGTTTTCTCCGTCTGCGCCTGCATCCGGTTTTACGGCGTTTGATCCATCGCACTGGATTCGGCTTGCTTAAGAGTCCGAGGGCAGCAGGCAGGGAATCAGGTCGCGCCTATTTTTCCGGTAAACGCGAAAATCTGAATCTAGAGTCAACACGGCTAATTCTGGATAAAGCTCAGAAAGGCGCACCAGACAGGCATCGGCAAGAGACATGGGGACTTCGCGAAAGCGTCGCCGCAAGGTTATAACAGACCGCAGTTCTTTTTTTAAGGAAAACGACAGTTCAATCATTCCATCGAGCAGCAACTTCTCGAGGGTCGTAACCTGAGGTGTGTAGTGACGCAGAAGAAAAAAGGCTTCAGTCAAGACAGGTTCACAGCTGATCAACGGGCCATCGATCTGGCTCATTTGTCCGCATACCCAGCCGTGGTATCGCTCATCGGGATCGAGATAGGCGACTAGCGGGCCAGTATCGAGTACCAACCCCTTATTCGGCACCGAGACCCTCCAAATGTTTGGGATTACTGGCAAGGTCACGAACGCCTGTACCGGATTTTGGAACGTACTTCTTTAACCGCTGATGCAGCGAGGAGCGGTTGCCATCCTTCGACGACCTCAACTGATTCTCTAGATATTGTTCCAAAGACCGTCGAACGAGTTCACTCTTGGAGATTTTTTGTGCCCTGGCCATACGTTCGAGAGCCTCATCTTGAACGGCGTGAACCTTGACCGTTATCGTTCTCACCTGAACAAGGTAATACCGTTGCGTCAAAGAGCAATACCGAGACGATCCGGCTCACACTACTTCCAGGAAATTCAGATCCGGTAGCACCGGAAAATCTGCGTGCGGTTCTGTCTGATACCAGAAAGCCGTCGAGGCGATATCATCTTGTAACGGTAAATACCGTCGTTGGCCCTCCAGAGTCGATCTCCAGCCAAGGGCCTGGATGGTGACGCGTAAATCCTGATGAAACCGTATCGGGTCCATGACATGCCAGCGATACATGCCGAATCGCTGTTGGCTCTGATACAAGCCGTCTGGCTTGATGACTTGCGGCAAACCCGAGAACGGACTCGAAAATACGCCGTATTCGCCTTTCGGATGTTCAAAATTCCAGGCTCCGCCGAAATAATCCTCGGTGCCGGTGCCGCAGATCGTTGGCCAGTCCTGATCTCCATCCAAATAGAATTTGATTTCACCTTCACCCCACCAGCCGTTGTTCCTGACTCCCCACGCCAAATAGGTTCCGATGTGTTGCCCTTTGCCTTTTACCCCATCAAGAATGGTATGAACCGTTTGATAGGGTAGCGGATTTGATCGCCTCCATTGGGTGTGAAAATAGGCTCGATCGGGCTCGATCTCGGTCAGCGTGTGATCGATCTGATAGTAGAACCCTTCAATTTTGTCTGGACTCAAATTCTCTAACGTAATCAGTGCCCGCTCTTTGAATGGCATCTCCCAATAGCTATTGAATCCGCCGGCCGGATTCACGGCGACTGGCAGCGAACTAATATTGCAGCGGACGCCCCAACCGTTGCAGAAAAAATCGCCTAACGGCACCTCCACAGAAGGAGCGGTTTCGTTGTCCCAAAACATTCGTAGAACTAAACGACGCCAGTATTGAGGGTGTACCGTTAGCCAGATGTGTTGAATGGCACCGGGGCCGCGAATATCAGCCAAAGTACAAAGTTTTCTTCCATCGATGTCGATGCTGGGAGAAACTTTCCAGCCTTGACCTAACTCGCGAGCTGGAATTGCCCCCGTGCCTTCAGTTGCTTTGCCAGCTTCACCTTTGGCGCCAGAAAAATTCTCCGCGCTAATTGACCTGGTCTGAGCGTCGGAAAGACGCGCCAGGTTACCGAGCGACATACCGAGTCCGTTGAAAGAATAGTTGCTCATCATTTCGCTGCGCGAATAGCCAATAGCCGATAGCCGATAGTCAATTTCAGGAGACACGGCCCAGATAATTTGTCAGTTTTCATACCATCGTTTTGAACAGATGCATTAGTGTTCATTGGCTATTGGCTATTGGCTATTGGCTATTGGCTATTCGCGCAGCGTGCTATTTGAGTCCGGAGGTTTTGATAGATTCTACTAACTGCCGTTGGAAGATGAAGAACAGCAATAAGGTCGGCAGCGCGACAATGGTGGAGCCGGCCATGATGTAATTCCAGGAAGCCGAATATTGCTGATGGAAACTGGCAATCGCGATCTGCACCACCCACAAGTTCGGATCATTGGTAATAGTTAGCGGCCAGATAAAGGCGTTCCAGTTAGCCAAAAAGAAGAAGACCGCGAGCGCCGCCAGAATCGGCCGGCTGAGTGGCAGCATGATATTCCAATAGATCCGAAAATAGCTGGCGCCATCGATGACCGCTGCCTCTTGCAGTTCGTTAGGAATCGCAATGTAGAATTGTCTTAACAGAAAAATTCCGAAGGCGTTAAAGATGGCGGGAACGATCAGGCCGGCATAGGTGTTCACCATCCCCATTTGCCGGACCAGGATGAAAAGGGGGACAATGATGACCGGCAACGAAACTAAGAAAGTGGAAAAGATAGCGAGGAAAATTGCTTCTCGCCCCGGAAATCTGAGGCGGGCAAGAGCAAACCCGGCCATGGAATGAAACCAGAGCGCAACCACGGTGATAGTCCCAGCAACGAAAAAGCTGTTGAGCATGTATCGCCAGAACGGCAACGCCGTGAATACGTACCGGAAATTCTCCAGGGTCGGCTGCGAAGGAATGATATTCGGGCTGAAGGTTTCGTTGCCGGGCTTCAGCGAGGCCGAAATCATCCAAATGAGCGGACTGACAGTCAAAATCGCCAGAATCGCGGTGAAACAGAAAAGCAACACCGGACCCAAGCGTCGAAAAGGTCTTCTAGGGCCAGGGCTAGAACCCAGGGCTAAGTCCTCGTCCCTGTTCGGGGCAGACAGCCGATCCAGTGTTGCGTTGGTGGGCATGCGAAGAAAGTCTTCAGGCTAAGTGAAATGAAATCTGCCGCCCTTGGTAACGGCAAAAAGGGTAATCGTTACTACCAAAAGAATGAGCACTAAAAAAGAGGCCATGGCGGCGGCGTAGCCGTAATTGTTAAACTGGAACGCCTGTTGGTAGATATAAAAGATCACCAGCGAAGTTGAATTGGCCGGTCCGCCTCTGGTCATCACGTAAATTAAGTCGAATGCCTGCGAGCCGGCGACGGCAGAAACCAAGGACACCAATAGCACGAAAAAGCTGGTGGGCCGGAGTAACGGGAGCGTGATGCGGGTAAACGTCGCCCAAGGGCCGGCGCCATCGATGCGAGCGGCATCGTAGTATTCGCGGGGGATCTCCTGCAGTCCGGACATGAAAATAATCATGTAATATCCCATCAGGAACCAGACGGTCACGAAGAGGATGGAATAGAGCGTGATATTCGGGTCTCCCAGCCAGGAATATCCCGGCAGACCAAACAATTGGAACACCCGATTAACAAAACCGACTTTATCGACTAACATCACCTGCCAGGTGAGAGCCACTACTACCAAACTGACAACGTTTGGCATAAAGAACATGCTTCGAAATACGCCAATTAAAGGCATGCGCCGATTGACCAAGACCGCTAAGCCGAGGCCAGTGATGTAAAGCGCCGGTACCAGGATGAGAACGTAGACAAATGTTACCCAAAGGCTCTTCCGAAAAAGCGGGTCGATCAGCATCCGTTGATAGTTAGCCAGACCAACGAATCGAAACCCGCCGAACCCGTTCACTGAAAAGAAGCCCAAGCTGAGAGAGAAAAGCATGGGCACGGCCACAAATATGGCCAGCCCAAGAGCGTCCGGTAAGATGAACAGGTACGCAGCCAAAGCTTCTCTCTGGCTGCGTTTCAATCGTACGCCGGAACGTCTCCCGGCTGGACGCCTCTCCACTACACTAGGCGCGTCCAGCGATGACCTCATCTTAGTGGCGCACCTGAATATCCGGCGAGAAAAGCGTCAATATTTTGGCTGGCCTCGGCCGCTTGTTGTTTGGGATCAGCCCCGCCTAATTGGCAAGCTTGAATCGCATCCGAGACCGCCTTGTAAACCTCAGGTGGAACTCGAGGTTCACCGCGCCCGGTTGGGAAAACATCATCTTTCAATACTTTCATAGGGCCATCCTTGTAACCGCCGAGCTCAGTGGCTTTCTCGAGAGCCGATTTTCGAGGCGAGATGTCGCTTTTGGCTTTGATGCACCAATCAACTACTCGTCCGATTGAGTCGTCGCTCATGGAACCTAGCGCCCACACACAGAACTTCGCTGCGGTCTCTGGATCTTTGCCTTTTGCATTCGCCACAAAAGACCAGCCACCAAGCACACTCTTCGGTTGACCATTTGGCGGTGTCGGGCAAGGGAAGACGCCATATTCGAATCCTTTGGCATTCTCGCGCAGCAAGGAGACGCCCCAAATTCCCAGGTTCTGCATGGCGCAATAACCGCTGGCGAGATTTGCCACCGGGTCGCCTCCGCCGAACCCCAGCTCATTACGGGGAGCTACCCCCTCTTTGATCGCGTCTTGCCAAAATTTCAGAGCCTGCACCGTAGCGGGCGAATTGAACGCGCTTTTGTTGCCCTCCGGCGTCACGATGTCTCCGCCTCCCTGCCAGAGAAACGGATACCAGGTGAAGTTCTGGTAGTAGCCTGGACCGGTTTCAAACAAACAACCGAATTGGCTTTTCTTAGTGAGTTTCTTAGAGACCTCGATTAGCTGGTCCCAAGTTTTGGGGACATCGGCTTCGGATAATTTAGCCTCGCTGAATGCCTTATGGCTGTAATACATCGCCATCGGTTCCACTTCCATAGGCAGCCCGTAGATTTTCCCGTCCACGATGCGGGTCTCCATGACGTTGTCGAAGAAATCCTTCTTGGCTGCATCCTCCATGTATTGGGACAACTCCACTAGTACTCCGCCGTTGTAATACCGGAGGAAATCGCCCGGGCTAATAACGAAAATGTCGGGACCTTGACCGGAAGCGAAAGCGGTTTGGAGCTTTGAGCCGTTCATATAGTCCTGGTTAGGGACGTAGAGCAGCTCGACTTTGATGTCGTGGGAACTGTTCCAAGACTTGACCATGTCTTGAAACCATTTGTCCTGCGTGGCGACACCACCGCCCGGCGAGTAGAATTGCCAGAAGGAAAGGCTCTTTGGCGTCGCCGCCTTCACGTTAATATTGAAGGGCGAGAAAAGCGAAGAGACGGCAGCAACCATAGCGACCTTGCCGCCGCCGATCAAAAGCTCGCGACGCGTCAGGCCGGACAGGGAAGGGTTGGATACTGGGGATTCGGTGGCGGATACCGACGGGACAACAGGAGACGTTACCTCAGATTCAGTTGGTGGCTTCATTAGGGGGAAACGGCGTTTTTTGATTTACGTCAAGAAAGCGGCGTTACTGTAAAAGTTTTCAGTGAATTGTAAACGTTTTCATTAGCTCGCATCCGCCGTCAAATGCGGATGCATTTAAGCCCGATGCAGGCTAATAAATCAGACCAATGCCGCATCTCGATTTGTTGCTGGGCCTCGACGTCGGAACTACCAATGTCAAATGTCTGGCTCTCGACCCAGCAGGAAAAATTCTATTCCAAGCCGACGAAAGAACTCCGCTTAGTCGCCCAAAACCCGGTTGGACTGATTTCGAGCCGGAACCGATATGGCAAGCCGCTTGCCGGACAGTCCGGGCGGTCGTGGCGAAGGTAGACTCACCAGAACGGATCAAAGGAATAGCAGTGGCAGGCGTGGCCGAGTCACTGTTCCCGATCGATAAGGCCGGCCGCTCCGTTGGACCGGCGATCGCCTGGTTCGACCTGAGGACAACCGAAGAATACGCCTGGCTACAGGATCGAGTTGGGTACGATCGCTTGTTCCGCATCTCCGGGCTGAATCCGGACCCCATGTTCGGACTGTGTAAACTGCTCTGGGTTAAGAAGAACGATCCGGAAACGTTCGGGAAAGCCGCCAAGTGGCTGCACTTAGCAGATTACATCGCGTTCCGCCTCAGTGGCGTGCCCGCAACCGACCCCAGCTTGGCGTGTCGCTCCCTGGCTTATAATCTTGCCAAAGGAACTTGGGAAACAGACCTGCTAACAGAAGTCGGCGTTGATCCTGATGTCTTTCCTCCGATTTTACGAAGCGGAACTTTCCTTGGGCCGGTTACACCGTCCGCAGCTAAGGAGACCGGCCTTCCTCCGGCCTGCGCGGTTTGTGTCGGTGCTCATGACCAACTGAGCGGCACGTTTGCGGTGAGCGGGTTGGCGAAAGAAGTACTCACAGATAGCTTAGGAACCTCTGCCACGGTCCTGGCAATCGCTGAAAAACCGAACTTTAGCCGGAGTCTTCCAGATCACGGCTTGGCGCAAGGCGCGGTTTGGATTGATGAGCCGGTCTTTTATCTAACCGGTGGCCTTTTTACGGCCGGCTCTGCCATTGAATGGTTCCAGCAACAACTGGGCGGCAAAGCTGATTTTGCAACGCTAACGGACGAAGCAGCCGGCACTCATCACGCGATTCCGATTTTTCTTCCCCATCTGGTCCGGAGCTTGACTCCGTTCCCCGATGCGCATGCTGCCGGGGCATTTGTCGGGCTCCGGGCGACCACGACACGAGCAGCGATGTTCAGGGCAGTTCTTGAAGGAATCGCCTTCGAAGAACGTGCCATCTTGGAAGCGATGGAATCGGTGGCGGGCCTGCCGCGACCGAAGGAGATCGTTACCATCGGGATCCCGATGCAGAACCGGCTACTAGCCCAAATCAAAGCCGATGTTTACGGTTCATGTTTAAAGATTAGTCCGGTACGCGAAGCAGTCGCGTTAGGGGTGGCGTTGCTGGCCGGAGTCGGCGCCGGTGTGTATCCTAACGGTTCAGCTGCCGCCGCTGCGGTGCGTCAGGAGGAGATCAGTTTGGAGCCACGACCCGAGCCGGCCAAGGAATTAGAGGCGCGGTATGCAGTGTACCGGGATCTTTTCGGGCAGCTTCAATCGGTGAATCATCGCCTGTATCGGTAGGACGAGGGCGGGTGCTCGCGCGGAGGAGCTAGGAGTAGAGCACGGGCAATGCGGAACCCGAGTGGACACAGTGGACTGAGTAGACCGAGTGGACGTAATAAATACACCGGATCGGTCCACTTTGTCCACTAAGTCCATGGCGTCCACTGCCGCCGCCGAGACCTCCCACCGCCCGTCCTCCTAGCTCCTTGAGTCGAGAAGGCGCTCGACTCAAAACAACGCCGCCAATGTCGGATACAACGTCGCTGGGCCTGCGATCACGCGGTTCCCTTTCCAGAGGCCGTCATCGGCCAGGAAGTCGTTGATGACTCCGCCCGCCGCCTGAACAACAGCTAGGGCGCCGAGGCAATCCCATGAATTGATATGGGGTTCGACATATCCGATCAGCCTTCCGGCCGCGACGTAACACAAGGCTAACGCGCCGCAACCTTCCCGGTAAAACATGGAGCCTTGATTCAGAAGACGAGAAAAGATCGGTAGAAATTCATCTGGCTTAACTCTCGGCGAGTAACCGACTCCGAGAATGCCATCGGTCAAACGAGTTGGGTTCCCAACCTGGATCGGCTGCCCATTCAAGGCGGCAGGTCTGCCTCGGCAACCCTGAAACAATTCCTGGCGAGCCGGACCGTAGACCAACCCTATCTCCAGGTTCCCGTTGAGAACGAACGCGATCGAGATACACCATCCGCCTAGCCCGCTGATGAACGGTTGGGTGCCGTCGATTGGGTCTACTACCCAAACGCCTTGACCGGGCGAAAATTCAGTCCGCCCAGTCTCTTCGCCAAGAAAAGCGTCCTCTGGGAACCGCCCATGCAGACGTTCCCGAATGAGCAATTCGACATTAAGATCCGCCTCGCTGGCCATGTCTTGTTCCCCCTTCTGTTTGATCGTTAGGGTTCCAAGGCGATGGAAGTAATTGAGCGCGAGCTGTCCAGCGTCCTTGATCAGGTCAGAGGTGAATTCGAACCGGGCGTGAAGGTCGGAGGTGGGCATGGGGTGAAGGAGTTCAAGGAGTACGAGGAGTTCAAGGAGTACAAGGGGGAGGAGCCAGAATCCAGGAGCCAGGAGTCAGGAGGTCCTGGGTCCTATTCGTGTCTCTTTTTAACTCTGATTCAAGGGGTCATTTACGTGTGCTGTGGATTAACAAACTTTCGTCTCATGGTATTCACCTGACCCAGCACCTCCTGGCTCCTGGATTCTGGCTCCTGGCTCCTTCTGCCATAGCCAGGCCGCGCCGCGTACGCCGCTGGAATCGCCGTGGACTGCTTTGCGAATTGGAGTTTCGAACACGGTCGAGAAGGTGTATCGCGCCAGTTGGGGCGGGAGCTCGGTGTAGAGTTCGTCGATGTTGGACATCCCGCCTCCAATCACAAGTATGTCCGGATCAAGGGTGTTAACGACTATTGACAGCCCGCGGGCCACACGATCGATGTAGCGTTGCCAAATTATCCGGGCGAGACGGTCGCCTCCTCGCATTTTCGCTATGATGTCCTTTGCGGCGAGCTCGTCTCCAGCATGCCGAGCATAATCGGCTTGGAAGGCGCGACCTGATACCCATGTCTCCATACAACCGTACTTACCGCAGTAGCAGGGTGATCCAGGGATTTCATTGGTGTTCTGAAACGGTAGCGGGTTATGGCCCCACTCGCCGCCGCTGTTGTTGGGACCGTGGTGCGCCCGGCCAGCGATGGCGATGCCGGCGCCGGCCCCACTGCCGAGGATCACCGCAAAAACCACATGATATCCGGCGCCTGCTCCATCCACAGCTTCCGAGGCTGCCAGACAGTCGGCATCGTTCTCCACGCGAATCTCTCTGCCCAGCGCCTCGCGCAGGTCGCGCTCTACTGGCTTGCCTAGGAGCCAGGTTGAGCTCGCTCCTTTGCCGAGTCTGGATTTAGGTTCAAGCGAACCCGGGATGCCGATCCCGACCGAGCCCCGCCGTCCGATTTCATTCTCCAAACGAGAAACCAGATTACTGATGATTCGCAGACAGCCCTCGTAATCGTGGCGGGGTGTGTCTTGGCGGAGACGCAGGAGCTCGTCGCCTGCGTGAGTCAGAGCGATTCCTTCGATTTTGGTGCCGCCCCAGTCAATACCGATCAAGACGTCTGCCGTAATACTCATTGGTCAGGAAATGCAGGCTAAATTGCGGCATGAAAGAGCAGGTCGCGGTCTCTAGCGAAACCAGCCAACAACGGCAGGCTAGCTGCGCCTAGCACCCGCGCATCGCTCCCGATGGTCCCTTCAACAATGTCGGCTGGCGCCAGCCCCTGTAGATCCATCCGAGCAAACTTTTCTCGGGTTCGTTGGACCACTGCGGACCGAATCGCTTCCGGGAACGCTCCATCGATCACAATCGCTTCGAAATCGATGACGGAAATCGCCGAACCGATAGCGACGCTCACACTAGCAGTAGCTTGTTCGATCCAGGCCTCCAGCGTGGCGTCCACTGCGCTCCAGTCGTTCGGCGATCGCCACAGGATCGAAGGATCTTGACCCTCATTTTTCAACATGTTCTCCAGGATATAGATCGAAGCGGAACGGATGAGGCTTCTAGCCGACGCCGGACCCGCTTCATTTAGGTTCGGCACCAGCATCGAGCCGAAGGCGCCAGCATAGCCGGCTCGCCCGGGATAGAGGCTGCCGTTTAGCACCACACCACCTCCGATCAACGTGGCGAAGAAAATGTAGAGGAAATTTGTGTAACCGGCCCGGTTACCAAAGGCGAGTTCGGCGGCGCACGCGGCGGTGGCGTCGTTGCAAAAGTGGACCGGCCAAGGTACCAGCCGTTCCACTTCGCTGTTAATGTCATAACTCCGCCAGGCCTCCTGTACTTCGTGGGGCGCCCCTACTTCGTCCTCCCAACCCCACATTTCGAAAGGCGCAGCGATGCCAAATCCGCAGATCCTTTTTGTTTGTTGATCATCCAAATTCTGAGTGAGCTCCGCTACCCCAGATCGCACGAAGCGTTCGAGCTCATTCGGGGTCGGGTAGGCGTAAGTCTCACGTAGCACTTGTCGAACCCGACCGACGAAATCCATCAGCACCAGATCTGCACTGCGCCGGCCGAACTTGAAGCCAATGGAGAACGCGCCCTCCGGATTGAGAGACATGGGGACCGAAGGTTGGCCGACCTTTCCCCGAATTGGTGTTCCTTTCAGCAACAAACCGTCGTTTTCCAGCTGTTTCATGATCACGGAGCTGGTTTGAGTCGAGAGACCGGTCCGCCGCGCGATCTCGGTTTTCGAAAGGCTTCCGTGGCTGCGAATCAAAGACAAAATCAGGCGTTCATTGTAGAGCTTGACTCCCGATTGATTGGTCCCTCTGCTTGGGTCGACAGTGCGAGGAGGAGGGGTGGTGAGAGCAGATAAAATGTCGGGCATTTTCTTTGACTCCATTCCGACGATGACCTTTGGCGGCGGCTTGGGTGGGGAAATGTGGGCGACCGTTAGGAGGGAGTGTAGAAGAGGGGATAACAAGGTCAAATAATAAATCATTCCGATTTATTTATGGGTTGACAGAGGTCGCCTATTCAGTGCAAAGGTTGGATGCTCGACTATCTCCCCCCATCAAAACCCCAGAGAACCAATATGCGTATCAACATCCCCCGTTCTACCAAGCTCGCCGCCGCTTCGTTCATAGGTGCGACGTGCGCGTTTCTCGTTCAACCGGTTCCGGTGGCTAAAGCTGCCGGCGACCAGATCGTTATCGGCCTCGTCACGAAAACCGAAGTTAACCCGTACTTTGTTAAGCTGCGTCAGGCCGCAACCGCGGAATCGGAAAAACAGGGCGCCAAACTCATCGCCCGATTCGGTAAGTTCGATGGCGACAATGAGGGCCAAGTCGCCGCAGTTGAAGACCTGATCAGCGCCGGAGTGAAAGGAATTCTCATCACCCCGAACAATTCGACCGGTATGCTCGGGATAATAAAAAAGGCGCGTGAGAAAGGCGTTTTGGTCATTGCCCTGGATACGGCTACGGATCCGGCGGACGCGGTTGATGCGACGCTGGCGACGGACAATTTCGAGGCCGGCGTTCTACAGGGCGAATATGCTCGTAAGGCGTTGGGTGATAAGCAGCCAAAGCTAGCTATGTTGGACGGTACTCCCGGCGGTACAGTTGATACTCAGCGGCATGACGGGTTTCTGAAAGGCTTCGGCATCAAGGAAGGCGACCCGGCCATCGTCGGAAAACAGAACACTCATGGCGCCCAGGATGAAGGCCAAACGGCCATGGAAAACTTGCTGACGGCCCACCCGGATATCAACGTGGTCTATACGATCAATGAACCCGCGGCTGAGGGCGCGTATGCGGCGATCAAGGCTCGGGGTAAACTGAAGGACATCGTCTTAACTTCGATCGATGGCGGCAGGCTCGGCGTTCAATACGTCCAACAAGGCAAGATCGCGGCGACGGTCATGCAGTTTCCGAAGATTATGGCGACGAAAGGGGTCGACTATGTCGTTGAGTACGTGAAGACCGGTAAGAAGCCGAGCGGCTTTATCAACACCGGCGCGAGCTTAATCTCGGACAAACCGTTCAGCGGCCTGGAGTCAAAGGACACGAAGTGGGGTCTGCAGAATTGCTGGGGCTTAAATACTCCGGTGGAAGCTAAAGATCGGTTGTTTGCTGCGATCGGGCAGCCCTGAGATTATTTTTGTGACCTTCTCCTGATCTGAGGTCGTTTGAGGAGCTAGGGCGAGTGGGGCGAGGCTCCCGAACGACCTAAGAGGTCTTGCAAGGAATTGGGCTTAACCTGTACGATCGATGTGTTACGCCGGAAAGACCGCCGAGCCGTGAATCCAGCACGTGGCTTCTCGGCAATTGGAGTCAGTGGTTATGCGAGTTTTAAGAGATGTGGCGAAAAACAAGAGCCGTACACGCCTGTCTCGGCAGATAATCGGCGCGGGACATCTGGGGTTCAAAGCCATCAAAAACCTTGTTTGCCTCCCCGGTTGTTCCGGAGCCTCGCCCCACCAATCATGACAACGTCGCAAGCAATTTAACCAATGAGCGCAACTAGTATTCCAGCTTCGAAGCGGGCCTTCGGCGGATTCGGCCGGCTGATGATGACGCCGACGCTCGGGCCCTTGGTTGTATTGCTCGTCTTTTGCGCTGTTTTTTCGCTGGCGACCAAGACTTTCTTCGCCGCCGGCAACCTCTCGCTGGTGGTGCAGCAAAGCGTCATCGTGGGCACTTTGGCGATTGGACAAACGATGATTATCCTCACCGCGGGGATCGACCTGGCGAATGGCGGTATCGCAGTGCTGGGTACAATCATCGCGGGCAGGATGGTAGTCGAACAGCAGAACCCGGTGCTCTCTTTGCTGTTCGCGCTGATCGTCTGCACCAGTTTTGGGCTTACCGCCGGGTTGCTTGTGAGCCGGTTGATGTTGCCGCCATTTATCGTAACCCTGGGCTTGCTCGGGATCATTACGGCCATCACTCGCTTAACGGCTCAAGGTGGCGCCTTTCCGGTTACAGACGACTTACTTTCCTGGCCTGGTAACGCCTTTAACGTGGGCGATACCTCGATCACTTACGGCATGGTGGTCATGTTCGGGCTTTATGTAGTGGTGTGGTACTTACTAACTCAGACCGCCTGGGGCCGGCATGTCTACGCTATCGGGAACAACCGGGAAGCAGCCCGGTTGGTCGGTATTCCCGTCCAAGCCCGTTTGCTGTCGGTCTATACGTTTGCCGGATTACTTTACGGAATCGGCGCTTGGTTAGCGCTGGGACGCATCCCGAATGCCGACCCGAACGCGCTCCAGAATGGAAACCTTGATAGCATCACCGCGGTGGTAATCGGCGGTACCAGCCTCTTTGGGGGGCGCGGTAGCTTATGGGGTACGCTCATTGGGACGTTAATTGTGTCGGTGCTGCGTAATGGACTAACGCTAACCGGGATCGATCCGTTGTGGCAGGATTTAGTCACGGGCATTCTCGTCATTAGCGCGGTGGCTCTGGATCAAATTTCGAGAGGGAAACAACGATGACAGTAGAGACCATTGCGAAAGTAACTCTGCCGCCGAAAGGAACGGTAGTATTGGAGGCTCGCGGTATCACGAAGCGGTACGGCCAGGTCACCGCGCTCGATCGAGCAGATCTTGAACTCAAGGCTGGCGAAGTGCTGGCGGTGGTGGGCGACAACGGCGCCGGCAAGAGTACGCTCATCAAGGTTCTTTGCGGTGCGGTTGTTCCGGATGAGGGCCAGGTCTTGCTGGAGGGTCACCCCGTGCATTTCCGTAGCCCACTAGATGCCAGAAACCTCGGGATTGAAACGGTGTATCAGGATCTCGCGGTTGCGCCGGCTCTCGATATCGCAACGAATTTATTTTTGGGACGAGAATTGCGGCATAAAGGGCCGCTGGGGACCTGGCTCAGGTTGCTGGACAAAAGCCGGATGCGACGAGAGGCGCAACACGAGATGGATCAATTGAAGTTTCATCTGCCGGCGATTGACAGCGCAGTGGAGAAACTCTCCGGTGGACAAAGGCAAGGTGTAGCTGTAGCTCGGGCGGCTATCTTTGCGCGCCGGTTAGTGATTATGGACGAACCTACGGCTGCTTTGGGCGTTCGCGAGTCCGGTCAGGTGCTGAATTTGATCAGAACGATTCGCGATCGAGGCCTTCCCGTCATCCTGATCAGTCACGATATGCCGCATGTGTTCGAGGTCGCTGATCGGATTCAGATCATGCGTCTCGGACGCCGAGCCGCTCTGACCAGCCCACAGAAGCACACGATGTCTGAAGTCGTCGCCATCATGACCGGAGCTGCGCGGGGGGATGAGGCGGTTGAGGCGAACGGAGCTGCGTAGGGGCGAGACGGCGAAACGGCGAATGGGCGAGACGGCGAGACGGCGATCGGCGATGCTCTGCGGATTCGACTCTGATCGGTGGGGCGAAAATCGGTGGGGCGAAAATCTCGGCGCGCCGTGGATGCTGCCACCTCAAAGCGTTAAGCCCGCGCCGGATTTGAGCCGTGCCGTGGGGCCGCCAGCAACCCAAAATTGTCGCGAACCCAACCATGTGTATTTGGAAACAACAATGGGGCGATGCCACCCGCACGGCGCGGCTCAAACCCGGCGCGGATAAACCAGGCAACAAAATAAGACCTCGGCGCGCCGAGGTCTTCGCCCCACCGATCAGGGGCGCATCCGCAGGGCATCGCCGTTTCGCCCATTCGCCCATTCGCCGTTTCGCCTAAATACTCTCCGCCAGCGCTGCTAGCTTTAGTACGGTATTCCAATTGCGGCCGGTATTCGGTGTTCCTAATTTCTTTTCGATCAGTTTGGTCGTTAACTTGGATGTTCCGACTCCGGCGGAATAATACACGTACGCTTGCTTGCCATCGGCCTGGAAGATCTCGGGTCCGGTGATGGCCGCTCTCAACGCCTCCACTTCCTGATTGGTCGGTGCGCGCTTCAGGACCACGATCAATAGGTGGCCCGGATCGCGTTTCGCTTCTTCAGTAAAAGGATTTCGGGCGATGATGGTTTTCCATTCTTCAACGCTGCGCACGAAAAAATCCGTCTGCGAACCGGTTCGCTGGGCGAACTCGGTTTCGAGAAACTTTTCTAAGGCGGCACCGGTCTTGTTTTTGCTACGGAAAACCGCGTTTCCTGAATTCAGCAAGGTTTGCGCATCCTGGAACCCAAGATCAGCTAACAACGCTCGCAAATCCGCCATGCTGACCTTGATACCGCCGACATTGATCGCGCGGAGTAGGGCTATTTGTGCAGTCATTG
>Ga0209240_1000437_pt1 | contig 17531 bp, 15 predicted proteins | sample GraSoi_2013_80cm_FD_185828 | JGI IMG/M metagenome (GOLD analysis project Ga0209240, IMG submission 185828) | Grasslands soil microbial communities from the Angelo Coastal Reserve, California, USA - Sample 9_17_2013_80cm (SPAdes) (version 2) | ecosystem: Environmental > Terrestrial > Soil >...
ACCGATTCATGTTGAAGATCAACGTCGGTTATCCAACGAAGGACGAAGAACGAAAGATCCTGGACCGGATGGGAACCTCCGAGCCCGGGACGAAGGTGCAGCCGGTGGTTCAACCGCAACAAATCATCGAGTCTCGAGACGTAGTGAATCAGGTCTTTATTGATGACCGGGTGAAAGATTACATCGTCGACCTGGTCAGAGCCACTCGTAACCCCGGGGAATATGGCTTGCAGATGGAAGGCCTGATCCGGTACGGCGCCTCGCCGCGAGCCACCATCTACCTAACGTTGGCGTCTCGCGCTCACGCGTTCTTAGAAGGACGCGGCTATGTCACTCCGCACGACATTAAAAGCGTCGGTCCTGATGTCCTTTGCCATCGGCTTATTGTCAGTTACGAGGCGGAAGCCGAGCAGATAACCAGCCAGACCGTTGTACAACGGATATTTGCAGGTCTGGCCGTACCATAGCGCTGCGCGCATGATCAATAGCCAATAGCCGATAGCCAATTCCAGGGGCCCATTGAACCAGATGAAGACACAACAAACTCACTTGAGGTTCGCCGCGCGAAAGCATCAGTACAGCCCCACTATTGGCTATCGGCTATTGGCTATTGGCTATTCTTGGAGCGCCCCGGCTATTGGCTATTTATTCCTGTGATGCGTTCGACCGCGGAAATCCTCAAGAAAATCCGGCGCCTGGAACTCAGAACGCGCCGGATTGTGGAGACCGCTTTCTCTGGCGAGTACCATAGCGTTTTCCGGGGCCACGGGATGAATTTCGACGAGTTTCGTGAATACCAAGTGGGTGATGAAATCCGCGCGATCGATTGGAACGTCACTGCACGAATGGGTGATGCCTACGTCCGAAAGTACGTCGAGGAACGAGAGCTCACGGTTCTGCTGATCGTTGATGTCAGCGCGTCCGGCATTTTCGGAACGACCTCTATGACGAAGCGTGAACTGGCTGCCGAGGTTGCTTGCCTCCTCGCATTTTGCGCGGTCAATAACAACGACAACGTTGGTCTCTTGCTTTTTACAGACAAAACCGAGCTTTACATCCCACCCAGGAAAGCACGGAGCCACGCCCTGCGCATCATCCGGGAGGTTCTGTTCTTCGAGCCGGAAAACCGGGGAACCGACCTGATAAACGCATTGGAGTTTGTGAATCGGGTCGCAACCAGGAAAGCGGTCGTTTTCCTTTTCTCGGACTTTCAGAATCTTAATTTCGAGCGGGCGGCATCGGTTTGCAGTAAGCGCCATGATTTGATCGCCATCCCCATCGAGGACCCGGGCGAATTGCAATTACCGCCGGCTGGTTTGGTTCGTATCGAAGATCCAGAAACCGGCAAAACCTACGAGGCCAACTTTTCCAGCGGGCGAGTTCGGCGTGAATTTGCTCGGATAGCGAATGAGCGTCGTGAACGAAGAGATGCTATCTTTCGCCGGCAAAGCATAGACTTTTTACCGCTGAGCACTGAGAAGGACTATTTTCCTATCCTGCACAGCTTTTTCCAGCATCGCGAACAGAGACTTAAACGAGGTGGATGATTTTTGTTGCCCTGACTGTTACCCGCGAGACCATCGAAGATATCCGAGGTCCATTTCTGGCCGATAACATCGCTTGGAGCATAGCGATTATCGCCCTACTGCTGGTTCTGGCCGTGCTCGCGTACTTTTTCTGGCCCAATGCCCGATCGAAAGTCACGCCGGTTCCTTTGCCCCGGGAAATCGCCAGGACGCGACTGAATGAAGTCAAATCCGCAGCTCAAAACGCCAGCATTTATGATACCGCCGTTGGCCTCTCGAATATTGTGCGTACGTTCCTGGAGCAGCAGTATGGGCTTAAGACCGTTAGCCGCACCAGCCAGGAATTTTTCGTAGAACTAGCGAGCACCAATTGCCTCAATCCGATTCAGAAGAGCTCTCTCCAACACTTCTTATCAACCGCCGATCAAATAAAATTCGCTCACGCTAATCCTGCGGAGGAGCGATTAAAACTGGTCGAGCAAGCGACTAACTTAATAGAGCTGGCGCCGTAGCCATGGAATTTCGTTTCGGTCACCCGTGGTTGTTACTCTTGCTGTTGATCCTGCCGGCGTTGTGGGTATGGCAGCAGTTAGCTGCTCCCGCTGCCGTAAAGTATGCGCCTGCCCGTTTCTTTGAATACGGATTAAAACTCCGTCGATCGCTGGTGGCCTTGGCGCAGAAACTCTTAATCTACGGTGCCGCCGCCTGTCTGCTCCTGGGCCTGGCAAAGCCTCAATCCGGGGTGGTCAGCGCAGAAGTGCGAGCCAGCGGCATCGACATCATGATTCTTTTGGATGTCTCTCGTTCGATGTTGGCAGAGGACTACAGTATCGGAGGCGAACGAGCCAGCCGGATCGAGGTTGTAAAACAGGTGACCGAGAAATTTATTCAAAACCGGTCTAATGATCGGATTGGAATCATTGCTTTTGCCGGCCGGCCTTTCCTGGTAAGTCCTTTGACTTTAGATCACACTTGGTTGTTGGCGAACCTGAGCCGGTTGCAAATTGGCCTTACCGAAGACGGGACCGCGATCGGGTCAGCTTTGGTCAGCGCGGCAAATCGGCTCCGGGACTTGAAGGCAAAGAGCCGGGTGATCATTTTGCTAACTGATGGAGACAATAATGCCGGTAAAGTCCCTCCGTTCACTGCCGCCGAAGCAGCTGCCGGGATCGGTATCCGGATATACACTATTGGTGCCGGAACCAATGGGCTGGTCCCGTTTCCGGAAACTGATCGTTTTGGTAATAAGTTTTACACCGAAGAATACATGCCTTTCCAAGAGGACACCTGCCGGCAGATCGCCAAGATCGGCCACGGCGAATTCTTTCGAGCAATCGATACGCGCAGCATGCAAGAAATCTTCGCGTCCATCGATCGATTGGAGAAAACCGAGACGAGTGTCCAAAAGGTCGAAAACTACGAAGATCTATTTCCGTGGTTCGTCAGCGTGGGTCTTAGTCTGATTGGTATTTCCACGGTGCTGGGAGAAACGATTTGGAGACGCATTCCATGAAGTTCGGTGCTCCAGAAGAATTGTTTTTGCTTCTGCTCATTCCCGTTTTGGCGGTTCTAATGTGGAATGGGAACCGTCTGGCCCGCAAACGACTCCATACGTTGCTATCTCCGGAACTACTCCCTCGCTTGGTCGATTCTCCTATCAAGTGGCTCCGACTAGTTCGTCAGGGTTGCCTGCTGTTGGCCAGCGCGTTCTTTGTCCTTGCCTTGGCTCGACCGCAGTGGGGTGCAACGCAAGAAACGGTCGCTTTTCGAGGACGCGACGTCCTGATCGCCATCGATACCTCTCGCAGCATGCTGGCGACGGACGTCTCACCTAGCCGGTTAGGCCGGGCTAAATTAGTCGCCGAGGACTTGATTGCCGCTCTGCCGGATGAACGCGTTGGGATTCTCGCTTTTGCCGGCGAAGCCGAGGTGCAAGCGCCGCTGACCGTCGACCACGAAACCGTGATCGATGCGATAAATCACCTTGATACTAACACCATCGCTCGAGGCGGCACCGATATCGCTGCCGCCATCCGGGCAGCTGAGCTAGCCCTTGGTCAAAAGAGCAAAACAGTGCGCGCTCTGGTCTTGTTGACGGACGGCGAGGAGCTTGATGAAGACGGGCTTGAGGCTGCCCGCAAAGCCGCTCAGTCCGGGATCCGGGTTTTTACGATTGGTATCGGTTCTCCCAATGGATCTCAAGTTACGCTGCCCAACGGGCAAGTACTCCGGGATCGCGACGGAGAGGTGGTTACGAGTAAACTGGATGAGTCCCGCCTGAAATCGATCGCCGAGAGCACCGGGGGTTTTTATGTCCGGCTAACCTCGACTACGGCAACCCAAGCGATAACTCAAAGCTTGGTAAGCCTTTTCACGGCTATGGTCACCGCCGACCGGTTGCGAAAGAGCTCGGCGCTGCTTCGACAATCGACCGCCGTCATTCTTTTCAGCTTCGCGCTCTTGAGTGTCAGCCGTGGCGCAAACCCGCTCGATCTTTATCGCAGCGGCGATTACGAATCCGCTCTGGACCTCTGGCAAGACGAGCTGAAGTCGCATCCACACGATCCCCTTCTGAATCTGAACGCCGGCAACGCAGCTTATCGCTTGGACCGATTCGATCAGGCTTTCGAAAACTACTCGGAAGCGATGAACAGTCCAAGCCCGAACCTGCGCGAAAATGCGTATTACAACGCGGGAAACGCCTTGTTTAAGGCGGGTGACAGTCAAGAAGATATCGAGCGGCAATTGATGAATTACTACGACGCCAAGTATCTTTACGAGCAAGCTCTGGACATCGATCCCAACGATGCCGCCGCCAAGAAAAACCTCGATCTTCTGCTGCGCCGTATCAAAGAGGCTGAACAACAAAAGCGGACCGCCCAGCAGCGGCAAAACTCTCGCGGGACTGGTGGGCAACGGCAAAAAACTGGGCCGCAAAACAAGACCGATTCCGGAAAGTCAGGGCAGCATCAGAATCAGCCGAACGATAGTAACTCTGACTCCGACGAGAACAATGATGGACGAAGTGAGAACCAGAATCCGAGTCCGAAGAACAAAGATGGCGACCTGAGAGAGATCCAGCCGAGAGACGCGAATCCACCGGATGGCCAGGAAAATCAGCAGACACAACAAGGCAAGATGAGCCGGGAAGAGGCCATGGGACTATTGGATTCACTTCGCGGCGAAGAAGACCACGTTAATTTGTCCCGGCGTAAGCGAGAGAAACCTGTTACTCGAGATTGGTGACCGCGAATGAACGCGAAAACAGAACAGAAAACCCAACCGCCGATGAACGCAGATGGACGCAGATTTTTGCCCCGGAGTCTCCGTGGATTGTTCTGTCCCTTCGAATCTGTGTTTTATCTGCGTCAATCTGCGTTCATCTGCGGTTTTGCCTTTTTTTGTGTGCTGCTGCAGTCGCCGGCGCTCAGTGCAGAGCCCGTGATTCGCGCGAATCTCTCCGTAGCGACAACCACGGTGGATCAACCTGTCGAGCTACAGATCGAAATTCAAAATGCCAGGATCATCGATCCGCCGGATGTGGCAGCAGATCATCTACAGATCGATATGGCGGGGCAAACTACCAGGTATCAGGTGATAAACGGCCAGCCATCCTTCAGCTCGATCTTCAGCTACCTGGTGACTCCATCACTTGAAGGCTCGTTTTCGATACCGCCGGTCCCGATTACCATTGATGGCAAGACTTATTATACCAATGAGTTGACGCTACAGGTCACTAAGAAGGCACCCAATAATCCAGCGACCGCTCCGGACAAACCATATTTTGGCGAGCTCGTCATTCCTAAGGATTCGGCTTTCGTCGGCGAGCCAGTTCCGGTGGAGCTTAGGTTTTATTTTGACCGGCGGATCTGGTATCAGCCCTATCCCCAAGGTCAGTTCCCGATCATTGACGGTGATGGCTTTGTTACCAAGAAATATCCCGACCCGGTGGAAAAAGAGGAGACGGTTAACGGGAAAAGATATCGGTTGCTAATATACAGGACAGCGATCACGGGTGTCCACGCCGGCCGGTTAGAGCTGCCTTCGGCATACCAAGAGTTTCTGCTTCACTTGCCAGTTACACAAAGCTCGCCAGGATTCGATGACTTTTTCGAACAGAGTCCCTTTGGGAACCAGTCTAATGCCTTTGAGAGGAAGGACGTAAAAGTAGAGACGAATCGCGGATCGATCGAGATTAAGCCGCTGCCGGAAACCGGTCGACCCGCCGATTTTAGCGGGGGTGTCGGCCAATTTACTATGGAAAGCTCGGTGAGCCCCGAGCGCAGTAAGGTTGGCGACCCCGTAATCTTCCAAGTGCAAGTAAAGGGGCTAGGAAATTTCGATCGCGTGCAGGCTCCCCACCTCGAAGCGATGCCGGAATGGAATGTTCATTCACCGGTTTCAGATGTGACTCCGCTGGATGAGGTCGGGCTCAGTGCGATAAAGGCGTTCGCCTACGTTCTTATTCCGCAAGCGCCCGTAACTCGTACGCCCAGTGTAACGTTTTCGTATTTTGACCCGGCCACGGAAAAGTACGTCACGCTAAAGGTCGACCCGAAACCGGTATCGGTATCCGGAGCACCGATGTTGTCCACGGCCAGCCCGTCGCCACTCAGCACGAGCCCCGAGGCTGCGCCTTCGCCTGCGGCTGTCACTAACCTGAGCCGCTTTTCGGCGAGCTCCGGTTTCGCCACGGTTCGCCAAGAGAGTTGGTTCTGGATCGCCCAGGCTGTCGCGGTCGCCGGCCTCCTTGCGATCGGCTTTTTTCAATGGTGGCGTGCTTGGAAGACGCTGCATGGACCGGCTAGCGCCCTGCGTCGCGAACGTCGACGACTTTATCGAGATCTGAAAAGTCGTGACGACGAGAGTGTACTTTCCGCAGCCACGCGCCTGATCGAGGTGGATTTTCTTCTTCGATCGCGAGATACATCTCGGCAAATCACCGCCGAACAAGCCGTGAAGCAAAGAGATATACCGGATCCGCTGCGAGCGAGGTTGTTAGAGCTGGTCGCAAAGCGGAGCGATTTTGTCTATGCACATCGTTTTTCACCGATAACGCCAATGGATCGGATCGGGATCAGAGAAACACTGCGCGAGTGGGAAAAAACGCCGTGAATTGGTTGCTCATTGCATGGTTCGGATTACTTATCGCCACCGACAGCTCGAAAGGAGATCCAGCTCTCTGGAACCAGGCGAACCAAGAGTTTGCCGCGGGGAAATTCGAGCAAGCCCGGGCGGATTATTTACAATCGGTTGCTTCCGGGAACGTAAGTCCTGAATTGTTTTATAATTTGGGCAATACATACCTGAAGCTCGATGATAAAGGGCGGGCAGTGCTGAATTTTAAAAGAGCGCTAGCGCTTGCTCCTGGATTCGAACCTGCCAAACACAATCTCAATCTGGTGTTGCAGGTTGCCGGCGTCGAGCCGGAGGAAGAGTCGCTGACCACCTGGTTAGCACAATATCCCAATGTCTGGATGCTGGGTGGGTCGATCTTCTTCTGGATCCTGGCTTACTCCGGTTATTTGTGGTTTATCTGGCCCCGATTCCGCCCATTTTCGAAAATCCTTCTCGCAATCGCCATTCCGTGCGCGGCAGTTTGCCTGGCCATCGTTTTTTTGGTGGGTGACGGGGTCAGATCCCCAGAACGCGCCATCGTTATTAACCCCTCAGCTGACGTCCGTTATGGTCCGGCAAATGGATCGCGGGTCACGGTCACGCTCGGCCTCGGTGAATCCGTTCACCTTCTATCCGAGCGGGGCACCTGGTCATTTTGCCGAACAGATAGCGGCCTCGTCGGCTGGTTACCTTCGAACGAAATTGAACGCTTGGTTCCGCGATGAAGTTATTAATCCTGGTAGCATCCCTGGCCACAACGTTAGCGTACGGGGCCGATCCCGGGCCGTCCTGGGCAAGTTCTGTCACTACCGGCAAAGGACCCGGAAGATTCCCGCCTGCCCCTAACATCCACCTCACCTACCGATTCGGTTGGAGCGGGATCACGGCCGCTGAGGCAGATGTTCGCCTGGTTAACGCGGATGAGACCGCCAAAACCACTGTCTCCGGCGGTACGACTGGCCTCGCTCGTACTCTATTCCGGTGCGACATCGATCACGAATGCACTTCCCGACGCAATTCGCTCTTACCGATCCATATCGTACAGGATGAGAAGTACGTGTCTCAGCTTGTCCATACGACCATCGATTTCAATTCGACCTCCGTGACGAGCCTCCGTGAGGTAACTCCGAGCAAGGATCCACCCAAGCCAAAGACCCTGGACTTTTATCCCGTATATAGTCTGGAAACCGCTCTATTCTGGCTCAGGAGCCAGCCGCTCACCGATGGAGAACATGAAGTAATGGTGGTGTACGCAAATAATGCGGCTTATCTCGGAACGATCAAGGTTGTGGGCCGAGAACGTATCCGAATCGGTCAAACCGATCGAAACACGGTCAAGCTCGAATTCAGCTTCAAATCCATCGATCAACACTTACAGCTGAAAACATACAAACGCTTTAAGAGCGGCCGCGGCTGGATCTCCGACGATGAATACAGACTGCCGCTCCGCGTCGAAGCGGACATATTCATTGGCTACGTTTTTGCCGAACTTGAGACCAGCGATCTCGCGTTCTAAGGCCTGGTCGTTGACCATGAAATGGTCTAACAGAACAGCCCAGGGCCGAAAGCTTTCGGCCCTCGGAAAGGCCCCCGCCACGAAATCGCCGTGTAAGGGCGACCGATTTCGCTAAACGTTGCCACCACTCTCAGCGTTTAGGCCGCACGACAGGGAATCGGCGAATCATCGTCATGGCAAGACGGGCGGATCGGCTTCTTTCTGCTTAGCGCCTGGACCAAAAGCAACGTTAAAGACCCCAAAAGAGCGGGCTGTATCGGAACTGCAACCTTGTAATTCTTCCACGGCGTGGAAGAATTGCTAGGTAATGATCTCTCGGGTCTGCCAATCTGCCCTGACTCAACTCCTGGCAAGTTTCCCGGCCGTAGCCTTGCTTGGCCCGCGTCAGGTTGGAAAGACGACTCTTGCTTTGGAGCAGATCGAGAACAACTCGAATGCAACCTATCTCGATCTAGAGAATCCGGCAGACAAATTGAAAGTCGTTTCTGATCCTATCGATTATTTCGCCCGCCACGCGGGGGAACTCTTAGTACTGGACGAGATCCACAGGGTACCGGAGCTTTTCCCGGTTTTACGGGGCGTAATCGATCGACAACGCCGAAGAAAGCAGTCGACCGGGCAGTTTCTTCTACTCGGCTCTGCGTCGTTGGATTTGCTAAAGCAGTCTTCTGAGAGTCTTGCCGGTCGTTTGGCTACCATAGAACTTACGCCGTTCCTAGCAGAAGAGGTTGCTAACCGGTCCGTGGATGCGCTCTGGGTACGGGGAGGGTTCCCAGATAGCTACCTCGCGAAGGATGACGCCGCCAGTTTTCGATGGCGGACCGCTTTTATTCAAACCTATCTGGAGCGGGATATACCCGCTTTGGGCCCTCGCATCCCGGCAGAAACTTTGCGACGGTTTTGGACGATGCTCGCCGCAGCGCAGGGCTCGATCTTGAATCATGCAATTTTGGCTCACTCTTTGAGCATCAGCGGACAAACTATCACCCGATATCTGGATCTGTTGGTAGATCTTCTTTTAGTGCGCCGCCTTCAACCCTGGAGCGGCAATGTAATAAAACGTTTAGCGAAACGCCCTAAGGTTTATGTTCGGGACTCAGGTCTCGTTCATGCACTGCTCGGGTTGCCGACAGCAGAACAAATTCTCTCAAACATGATCTCCGGGCTGAGTTGGGAGGGTTTTGCTATCGAGAATATCTTAGCGGCGGCTCCGACTGGAACTCAGAGGCATTATTATCGAACGGCAGCAGGCGCCGAGATCGACCTGCTCCTTGATTTTAGGTCCGCTGCGGTATCTTCCAAAAATCGGGAGGGACTGTGGGCTATCGAAATCAAGCGGAACTCGACCCCGTCAGTATCCAAAGGGTTCCACATCGGCTGCGCTGATATTCGGGCAAAACGTAAACTGGTCGTCTACCCGAGCGATAGCAGCTTTAGCCTGGGTCAGAAGATCGAAGCGATCGGGCTTCTGGATTTAGTTCGGGAGCTGCGTGCCTTGGCAGTCTAGACCGTTTTTGGAACTGATTACTCTTTGCGTTCTACAACGGCAATTCCCCCTGGCCTACGAACGTATTGGCTGCTTCTCTTTCCACCTCCGGCAAGAGAGTCTTGAACTCATACTTCTCGAGGCCCCGAATGTATTCCGGATAATTCGGCTTAATGTGCAACTTAGGGATTTCCACGGGTAACGGATGATCCAACTCCAATTGCACCATCTGGCGATTGTCCCGAATCTGCTGCTCTGACTCCAGAAGCCGCAGCCGCAGCTTTTCATTTTTCACGTCCGATAGATGCTGGAGCAGATTCTCGACGGTACCGAATTCGCGAATCAAGTTAGCAGCCGTTTTCGGTCCGACCCCCTCAATTCCCGGAATGTTATCGACACTATCGCCGGTCAGAGCCAAAACTTCCACGATTTGGGCCGGAGGCACTTCCCATTTCTGCGTGACGTCGATTTCACCCAACAAGGCATGAGAATCTTTCGGGTGCTTCAAGTCCGCTTTATTGGTGGAATAGACGCTTACCTGCCGATCCACCAGCTGAAACAGGTCCTTGTCGTTGGTGGCCAAGACCACTTCCACCCCTTCCTGGCGCGCCGCCATCACATAGCAGCCCATTAGATCGTCTGCCTCGGTATCCGGCTTCGAAATTGAAACGAGTCCCATGGCGGCACAGAAGGACTGAATGAACACAAGTTGGGGAATCATTTTATCCGGCATCGCTTCGCGCTGCTGTTTGTATGCGGGCTGCAGAGCCACTCGCTTTCGGGGCATGCCCTCATCCCAGAAAACCGCAGCCAAGTCCGGACGCACATCCTTAATCATTTTTCGCACCGTCTTGACGAAACCGTAGACAGCATTGGCCGGTTCTCCTTTCGAATTGGTCAGATTCTGGATAGCGTGAAACGAGCGATAGACATAGTAATGGCCGTCGATAAGGAGCAATTTCACTTGGAGTCGTGCTTGGGTTTAGGGAATACGAGTGAAGATATAGGAGTCAGCGGTGAGAAGCCAATCAGGTTCGGAAAATCATCGTGGTATCGCCACCTGGGGTTAGAACCCCAGGCTGAGTCCTGTAGTCCCTTCGGGACAAATGTTTCCAACCAGCTCCCAAAGGAATTTTAGAATTCCTGCGCGCCATGCATCCGTCACGCGTTGACCAACCGCAGATTCGGATCTGCGTCCACGGTCAAGTCCGTGCCGGTCCCTTCTCGGACCCTTTGCATTGCCACATACCCGATCATGGCGGCATTGTCCGTAGTCAACGCTGGTTCGGCCAACAACAAATGTTTTCCGGCCTTCTCCACTGCCTGCGCCATTTTTTGCCGAAGTCGGGAATTGCCGCTAACACCGCCGCTGACTGTTATCAGGTTCACACCAAATTCGGCAGCCGCCGCCATCGTTTTTCGAACCAGGATATCCACTACTGCTTCCTGGAACGACGCCGCGACATCGGCTACATAGTCCCCAGCCAGTTTCGGCAAGAGATACCTGACAGCGGTCTTGATGCCGCTAAAGCTGAAATTGTAATCCTGGCGCCCCACCATCGATCTCGGTAGACCATACCGGTTGGGATCACCTCGCGGAGCCAGTGCATCAATCTGCGGACCTCCCGGATAAGGCAATCCCAGCAACTTAGCTACTTTATCAAAAGCCTCTCCCGCCGCGTCGTCCACAGTTCCGCCGAGCACCCGGTATTTTCCAACGCCCTCGACTAAGACCAACAATGTATGTCCTCCGCTAACAACTAATCCGATAGACCGCACCGGATCGAATTCGGTCTTGAAGAACGGTGAAAGGAGATGAGCCTCGATATGATTGATGCCCAGAAAAGGTTTATTCAACCCGATGGCCAAACCTTTCCCAAACGAATACCCGACCAACAGCGAAGTGAGCAGACCAGGACCCCGGGTCGCCGCGACGCAGTCGATCTGTTGCACTGAGACGTTCGCGCTTTCCACGGCTTGGTTAACTAACGCTTCGATTTTGGAGAGATGATTGCGAGACGCTACTTCGGGTACGACGCCTCCGAACTCACGGTGGATCAATGTCTGGCTGGAGATGCTAGAACTCAGGAGTCTATGGCCGTGAAGCACGGCGGCCGCCGTCTCATCGCAGGACGTCTCTATGGCAAGTACGAGCGGACTCACTTCTCCGACCGTTGGGGCTGAGCGCCACCCTGTGTGTAAATCATGACGCTCTTCACCGCATCCATTGCCCGGTCTAGCTGTGAGTCCCTTTGGGTACTAACCAGCTTTTGATCTTCCGCTGATAAAACACCCTCTTTCCTTCGCAAAAGAAGCGCCCTCTCCTGGTCAGAGGTCAGCGAGGCTTTAATATTTGGAGCGACTCCATTCTGATGAATAACCTGACGGCCGGGGGTATAGTATTTTGCGGTGGTTAAGCGAAGCGCCGAGCCGTCCGGTAACTGGATGACGCTTTGCACTGATCCTTTCCCAAAGGTCGTCTCACCCACAATGATCGCCCGGTTCAGGTCTTTTAGCGCACCTGCGACAATCTCAGCTCCACTGGCGCTCTGCCCATTTACGAGCACGGCGATCGGCATGTTCAGCCGCGGCTTCGCCTTTTGGTCCGTATAATATTCCCGGCGCTGCGAACCCTCTCGGCCTTCGGTATAAACCACCATCGTCTTGGGCGGCACGAGCAGTCCGCACACATCGACCGCGCTAGTCAATAATCCGCCCGGATTAAAACGCAGATCCAGAATCAGGGCTTGCATCCCTTGACGCTGCAGGTCATCCAACTTCTGACTCATTTCCTGAGCGGTAGGTTCGTTGAATTGGGTAATTCGCAAGTAACCAATCTTGAACTTGGTGCCCTCAGCTTGATCCAGAATCTTAGCGTCCTTAACACTAGACACCTTGATGATCTCGCGCTGAAGGGTGAACTCTTTTGTCTCCTTAGTCGACGGCCGATAGATGGTGAGCGTGACTTTCTGGCCGGCGTCACCTCGCAATAAATTCAAGGCGTCCTGTAAACTCATCCGATCGGTAACATTTCCGTTGATGCGAAGGATCTCGTCTCCAGGCATGATCCCGGCTCGCAAACTTGGGGTGTCCTCCATCGGAGTTACCACCGTGATGATCCCGTCTTTCGTAGAAACAACAATACCCAGCCCACCAAATTCGCTCTTGGTCTCATCCTCCATGTCCTTGAAGTCGGTCGGCTCCATGAACTGGCTGTGTGGATCAAGGCCATTGAGCATGCCGTGCAACGCCGAATAGGTCAGGCCACGGTACGAAGTCTTGCTTTCATCTACGTAGTCCTGCCGGACCAATTGCAGTGCTCGCGTAAAGACTGTGAGATTAAAGTAGTCCGTATTCGAGTCGGCCGCCGCATTCCCCGTAAGAAGCTTATACCCTACCGCCAGGTTGAACGACACCAACAGCGCGACACATGCTACGACCAATTTGCGCTTCATGTAAGAGCGGAACCTAACACAGCCTCGACAATAGCCAATAGCCGATAGCTGGCTCATGGCTGGTGGGGCGAGGCTCCCGAACGAACTGAAGCCTCAAACGAAGTGCGCGATTTGGCTAAACCGAGAACGCTGCTATGCCGACTGGTCCGCCGAGCCGTGGTCTGGAGTGTGGCAGATCTTGCAGTCGCTAACCTCGGATGTCGACGTAACCAAAGGGGTCTCAACCGCTGGGACGCGGCTCGGCGAGCGCATTGGCGCAGCACACGTATCCTTAGCAAACGCGGAAATCCTTCGCTCAGGCAAATCGGCCGTTCGGGAGCCTCGCTCCACCGGTGCTTCTAGAACCGCTTGCGGTGCCGGATCAGCCGCGTCCCCTTCTCGTTAACCAGCACCAATTCGTCCTCGGTCAGACTCTCAATGCGCTCTTCAACCTGATAGTCCTGCACTGAACTGGAATCGCTTCGATATACCTGGCCGGACGCAACCAGTTTTCCATTCCTAACATCCCAGATCCCGGAAAAACTCCAACGGGTTGTGCCTCCATCCGCATGCATGATTTCATCCGCGGAATGCATCCCATCGCGGTGAAAGCTGTTTTCGCCGTAAAATCGGTAATTGCCGCCGGCTTCGTCAGTGATCCAGGTCCCAACTAGCTTTTGGGTTAGTTCCTGATCAGTTGGAGCCGACTTTTGGCAGGCAAAGCCCCCAACGACGAGCACGCTACTCGCTAAAGCGTATCTTAGAAAACGCCGTCGCCATCTCATTCCTACACCTGAGACCTAAATCACCTTACGAAATTTCACCACCAAGACACAAAACACACAAAGTTGGAATTGACCTTCTTTTCGTCGGGCCTTTGTGTCCTCCGTGTCTTTGTGGTGAAATGATCAGGCTGCGTCTTTATCCTGTTTCCTACGGATAAGCGGAGCTCGCTTGCCCTCGACCACGGCCCGATTGATCACTACGTCAGCGATATCTTCCCGGCTCGGAACATCGTACATGACGTCGAGCATAATCTTTTCGAACATCGAACGAAGCGCCCGAGCACCGGTTCCTTTGGTGGCGGCCTGCTGCGCCAACGCCCGGAGGGCATCCTTGGTGACCACCAAATTAACTCCCTCCATCGCCAATAGCTTGATGTACTGCTTCACCATGGCGTTTCGCGTGTCGGTGAGAATCAACATCAGCTCTTCTTCGGTCAAACTATCCAGAGCCGACACAATCGGTAACCTGCCAATAAATTCCGGAATCATTCCGAAAGAGAGCAGATCTTCCGGCTCAGTGTGCCGCAAGGTATCGCGCAATTGCAGGTCAAGCGAACTGTTCTGAGGCGAGTGAAACCCTAGTACTCGATTACCCAAACGCCGATTGATCAATCTGTCCAGCCCGACAAAAGCTCCCCCGCAGATGAACAATATCTTCTCGGTATTGACCTGGATGTACTCCTGGTGGGGATGCTTTCTCCCACCCTGAGGCGGCACGTTGCAACTGCTGCCTTCCAAGATCTTCAGCAGCGCTTGTTGGACACCTTCCCCGGAAACGTCACGGGTGATACTGACATTGTCGGTCTTGCGGCCGATCTTATCTATCTCATCGATATAAACGATCCCGATCTCGGCTCGCTTCACGTCGTAATCGGCGTTCTGCAGAAGCCGCAAGATGATATTCTCGACATCTTCTCCGACGTAGCCCGCTTCGGTCAGGGTCGTCGCGTCAGCGATACAAAAAGGCACATCCAGAATTCGGGCTAACGTCCTGGCCAAAAGGGTCTTTCCGCACCCAGTAGGCCCGATCATCAAGATATTGCTCTTCTCGATCTCGACATCGGCGTAAGGGTCGAGGGACAGGTCTTTGGTTGGATTGGCGTTCAGGATCCGTTTGTAATGATTGTGCACGGCCACCGAGAGAACTTTCTTGGCGGCTTCTTGCCCGATCACATGTTGATCGAGTTCGTGGCGGATCTCGGCCGGTTTTGGCACCCGCAACGTCGTCGTCTGCCGGCGGGCATCTTCGTTCAGCTCTTTGTCGAGGATGCCTTTGCAGACGTTGATGCAGTTGTCGCAGATATAGACACCTGGGCCGGCGATCAACTTGCGTACTTCTGCGTGGCTCTTTCCGCAGAAAGAGCACATCGTCAGATTAGAGGCCCGAGCCATACCACTTGCTAAACTACTCTACAAGATACCAGTCACGAAGCCAATACCCTATCACCATTTTGGGGAAGCGCTTCTGGCTTTACATTCTTACGCGACTTCACCACCTCGTCGACTAAGCCGTATCCCTTCGCTTCTTCCGCTGACATCCAATAGTCGCGGTCCGAATCAATTCCAACCTGTTCTTCTGTCTTGCCGGTGTGTTGCGAAAGGATATGGATCAACCGCTTTTTGATCTTAAACATCCATTCCACCGTCCGTTCGACATCGCTGGCAGTACCTTGGGCCCCGCCAGAAACCTGGTGGATCATGATGTCCGAGTTCGGTAGCGCATAGCGTTTCCCCCGGGTACCAGCAGCCAGCAGCACTGCTCCCATGCTCGCTGCAATCCCGACACAATAGGTTGTCACGTCGCAAGTGACGAACTGCATCGTATCATAAATTGCCAAGCCGGCCGTAACCGACCCTCCGGGCGAATTGATGTACAGATTGATATCCTTTTTAGGATCCGCCATTTGCAGAAAAAGCATTTGCGCCACGACCAAGTTCGCGACGTGATCGTCGATTGCCGTGCCAATAAATACGATCCGATCGTTTAGCAGCCGGCTATAAATATCGACGCTTCGCTCTCCCCGTCCCGTCTGCTCGATCACCATGGGAACCAGGTATGAGCTTGGCTTAGAATAATTGATTTTCGACATGAGTAAATCCGCCCGGATTACCGGTTTTGTTGAGGCTCCGAACTCGTTTCGACCTTAGCATTCGAGGTCAGGAAATCAAGGACCTTGCCGACCTGGATCTCCTCTACCAGTTGCGGAATTGCCCCTTTTTTGTCCAATTCTGAGATCGCTTTCTCGTAGGACATCCCATGTTGCGCCGCCAGCGATTCCACTCTCCGCTTCAATTCGGGCCCGCTGACATCAATCTTTTCCACCTCGCCGATCCTGGTCAGAATGAAGCTCGCCTTGAGCCGGTCTTTCGCGCTGCGGGAGGCCACATTCATGATCTCTTTGCCGCTCTCCCGCAAAGCGTCCTCGGTGACGCCCCGCATTTGATTTTGTTCGACGATCTCCGACATGATCCGCCGGGTCTCGTCTTTAACATAACTCTGGGGTAACTCGCATTCGACCCTTTGGGTCAGATAATCGACAATCTGGTTGCGCTTCGCTCGCTCAATTTCTTCGCCCTTTTGCTCAGTGAGCCTTTCTCGCAACTGCGTTTTCAACTGATCGAGCGTCACACCAGGCGCGATCTGGGCGGCAAACTCATCACTCAGTTCCGGTAACTCCATCCGCTTCAGCGCCTTCAATTCGACCTGGAAATGGATCACCCGGTTTTGCAGGGATTTAACCGGAAAATCCTCTGGCGGGTTGAGATCAAATTCACGGCGTTCTTCGATTTGCATCCCGGTCACCGCCGCCCCAAACCCCGGCAGCAGGCTATCTTCCTGCAGCTTAATCCAGAAGTCTTTCCCGTTAGCTAGTCGCTTCGGCGCATCCGGAATCGCTTCCAGAAGCGGTTGGCCGTCGACCGTAGTATGGAAATCAACCACCCCGAACCCGCCCATTTCCAACCCTCCATCGGTCTGTTCGGTAAAGGTTGCATGCCGCTCCCGCAGACGTTCTAACGCCGTTTCAACCTCTTGATCCGAAACTTCAACCGGAGGCACCTTTACCGTAATCCCCTTGTATTCGGGAAGCTCAAACTCTGGTGAGGTAATGAGCGTGGCCGTAAAACGCATGCTGCGGTCCGGCGTAAATTCAACATCTTCAACGTTCGATACCGATAGTACCCGCAGACCCTTTTCTCGAATCGCTTCTTTAGTCGATTCGTTGACGAGCTTTTTGGTTAACTCTTCTTGTATCTCTTTGCGAAACTTGGATTCGACCACATTCTGAGGCGCCTTCCCGGGCCGGAAACCGCGTATCCGGGCGACCTGTTGGAACCCTTTCACTACGTCGTTCCACTCTTTTGTCACGCGCTCCGGGGGCAACTCGACCTTCAGCGAGGCCAGACAATTAGGCAAATTCTCAACTTCTACGTTCATGGAAACTTAGCGAATGCCAAGCGTAGACCTGATCCGTTATCGGAGCAAGGGGGTGTGTAGGCGAAAGGGCGTGTGGGCGATGCGGCGACGATGCCCCTGACCGGTGGGGCGAAGAACTCGGCGCGCCGAGGACGTGGTATGCTCGATCAGATAACCGCGCCGGTTTTGAGCCGTTCCGTGCGTGTGGTATCGCCGCTGCGCTTCCGAACCCTACCAGAACTGTGGCTACG
>Ga0209240_1000440_pt1 | contig 17475 bp, 14 predicted proteins | sample GraSoi_2013_80cm_FD_185828 | JGI IMG/M metagenome (GOLD analysis project Ga0209240, IMG submission 185828) | Grasslands soil microbial communities from the Angelo Coastal Reserve, California, USA - Sample 9_17_2013_80cm (SPAdes) (version 2) | ecosystem: Environmental > Terrestrial > Soil >...
GAGCAGACGCCATCATCGTGCAGGACCTCGGGCTGGTGCGGCTGGCGCAGTATCTGGTTCCCGAGCTCGAACTTCATGCGTCAACTCAGATGACGATTACCTCTCCGGAGGGACTTGAGTTGATGCGGCAAACCGGAATAACCCGAGCGGTGGTAGCTCGAGAGTTGTCGCTGCGGGAACTAGACCGGTTTAAGGCGGTGGATGTGCCGATCGAGACTTTTGTGCACGGGGCGCTCTGCGTGGCGTATTCCGGCCAATGTTTGACCAGCGAATCGCTGGGCCAACGGAGCGCCAATCGAGGGGAATGCGCTCAGGCTTGCCGGCTGCCCTATGACTTGGTGGTCGACGGTCAGAAACATCAGTTGGGTGACAAACGGTATCTTTTGTCGCCGCAGGATCTGGCCGGTATAGAGGAGATTCCGCAATTGATCGGTCTAGGTGTACGCGCGTTTAAGATCGAAGGCCGGCTCAAGAGCCCGGAATACGTGGCGGCGGTTACCAAAGTTTACCGGCAAGCCATTGATCGGGCTTTGGCGGTGACAACGCCGGTAGCACCGGCCACAGTATCTGCTGCTGATCGATACGCACTGGAGATGACGTTTTCGCGAGGACTTTTCACCGGTTGGTTACATGGCGTAAATCATCAACGCCTGGTGGATGGCCGCTTCGGAAAGAAGCGGGGAGCTTATGTCGGTGAGGTTACCGCCGTTGGAAAGAATTATGTCGAGCTTCGCAGCGGTATTCAGGTTCGGCCGGGAGACGGACTAGTTTTCGTTAACGGCGGAGATACGGAGCAAGAAGAGGGCGGCCGGGTTTATGAGGTGGCGGGAGCGCGCTTCTTCTTCGGTAATGAACAGGTTGATTTTTCGAGAGTGGCGGTAGGAGACCGGGTCTGGAAAACGGATGACCCTGCCTTGAACAAGGCGCTTCGGCAAACGTTCACGCGTGACCTGCAAAAGTCGACAATACCGGTGTCAATGATCGCGACCGGCAAATCTGGTTCGCCTTTGCGTTTGAAAGTTGCTTGCGGCGCTTTGGAGGTGGAGACGGAGTCTGCCCAGGAATTGCAGCCGGCGCGATCGGCCCCCTTAACCGTAGCGGGCGTGCGCGACCTACTGGGACGACTGGGTGGGACCCGGTTTAGTCCGGAGAAAATTGAGGTAACCCTCGACGGAGCGCTCTTTATGACCGCGAGCGCTATCAACCAATTGCGGCGGGAAGCAATAGAAGCTTTGGCGAGGAAAGTTTCTGCGTCCGTTCAGGAGAAGCCGGTAACAGCGGACTTGCCTGTAGCCTCGAGAATCGAATGGCCGCTTAAATCGACCGGCTCGAATAAAGCGGACGCCTCAGCTCGCCCTGAGTTGGTGGTCTTGTGCAGAAGCTTACCTCAACTGGAAGCAGCGCTCTCACTCGGGGTGCGCTCGGTGTACGTCGATTTTGAGGATATCCGGCGTTACTCAGAAGCGGTTGAAATTGCCAAATCAGGTGCCGACTTATTTCTAGCGACTCCGAGAATCCAGAAACCGGGTGAACAAGGATTCTTTCGCTTGATCGAAAGCGCTCGTCCGGCTGGTGTCCTGATCCGCAACCTGGGTGCAATCGCTTATTTCCGCGGGAAAGGCTTTTCCTTAAGGGGAGATTTTTCTTTGAACGTAGCCAACCCGTTGACAGCCGCGTTCTTGGTCGAGCAGGGTTTGGAGCGCCTGACGATTTCTTACGACCTCACGTTCGAACAAGTCTTGGCTCTACTGGCTTATTCGCCAGGCGATCGGTACGAGCTCACGCTGCACCAGCATATGCCCATGTTTCATATGGAGCACTGCGTGTTTGCGGCGTTTCTGTCGAACGGAACCGATTACACGAATTGTGGCCGCCCATGCGACCGGCACCGGGTCGAAGTGCGAGATCGAGTTGGCTTAACCCACTTAGTGAAAGCGGATGTCGGTTGCCGGAATACGGTTTTTAATGCGCGCGCGCAAACGGGCGCCCAATATTTTCTACGCCTGCAAAAGGCTGGGTTGCGCTATTTCCGCATCGAGCTTTTGGACGAAGACCGGGAAGGCGCCCGGCGCTTGATTTCGCTGTACCGTGGTTTGTTGGATGGATCACGCACCGGCGATGACCTGTGGCGCGAATTGAAAGCGGAATCGAGACTGGGCGTTACTCACGGCACGCTCACTAACGCCGGGAGCGAGCGAGAACGAGCGTGAACGACCGCCGATTGGAAGGTAAGCCCGTGGACGCAGAGAAGACGAAATGATCCACAGATTTCGCAGATTACACAGATTTCGTTTTGAGGCTGGGTCATGCTTAAAGGGCGATCGGAAACTATGCGCCTCCGAACGAGCTAATTTATCCCAACGGCGATCTCCAATCCCCGAGCGAAATCTGCGTAATCCGCCTCCGCAAAGCCTACGGGCGCGACAGGTTCTGTGTAATCTGCGGATTTTATTTTGTATTAGGGTTAATGGGGCGGGTTTTTTGAGCATTTCATGAAAAAGTCACCTTTAGCCACTATCCTGCTGGTTGTATTTGTCGATCTGATCGGGTTTGGAATGATCATCCCGATCCTGCCGCTTTATGCGAAAAGTTTCCAAGCAGAAGAATGGCAAATCGGGCTTTTACTTGGCTGCTACTCGTTCATGCAGTTTCTGGCTTCTCCGGTGCTCGGCTACATATCAGACCGCGTCGGTCGTAAGCCGGTTCTGCTGGTTAGTTTGGTTGGTTCTGCGATTGGCTACGCCGTGATGGCGAACGCTCACTCGTTAACCATGTTGTTCATCGCCCGTATCATCGCCGGGATTTGCGGTGCCAGTGTGGGCACCGCTGCCGCCTATATCGCGGACATCACCCCGCCGGAGAATCGTTCCCGGCGAATGGGCCTGATCGGCGCGGCGTTTGGAGTAGGGTTTATACTCGGACCGGCTATTGGCGGAATTTTAAGCCATTTTTCGACGGCAGGTCCTTTCTGGTTTGGCGCCGGTCTAGCCTTCCTCAATGCGATCGCGGTCCTCTTGTTTTTGCCGGAGCCGGAGAAACATGTGAAGCGATCGGAGGCAGCAGTGCCGGTTGGCCCGGATGCGACAGATCGGACCGGCTCGGATGGGATTCCAATTTTGGTTGTAACCTACTTTGTCGCTATTGCCGGTTTCGCCATCGTCACCATGATTTATCCGCAGGTGCTCGACCGGCGATTTAACCTGAGCCCGACCCAAATCAGTTTGGTGTTTGTATTCCTTGGACTAGTAGGAGCTTTTATCCAAGGAGGAGCCATTGGCCGGCTGGCGAAGAGATTCGGAGATTACAAATTAGCCGCCATTGGGTTGCTCGTAATGGCAATTAGCATGCTACTTATGCCGTTGGCGCAGAATATGGGACTATTCTTACTGTTCACCTTCGGCTTAGCGGTGGGGAATAGTTTGGCTCAGCCGACACTTATGGCCATGGCTTCACGGTTAGCGGCCGCTACCGCACAGGGAAGAGTGATCGGTACGGTGCAATCGGCTGGTAGCCTGGGCCGGGTGGTTGGACCTGCGGCCGGGGGCTTTATGCTAGGCAGGGATCGGTCCGGCCCCGCGTTGGCCTACGGCAATACTCCCTTCTTGATCGGCGGTATCATCATGGGGATCGCGTTTCTACTTTCGTTGACTTTTCGCCGATCAGCGGTTTCGGAAGCGCCAGCGCCCGCCGAAGTCGCGCGCAAGTGAGGGAGCGAAACGGTAAATGGACGACGGCGAAGGGCGTACCGGCGATCATGGTGCTATTCATACCTCGCCGATACGCTATTAAAGCGAGAGTGCGGGGTTATTGTCCCGTTTACTTCTTAGGAGCCGGAGTGGGCGAAGCAGCGGCCGGCTGTTTGGCCGGTGCGAAAATTTCTTTCTTGGCGGCACCCCATTTTTTTTGCTGATCCGGCGTCAAGACTGCGTTGATGTCCTGATTGTATTGGGTCCGGAGGGTATCCTTTTTTGAATTCTTATCCGTCTTGGAAAGAGATTTGTCGTTAGTGATTGCTTCTCGATCCTCGACATACTTTTCGACGATCGGCTTCACCTTAGTCTCTTGGGCCTTGGTTAGATTGACCTGTTTTTTGAGATCCGCCAAGCGTTGATCCGCGGTCAAAGCTTGTTTACCGCCCGTCGCAGCGACGGCGGGAGCCGGAGTCGGAGTAGGTTTGGCGTGGGTAATGGAGGGATAGGAGATTACTGCCATTGCGATTAGCGCAATGGTAACACTCCTGAGGGGAGTTATTTTCATACAACTATACGAACCCGACTCGGATGCGGAAGTTGCGTATCGGCGTATGGGCGTATCGGCGTATCGGCGTGGCAGGGACGCGCGGGCCGCTGCGAATGAATAAGACCTATGCGACAAATGTGACTTATGGGACAATTAGGGACTAACAAGTCAGGCCCATTAGTCCCATGAGTCACATAAGTCCCATCGGTTGGCAGGATGGTAGATGCTCGCACGTCCCCACTTCCTCGAGGACGAGGACGACGACGAGGACGACGCTTTCAGCTTATTTTAGCCACGAGGCTAAATCTTTAGCCCAGTAGGTTATTACCATGTCGGCGCCGGCCCGGCGAAATCCGGTCATTAGCTCCAGGACTGCGCGTTTCTCTTCTATCCAACCGTTAGCGGCGGCGGCTTTGAGCATGGAGTACTCGCCGCTGATATTGTAGACGGCGGTGGGTAATCCGAACCGTTCTTTCACCCGCCAGAGGATGTCCAGGTATGGTAACCCTGGCTTCACGATGATGAGATCTGCGCCTTCTTCGATATCCAGCGCGACTTCGCGGAGTGCTTCATTCGCGTTGGCTGGATCCATTTGATAGCTTTGTCTGTCACCAAACCGAGGCGCGCTCTCTGCCGCTTCTCGGAACGGTCCGTAGAACGCAGAAGAGAACTTGGCGGCGTAGCTCATGATGGGCAGGTCAGTGAATCCGGCTTGATCGAGGCCGGAGCGAATGGCTCCTACCCGGCCGTCCATCATGTCGCTAGGCGCAACCACATCGGCCCCGGCTTCAGCATGACTTTTAGCGGTCTCTACGAGGACTTCGACTGATCGATCGTTCAGGACCTCAAATCCGCCTCTGCGTTTATCGACAATACCGCAATGGCCGTGCGAAGTGTATTCGCAGAGACAGACATCGGTGATCACTAGTAACTCCGGAACGTTCTTTTTGAGGCGTCGCACCGTGGTCTGGACAATGCCATTCGGGTCGAACGCTTGTGAGGCGAGCTCATCCTTTAATCGAGGGATACCAAACAGCAGGATAGCTGGGATGCCGAGATCGAAGACTTGTTTAGCGTTTTCAACCAGCTCGTCCGCCGAGTATTGATAAACCCCGGGCATGCTGGAAATAGCCTCGGCCCGGCTAACCTTCTCAGAGACAAACATTGGATAAATCAATTGACGTGTCTCGAGGCTGTTCTCCCTTACAATCTTCCGCAAAGCTTCGTTTGAACGGACGCGGCGGGGTCTCCTCAATAGTTGAAGCATGATACATTTTAAATCTCGGAAGCGGCCTGGCAAATACGGGATGCGACTGGGCCTTAGCCGCGCAGCGGCTACAGATTATAGCCCAGGGCTTCAGCCCTGGGTAGACGGTTTGAAAAGGGCGCGCCCTGAAAGTGGCGCCAGACATTGGATCGTTTGGCCGAGGGACAATGAAACCTCTTCAGCGAACACCTTCGGACGCCACTTTTCCTCCTTCGTCCCATGTCCCCCAACTATGGCGGACAGGCAGGGCGCATCTTTCGGCAACCGGAACCCAGGGTTAAAACCCTGGGCTATGATCTGTAGCCGCTTCGCGGCAACTCCGACCGATTCCCCAGACAAAATATGAAACGATTTCTTTTGGTTAACCTTAATAACACGTCCACTAAGCTGGCGTTGTCGGATGAGGAGAAGCTTCTTAAGAAAACGGTGATCCCGACAAAAAAGCTGACTGCGGCTGGGGTTCACCGGATCCTGCAGCGATGGGCGTTTGATTTCGCTCTAGTGGGCTCGGTGGTTCCCCAAAAGACGGGGATCTTTCGCCGATCGGTTAAAGCCCCCCTGTTAGAAATCAGTCCTAAACTTGATTTAGGGATAGGACTGGATTTCCCGCAGCCGGAAACCATTGGCGCTGACCGCATCGCTAACGCTGTCAGTGTTGCCCAGCGACATGGTACGCCCGCGGTCGTGGTGGATTTCGGGACGGCGGTCACGTTCGATATTATTTCTCGAAAAGGCCACTATATCGGAGGGGTGATTGCTCCTGGGCTCGGAGTTATGACCGACTATCTTTATCAAAAGACGGCTCTCCTTCCCAAGATCGACCTAAAGGAACCTACCGACGTTATTGGGAAATCCACTCGAGAAGCGATGCTGGCTGGTGCTGTCTATGGTTATCGTGGTTTGGTCAGGCAGATTGTGACAGAGATCGTTGCCAAACTGGAGGGGAAAGCCCATATCGTGGCGACGGGCAGCTATGCACCCTTGATTGCCGCGAAACTTCCGGAGTTGCAAATCGTGGATCCTGACCTCACTCTGGAAGGGCTACGCATCATCGCAACTCGAAATCTCCCCTCATGAGCTCAGAAACCGCTATCGGATTCGATTTTGGCGCGACTACTATCAAGACCGGAGTCGTTAGAGATGGAGTGATCCTGGAGAAAGGCAGCGTGATTGAAACCCGCCAGGACGGCAACACCGAGGCTCTGGTATCCGCCATGATCAAAGAGATCAAGGCGCTAAAGGGACGTTATCCCGAAGTTCAGGCCGTTGGCTTCGGCGTTCCCGGGATTATCGATCCGATCGAAGGGATGGTGATTCATCTGACGAATGTAAAAGGCTGGATCCAGATCCCTCTGCGTTCAATTGTTCAGTCGGCAACCGGGCTCGTCACTAATCTGGAGAACGACGCCAAGGCGATGGCGTATGCAGAGTGGAAGCATGGCGCTGGAGCCCAAGTCCCCAATGTTGTTTGCGTCACGCTGGGCACGGCCGTGGGGGGAGCCTTAATCCTCAACGGGAAGCTTTATCGTGGGACGAACTATGTCGCCGGAGAGATCGGACAGATGTCGATCGATTATCAGGGTGTCGACTTCGTGTACGGAAATAGAGGTGCTTTAGAGGCGTATGTCGGGCACCACAAAATCGCGGAGCGGGCCAGAGAAATCTATGCAGCGGCAGGAAAAAGGATGGCGGACGCGGAAAGTGACCCGAGGAATTTGTCGAAAGCTGCTGACGACGGGGACCCGCTTGCAGATCAAGTTTGGAAGGAGATCGGCCTCAAGATCGGCGTCGGGCTTACCAACGTCATCTGGCTGGTCAATCCCGGCCGAATCGTTTTGGGCGGAGGTGTATCTCAGGCGGGTGAAAGGCTGTTCCGATATATTCGGGAAGCGATCCGGAACCGGTGTGAGAAGACGTTTTGGGAAAACCTGGAGATCGTCCCAGCGGCGCTTGGGAATGATGCTGGGGTAATTGGCGCTGCTACCTTGGCCTTAGAGTCCGAGTTTTTGCCTGCCCGCTAGGGCTAAAAGGCGGTTAAAGGTTGTAGGTTATAAGTTGTACGTTTTAGGTTGAACGTTCTACACCTCGAAACCCCGTGAATTCTCGGGACGCTCTGTCAAGTTCACCAGCACGGCCTGCAACCTAAAACCTATAACTTAAAACCTATAACCTAGAACTCCTCCGGCGGCGCTTGCCAAGTCACTGGGTTTAATGAAGATATAGGATATGTCTCTTTCGAAGCGAGCAGCCAAGGCGGCCGAAATCGCTCGCGAGCCCCATCTGTATAAGATCTGTGAGGGGTGCGATTCCATTGTGACCCAGCGGGTTGCAACCTGCCCGAGCTGCCATGGCTATCGGTTTAACCCAGATCCGGCGGCGGTAGTAAAGCAGGCCGAAATCCTTGGGTCCAGAGAGCAGACCAGCGTGCTCACGGAGGATCTTTTGTAGAAGCCTCGTTCTTCCAACTTCGCTGGCGGGCAGAACTGCCAACCAATGAGCGCAGAAAGCTACGTTGGACAGGCTGTCCTCGTCCTCGTCGTCGTCCTCGAAAGGGTGGCATGGGGTAAGGAATGATCGACAAATGAGTCTCGTGAAGTTTGTACGCGCGGCATCGCTGGTCACACCAATTTATCGAGGACGACCACGAGGACGATTGTCTTGGGACGCACCGAATCGCCTACGGTTCTAAGGCGCGCCCGGGAACCAGATAATTCTGTACGTAGTCGCGGACGCCTTCTTCCAGCGTGTATCTGGGGCCCTTGAACCCCAAGCTGAGCAACTTATCGATTTTGGCCTCTGTGAAGTACTGGTAGTTGGGTCTAATGGCCTCGGGCATTTCTATAAAGTCGATCACCGGCGGTTTGCCCATTGCTGAAAAGACCGCGTTAGCTAGGTCCAACCACGTTCTGGCTCGGCCGAAGCCCAAGTTAAAAATTCCGGCTGCCGCCGGGTTTGAAGCCAGGAAAATGGTCATCTCAACGGCATCTTTTACGTACAAGAAATCCCTCTTTGGTTCACCGTCTCGGTAGTCCGGGTGGTAGCTCTTAAAGAGTTGAATTTGGCCACTGGCTTCTACCTGCTGAAAAGCCTTATGGACGACGCTCCGCATGTCGCCCTTATGGCCCTCATTCGGACCGAAAACGTTAAAGTATTTTAGCCCGACAAATTGATTCAGCAGGCCGCATCGAGCCGCATACAGATCGAAACGTTGTTTTGAAAAGGCGTAACCGTTGAGAGGCCGGTACTGGTCCAGGCGGATTTCTTGGTCGTCCATTCCCGCGGAGCCATCGCCATACGTTGCTGCCGAGGAGGCGTAGATGAAGCGAATTTTCCGCTGAGCGGACCATTCGCCGAGGACTTTGGTGTACTCAAAATTGTTACGCATCAGGTACCCGAGATCCCGTTCCGTGGTCGCAGAGCAGGCGCCTAGATGGAAAACGGTGCGGATCTCGTCCAATGAGGTTGATTCTCGCTGTACCCGATCGAGCAGGTCATTGGCGGCAACAAAATCATCGAAACGAAGCGGGGCTAAGTTCCGCCACTTCTCGTCGGTTCCCAGCGAATCACAAACGAGAATATCGTCGATGCCTTTCACATTTAGGGCCCAGATTAGTGCGCTGCCAATAAAACCGGCGCCGCCGGTCACGAGGATTTTACCTTTCGTCAAGTCGATCACTGTTTAGAATCTCTCATTCAACCGATTTGCCCGCCTTGGCAAGACGATGAACATCCTATGCGTTGGTTGCTGGTAGTGGCGGCTACTCTCGCGGTAGCACTTTGTTTAGTCGGTGGAGTGTTAATCTTTGCCTCTCGGCAGGAAGAACACTCGCAGGAACCGAGTCTCGAGCCTTTGGCAAATTCACTTAAACAGCGCATAGATGACCTATTAGGTGGATCCAACTTGCCCGAATCGACGGTTGAATTATCGGTGATGAGATCAGAATTGGACTCAGAGGTCGCGCGAGTGAAATACCTGGCCGTAAGATTAGGTGGCAGCGCCGTGGCCAAACATCCGGCTACTGGAGCCACTACTGATCTGATCGCGGAAATCCCAGTAGAGAATCGGAAAAGCTTTATTGACGCGGTAACTGACGGCTTCAAAGATTTACCGGAGCCTAGCCCGACGGATTCATCGACAATGTGTATTGTCACCGTGCAAATTAAGGTCCAGGGCTGAACGCACATGCTAATGCTGGTTTTTGCTTTGCCTGAAGAAGCTCGAGCTTTGCGGCGACGAATTCGACGAGGCGTTTTTGCCGGGCAGGAAGTTTCGCTTAGTTACGTTGGGATTGGCGGCGCTGCTATCGACCAAGTTGAGCGGGCAGTGGAGTTGGTTAAACCGCAGCTGATCATTAGTTCCGGGTTCGCGGGAGCGACTCGGTCTCTATTGGAGCCGGGCGATTTCGTTCTGTCTACGAACTACACCGCCCCTGACATCAGGCAGATTCTTGACAGGCAAAAATTCGTGGATGCTAGTGGTTCGTTTGTCCAAGTAAAGGAGGTGGCGTCGATGTCCGATAAATGGTCGTTGAATCATTCAGCCCGCTCAATGGCCGTCGATATGGAGTCGGAAATAATTGCGGACCTCTGCCGGCGTAAGCAGATATCATTGGTTACAGCGCGGATGATCTCCGATGCGATCGACGAGACGATCCCAGGGATATTCGTGGGAAAGAAAGTCGCGGGATTAAAAGATCTCAGTGATGCGGCAGTTTTTGCAGCGCGCATGTTGCGGCTTACCGGGAAATTGGCTGATCGTCTGGAAGCGTTGGTCGGCACGTTAGGAAGTACGGCTGGGACAATGAAGCCCGGATGACTGGTCGGCAAAGCTAACGACAAATGTGAAAAAGTTCGGTTGAACCTTGGCCTTCGAGGACGAGGACGAGAACGAAGTGCCCCCCTATCAATCGACCTCCGGCCTGAGGTCCCGCGAAAGCAGAAGGTTCACCGCCTCGGTAGGCGGCAATTTTTCGTGAAGGATCGAATACACCGCGTGAATAATCGGGGTTTCGACCTTTGCTCGGCCGGCTAGTTCCCAGGCGCTTCGAGTGGTTGGCACTCCCTCGGCGGTAGTGCCCATTGACTCGATGATCCGGGTTAACGACTCTCCGCGAGCCAGCCGTTCTCCGACTCTTCGGTTCCGGCTATAACGGCTGAAGCAAGTAACCACTAAGTCGCCCATTCCACTGAGACCCTGGAAAGTCTCGCGTTTGCCTCCTAAGCCAGTGCCGATGCGGGTCAATTCTGCCAGGGACCGCGTAACGAGCGCGGCCTTTGAATTGTCGCCTAGACCGAGCCCGTCACAAATCCCGGCCGCCAAGGCAAAGATGTTCTTGAGTGCGCCGCCGAATTCGATGCCCGGAATATCGGTGCTGGAATAGACCCGAAAAGCGCTTGAAGAGAGGAGTTGCTGAAGATGAGCTGCGACTGCTTCTGAGCCGCTTCCGATCACCGTGGCTGACGGGATAAACCGGGCAACTTCCTCGGCATGGTTCGGGCCTGAGAGAACCGCCACCTGATTCTGCGGAAACACTCGAGAAAGCACCTGCGACATCCGTAATAGCCGGTTGTGGTCCAGCCCTTTCACACAGGAAATAAGGACGGTGTCTGGGCGTAAGGCGATCGAGCGAGAAACCCTCTCGGCAATCTCTGCGAGCGCGGTAGACGGCATGGCCCAAAACACGCAGTCAGCATCACTTGCCGGATTTAGTTGATTTGTAATCTGCACCTCCTCAGGAATTACAACTCCGGGGAGGTGGCGATTAATGCGGTCAGAGCGTAGCTCATCTGCTGAAGCCTCACTTCGAGCCCATAAGCTAACCTTATGTCCCTGGTTGGCGGTTAGAATAGCCACCGCTGTTCCCCAGCCGCCGGCACCCAGTATCGAAATTTTTGCCATAGCCTGTCAACCCGCGTCAATCGGATTGCAGCCATGGCCGGCCATTTGATGCGAGCCATTTCTCAAAATAGTCGAAGGCAAAACGATATCCGATTTCGGCGATTTCATCTCCTCGGCGATAGTCGCCGTATCTGAAGTTGCCCAGCGGAAGAGTAAGGTACGCGTCAGCCAAATGCCGCAGCCGCTTAGCTGGGGTGCGCCCGAAATCGAGTGTCCTCATCAGCAATTCGAGCAAGCTCGGAATCCGTTCGGCTTTGGAAAATAACCGCCGGCGTAAACCTTCCCACCCCGAGAACGACAGGCCAAAATCAACGTTCCCGTGTTCGACCGGCGGCGAGACATCGACCGAAATCACCGTGCCCTGACCGACGAAATCTCGAGTCACGTCTGATGGAACTACATCTACGAGCCCTCCATCGACCAGGAGGTCATTGTCCCAGGTTACCGGCGGGAAAATTCCCGGCGCCCGACTGCTTGCAATTACGCTACGGGCGACATCGCCCGAAACGTGCACTTTCCCTTCTGCTCGGGTGAGATTCGCTGAAACACAAAAGTATGGGAGCCACATGTCTTCGATATCCATGTTCGCGCCGAACGCAGTGAGGACCTGGGAGACTTTTCGTCCACTAAGAAAAGAGACCACCGGAAGTGTGTAGTCGTGTTCCATCGACTTAGCCGAGTGCTGGCGGGTGAGTTCCAGCATTTTTTGGTGATCCCAGTCAAACGCGCATTGTGCTGCGATAATTGCGCCCATGCTGGTGCCGCCAACCATGTCGATCGGAATATCGAGCTCACGCATCGCACGGATTACGCCGATGTGCCCGATGCCCCGGGCAAAGCCGCCGCCCAGCGCTAAGCCGACTGATCGGTCATCTAGGAAACGGGCTAAACGGGCGAAATCGCGTTCGTTATTCATCCGGATATGGAAGTGGCGCACGGAGGGGATACGCTCGGTCCACTCCCGAGTTCGTTGCGGCGGGGTGTCACCGTTGTCGTGGACAATCACCAGAATCCTGGGCTTCGTTGATGTGTCTCCGATTCGCCAAAGATCCGCCGCTCGGGAACTGGCCTCGGCGTAATCCTCGCGGGCGCGAGCGACAACCAGAATCAAGTCGGCTTGACGCAGGCAGCGCGCCGTCCATTCGGAATTAAATGCTTCGGCCTCGTACAGTAGTTTTGAATGGCGGGTTTCCTGTCCACTAAGCCAGTCGACCAAGCGCGCTTGAATCTCGTCTTCACGATTGGATTGGGCGGCGCCGAGTGTCCCGAACAAGTTGTCCACTCGCTCGCTATTCAGCCTCAGGATGGACCCCACCTTGGCTAGTTTGCTGGTCAAACAGTCCGTGAAAATTCCTATCGGAACATCGTTTGACAACCCGACAACGGCCAAGCACCGCGGCGCCGGTTTCCGGGTCCGAATACCGGCGGTTTCGTTTCTGAGTCGGGAAGCGAGTTGGCGAATGATGGCCGAATAGATCGGTTGAGCGCAACTGGCGGCGAGTTGGTTAAGGCCGCCTTCGGTCAGTTTTGCGAGATTTGTGTCTCTGATCGCCACAACGGTGGCCGAGCGTGACTCGTCGCACACCAGGCCCATCTCGCCGACAATTTCGCCATGCCCGAGATCCGCCACAACGCGCTCGGATTGGTCATCGGCCGCACGGGAAACAACCCGTAGACGCCCGCTGATGACGATGTAGAGGCTGTCACTCGGGTCGCCTTCCTTAAATAACAACTCACCGCTCATCAGTGTAACCGGTGTTAGCTGAGCTTCGAGGGCGGCCATCGCTTCGGCCGAAAGCGAGGCGAAAAGAGTACTGCGGCGGAGCGCCAATAGAAGCTGCGACGGTTCGACAACGGGACTCTCGGAATTCATAGGCGCTGGATCCCCCCGCCGATCATACAGAAATTGTTAATCGAGTTGCAAAAAATCGGTGGCAAACGGTACCGACGCTCAAGGTGCACGCCGCTGACGGTTGTATTTTATTGACGGATCGATCAACGTTTTACCACTCACCGGTTACCGCTTGCTCCCGAAGCGATTCTCTTTTCCATGAAGGAGGCGGTCAATATTTGAGCGATGCCTCCAAACTGCTAGCGCTGCGACGATAATCGAGAAAATCACGAGCACCCAGTAATTCCCGTGGGCCGCTAGTGGAAACAAGATGAGAACGCCAAGGGGCAGGCTTAGGGCGGCACAGATTGAGGCCAGAGAAACGTATTTCCAAATAAAGAACACGGCTAGCCAGACAAGCAGCACGATCACAACGATGAGGATCGGCACGATGGCCAATGACACACCGATCGAGGTGGCAATCCCTTTGCCGCCCTTAAAACCTAACCAAACGGTGTAGTTATGGCCGATAATGCAGCAGATTCCGCCGACTACTCCGGCGAGGGTGGCGTCTGCGCCGGTTCCTGCAGCTAATAGCACTCCGAGTTTGACGGCGAGAAAGCCTTTTAGCGAATCACAAAGGAAGACTAAGTAGCCCCATTTTTTCCCCATTACTCGGAGAACGTTGGTTGCACCGATGTTCCGGCTGCCATGTTGCCGGATATCGATGCCTTGGCTCTTCCCAACCAAATATCCGCTGGGGAACGAACCGACCAGGTAACAAAGAATCACGATCGCTAGCCAAATCATGAGGAGAACGAAAGTGTCACGCAAAGAGGCAAGGAGTACAAGGAGTTCGAGGAGTTCAAGGAGTTCAAGGAGTTCAAGGAGTTCAGGAGTTCAGGAGTTCAGGAGTTCAGGAGTTCAGGAGTTCAGGAGTTCAGGAGTTTAAGGAAGTCAGCCTGGGGTCACACGTGAACTACAAGCAAAAAAAAGGCGTGACTGCCTCGCGCCCGAGGAACGCGCGGCCACTATGGCATTCTTGAACTCCTTGAACTCCTTTCTTTCCTTTGGCATCTTAAGCTCCTTTGGCATCTTAAGCCCGGGATGCTCGGTCTGACCCGTATTGAATCTGCCACCCTGGAGGATCTGCCATCGTTAGCTCAGCTGTTGATGGATCTGTTCGCTCAGGAATCGGATTTCCGGCCGGACTATAACTCGCAAATACGTGGTTTGCGCTTGATTCTGGAGCAACCCAGCCGCGGCCGTATTTTGGTGCTGCGTAGCGCGGCGCAAATCATCGGGATGATCAATTTGCTTTTCACGATCAGCACCGCCGAAGGAGGGTTCGTCATCCTGCTGGAGGACTTGATCATTCATAAGGATTTTCGCGGACAAGGATTTGGGGGCGAGCTGCTCAAATACGCGATGGAGTACGCGAAACAGAAAGATTTTTTACGGATCACGTTGCTCACGGATCGGGTAAGCGAACAATCGCTGGCATTCTTCGAAAAACATGGTTTCCAGCGATCGGCCATGGTGCCGATGCGTTTATGGCTGGGGAGCGCAGCGGCTGCCCATAGTCAACCAATGAGGTTATAGGTTATAAATTTTATGTTATAAGTTTTAGGTTGAAGGTGCCTACGCCCAACTTAAAAACCTAAAACTTACAACCTATAACCTATAACTGATCTGTTCATGAACGACGACACGGTCGATTTGGAGTTTGCCAAGATCGACGTAGCTCGTTTGAGCCGTCGCGGTTTGCCTGAGGCGATCTACGGCGAACGGAAAACTGGACAAGAGCTGATCGCGATCCTCAACGTGCTGGCGGACCGCAACGGTGTCGCCTTAGCAACTCGGGTTTCCAAAGAGAAGGCAGATGTGGTGATGCAGGCTCATCCGGGGGCGGTTTATCACGAGCGCTCCCAATGCCTGACACTTGAGCGGAACCCGCTTCCTAAACTAGCTGGGACCGTGGGAATCGTCGGCGCGGGAACGGCGGATCTGCCAGTGGTGGAAGAAGCGGCCGTGACGCTTGCCTTGATGGGGATCACCGCGAAGATCGTCAATGATGCGGGAGTGGCGGGGCTGGAACGGACAGTTCGAGCCGCGAATGAACTTGCTGGATGCGATGTAGCGATCGTGGTCGCCGGGATGGAAGGCGCTTTGCCTAGCGTTATTTCGGGTCTTTTGTCCTGCCCGGTTATCGCGGTACCCACCAGCGTTGGTTACGGTCTTAATATGGCGGGTTTGTCCGCCCTGTTGACCATGTTAAACAGCTGTTCGAGCGGAATCACGGTTGTGAACATCGATAATGGCTATGGCGCTGCGTGTGCCGCGACACTGATTATTAGGGCAATTGGAAGAGGAGCTAGGAGTTAGTCTAGATTCTAGATTCTAGCTCCTGGCTCCTTTGCTCTTCGCGCAGCACATGCTGTCGCTCGAAAATCTCTCGGATGATATCCTCGATCGGTTCCTCTTCCACGCTGAAATCCTGGACGTTGCCAGTCGCCAGAATGTCTTGGCAGATGTCGGTTACTTTTTCTCGAGCAACCTTCAAAGTAATAGACATGCCGGATTGACTGGCAATCTCGCCCCAGCTCGGTTGGTAAGGCGTCGGAATTCGAAAAGTGAATTGCAGATATTTGTGACCTGAAAATTGTTCGATAATCTCTGAAAGTTCGCCGTCAAAAAAGACGCGGCCATGGTCGATTATGAGAACTCGCTGGCAGAGTTCGGCGATATCCTGCATGTAATGGCTGGTCAAAATCGTCGACGTCTTTCTCTGTGCGCTATGATGGCGCAAGAATTCGCGGACATTCTTTTGGCTGACCACATCCAGACCGATCGTGGGCTCATCCAGGAACAAAATTTTTGGTTGATGGAGAAACGCGGAGATTAACTCCATCTTCATTCGTTCACCCAAACTGAGCTCGCGCACCATCACATCGAGTTTGTCACGGACATCGAGGAGCTCGACCAGTTCATCGACGGTCTTGTCATAGGTTGCCCGGGGGATCTGATAAATCGCGCGATTTAGCTCGAGCGATTCGCGGGCAGGCAAGTCCCACCAAAGCGAGTTCTTTTGCCCTAACACCAGACTGAATTGCCGCTTAAACTCTGGTTTCCGTTCCCAAGGTGTAAAACCCAAAACTGAGGCTGAGCCCGCAGTCGATACGAGCAGGCCCGACAGCATCTTCAGAACCGTGGTTTTTCCAGCTCCGTTAGGTCCGAGAAATCCGACGAATTCTCCTTGTTCGATCGAGAACGATACCCGATCGACCGCCCGCGTCTCTTCGAAGTCCCGGTGAACCAAGCCTTGCAGCGCCCCGAATAGCCCGGAACGTTTCTTATAGGTGCGATAAACCTTGGAAAGATCCTTCGCTACAATGGTGGGCGCCATGGCGTAAACGGTAGCCGCAATTAACAGAGAAACGAGCGAGAACGCCGTGAGCGAGCGGGAACGCCGAGAACGGAACTAGATGGGTGGAATTCGCGCATATGGTGGATCGCCAACAAACGACCGCTTAAGGTCGTTCTCAACGTTCCCGCTCGTTCCCGGCCCGCGGTTGCGGGGTTCGTTATTTTGCTGCCTAGGCGGCTGGACGCGGCTGCTTTGTTCCGACTTTTTTCTTGAGAAACGGGCGGATCTTTTCCAGGGCCGCAGCTGCGGTAATTCCGTGTTTCTCTCGCAGGATGTTGATTGAACCATGCTCGATGAACTGATCTGGCCAGCCAATCCGTGCCACGGGGGTCGTGATCTGGTTTTCAGACAGATGTTCGATGACGGCAGAACCGAAGCCATTGTGAAGAACGTGATCCTCGAACGTGCACATCACGTCTACCCGGCGAGCGAAAAACTCGATCGTGCCGGTGTCTAACGGCTTGATCCACCTTGGATTAATTAGAGCGACGGAGACACCCTCTGCTTCCAGCTGTTTGGCGACCTCTTCCGCTACGCTAAACATGTTGCCCAGGCCTAACAAGGCGACTTCTTGACCGTGGTGAACCACCTCAGCCTTTCCGATTTCAAGCAGCTTTGGCTGCGCTTTCGGTACTGCTCCAGTGCCGGCGCCGCGAGGATAGCGTATGGCAATAGGTCCTTGATGGTAGTTGGCCATCGTCCAAAGCATATCGACGAACTCCTCTTCGTCCTTTGGCTGCATATGCACCATGTTGGGGATGTGCCGCAGATACCCGATGTCGAATAGGCCGTGATGAGTTGGTCCATCATCT
>Ga0209240_1000441_pt1 | contig 17449 bp, 16 predicted proteins | sample GraSoi_2013_80cm_FD_185828 | JGI IMG/M metagenome (GOLD analysis project Ga0209240, IMG submission 185828) | Grasslands soil microbial communities from the Angelo Coastal Reserve, California, USA - Sample 9_17_2013_80cm (SPAdes) (version 2) | ecosystem: Environmental > Terrestrial > Soil >...
GGTGACAACCTGCCGTGCCGTCGCCCCTGCCGCACCGCCGCTGCCCGCAACGACCGAAGGAACGTCGAGCTCGATGCCCGTGATCTCGCCGAGGGCCAGGAGATCGGCCACCTGCCTGGTCGTCTGCGCGACATGTGATCCGACCACGATCAGGCCATGCCCGCCGCGCTCGGCCGACGGCCAGATCTCCTGGCCGCGCAGTGGTGCTCTTGGCCCCAGGCCGCTCAGGGCGCGCACGAACGACGGCCCGGTACGGAAGAGAAATGACTGCCCATCTCGTTCGGCGAGCAGTACCCCGTGCGCGACGGCCTCCAGGTCGGAGTACTCGGTGGCGTTGACGACCAGCCACGTCCCGTTGCGCGTTCCGCCCAGCACATCGCGGATCCGCGGCAGCCCGCCGAGCCGGATATCGGCCAGGCTGATGCTGCGGACGCCATCTGCTCCGATCGCTTGCCGCGATTTCTCGGCAATGAATTCGCGCAGGTCAGATGCCTCATATCCGAATACCCGATCCCCCGCGAACTCTGTCTCGCCCACCGGTACCAGGCCAGCGGGCGTGCGAGCCCAGTGGATGTCGGCGGCGGTCAGCCGTCCGGCCTCGATGAAGGCAGGAGCAAGCAGCACGCCGTCCGGGCCGACGCCGAGCGTGTCGCGGTGCACGGCAGCCAGCGCCGCGACTTCTGCGAACACATGACCCCGCAGGGTCGAATCGCTGCGGCTGATCAGATCGATCCGCGCGCCGCGCCGTCCGGCCACGGCGATCAGTCCGCGCGCGGCTCGGGTAGTCAGCTGGGCCGCTGCCCGCTCGCCCAGGCTGCGCGAATTCGTCAGCACGAAGCATGTTCCGGCCGGACGGTCAAGGGCGGCCTGGTAGACGCCTTCCTCCAGCACGGTCACGACCTGCACGTGGTGCATCGCCTGCGATCCGGTCGGGTCATCATCGAGGACCCCGATGAATCGCCGGTCCGCTGCCCGCAGGCTGCGGATCGATTCCCTGAGCGCCTCGTCATCAGGGCGGGCCTGGGGCAGGTTGGCGAACACGCCGGTCGCGGCCGGCAGGCTGTCCCGCACTACGGCGAACCTTCCAATCAGCCAGCCCCTCAGCCACCGGCCCGCAGCAGCCGACCGCCAGGCATCTTACGATCACTGTATCGACGCCCGAGGCGGCAGGCAGGCAAGGAGAGTCCGTGGCGAATGTGGTGGTCACGGGCGGCGCTGGATTCCTTGGTGCCCGTCTCGCCAGGGAATTGCTGGCGGCCGGGTCGGTGCGGGTGGCTGGGGACGCGGCTCGCCCGCTCGCAAGCGTCACGCTGATCGACCGTGCGCAGCCTCCGCCGGATCTCGCCGCGGACGGCCGGGTGGTCGCGGTGCGGGGCGATCTGGATGAATTGCTGGACTCAGCACGAGGCAGGCCGGACGCGCTCGCGCGCGCCGACGTGATCTTCCATCTGGCCGCGGCGGTGAGCGCGGAATGCGAGGCCGACTTCGACCTCGGCATGCGGACCAACCTCCGCGCGACGGAAAGGCTCCTTGCCGCCTGCCGCCTTCTGGGCACGGAACCTGTCGTGGTCTTCGCGAGCTCGGTTGCCGTATTCGGGGCGAGCGATGATCATCCGCTGCCCGCGGTGGTCGACGACCACACGCTGCCGAACCCACAGTCCAGCTACGGCATCCAGAAACTCGTCGGCGAGCACCTGCTGGCCGACTACACCCGCAAGGGCTTCGTGCGCGGCCGGGCGATCCGCCTGATGACTGTCGTGGTCCGTCCCGGCCGGCCCAACGCCGCGGCGTCGAGCTTCCTGTCTGCCATCATCCGGGAGCCGCTGCGAGGCAAACGAGCGGTCTGCCCGGTTACCTCGCCGACCGAGGTAGCGCTCGCCTCACCGGCCCGCGCCATCGACGGACTGCGGTGCGCTGCCGCAGCCTCCGACGAGGCCTGGGGCGGCCGTACCGCGGTCAACCTGCCCGCGCTTACGGTCACGGTCGCGGACATGATCGGCGCGCTGGAGCGGGCGGCCGGACGCCAGGCAAGCGCCCTGATCGAGTGGGAACCGGACCCGGCGGTGGCTCGGATCGTCTCGAGCTGGCCGGGAAAGTTCAGGACCGACCGAGCCGCACGGCTTGGCCTGGTCCCTGACGCAGACTTCGACTCCGTTATTGCCATGCACGTCGCAGAGAGCAGCGACTGATCGCGCAGCGCGCATCTCTCCCAGATCATTGTCCAAAGGTGAACCGAGGCGAGGAGGGCGTCAGCACGGCCACCTCCGGCGTGATGGCCCAGGCTGCAGTCAGCTCGCTGGCGACGGCGGCGATGAGCTCGGGTACGTCCGATGCCGCCGAGTCGTGCAGCGCCTCGGCCACGATCAGGGCGTCGGTCGTCGCGCTCCCCACGGCCGAGTAGGCGCTTTGCCGGTTGGTCCAGCGTCGTGCATGCGCCCGCCCGGCCTGGTCCGCGAAGATCATCTCGCCTGGGGCTGGGTGCTCCAGGTCACCGGAGAAGGTCAGGTAGTCCTCGTCACCGTCCGCGTACCGCACCTGGAGGTGGTTCGTGACCTTCGCCACGTCGAAGACGGCGACCGGGATGGCGAAGGCGAGTGAGACCGCGTTGCAGAGGTCGACGAGCGGATGCAACTGCGGCAGGGTGCCCTCCTTGCGGAAGCGCCGGAGCAGTGACTCGGAGGCACAGCGGTACTGCGTGGGCTTGAGTCCCATGGCGGCGAAGGCACGCCGCCATGCCTGGATCTCGGCCAGTTCACTCTCGGTGGCTGTGGCCAGCCGCGCTGCCGCGACAGAGGTGAACGCGGCAGCACGAGCGCCGGCTTGGACGTCGGGGGTGATCCCATCGGCGAACAGGACGCCGGGGACCAGCCGGGGAAAATCCCGCCAGACCTCGGCGGAGTGCTCGAAATGCATCATGAGCCGACCGGAGCCGGCGCCCGCCCATCGCGGCCCATCGCGTAGAACTCGGGATTGGGCTGCAGCGCCGCGAGGTGGGCAAGCCGGTTGGATGCGGCGAACAGCGCCGTGATCGCACCGACGTCCCAGATCTCTTCTTCGGTTAGGCCGGCCGACCGCGCTCGCGCGACGTCGGCGTCGGCGAACATCTCGGGCTGGCGGGTCAGCGCGAGGGCGAGATCGACGATGGCACGGCCTCGCTCGTCCAGCTCCGCCCGCCAGGGATTGACAGCCACTCGGTCGGCCAGGTGCGGATCCCGGGAGCGGATCCGCAAGATCGCCCCGTGAGCCACCACACAGTAGGTGCAATGGTTGGCTCCGGACGTCGCGACCACCACTAGTTCCCGCTCCGCCTTGCTGAGGCCGTCCTGCCGGTCCATCAGCGCGTCGTGATAATCGAGAAATGCCCGCAGTTCCGCGGGCCGGTGGCCGAGCGCCCGGAAGATGTTCGGAACGAATCCCGACTTCTGAGCGATCACGCCGACCCGCTCGCGAAGATCGTCGGGAAGCTCTTCCAATTCAGTCACCGGGAACCTGCTGTCAGCCACGTCTTCTCCTTCGCCGCTGTCTGGTTGATCTGGCTGCACGATAGCTCGTGCGCGGCTTCCTAAGCTGGCCCGGATGCAAGGCCTTCGTACAGCCGCCTGAACTCGACACGGGGGTCTTGCTACAGCAGGTCGCGAGCTGAGAAGGCAGCCAAGGCTGCTGACGACCGCCTGCGCTTCAGGATCGGCGACGTGGTGATCGGGATGAGCGAGACGAGCAACATTGGTTCCCCGTGCGCGTCTTAAGGGCATGAGCAGCATCGCGTATCGGAGTACATTGACGGGTGTGCTCAACAGGGTCATGGTCGTCGTGCTGCTCGGGTGTGTGGGCCTGACCGCGGGCCTGGCGTTCGGCACGCTGTTCTCCGGCAACCAGTCGTTCTCCATTTCTTGTAGGTCGGGCATAGGTCCGCAGCCGTGGTGTAGCCCGACCGTCACACCGACAACGAGTCTCGGCGTGACGGTCGTGATGCCCCCCAGGAGCAGCTATAAGAAACCTGCCAACTTCGTCTCGGCCGAGGAAATGGTGCGGTGGCACCCGCGTCTTCATCCAGGTGTGCGCGAGGTTGCTCACGGCGACCGCGTTATCGAGCTCTCGCCGACAGGTTTCAGACCCGCTTTGTGCTCGAGTTGCTCGAGCGATAGGCGGGCTGTGTGCGCGATCGCCCGGCGGCATTGCGACGACTACACCGCACACTGGCTCGCCCTGCGTCGGGTCGTGAAATGGGGTCTGCAGGGCGTCGGGAGCAGGCCGTACAAGGTGATATGGCATGGGGCACCGCCGGCCGGCTTCCCACGGCCAGCTACGTCGGGTCGGCTTCCCATGGGCGGCTGCGTCCTGTTCGGCCTCCTGGCCGGGCTGTCGGCCGCGCTCGGGTTCCTTGTGCCGCCTAGGTCGCGCGTGACCGCCGTGCACTCGGCCTCGACCTGAAGCCACCACGCCGACTGGGCCAAGCGAGACCAGGTCGACCACAGCGATCTCAGCCTTGTCCTTCGCCGCGTGAAGGTCGACGGCATGAACGCCGAGGAGGTCGCCGCCGGCTGGGAAGCGGCGATGGGCGCAACTGATCGAGCTGCCTGCCGACGAAGCCGGTGAGCTGGGAGTTCCTTGACATGTACCGGGTCGGCGCCGACGGCTGGCTGAACTGGCGCTTCCTGGCTACCGACTGGAACCTGGTACGGCTGCGACTGCTGGGACAGGCACCAGACCTGCCTGCCACTCCGGCCCGCCGCGCCGTGCAAGTAGAACTCGCCCAGCAGCGAAACCAGCTGCGGCGCGGATGATGTCCAGCTCGACAGCCTGAGAGACCGCATTTGGACACCGGGCAAGCCTTCCTCTCGCCGGAGCGGCGCTTTGCGGCCGGCTTCGACGAAGCGGAAGCGCAGCCTGCTCGTTCGCTCCAACTGGATAGGAGTAGCCGCATGGTCGGCGGCAGCCATCATCGCATTGTGGATGTGTTGGCAGGTGTTGGCGTAGAGCCTTTCGCGGCCTGGACGTGCTTGGATCTTCAGATTGGCGTTGGTCGATCCTGGTGCCATTGGCCCGGGTGTCGTTATGATCCATTCAGGTTTAGTGGCGAACGCGCATTCCGGCCGCTCCGCCGGCGCAGGCGGGACGACCGGCTGCTTGGACGTGGCCGTCGGCGGAGGAGGTCTCACATGCGAGGCAAGCGCACAATCGGAACGCTGGCCGGAGCCATGCTTATCCTGTCGGCTGCTGCCGCCGCACCTGCCTGGGCGACTTCCACGCGCCCTGTGACCCCGGCGGCTGGGTTGGCAGCGGCCGCACTGCCGGCTCCGGTCCCGTGCAATACGTCGGCGGGCTCCTGCTGGCTGCCACCGGTTGTTTCGCGCTGGCAGTACCAACTGCAGGGCTCGATCAACTCATCGGGCCAGTGCATTTACCCAGCGACCGGGTTCATCAACACGGCCATTACGGGAGCATCGTTCGCGACCGGTCAGCAGGTGGCGCCCACCGTCTTCGACATCGACATCTACCAGGACGGCAAGTGCTACACGCCGAACAATTACGGCGTCCTGAACACCGCGGCGGTCAACGCGCTGCACGCTGCGGGCGACAAAGTCATCGGCTACATCGACGCCGGGACGGCGGAGACCTGGCGGCCGGATTACCCGCAGTATCAGAGCTTCAACACCAGCTGCGGTGGCTGCCTGCTGGGCAAGCCGGTCGGCGGATTCAGGGATGAGTTCTGGCTGAACATCAACACAAATGTCTCCGGGACGAATCCGAATACCGGGCAGACCGAGACCGCGCAGCAGTTCATTCTCGACGAACTTGCTGCTCGGCTGGCCAAGGCGCGGTCGGCCGGCGCCGATGCGATCGAGTTCGACAATGTCGACGGCTATCAGAACAAGACCGGGCTGACGATCAGCGCGGCGACACAGGAGCAGTTCGACGCGGCAATTGCCAACCTTGCTCATGCCAACGGCTTCACAGTGGGGCTCAAGAACGACCTGGGCCAGGCCAACGACCTGCAGCCGTACTTCGACTTCGCTATCAATGAGCAGTGCTGGCAATACCGGGAGTGCAATTTCCCGGCACCCGGGCTGCAGGCCTGGCCTTCGACGTACGGCAAGGCCGTATTCAACGTGGAGTACAAACTGAGTACGCCGAAATTCTGTCCCCAGGCGAACTCATCAAGCTTTAACTTCAATTCCATCCTCAAGGACGTCAACTTGTACGACGTCCCCTACACGCCCTGCCGCTGAGGGAAGCACGCACCGTACCGCCTCGGTCTAGATCTAGAAGGCCACCACGACCTTGCCGATGGCGCGCCGGTACTTGAGCTGGTCGATGGCGGTCCGCGCCTGGTCGGCGGCGTATCGGCCGGATATCAGCGGACCGATGGCGCCTGCCTGGTAGAGGCGGAGGACTTCGTCGCAGTTGGCGCGGTCGGCCGTGGGATTCTCGGCCGCGAACCCCGCCGTAAAGGACGCCGACGATCTGGCATCTCTTCAGCAGCACCAAGTTGGCGGGGATGCGCGGGATCCCGGCCGGGAAGCCGACGATCAGCAGGCGGCCGTCAAGCGCCATCGCCCGCAGCGCGGCCTCGGTGTAATCACCACCGACGCCGTCGAACACCACGTCCGCCGCGCCCGCCGGGCACATGTCCTTGAACAGGGCGGACATCTCGCGGCGTTCGCCGTCACCGGCCGGTGCCCCGGGATACCGGAACGCGATGTCGGCGCCTGCGGCTCGCGCGGCGGCGGCCTTCTCCTCGCTGGACGCGGCCGCGATGACGGTCGCGCCCAAGGCCTTGCCGAGCTGAACGGCCGCTAGACCTACCCCGCCCGCGGCACCGAGAACCAGGAGCTTGTCACCGCCGCGGATCGACGCACGCTGTACAAGGGCGTGATAAGCCGTCAGATAGGTCGTCTGGATGGCCGCCGCATCGTCAAGCGGCATGCCATCCGGAATCTTGTGCACCCGGTCCTCAGGCACCGCCACGAGCTCAGCCATCCCGCCGAAACCCATCTGCGCCATCACCCGGTCACCCGCCGCGAATCCGGTCACGCCGTCACCGGTCGCGGCCACCTCGCCGCCGACTTCGCCGCCCGGGCTGAACGGCCGCAGCGGCCGCACTTGGTACTTGTCCTGCAGCAGCAGCACGTCCGGGTAGTTCACCCCGCAGAACCTGACCCTGATCAGCACCTCGCCACGACCTGGGGCCGGGTCTGGGAGATCAGCTAGGCGCACGTCCTCGACGCCGGGCGAATCGGCACTTACCACCGCTCTCATGCTCAGACTCTAAAGGCACCATGATCCAGGTCGTGATCGTCCGGGCTGGCAGCGAGATGAGCGAGTAGGTTTGGTTCGTCCCATCCGGCTGTCGGCGTTCATGATGCGGAAGCTGCGCCGCACGGGGTATACCTGCTGCCAATGCCAGAGATGAAGGAGCGCGATATGTCGCAACCAGGCAGTCCGGTACTGTTCGTCCACGGCCTATGGCTGCACCCGACTTCGTGGGGTCCGTGGGAAGACTTCTTCCGCGAGGCTGGTCACGCGCCCCTCGCGCCCGGCTGGCCTGGGGTTTCCGGCACGGTCGAGGAGACTAGGCGCGAACCTGGCAAGGTTTCCGGCCACGGTATCGAGGACATCGTCCAGCACTACGCCAGCATCATCCGCGACCTGGACACCCCTCCGATCGTTATCGGGCACTCGTTCGGCGGCCTCATCGCGCAGCGGCTGCTCGGACAGTCCCTGGCAGCCGCGGCGGTTGCGATCGACGCCGCGCCCATCAAGGGCGTCCTGAATCTCCCGCCATCGTCGCTGCGCGTTGCCTCCATCGCCCTGCGCAAGCCAGCCAACCGGCGCGAGGCGGTCTCGCTGACCCAGGACCAGTTCCGGTATGGCTTCGGGAATGCGCTGCCGGAGCGGGAGTCGGCCGAGCTATTCGAGCGGTGGGCAGTGCCGTCACCTGGCAAGCCACTGTTCGAAGCGGCGCTGGCCAACTTCACACCGCGCTCCCCGGCCAAGGTCAATACGCATAACAAAACTCGGGGTCCGCTGCTCCTGATCGCGGGCGGACGTGATCACACGGTGCCTGCCTCGATCACCACGTCCACCCGCAAGCTCTATCACAAGTCGCCGGCCATCACGGACTTCCGTGAGTTCCCCGACCGCGGTCACTCGCTCACGCTCGACCACGGCTGGCAGGAGGTCGCGCAGTACGCGCTTGACTGGCTAAGGCAGCGGTCGCTGTAACCGCCGTCACCCCCTGCCGGAACCCACTGTTTCCAGCTCTCCGGTCAGGTCGGCGTCCGGCTTGGCCGCGCGGGCCAGCCGGCTTGGCCACCACACGTTCCTGCCGATGTCCAGGTTCAGCGCGGTCACGAGAACCGACCGGACGATGATGCTGTCCAGCAGCACGCCGAAGGCCACAGCGAACCCGAGTTCGGTCAGGAACGTGACCGGCAGGGTACCGAGCACGCCGAACGTCCCGGCCAGCACCGCACCGGCCGACGTGATCACGCCCCCTGTAGCCGCCAGCCCGATGAGCGCGCCACGACGCGCGCCGTGCTGCTTGGCTTCCTCCCTGACCCTGGTCATCAGGAAGATGTTGTAGTCGATCCCGAGTGCGACCAGGAAGACGAACACGAACAGCGGGAAGGACGTGTCCGCACCACCGAAGTGGAATATGTGGTTGAACACCAGCGCGCTGACCCCGAGAGCAGCCGCGAATGAGAGCACCACGGTTGCGATCAGCATGATCGGCGCGATGATGGCGCGGAGCAGCAGGGCGAGGATGACGAAGACGACGGCGAGGATCAGCGGGATGATCAGATCCCGGTCATGCCCTGAGGCCCGCTGCACGTCCAGGTTGACCGCGGTATTCCCGCCGACCAGAGCGTGCGCACCTGGTACCGGGTGCACCGCCGCGCGAACGCGGTCGATGGTCGTATACGCGGTCTGGCTGTCTGGCGCTGACGTCAGGGTGCCTTCCAAGAAGGCGTGACCGTCATGAACCTGCGGCGCAGTAACCGCCGTGATGCCACGTACCCCGGCGAATGTCGTGCGCAGCTGGGCGGCCGCCCCCGGGTTGCCGACCACCACCACAGGCTGGCCGACTCCGGCCGGGAAGTTCCTGTCGAGCACCTGCTGGCCTACGACCGAGTCTGGGTGGTGCCCGCCGAATGACTGCGCGGCGGTCAGGCCGCTGGCCTTCAGGCCGGTCAGGCCCACTGCCATCGCGCCGAGAACCAGCGCGGTTGCTACCCAGACCACGCGTGGCCTGACTGCTACCCTGCGGCCGACGCGAGCCCAGAAGCCGCTGCTCGTCGGCTCGGCCGAGCCGAACGTGGGCCGGACCGGCCAGAAGATCCACCGGCCGAAGATCACCAGCAGCGCGGGGAGCAGCGTGATCATGGCCGCAAGGGCCACGCCGACGCCGATCGCGAGCACCGGGCCCATGCCCTTGGTCGAGTTCAGCTCCGCGATGGTCAGCGTGAGCAGGCTGAGGACGACGGTGCCAGCGCTCGCGATGATCGCCGGGCCGGCCCGGCGCAGCGCGACGGCCATGGCCTCGTGCCGGTCCTCATGGCGCCGCAGTTCCTCCCGGTACCTGGCCGTCAGCAGCAATGCGTAGTCAGTTCCCGCACCGAATACCAGCACGCTCAAGATGCCGGCGCTCTGGCCGTTCACGGTCAGGCCCGCATGCGCGGCCAGGAGGTAGACCAGTGCCTCCGCGCTGATCAGCGCGATCACGACGGTTACGACCGGCAAGAGCCAGAGCGCCGGGCTGCGGTAGGTGATCAGCAGCAACACGACGACGACTGCCAGGGCAGAAAACAACAACGTGGTGTCGATGCCGCTGAAGGATTTAGCGGAGTCCGAGGCGCTGCCGAGCGGCCCCGCGATGTGGACGGCCAGGCCATCCGCGTTCGAGCGCGCGTTCGAGCGCAGCTTGTCGACCACCGCGGGGGCTCCGTTCCAGCCCTTGGAGCCCAGGTTGACAGGGACAAGGGTCTGGGCCGCCTTACCGTCGGCGGCGAAGAACGGCCCGGCGATCTTGTGCTGCACCGCCCCAGGCACGCCAGCGAACGCTGCGGCATCCTGGATCGCCTTGTGCCGGTCGGCTGCGGTCAGGCCAGAAGGCCGGTCGTAGACGACCACGGCCGGGAAGATGTTCGGTGACTGGAAGGCCGACTGCAGTTTCAGCACCTGCGTCGACTCGGCCTTGGCGGGCAGCCAGGACTGGGCGTCGTTCTTCTCCGCTCCGGTAAGCTTCCCCGATAGCGGTGCGGCGACGGCCGCCATGATCAGCCAGAACACCAGGACGGCCCACTTGGTACGGCGGCCTCCAGGCAAGTGCAGCAGGGCGCGGGCCTTGCTCATCTTCAGCTCCAGATCCCTCGGTTCGTCAGTCAAGCTCAGCCCGCGCGCCATGTCGGGTGCACGAAGACCAGAACAAGTTATATCGCGACTTGCAGAGCAACCACAAGTTATATCTCGAAGCAGGGAACTAGAAGGTCTTCTGGGGAAAATGCCGGCCCGACGCAACCTAGAACGGCTCAGGCATCAGCCTCCGGCCTTACGCTGCGTCAGTCCTGCTTGCTCGACTGCGGACGATCGCGGTAGGCCCAGACATCCCCGCAGGCGAAGGCGAGTGCCAAGAGGGCCGCGCTCACCGAGTCGCGCGTTCCGATTGAGCGGCGGCTCGCCAGGCTGGTCGCGGCGTCGAGCGAGTCACTCGCCAGGCCGGCTGCGATCCAGCGCCGGATGTCGCCGTGGTCGCCCGCCCGCACCGCAGCGACGGTTCCGAGACCGAGTACCAGGTCTCTGATGCCGATCGTCCGCATCAGCAGCGTGTCCGCAGCCGTTGGCTCCTGATTTGCCAGCCGCATGGGCACGCGCGGCGCCGTCACCAGCGCGACGCCAACTGCCGACCTCAGCCATCCCATCGCTTCGCATCTGGTGATCGGCACGGACGACAGCGTACAAGGGCACCCGAGCGGCTACTGCGCCGCGGCTAGTGCGAACGATCACCGGCTGCTCACCGCCGCGTCGATCACCTGTCGCCGCGCCTTAGCTTTCGTCCCGTAGCTGTACTCCTTGGGAGTCGCACCTTGCGGCTGACTAGGAGGACAAATGCGCTTGACGCCATTCCGGTACCGTGTCGCGCTCGCCGCCGCCGCGGTGGCGCTGCTCGGCTCACCCGCTCTGGCTTCAGCTCCGGCCTCGGCAAGCTCACCCGGGTCCACCATCGGCGGTCATCAGGGCGAGGTCCGGCATGTGCTGCTGATTTCGGTTGACGGGCTGCACCAGCAGGACCTTGCGTGGTACGTGCGGACGCACCCGGACTCGGTGCTAGCTGGGCTGATGCATCACGGCCTGGAGTACAGCAGGGCGCTGACGCCGTTCCCGTCTGACTCGTTCCCCGGGATGGTCGGGCAGGTGACTGGTGGTGATCCTGGCGTGACGGGCGTCTACTACGACGACACCTGGAACCACGCCGTCTTCCCGGCCGGCACCACAAGCTGCTCGGGCCCGGCGCCCGGCGGCGAGGTGACCTATTTCGAAGCCGCAGATATCAACCCCAACTCGCTCGATGCCGGCCAGGGGCTGAGCGGGCTGCCCGGCAGCATCCTGCATATGACCAGCAACCCGGTGACTGTACTCAACCCAGCGGCCCTGCCGGTCAGCGCGGCCACCTGCAAACCGATCCTGCCCGGCCAGTATCTCCACGTAAATACGATCTTCGAAGTTGCCAGGCAGCATGGCCTGCGCACCGCTTGGTCGGACAAGCACCCGGCCTACCAGGTGCTGTCCGGCTCGTCGGGCACAGGCGTCCAGGATTTCTTCACCCCCGAGATCAACAGCGTGGCGCTCGGCTTCCCCCCGGGCAATGACTGGACCACCGACAACGCCGCCACCATGCAGTACGACTCGTACAAGGTGCGGGCGGTGCTGAACGAGATCGACGGCTTCAATCACAGCCGTGCGCATCATGTCGGCGTTCCCGCCATCTTCGGCATGAACTTCCAGACGGTCTCGACCGCCGAGAAGCTGCCGACGTCGGACGGGCTGACCGGCGGCTACCTGCCGGGCGGGACCGTTCCAGGGCCGTTGCTGACGCGGGCGCTCGACTACATCAACGCCAAGGTCGGCGCGATGGTCGCGGAGGTACGCGCGCAAGGCCTGGCCGGCAGCACGGCGATCATCATCTCGGCCAAACACGGGCAGTCGCCGACCGACCCGAAGGACCTCACCCGCGTGGACGACGGTGCGATCATCGACGGGATCAACGCGGCCTGGAAGGCGGCGCACCCGAGCGCGGGCGATCTCGTTGCCTTCGCCGTAGATGACGACGGCATGCTGATGTGGCTGAATGACACCTCACAGGCAGCGTGCAACTTCGCCAAAAACTATCTGCTGACCCACTCGGCAGCGGGCAACGACATCAACGGCAACCCCGTGACGGTGCAGTCATCTGGGCTCAAGGCCGTCTACGCCGGAGCGGCGTCAGCCGCGTTCTTCGGCGTGCCGCCAGGCGACCCCCGGCACCCTGACATCCTCGGCATCGCCCAGCACGGCATCGTCTACACCGGAAAGAAGGCCAAGATCGCCGAACACGGAGGCAATGACCGGCAGGACCGCAACGTGCCGATCCTGGTGGTGCTGCCGGGCCTGATGCACGGCCAGATCGTTGACGCCCCGGTGGAGACGACACAGATCGCGCCGACCATCCTGGCGCTACTCGGGTTGCCGTCCCGCGACTTGCAGGCGGTGCGGATCGAGCACACGCGGATTCTGCCTGGAGCAGGCAGCGGCTTCGGCCACTGACCTCCTACCGCTGGTTGCCGGGACGGTGGCTCGCCCGCCCCGGCAACCGCGGACCGCGTCAGGCCATGAATTTCACGGTCAGGCCATAAATTTCAGCAGGGCGCTATTGACCTGGTCGTAATGGGTCCAGGAGATGGCGTGCGGTCCGTCATCGATGACGACCATCTGCAGGTCTCTGATCACTCCACGCAGCCGCTTGCCGGTGTTGGGGTAGGGCAGGATCCGGTCATCGTCTCCCTGGATGACCAGCATCGGAATGTCGATCTTCGCCAGGTCAGCCCGGAAGTCCGTCTCCCAGGTCGGGATGCACGCCACTGCGGCGATCGCCGACGCGGACGTTGCGATGTTAAAGCTCGCCTGATACGCCTGATCGCTGACCAGGGAGCCGCGGAACTTGTCGAAGTTGTAGAAGTTGTCCAGAAACCCCTTCATCCATGCCGGGGTATCCTGCCGGGCGGCCTGCATGAATCCGTCGAAGAGACTCGCCGGCAGGCCCTCAGGATTGTCGCCGGTCTGCAGCAGGAACGGCGGGATCGGGGAAATCAGGACCCCTCTAGCCACCCGCTCTGAGCCATACCTGCCGACGTACCTGGTCACCTCGCCGGTCCCCATCGAGTGGCCGACCAGGGTGGCGTCGCGCAGGTCAAGCGCCTCCATGAGGGTGCGCAGGTCCGCGCAGAAGGTGTCGTAGTCGTATCCCGTCGCTGGCTGGCTTGACTTGCCGAAGCCACGTCGGTCGTAGGTGATCACCCGGCAGCCGTCATCCAGGAGCACCGGAACCTGCTTATCCCAGGCGCGGCCGCTGAGCGGGTAGCCGTGGATCAAGACGACGGGCGGCCCCGATCCGTGGTCCTCATAGTGCAGGTCGATTGAGCCAGAGTTCTCCTGGCCCACCCTGATGTAAGGCATAGCTTCCCCCGTTCGGATGAACCACCAGGCATCCGGAAGCGCCGACATCGTCGGGGCAGGAAACGCCCTGGTGGTAACGGCCCTGATGGTCTGCTGCCTCCGGTCTGCCCTTTCCGGCCGGCCAGAAAACGGTGTTGGACATCAGCCTTGTGCAGTGGGATGCCTTGCGGCACCTCAAGGCCAACCCTGGTGCCTCGCTCCACGACCTCGCGGTGCTGACATTCCAGACCGACCAGTCATTCGGCGCGCTTGCCGCCCGCATGGAGGCTCGCGGACTGATCGAGCGGGTACCCGGCCCAGGGCGGGCGGTCCGGCACCGCCTCACGGCCAAAGGCGAGCAAGTACGAAAAGAAGGCTCCGCGCTCGTCGAAAGCGTGCTGCAGGAGTCGTTCGCGCCACTCACGCCGACACAGCTTCAGAGCCTCCACAAGCTCCTAAACCTGCTAGTGCATGAACCGGGCCTGGGCTGAGCGGCTGATCAGGCGGAGTCGCCAAGACCGTCGCCTAGGCCCGGCATGACCGTGTCACAGCAGCGAGGAGGTGCTGGTGATTTCCGCGCCGTAGTAGGTGCGCAGGTAACGCAGCGCGTCCTCTTGTGCTTCGGTGTACCGGCCTGCGGCGAACGGCTCGTACGCGGCGGTGGCATCGCTGACCGCGACGAGGCTGAGGCCCCGCACGAGGGCGTCGTAGCTGGTGTGCCGGCAGCAGCAGTCGGTGTGTTGCCCGGTCAGGACCAGCCGGTCGATGCGATGCACCCGGCAGGTGGCATCGAGGTCGGTCTCGGTGAAGGCGGAGTAGTAGCGCTTCGGGACGATGATGTCGCCGGGTAGCGGGGCAAGCTCCTCGATGACGGCGGCGCCCGGGCTGTCGGCCATGGCGTGCTCCCCGAAGACAGAGAGCTCGAAGTCGCCAGGACGATGCGCGTCATTGCCGTAGACGACGATCCAATCGTCACGCAGGCGGGCCGCCTGGATCAGTTCGGCGATCGGGTCTGTGATCTGGCTGGCGGCTGGATTGGCGAGCTTTCCGCTGGTGAAGTCGGTCAGCATGTCTAGCACGAGCAGCGCGGTGGCCATGGATCAAGGGTACGAGGCCCGCGGCTCGCTCCTGTTCAGACCGCATCCGCGATCGGCCCGCGGTTGTCGTTGTGCGACGCTCGCTCCCGCAGGCGGGCCGCGCGCAGCACGAGTTCGATGGCGAAGCGCGCGTCCGGGTCCCTGAGCTGCCCGCCCAGGGTGCGTTCCAGGTTCCGCATCCGGTACCTGACCGTCTGCGGGTGCACCTTGAGGCGCTCGGCCATCTCCGGCGCGGTTCCCCGAGTTTCTAGCCAGGCGCTGAATGTCTCGGCGAGCCGCTGCCGCTGCACCGTGGTCAGCGCGGCGAGCGCGCCGAGCCGCCGCTGGGCGAGCTGATCGATCAGTGCGTCGTCGGCGAGCAGCCACAACTCGACCAGGAAGTCCTCGCAGAAGGTCACCTCGCCGGCGCTGATGATGCCGGCGCGGCTCAGCGCCAATGCCCGCCGTGCCCAGCGCAGCGAATGCCCGGCCTCGGCTATCGGCATGCCGAGCCCGACCGCGCTCCTGCCCCCAGCCAGTGAGCGCTCAAGCGCCGCCCGGTCGCCATGGTTTACCTGGCCGGGAAGGAGCAGATGGGGCTGCTGGCCACCGAGTTCGGCGAGCGCGTCATCAGGCAGCTCGGGCGCGCGGTCCCTGCCTGGCTCGAGCGCCACCAGGGTCACCTCATCAGGGACAGCCCAGCCCACCAGCTCGGCGAGCTCGCTGACGGCGCGGGCGGGGGCGGGCGGCCGCTCCAGGATCAGGCGCAGCAACCGGCGACGCCACTCGTCCTGTGACTGCGCCGAGCGTGCCTTCGCCTCCAGGTAGCCCTGCAGCGACAGCGACGCGAGCTCGTCCATGTAGGCGAGCATCGCGTCCGCGAGCCAGGACATCACCGATGACGGAGCGGCGCAGCGCAGGCCGACGTCCATCACCCGGCGCCAGCCGACGTGGACGCCGATCCGGTATGCGGCTTGGAGGCTGTCGAGGCTGCGACCCTCCTGTGCCTCATACTGGCCCAGCATGCGGCACACGTGGTCCCGCTGCTCGTGTGGTGCCGCCGGATCGGCGACCGAATCGAAGAACGACGTCAGCGCTTGCTGGACACCGGTCCGGAGCGTATGGCCGTATGGCCCCTCCATCGGGCGCGCGTACTCGGGGATCCTGGCGCGGATCTCCGCGATGATATCGCGGGCAAGGTCGGGAAGCTCGGGCCGCATGATGGCCGCAAGCTGAGACGCGCGCATGACTGGCGGATTGCTTGCCCGGCCTTGCGCCGGCGCCGCCAGGGCACGATCACCCACAGATCCGACGTTAACGCCCGGAGGGTCCTGATGCTTCATAGGAGAGCAACTATGGACCGAAAAAGTTCGCGCCCGCACCCCGTTCAGCCTCTGTCCGACCGCTGATGCTCAGCCGGTGACAACGGCAGGCCGTCGCTTGCGCATCGGATGATAAGAATCCTCACCGATTGCGCAAGCTGCTCAATCCGTGCCGACATTCGCTTGCGCGACAATGTTACGCCGACGTAACGTACTGGCCAGTAGCATTCCGCAAGGGCAGCGCGTTGCCGGATCAGCAGCCTGATACCTGACGTGTCAGGTGGAACCGATCAAGGAGACGATCCATGACGTTGATCAAACGTGCAAGCAATCTCCTGCTCGTCGCCGCGACGGCAGGGGCAGTAGTCGGCCTGAGCGCCGCTCCGGCTATGGCGGCGACAACCCTGACCGTCAAGGTCAGCAACGGCGGCACGTACACAGCGACCGCATCCAAGACCGTCCTGACCGACAAGGGCGTCAGCGTGACCTGCACGAGCACGAGCACAACGCCGGCTTCGAAGGCGACAGGCACCGTCGCCACCGGTACTCACACAGGCACGTCGCCGGTGAAGGTCGGCACGGTCAAAACGCTGTCGTTCAACCACTGCACAGGCCCGGCGGGCACCGTGCACACCACTGTCCAGGCCCTGCCGTACTCGATCAAGGTCGACTCGAAGACCAACTCGACCGGCCAGACGGATGGGATCATCACCGGGATCAAGGTGCAGGTCAACGCGGGCCTCGGCTGCACGTTCACCGTGACGGGATCGGCGCCTGGCTTCTACACCAACAGCACGCACAAGCTGGCCGTGACGAGCAAGCTCCCGATCACGCCGCTGAACAAGGCCCAGATGACGATCTCGAACGTGACCGCCAGTTGTGCCGCGGCTGGGATCGCCAATGGTGACCACCCGACCTTCACGAGCACCTACACCGTCAGCCGTCACTTCACGATCAAGTCAACCTAAGTCTGACGCCGGCGTTCAGGCTTAACCGAGCCCCAACGGATCTCGGCGGATCGCCCCGGGCATGGCACGCCCATTGCCAGGGCGATCCGCCAGATCTACCGGGTTGACCGCGCCCGCTTACCCTCCGGTCGGCCGGTCGCGAAGGGAGGCGAGGTCCACGTGGCCAGCACACCGGGGGGTCCCGGGGGGTCGTCCCCCCCGGGAAGCACTGCCGGGGGTTCCGGGGGGTCGCGCAGGTCCGTGCTTCCGGCGGCGCTTGTGCTCGTGGCGGGAGTGCTGGCGGGCACGGCTGGCATCGCCGCCGGCGCCTCAAGTTCCAGCACCACGAATGTCTCGGCGAACCTTACCTACAGCTGCAAGTTTCCTTCGGGCACCGACGCGGTAAGCGTCA
>Ga0209240_1000442_pt1 | contig 17439 bp, 16 predicted proteins | sample GraSoi_2013_80cm_FD_185828 | JGI IMG/M metagenome (GOLD analysis project Ga0209240, IMG submission 185828) | Grasslands soil microbial communities from the Angelo Coastal Reserve, California, USA - Sample 9_17_2013_80cm (SPAdes) (version 2) | ecosystem: Environmental > Terrestrial > Soil >...
CGATTATTCGGCTTCCGCTGGCGTGTAGATCTCGATCCGATAGCGGAAGCCGAATAATCGCTCCGTTCGTTTCCGTTCCCAAAGAAGCGGATCGAATGGCGACAAAAATGTCCCCGCCTCCAGCGAACGCGGGATGCGAGCCGAAGAGCTAAGATACGCCGGCTGGCGCCAGGCTTCGACTTTGACTTCGATTAGTTCACCTGCTTCGACTAACTCGCGGATCCGCGGACGAGTCTCATTAATTTTCAGTCGGAAATAGTCGCCAAGATCGTTTTCGGTAGCGACGCCGAGAGCTCGAGCCGCGGTTGCCACTAATTCTCGTTGGGCGATGGCCCGATCCGGGACATCGCCATTGTATAAATCCGGATAGACTCGTTCAGTCAGGTCATAGACGCGCTCGAAATTGCGGCGGGTCGAAGTCGTGACTTGCCCGGACCAGAAAAGCCATTCTAACGCGGTCTTGGAATCGCTCCACTCCCACCAGCCAGCTTTCTTGGCCAGTTGCTCTTGTTTTATCGCTTTCTCAACATCACCAGCCCCAGCCGGACCGTGCTGCCGGATCTGTTCCAAAACCTCCTGGATTAAGCCTGCGTTGTCCTTTGCGAAATTGACCCAGCCGCGATACACGCCGATGCCCTGCTTGGCTCGCTCCATTCGCCAGCGAAAACTGGAGAACAGATCGACCGGGATAAGAGAAGCAGCATGTCCCCAATACTCGAAAAGCCGGCGTTTTCGATAGGCTAGATCGTCGAGCCACTCGGTTGGATACGGACCGATCCGGGAAAAGGGCGGAAAGTAATGGGCGCGAACTAGGACGTTCACAGAATCGATCTGTAGCAGCCCGAGACGTTGAATAGTCGCTAGTAAATGTCTTTTGGTGACTTGCGCCGGCTTAGGAACTCCTAAGCCCTGCGCTGCTAACGCCACGCGTCGCGCCTCGCCCAGAGAGAGCGCCAGCCGCGTCCTCGTCCGAGAAGATTTGGTGGAGGTCACCAAGAGATCTGGTTCCAGTAAGTGACCGTGCCGTTGTGGTTCTTAACGAATCTCACTGAACCATCCTGTGAAATCACGATGGCCAGACACTTGCGATGCTGATCACAAAGCCGATATACCGCTCGGTGTCGCGTACCGACGTCATCTAGCGATTCATTCGCCCAAATGGTGGCTTCCAGATCCATGGCTCGTCGCACACTGGAAAGGCAAGGTGCTTCCGAAAGGAGCTCGGCGCCGAAGCCGATAACCTCATACTGCTTGGTCAAGATCAACGCTCCGTCGACCGCCATGAGGTCGCCTAAAAAGTGGGCAAATTCGAAAAATGCTTCATCCAGCTCTCCCAGCTGCCGGTCGGCAAAACCTTGGTACTCATTCCAACCAATGTTTTGCACATGATTCGCTGCCGCTAATTGGCATAGCCTGGCTACCGCCGATTTGAAGAGTTGCCGGTACCGAGTTCGGTGCGGGCTTTTGGCCAACAGATATTTGAAACGCATCGGACCCCCAAGCTCGGTAAAGTCGGCTTCATCGTCGGGGTCAATGAAAACCAACGTGCCCCCATGTTTCGCGTTTCGGACCACGCTAAGGGTCCGGCGAATGATATTTTGAGAAACGGCTCTCAGAAGATCGACATCGACCGTGACGGATGGATGATCGGTTTCTTCCTGGCCAAGCCAATGTTGCATCTGCTTGCGCGCGCCGGCGAACGATTCCCGCAGCCAAGTAGACTGGAACAAGTCAAACGCATAGGCCTCCAGTTGCCCGCCACTTAGGGCAGCGATCCGGCGATGACCGACAAACACTGTGATGCGTCCCGGACCAAGGGCATGAATCACGACTCGCGTGGGTAAAGGGTACCCGGTGAAACGACCTCCATCGACACTATTTACCCATCTGGTTCCGGACAAAAGAATCCCCCAGATCTTGAGCTTCTCATCGCCATACGGCGCTACCGCGACCAAAGAGCGAAAAAAATCAGCTGCCATCGAGATCCGCCGCACTTCTTGCTCATTAAATGGGCGTGGCCGGTCGAATGATATTCCACTGAGAGCCGTGGGCGGCTGATCGGGCTTTACGACGTCATCAGGATGGCCTAATAACACTCGAAAAGTAACCGGTCTTTGTTCTTCTCTGAGCAAGCTGGCGTGGTACGCGACATCCAGCAGGAGTCGGAGTTGCCAGTCCGTAGGCAAATAGGTCAAAAGATCAGCTGGCCAGGCCCGTTTGACCAACTCGGTCAATTGGCCCGGGTACGAATAGCCAAGGTAGCTATGTAGCCGATGCGTCATGGACAGACTCCCAGATCAAACCCGCAATAAACCCTGTGCGGCCTCAGTTTGCAATTTCCGAGCGGCAGGAATTTTTTGGGGGTCGGTGGGGCGAAGACCTCGGCGCGCCGAGGACGCGGCTAACAACTTGACGGATCGCGCCGGGTTTGAGCCGCGCCGTGGACGTGATTTTGCCCACGATGTGGCGCAAACCATACGCTGGGTTTGCGGCAATCGTGGGCGAATGCCACCTGCACGCCACGGCTCAAATCCGGCGCGGAATCTACGGTTGGGCGTGGCACGCAGGTCGTCCGCGCCGAGATTTTCGCCCCACCGTCGCCCTGTGTCCTACAATTTCGCGGCGATCATCTGCTCGAGTTTTACGATGTCGGCCGAGAATTTGCGGATACCTTCCGCCAATTTCTCAGTGGCCATCGGGTCCTCGTTGAGCGCGAAACGGAACGCTTTCTCGTCGAATGAAACCTTCTCGATCTGCGCCGCCTTGGCGGTCTCCGGCGAGAGCTTTCGCGTGATCGGTTCGGTCGAACTAGCCAGCTCGGCCAGAAGCTTGGGGCTAATCGTCAGTAGGTCGGACCCAGCCAATTCGATGATTTCTCCCGTGTTCCGGAAGCTGGCGCCCATTACTTCGGTCGTATGCCCGAACTTCTTGTAGTAATTGTAAATCTTGGTCACCGAAATGACCCCGGGATCCTCGGCGCCTTTATAATCTTTTCCGGTTGACGCTTTGTACCAATCGTAAATTCGACCTACAAACGGTGAGATCAATCTTACACCGGCCTCCGCGCAAGCCACTGCCTGCGGGAATGAGAACAGCAAGGTCAAATTGCAGTTGATACCCTCTTTCTGAAGCTCTTCCGCCGCTTTAATGCCTTCCCAAGTAGAGGCGATCTTAATTAGGACCCGTTGGCGGGAAATTCCGTTCTTTTCGTAAAGATCGATCAACTGGTGAGCCTTCTTGATGGAGCCTTCCCGGTTAAAAGAGAGGCGAGCGTCTGTTTCCGTGGAGACACGCCCCGGAACAATTTTCAAAATCTCCAACCCGAACGCGATCAACAAATGGTCGATCACCGTCTCGATCTTTGCCGCACCCGTTAGCGGCGAGGATTTCAAATCTGCGATAACCTCATCCAGCAGATGCGAGTATTCAGGTTCCGAAACGGCCGCAAAAATCAGACTCGGATTGGTCGTCGAATCTTCGGGCTTGAATTGGCGAATGCTCTCGAAATCACCCGTGTCGGCTACGACTCTGGTGAACTTTTTGAGCTGATCGAGCTGGGAAAGCTTCTCAACAGTTGCGGTGCTCATATCAGTAAACACCCAACGCCTATTGTGAAGTGACTTCAACAACTTTCTCTTCGGTATTTTGGCTAACTGTATGGTAGTAGGCCTGTAGAACAGCGTCGTAGACCGCTTTAATCGGGACGCCTGCCTTCTCCGCGGCTTTGCGGCAATCTTCAAACTCCGGCGCCACCTGAATCACTTCGTCTTTAAGCATCCCAAGCTTAATCGATAGCGGTCCATACGGTGTAACTACGGACACTAATTTTCGATCGAGAGCTAGACGTTCTACCTCACGATATCGCACTCCGAAGGTAGAAGTGTGGCGCAGTATGATCTCTTGAATTTCCGCCAGTTTCTCGGGCCGGCAAAGAACAGTGATTAGAATCCCGGGCCGGCTCTTCTTCATCTGGACTGACGAAAAGAATGCTTCGACGGCGCCGGCTTCTCTTATCTTTTCGATCGCTGCCCCAAGAAGTTCCGGCGACATGTCGTCGATAGTAGCCTGAACTTCGGTTAAACGTTCCGGGTCAGAAGAAAGGACTTTCTCGCCCAAGATCGCGCGGAGGACGTTGGCGCGTTCAGCCAGGTCTCGCGTACCCAGACCGTAACCGGTTTTGATCGGTCGCATCAAAGGGAGGGCGCCGACTGAGTTCTGAAACTCCGCTACCAGCGCAGCACCGGTTGGCGTGATCAACTCAAAAGGGACAGGAATTTGCGAAAGGGGCAGGCCGTTCAAAATCTCCAACGTGGCCGGGCTTGGAATCGGATATTCGCCGTGAGCACATCGGATCGATCCTTGCCCATCTACCAACCGAGAAAAGTGGATCTCGTCGACCGCTAAGCTTTCGATCCCTACGCAGGCCAGAACAATATCGATAATCGAATCCAGTGCCCCGACCTCATGGAATTGGATATCATCGACCGGACAAGCGTGGATCTTGGCTTCAGCCATCGCCAACCGATGGAAAACACCTAGACTGTGTTTCTTGGTAAAATCGGACAGATCACTCTCGTTGATCAATCGGACAATATCGCGGTAAGTGCGGTGAACGGTAGGGACGAGATCCCGCTCGTCCGGAGCCTTGGCGGAAGAGGGATGGGGGTGACCTGCGTCTCCATGATGGTCGTGATGGTGATGATCGTCGTGGCTGTGATCGTCATGGCTGTGAGTATGATCGTGCGAATGCTCGTGCTCGGTATGAACGTGGACAGCTCCCGCGTGTACCCCGAACTTAATGCCAGCGATCCCTTTGCGCGCCTGACGCTCGAAATGCAGGTGGTGGTCTTCGAGGTCAATTTTACTCAACTCCCATTCGAATACCGACGGCGCCACGCCGAGATCGGTGAGTGCCCCAACAAACATATCGCCGCTAATCCCTGAGAAGCAGTCCAGGTAAAGAATCCGCATTCGAGCCAATAGAATGACAAATCAGGAGCCGCAATCAAATCCGATACAAATGAACCGCGAATGGACGCGAATTGACACGAAGACGAAAATCTCAAGCCAATCGCAGATTGACCCGCCTTCGTGTGGCAGTCTGGCTACGCACCCGGGGAGAAAAGCGCCGTAAAAGTCAGGGAGGCAGATCCGAAAAACGATCTGCGTACATCCGCGTTAATCTGCGGTTGGCTTTAAGTCTTTTGTCTTCGTGTCAATTCGTGTCCATTCGCGGTTTAAAATTTGTCGCAACTTTTTGCTGATCTCAGGGGTAGATCCTATGAGGCGTTAAGCCGAGGATCTCAAAGAATAAACCTCTCAGCACATCCAGACCTATGAGGAAAGCCGTATTAGCCGCTCTAACGATTGGAGTCTTAATGGCGACCTGGGAAATTACCCTGGCGCAATCTGTCATTATCAAAACCCCAGTTCTCGATCAGACCCTGGTCGCGTCGAACAATCAGACGCTTTCTTTCGAAGGAGACGGTAAGCCGAAGGTGATCACAGGTAATAATAACCGGGTTCAGATTCATGGGGATTGTTCGAGTCTCAAGGTCTTGGGCAACGGTAATTCGGTTGAAGTGGAGCGAGTCGGAGATATCCAAATGATCGGAAACGCGAACCACGTTTCCTACCTGCACACTCTCAACGGCGAAAGTCCGACCGTTGCCAATATTGGTCAGGACAATGAGGCCAAACAAGTCGGTTCGCTGGGCGCGGCCAACCCGTCAGCCGCGATATCCGCTTCCCCGGAAGACAACGGCGAGATTGAGGTGGTGACGTTGACCAATGATAACCTGACCCGTGCTATTACTAAGAAGCACGTCAAACTGGTTGGCAGCAACAACTCGGTGGTGTTTAACGGTGCGGCCGAACAACTGGACATCGATGGCTCCAACAACGACGTCGAGATCGACCAGGTCAGCAGAGTCATTTTCCACGGCTCGAATAACGAAGTGAGTTACAAACAACCTCTGAGTTCCGGAGAAGACGTTGTTTCCGAGGCTCATGGCTCGAACAACGACGTCGAGAAAGCGGATTAGAGAAGGAGTTCAGGAGTGCAGGAGTTCGGGAGTTCAGGACGAGAGAGGTCCTGGGAGTAGCGCAGTTTTGGTCGGGGCAGCAGCCATCCATTCTGAACTCCTGAACTCCTGCAACTCCTGAACTCCTTCAGAACAATTCTTCTTTTCTCCCGCTCGGTGTTCATTGTATAGAACGCGATATGAAACGCGGCTTGTGGCTTACCCTCTTGATCTGCGCCGCTTTTGCAGCGACTCCGGTAAGAGCTATATCGCCGGATTTATGGCAAAATGATTTAGCAAGAGCGCAGGCTTTTGTCATTGGGCCTTGGGAACTCTATACCCCTCCTTTGTTCTTCGGTCCGAATACGAACCAACGAGAGTTGCGGCTCCTGCTAAGAGAATCGGATGCAGCGGGACGTATGCGCTGGGTGATTGCTCACGGGACTCCAGAGGGTCAGATGTATGGCCTCTATGGGCTGCGTCTTCTCCATGACCCTGAATTTGATCAATTCGCCAGCCGTCTTGAAGACCAACCGGGAGAGATTGTGACCACGACCATGGTGGTGGGCTTCAATAAAACGCGACACGAAGTCATTCAGCGGATTCGCGAAAATGATTTTCACCATCTGTAGTTAGGTGAAACTTGGAGCAGTTAGACCGTGTAATTCGGTTGAAGTCAGGAGCATTCTATGAAAAACAGATCGGCCTTGTTTCGTTTAATGTTAACGGCAGTTGCGTCGGCCCCCCTTTTCTTCGGGCAAATCGCCGGTGCTGACCCAGCAGCCAAAGTGGAGATCGCCGGCTCGGATCAGAAGCTAAATTATCCGGGCGAAGGCAGACATTTTGAGATTGCCGGCAATAACGACGAAATCAAAATCACGGGCGAATGCTCCAAAATCGAGATTCTAGGCCATGACAACAAGATTACCTTGGACGCGGTCGGCATTATCCAGCTGGTTGGCCACAACAATTTAGTTACCTATCATCAAGGTCTCACCGGCCAGAAGCCGAAAATCGAGACTATGGGCGAGAACAACAAGGTTATTGCCGCCAAAGAGTAGCGCGGACAAATGCGGACGAGCGGGAGCTCGTCCCTACCGAATCCGTTTCATCAAATAGAAACGTTTGTGGCCAACCGGATAGTCCGGCAGCGTGCCAAAGACCTTGAACCCGAGTTGTTCGTAAAATCCGGGTGCTTGGAAATCGAAGGTGTCGAGAAAGATGGCATCGCAATTTTGCTCGAGCGCCAATGCCTCTGCCCGCTTCATCAATTCGCGACCGATGCCTTCGCGCCGGGCATCTTCCTGTACGAAAAGAGCCGAAACGAAGAAATGGTTCCAATGAGTGGAACCGAGGAGACCTCCCACCAGATCACCCGATTCTGACCGCACAAAAAAAGCGAATCTCTTTGAGTTTCTTGGGCCTGCCTGTGCCTCATTATAAGCAATCAAAGGGTCGATAATGAGGTTCTCTTGTTCAGTCGATGGCTGTGGTTCAAGCGTAAAGGTTAGTCTCATATTTGTTAGGTCGTCCTCGTCCTCGTCGTCCCGACTTCGCTTACGAATAGAAGTGGCAGCAGATCCGAGCAAGAGCTTCGTCGGGCAGGACTTCGGCGAGCTCAGTCGAGTCGCTGTCCTCGTCCTCGAAAATGATTTGGCGCGCCGAGTTTGTGGACAGGTGTTAGGTGTCTTTGTCCCGAAGGGACTATATGAAGGTAGAATACGTTTGGTAGCGCGGCTCACACCGTCCCTACGGGACTTGTCGGACTTTGTCCCGGAGGGACTAAATGATCGTAGCCAGGCAATTTATTGCCTGGTATCCGTGCGAAAACGGGAACCGTCCCGTAGGGTACGGTATGATTGGGTCCGATAGGCGTGCCACGATCAGGACGCCTAATCAAGCCGTGGGTAAGGCTCACACCGTCCCTACGGGACGGGTCCGTTTTAAACGCGCATTTCCAGGCAATAAATTACCTGGCTACGATCATCCAATCCCTACGGGACGCCGAAACGCCACCCACTGACGGGTCTTTTTTCGGACACATCCCAGCCCCGAAGGCTTTCGGGGCTGGTTACCATCACTTAGTCCCTTCGGGACAGCAAACCGTCAGTACCTGTCCACGCTTTCAACTCACATCAAACCTCGAGGACGAGGACGACGACGAGTACGATTCCGGAGCGGCCTCTAGACCTCGAAAGCGAGAATACACGGCAATTCCCCGGGATGAGCCAAACGAAGGAGGGAATAGCCGATCCCGGCGGTCCCCCGGAACAGACTGGGAGAAAAACAGAAGTTCTCACCGATACTCGACTGGAGCCGAAAGAAACCGCCTTTAAGCCCGCGCTCCAAGGTCTCTTCCAACAAAACACTGCCTTTGTTCTGGGCTTCGGGAAGGTTCGCTTGCTTCCCAATATAACTAAGTGCTTCGGCGATTCCGAAGTTGCCGCAGCACCAATGGTCCGCCTGGCCGCGTTGACTCAATTTTTCTAGAACCTGAGTCAACGCATCCGTTTTAAATCTTCCGGGATCTAACGCTCCTGTCGCCGCTCGCGTCATAAGAATTCCGGCTGTTCCGTGGCACCAACTCTTAAAGGTTCGCCGCGGTCCTTCAAGCGCGTGTGGCCAGGAATGGTCGGCGAATTGCTTGGTTTCGAGCGCTAGCGCTTGCTCGATCAACGGTTGATATTGGTGATCTCCGGTAGCACGCGCGTATTGATCCAGCGCAAATACGATCCCGGCGAGCCCGTGAGCGAACCCCAAATAAGAATTACCGTTCGGTTGATGCCAGCCTGAATTTGGATCGAACCGCTCGGCCAGAATCGCGGCAGCAGCCTGAGCATTGGTTCTCGTCCGTGCGTCTTGTGTTACCTGGTAGAGCCTGGTTGTCGCCAGGAGAAAACCGGCTACGCCGGATGTGATATCGAGGCTGGTGATCTTTGGGACAGCGCTTTCCTTCGCATTCAAAGAAACGGCCAGTTCAATCCAGACGTCGTTTCCTGTCAGGGAACCCAACAGCACGGATCCGTAAATCAATGCGCCGCGGCCGTTGCAGATACCCATCGGGTAACCTGCCGGCAGAGCGAATTCCCTCAACTGGTCCGAAAAGTGCGACGTATCGGGAAAGCACTTAAAACCTAGTAGCTTCTCGGTAGCTGCCAGAAAAATCAGGGTACCCATGTCCCCTAAGTAAACTCCGTGCCGCTCAGCGATACCCATGTCCTGGGGCAAGAAGGTCGGTACTTCCCAAAGATGAGTACTGGATACCGGATTCATCCGGCGTCGAATCTCGTCTGCCAACTCGCTGGCAATTGACGCTGCTTGTTGCCGGCTTAGGGGTCGCTCAATCTGAGTCGGAAAGCGGTGCAAAGACTCCCGAATCACTTCGAGTTGGAAGTTGAGGTCTTCCGGTCCCATGGCGGAGATCCGCTCCTTGACCGTGTCCAGCGGTTTTCCCCTCAGCTGATCGCGCACGCAGAAATCGGCGCTATGCAGGTCCCGGCTATCCAGACGAACGTGAAATCTTGGAATGTCCAGCCCTAGCAACGATTCCACCTCAAAGTCGATCAACTGCTTGGTGTGCGGCGTAAGGCCGTTTTCTCTGAGGGGGACCCGATAGAGAGGTTCGAATACGGCGCTTTGTCGGATCCCGGAGGTCAAACTTTCCAATGAGCGGGCGCCTTTGAGCAGCAGACCATAAACTTGGGTGGGCCGATATAAGAACCGGGTCTCGGCGTTGCCGAACTGCTCGATGAATTGAACGAAGTCAGCCTTATGATTGAGGATGGCTCGGTAAAGTGCATTAAAGCCCTCGATCAGATCAGCGCGATACGTCCGAACTTCTTGAGCTTGGCCCTGCCAGCGAACCGTATTGCTTGGAGGCTTGGCAGGCATCGGTTTGGTTACCGGCCGAATATCATTCGAATTAACATTTTCCCATTCTGTGACCTTGAGCGCAGAAAGATCAACGATCCCGGTGCCGAGTCCGGAGAAATCCGCGGGGAGATGTGAAGCGCTAAGCTGCCATAAAGGTAAGAGTCCAGTTTCGATAACGGAAGCCTTGCCGACCGTACCTGCGTGCCGGTCTGGCGCGCCCGTATCGTTAGTCCCTCCTCGTCCGGGATGGAAAAAACACTCGGTGTCTATGGGGACTGGGCGGCTGCCCGCAGCAATGAGATTGTCTCGCCAAAGATCATAGGCATTGAGCAAATAGGCCAGACAGAGGAGTTCTCCGCCGCTTCGATAGTAGCTCCGGACCTCTTCAGCGCTGGTGCACGGATTTTGTTGAATGAATTCTTCCCAACCATAGCCCTCCCGAGCGATCACCTGAGCAACTCGCCACCCTGGCCTGAAGTCGCGTTCCGTGAGCCATTGGTCGATTGAGCCGAGAACTTCCGAAATCGAGACACTTTTTGGTTTGTACAGCGCTTTAGCGCCGTCCTCGAATGTCATCAAAATAACCTGTCGTCCATTGTCGTGACGGTCGGAGATACCGCTTTTGGTTTCGGTGAGCAAACGGCACTCGGACCGGACGAGCTTTCTGATGTCAGCGATGTCGTGCTGAAACCGGCACAAAAAAAGGGTGGTCGCGTCGATCCAAGTGGTGACTAATCGGCTGAGTTGTCGCGCCAATATCGGGAATCGTTCGAACAGAACCTGATAACCACTTTCCGCGATCTGCCGGATAAATTCACTCAACTGCGCACCGCCGGATCTCGACTCAGTGAAAACCTGAAAAGTAGGGAAAGCGGCGTACTCCGAAAGATCCTGCAAAAGGGTAAGCATCAGGCCGTCCAAGGCGGTGGGAGCGATAACGCCGGTGCTAACTGCAAAAGGATGCACGCTTTCGCGAGCGTACGACACGAGCGGCAACCAAAGCTCGGCAAAAGGAAAGGCGTCGGCTCCTTTAAGGTGCAAAGCCGGCCGGCGTAGGGCTCTCTCCAAAATCTCACTCCAGACGCGGTTGATCGGTTGATCTGACAACCACGATTCTTGGGTTAAGGATAAAGCTTGTTGCTCAGTGATTCCGAGCGAGTGCAGACGCTCAGCGAATCGGTCGTAGTTGCCGCTAGAAAATTGTTGTTTCCAGAAAAGAAAATCCGCCTCCGCTTCGCTACGGCGCGACAAGTCCGCCTCTCTGTCGCTCCGGCGCAACCGGTCCAGCTCCGCTTCATTGCGGCGCGACAGGTCTTTGGTGAGCCCCTCTGACGTGGCCGGAACTTCCGATAACTTCTGGAGCCGCTCATGGAGATAACGGGCGCGGGCCAAGATGTCGGGGGTTAACATAAAAAAGCAAGCCGTCACCAGTTACGATGACGGCTTGTAATCCTTTTACTGTATCAGATCAATTACAGGTTGATGGTGCTGAGGGCAGCAGAGCAGTTCTCAGTTCCGATGGTGTTGTCCATCATACCGCCAGCAACATCTTCGAGTTGCTCATCACTGATCGATTCTGGTTTGTTGGTCTCTTCGCTCATTATGGTTGGGTGTTTGGTTTGTTTTGGTTTCTCGAAAGCCCAGCTCGAGAACTCAGAGGGAAGGATCCTGACCAGACAACATATTCGTTTCTGCGCTCAAGAAGCCGCCCGCTATTGTTTCAAGCTCGGCGTCCGAAAGATTGGAAGTATCGTCGGGGAAATCCTTCGGCAGAACTATGTACATTAGATCGTCTGTTTCTTGTAAAAGTACAACTTTAAGTCGATCCGGTAATGTGGTTCCCAATGCTCGCTCCACTGCGAACTTTGGGTTAGCTAACAGGGACTCCCGAAACGCCTCGTCTTTCAAGGCCGCCCTCACGAGCGCCTCTTTTATATCTTTACGCGCGATGTTCGAATTGGAATCCATTACTAATCTTCCTTTCTTGGAAGCCCGACATCCACTTGCGTGACTGCCTGCGTATTAAGCAACGGGCGTGCCAGCTCTGGTTTACGTAACGCAACATGTTGGTGATCAATCTTTTGTATGTAATTGAAGGTAAATTATTAGTAGGGGGGAGCAACTAAAAATGGAACTCGAATTCTTGAAAATGGAATGACAGCTCCATTTTTTGGTTAGCAGTTAACACTTAGGAGTTGGCAATAACAATGTGCTATTAGCCGGATATCTCGAGTGTTTGGCATAGGCCAGATATCGAGTTCAAGTCCTCTAGCAATAATTTATATAAATACCGTAGGCCAATTTCAACCCTGCTAGTTAACTTTTTTGACCTAACGGTGGGACTTCGTTGGTTGTCGAGTCACGGCTCGCGATTCGCGCAACGCACGAACCGGCTGAAAGGACAGGTGTTAAGTGGCTTTGTTCCGAAGGGGCGCTGTCGGACTTTGTCCCGTAGGGACTAGATGATCGTAGCCAGGCAATTTATTGCCCGGAACCCGTTCAATTGAGGATCCGTCCCGTAGGGACGGTCTGATCCTTACCTCGGGTTGATTAATCGTCCCTAATCGTTGGACGCCTACCGGACCCAATCAGACCGTGCCCTACGGGACGGTTCCGTTTTGGCACGGGTACCAGGCAATAAATTGTCTGGCTACGATCATTTAGTCCCTACGGGACGGGTCGCCTTTTTGGACACATCACAGCCCCGAAGGCTTTCGGGGGTGGCTACCATCATTTAGTCCCTTCGGGACAACAAACCGTCAATATTGGCTAGGCAAAACTCGCTGGTAGCACATCGCTGAAAGAGATAACGGGCGCGAGGATTGTCTGGGGGCTAAAAATGGGCAAGCCGCCACCGATTTAGGGTGACGGCTTGTAATCCTCGTCGCGGGTTTCGCCGCGGTCTTGAGCTAATTACAGGTTGATGGTGCTGAGGGCAGCGGAACAGTTCTCTGTTCCGATGGTGTTATCCATCATGCCGCCGGCCACATCTTCGAGTTGCTCGTCCTTCATCGACTCAGGTTTGTCGGTCTCTTCGCTCATGTTGGGTGCTTGGTTTCTGGTGATGGCGGACCACCGCGGTTCGAGATGATTGGTCTGTCGCGCCGTCCGCGAAATTATCGAGTTTGTCGCTGAGAGACCCAACTCATTTGGGCTTTATGCTCATCGGAATGCGGTCTCTCTGCGATAACAACCGGATTACAGGCTGAGCGTACTGAGGGCAGCAGTACAATTCTTCGTTCCGACGAAGTTGTCCATCATACCGCCGGCCACATCTTCGAGTTGCTCGTCACTAATCGATTCAGGTTTTTCAGTCTCCTCGCTCATTGCGGTTGGGTGTTTGGTTCAGGTTGTCGAATGCTTTTTCTGGAGAGCCCGACATCAACTTGCGATAACGGGCGGGGGCGAAGATTGCTAAGCTTAGCATGAATTAAGCAAGCCGTCACCGAGTTATGCGGTGACGGCTTGCAATCCATCTTAGCTGATCGCGGGCATTCCGCGGTATCGAGCCAATTACAGGTTGATCGTGCTGAGAGCGGCGGAACAGTTCTCAGTTCCGATGGTATTGTCCATCATACCGCCAGCAACATCTTCAAGTTGCTCGTCGCTAATCGATTCAGGTTTGTTGGGTTCTTGGCTCATATTAGTTGGGTGTTGAGGTTGTGGATTAGGTTGAACCGATTACAGGTTGATCGTGCTGAGGGCAGCGGAACAGTTCTCAGTTCCGATGGTGTTGTCCATCATACCGCCGGCTACATCTTCGAGTTGCTCGTCACTAATCGATTCAGGTTTGTTGGTTTCTTGGCTCATATTGATTTGGTTGGTTTTGGTTGGGTTGTTGGTTTTGGTTGGTTTGATTCTCGAAAACTTTTTAGGAAGTCCGACATCCACTTGTATGTCTGCACGTCCATTAAGCAATGGGCGTGCCAAGCATGTCTTGTATGGTTTAACATGCTGATATTCAGGATTTTACGCCTAGAGTTGGTTTTTGTGACTCCTGCGAAACCTACCCGAAAATGGAACCTTCATTCCCGAAAATGGAACCAAGGCTCTATTTTGGTTCGCGGTTCGCAGTTCACCGTTGGCCTTCCGGCCGAACAAGCCCTCCGACCAGGAGCTGTGTGGGTGCCATCAAACTCTTTAGGACGACATCTTACCGTGAACGGAGAATAGCGAACCCGTTGGGCGTTGGCCCGAATGCGACCTATGGGACTCATGTGACTCATGGGACTGCGCGTGTCGAAGCCCACGAACCACCAACGGCTAACTGCCAACCGCTAACCGCTAACCGCCAACCGCTAGTCCTCCGGCTTCAGTCGATGGTGCCGGAGAAAATCCATGAATTTTTGGTAGTGATCCGGCCTGATATTGAAGAGGACGCTCATCCGTCGATAACTACCTCTGGCTGCTAGTAGCCCTTGAGAAACAATCTCTCGAGCTTGAGTTCGGTTTAGATCCCGGTCGAGGAACGGTTGATGAACGATGTCCCAGAAAGTGCGCCCTTGTTCGACCATCGTCTCGAATAGCTCGCTCTTACCGGTGCCCGGACCTGGCAAATTAGCTTGTCGAAGCTCACTGACAAAGTGATCTGGTTCTATGTACTTCGATTCGGCCATGGAAAAGCCGATGGTGGCGATGCTCCGGAGCTCTCTGACATTGCCGGGCCAAGGGTATCGCTCCAGAAACTTGATCGATGTGGGCGAGAATGCCTTCTTGAGGTTGTATTCCTGGTTCAGTTTATCAACAAAATAACTGATCAAGATTTTCCAGTCCCCGTCGCGTTCGCGTAAAGCTGGAATATCTAACGGGAAATAGCGGAGGCGAAAGTAAAGATCCTGACGGAACTGACCACGGGCAATCATGTCGCGCAGAGGTCGGTTAGTCGCTGCGATTACCCGCACGTCAACGGAATAGGTTTTGTTGGAGCCGAGAGGTTTGACTTCCTTTTCAGCCAGTGCTCGCAGCAACATGGTCTGCGCGGTCGGAGGAAGATCGCCTACTTCATCCAGGAAAACAGCGCCTCGGGCGGCGGTGTCAAATAAGCCCTTATGATCGGCAACGGCGCCGGTAAAGCTACCTTTCACGTGCCCGAATAGCTCGCTAACGGTTACGTTGCCTTCGCCATATTGTGGGCAGTTGACCACAACGAAAGGCGCATTCATTCGGGCGCTCATCAGATGGCAGGCTTTAGCAAATAACTCTTTGCCTACGCCACTCTCGCCGGTGATCAGGATGGTTTGATTGAACTTGGCGAACTTTTGGACCTTATCCAAAGTGTCCCGCATTTTCGAGCTGACACCTACAAGATCAACGGCCTGATTTGGCCCCCATTTTTCCACGGACTTGGCGCGAACCTGTAGGGCCGCGTCAGTCATGGTGTTGTCAGTTCCGCGATTAACCTTCGTGGACGGAAAGGGAACCACATTGGCGGTAGTATCGCTATTCATAAGCGCAAGACCGACGAGCTGGCGTCACCTTCGCCCGATACCTACATTGGGACAATTGTCACTCTTTTTCGCGAAGCGCACGTTCCATTTATGGGGCTACGCTAGTTGCCGTCTGGCGAGGTCGGCGAACGGACCCGCTTGATTCATCAATTCCGTGTAAGTCCCGCTTTGAACCAGTTCGCCGTATTGCAGAACAAAAATGCGGTCCGCGTTGATAATAGTGCTCAAACGGTGGGCGATGACAATGCGGGTAGCCTGCATGGCGTCCAAGCTCTCCGTAACAGTTCTCTGCGTCTCGTTATCCATGGCGCTAGTGGCTTCATCAAAAAAGATAATACGAGGCCGATTTACCAGCGCCCGCGCTACCATGAGTCTCTGCCGTTGGCCGCCAGAAAACGTACCACCGCCCTCAGACACTACCGTGTGCATTCCCATCGGCATGTTTTTAATATCCCGGTCGAGGCCGGCCATTCGCGCGGCTTCCCAGGCGTCGTTCACCGACAGACTGGTATGGGCACCGATAATGTTTCGATAAATATCGGTCGGCATTAGTTTGCTCGACTGAAGAACGACGCCTATCTGTTGGCGTACTTCTCGCAAATCCAGGGAAGAAAGTTCTTGGCTGTCGTAGAAAATGGCGCCGGACTCAGGCTTCTCAAAGCCAAGCAAAAGTCGCAACAAAGTCGACTTTCCGGAACCGGAGCCGCCCACCAGAGCCACGAATTCGCCGGGCCGGATTCGCAGAGAGATATCTTTCAAGATCAACGGCGCATCCTGGGTATAGCGGAACGATAGATGATAGACCTCCACCTCACCGCTGAGTGCGCCGGGATGCGCTTTCGCTTCATCCACTTCTGGCTGGGCTTCGATGATTGGCCGGAGCCGCTGGAAGAGCGGGAAGATAATTAACAGATCGAGCACGACACCGCTCAACGACAGCATGCTGCTTAGCACATTCGAAAAAACCCCATTGAACGCCACGAATGACCCGGTCGTCATGGTGAATTTTTCGCTGTTCAGCGCGGCCTGATCTTTGAAATAGCCGTACATTTCAAACAACAGGGCCGTGGCCAGGATGGGATAAACCCGATTAAATACTTGGACGATATTGGAAAGGAAGCCGACCCGGAAGTAGAGCCGTTTCTGGGCCGCAAACTTTCTAGTCCATTCGCGAAAAGCCGAGTCTTCGGCGCCCGAGACCCGCAGCTTAGCAACTCCGTTGATTAACTGAAGAACCAGGCCGGTGATTAAACCGCGAACCCGGAACATCATCCGCTGGTTTCGTAGCTGCAGGAGATTGACGCAAAACGGCAAGACGACAGAGAGCGCCAGTAAACCGACGGCAACCCACGCCATTTTGTAGTTGAAAGAAAAAAGGAAAAGCCCGGTGATCGCCGCGCTGATCGCACCAACGATACCTTGAGTTCCGGACTGAGAGATCGCTTGCCGAATCTGCTCTACGCCCAGCGCTCGGTCTGTCAGGTCGCCAGCGGTGTAATCCCGAAAAAACGTGGATGGCAGATTTAATAGGCGATCCCAAACGCCGGCTTGGACTGAGTAATCCATTTTGCCTGTGAGGCGAAGCACCGCAATCGCCCGGGTTAACTCAAAGGCGAAGGTGGCGAGCGCAGCTGCGAATAGGGCGATCGCAAACTGGAGCAGCTGACTCCGGTCAGCCGACGGGACGATACTGTCGAAGATTTGGCCGCTAAAGTAGGGCGTCACCATTCCCAGGAGGCCGGTCATGATCCCCATGAAGATAATGGTCCGCAGATCGGAATGGCAGTCCTTCATCCCGAACTTGATGAGATCGCGCGCACCCAACCGCTTTTCCGGCAGCGGGGTATAAAAAGAGACGGCGAACGGCGCTAACGTGGCAGCAACGGACGGAGTTACCGGTACGCGGTCGAGGGTCGACGGCTCTACTAGTTCGTAGGTGTTGGGTCCGGTCTTGAGGATGGCGGCTGGTTCACGGGTACCCTCGCGAAAAGCCAATATAGGTTCGTGATCGACTTCCCACCATTCTCCGCGCAGCGCGACGGTTCGGAAACGAAAGCGGGAGGCTTTGGCGATAGCGGATAGCTTGTCGTGAACTT
>Ga0209240_1000444_pt1 | contig 17391 bp, 17 predicted proteins | sample GraSoi_2013_80cm_FD_185828 | JGI IMG/M metagenome (GOLD analysis project Ga0209240, IMG submission 185828) | Grasslands soil microbial communities from the Angelo Coastal Reserve, California, USA - Sample 9_17_2013_80cm (SPAdes) (version 2) | ecosystem: Environmental > Terrestrial > Soil >...
GACTGCTTGAAAAGCGTTTTTCCCGGCAGTCCACTGCGTCTTTTGCTTGTTAGTACTGGTCTGAAAAACGCCGATAACCGAGGCGTTGTTGCAGCAGTCCGAAATGTACGCCACCTCCGCCGAAAGTGGCAATGTAGGGGCAATCAACAGAGTGGCATAAACAAGGAAATCGGTTCGCGATGGCATACGAGACGTCCGGGGAAGAGCATACTCGGTTTTTTGAGTTCGGATTGTCAATGCATAACGCCACATTCCGATGTGACCAAGGGGCGAATCCGGTTGTTACTAAGAGGGTAATTCCTTCCCCCTCCTTTGGGGGACGAGAAAATCTTTCGACCGCTCCTTGGTCAGGAACTCAGGCAGACCTAACCTTGGATTGCTACATGGTACAAAACGCTGCGCCGTTCGATGCTCACTCTAAGATCGATTCGATCGTCGTGAACGCTCCCGTGGCGGACGTTTACGCCTGCTGCTCTCGCTTCGAAGAACTGCCTCGATCCATCACGTCTCTGCAAGAGGTGCGAAAAATCGACGAGACCCATTTCTCGTTCATCTCTCTGCTGGATGGCAAAGAATACCGGACCGCTTTGCAGATCGTGCTCCGTGTGCCGGAGCGGCGAATCGCATGGCAGGCAATGACAAACAGTTTTCCACGTGGTGTTATTTTATTCGAACCGCTTTCGGATCGGACGACCGAGATCACAGTCAAGTTACGATCGAGCATCGAACCAGCAAAGCTCGCCCAAGTGACGCGCGACTATCTAACTAATTTCAAACGCGTTGTGGAAGAGGCATCAGCGCCGTGAACACCGGGATCGTCGTGAACGTCGTGGGCGTTCACGAGGGTACGGCATCACGACCGAATCAGCCATTCCTCCTAACTCCCAGATTCCAGCTCCTAGCTCCTACAGCCGTATCAGCCCTCGCCGGGTCGCCTCCGTAACAGCTTCAGTCCGGCTTACGACGTTCATCTTGGCGAAGATAGCTTTCCCGTGCGACTTAACGGTGCCTTCACTGATAAAAAGGGCGGAAGCGATCTCTTTGTTACTTCTTCCTTTGGCCATTAGCTTCAGGACCTCGACCTCGCGTTTGCTCAAAGTGTCGCCGCTGACGCGCTCCGCTAGCTTCGCCACAAGGTGCATAGGAACAGAAGTCTCGCCTGCATGCACGCGGCGAATGCTTTCCATCAGCCCTTCGCGCGGGACATCTTTCAGGAGATAGCCTTTCGCCCCGGCTTGTATAGCGCGATAAATGTCTTCGTCCCCATCGAATGTGGTGAGAACGATGATCCGGGCTTTCTCGTCGGTCGCGCGAATCGCTTTGATCGCGTCGACACCATCGAGCTCGGGCATACGTAGATCGAGCAACGTCACATCGGGTCGATGCTCCTTCCAGAGTTCGACGGCTTCGCGGCCGTTGCTGGCTTCGCCGACCAGCGTCATGTCGGCCTTATTACGCTGAATCATGGAGACCAACCCTTCACGCACAACGCCATGATCATCGGCGATAAGGACCCGGATGCGAGCCTTTGGCGAGCGCCTGCCCGAGGCGTCAAGCCCAGCAGTTCTCGCGCCGGAGGCATGTCCCCGTTTCCTGCTGGGATTCATAACACCAGCTCCGGATTCAAGGGCAATATCGCCGTGACGATCGTTCCTTTGCCTCGGGAGCTCACTATTTTCAATTCGCCACCCATTTCTTCGGCTCGTTCGCGCATACCAGTCAGACCGATACCGTCGTGCCGCTCTTTGACTTGGAATCCGTTACCGTCGTCACGGAGTTCCAGAAGAAGTTGTTTCGCATTGGAAATTAAGCGCGTCCGGAAATTCCTGGCGTGGGCATACTTCAGCGTATTGCTTAAAGCTTCCTGGCCGATGCGCAATAAGTTCTGCTGCCACGCTGGCGGAAGAACCGGCACTTTACCCTTGGTTTCGAAGGTGGTGTGAAGTGTTGTTCCTACGGTGGTGCTCTTAACGATGCCTTTGAGCGCTAGCCAAAACTGGTCTCTTTCCAATGCTTCGGGCCGCAACGCATGCACTGACCTGCGCGCTTCGCTTAAACTCCTTCGAGCCAACTCGCCAGCTCGGGCCAAGTGGCTGTCAGCGTCTTTGCGGTCCCCCTCAGAAATGGCATACTTGGCCGCTTCCAGCTGCACGATGACCCCGGTGAACCCCTGGGCTAGCGTATCGTGGATGTCTCGGGCCATTCTATTTCGTTCTGCCAGGACGGCAGCTTGTCGACTCTGCTCGCCGACTTCGGTGAGCCGGATGGCCAGCATCACTTGATGGGCGAGCGCTTGCATCAATCCGATCTCTTCAGTCCGATAGGGTGCCCGCTCGCCGTGGCGAACGGTAATCATACCTCTGACCTGTCCACCTGCTAAAGTTGGAACTGCCAAAAACTTCTTAGTTCCCTTTGGCATGAAGTACTGCCGAAATTGGTCGTTCACGCGTGGGTCCGTTGCGATGTCTTCGCAGACTATCGGGCCGGCTGCGAAAAAGAGTTCCTGAATCGCCGGATTCTCCCTCCATGATTGCGGACTCTTTACGAGCGGATGTTCTGGATCGAAGCCGACGTGACTCACCGAGTCGACCACGAGTCGCAAAATGAGTGAGTCAGTTGGTTCGTCGAATAACCAAAGAGTCGCGCTTTGCCCACTCAACAGGCGGCAGATCGTGCTCAGCATTTTTCCCAGGAACTTTTCCGGCTCAGATGCGGTCGCCAAAACGTCCAAACTGTAGGTCAAGGCTTCTACCTGGCCGCGTGCCACCTGCTCCGAAGCTCTGAGCGCTTCCTCCGATCGTTTGCGCTCGCTGATATCCCGCAAGACCGCCTGGAGATAATGGCCGCGGACCGTCGTCAGAGAAACTTCCACCGGAACGATATCCCCGTTTCTCCGTACGAACTTCCTCTCAAAACGCAGATAGGGCTCTGTCTTCATCATCTCCATCCGAGCCGGCAACAAGGAGCGTTCTTCCGGCACGAAGGTTTCGGCAATCGGCGTACCGATCAGTTCCTCCTGCGTGCATCCGGCGAGCTGCGCACCGGCCGGATTCGTTAAGAGATAGGTGAGGTCGGTATCGATGATATAGATGGCGTCCGGCGAGACATCGATGAGATCTCGATATTTCGCTTCGCTTTGACGCAAGCTTTCTTGAGCTCGCGTGTGTTCAATGGCGACGCTGGCGACATGAGCAAACTGCTCGAGCAGCTTACGCTCCTGCGGCCTTGGGCTACGCGGCTCGCGGGAATAGATTGCGAAGGTCCCTAACACCGTCTCTTGTGCGGATAATATCGGAGTGGACCAACCTGATTGCAGCCCATAGGCCAAGGCTAGTTCACGATAATCGGCCCAAAGAGGATCCGAATTGATATCAGAGACGATGACCGTTTCTTTCCTATAAGCGGCCGTTCCGCACGAGCCTACGCGAGGACCGATGTTGACTCCATCGACCGCAGTCATGAAATCCGGCGGGAAGCTGGGCGCTATACCTTTTCTCAGCCGCTCGCCATCGCTATCCAAAAACAGGATCGCGCATAAAGAATCGCTAAACATTTCTTCAACCAGCCGGCACAACGCCTCCAGGATGGTAGCGAGCGAATTGCTCCCAGTGATCAATTCGAGAATTTTCTTCTCTGCGGCCAGGACCGCTTCGGCCCACTTGCGGTCGTCGATGTCGGTGTTCGTTCCATACCACTTGACGATATTTCCCGTCTCGTCGAATAGCGGTTCGGCCCGGAACAAGAACCAACGATACATCCCATCGAAGCGCCGCAGCCGAGCTTCCAGTTCCCCTGGCTCTCCCGATGCCAGCAACCTCTGCCATACGTCTAATAGGCGCGGAAGATCTTCAGGGTGAATGGCAGCCTTCCACCCCCAATCCCGCGCCGCCTCAATCGAAAGACCTGTGTAATCAAGCCAGCGCTGGTTTAGGAATTCATTCGAGCCATCCGGTCGACCGCACCAGGCGAGGGTTGGAATCGTATCAATGGTTAGGCGAAGGTACTCTTCGCTGCGCCTCAAGGCCTCTTCGATTTTCGTCTGCTCCGTGACATCCGTTGCTCTGTCCCGGTCGTTGATTAACCGCTGGCTGGCGGCCGAGCTTCTCTCATCCCGACGCGACCGCACTTCAAGGCGTTTCTGTTCTGTGATATCCCGGCTGAACACAACGATCAAATCCCGGCCGGCGTGATTTTCTCGAGTCAGTTTCACGTCTACGATCTTCTGCTCACCGTTTTTGCAACGGTACACGCGTTGGACCGTGACAGGGTCTCCCAGCGGCATTGTGCCGATTAACTCAAGAACTCCTTCCCATGAGGCGCCCGTGGCAAAGTCCCAGAGGCGCATTTTGAGCAATTCCTGCCTTTCATAACCCAGCAGCGAGCAGGCAGCCAGATTCGCGTCAATAATCCGGCCATCGAGGTCAGCAACTAAAACGGCATCGGTCACATGCTCGAGCAGCTTTTCGGCCAGATGCAACCGAGTGGTACACCGGTCGAGTTCGCTCCGGAGCCGGTCCAGTTCAAGCTGCAGCCGCTCGGTCGCTGTCTCAGCGCCCTTGATCGCACCTGAGCCGGTGTTCATGGCTCATTCTCGACCCCAATCCAGCGCATGGTCAACTTTGCCAATTTCGATGGCTAAAATGAAATTCGCTCATACCCGCCTCCCGGGCCAGGCGGATTAGACTAAACTCATCTGCCAAGTGAGCTATCATCAAGGCCTTGACTTTAAGTAACCTAAACCCCGGTAACCCGCCCTTTTATTCGTGGGTGGTTTCATCCGCATAGGTCCGCACCAAGTGCCCAGCAAGACTTTGCGCGATTCCTTCACCAAACAGAGAACTACCGCGACGGCGTGACGATACCTCTTTATGCCAGCCCTTCCAGTAACGCCGACAAGAAATTGTCCTTGAAGCCAGAGACATCTCGAAGGCGCGTTGCTCCCGGATCGTTTTGGAATGCTTCTTCGCTGGCGCGGTTGAAGACTGGCAACCCCCAGATAAAGATGCACTGGTTGAACGCCTCCGCAGACGTGCCTTCAGGATCGTCATATTATTTATGCTGGCGCTCAGGCTACCGGTGTTGGTTTAATTAACGAACTAATTGTACTCCCTACATAAGTGGGATCACTAACCGATTCACGCGATAGTGCTCGCCACGGTTAATTCCATCGAACACCGGCGTCGATAGAAAGGCGGGAGCACCAATGATGAGTGCTTACGTAGTTTTTACGCGTGAGAAGACGCTCGATAAGCTTGAGCTGGCTGCCTACTTAAAAGAGGTCCCAGCGGACTCTGGCCGGGCATGATGTTAGGGTTCTTGCTCTTAACGGTTCGCACGAAGACCTGGAAGGACCTTCCACGGAAGGCACTGTAATTCTCGAGTTTCCAAGTATTGAGGCAGCGAAGGCTTGGTATAACGGTTCGCCCTACCGGGAAGTGCGTGAGCATCGTTTAAAAGGGGGCCACATATCGTGTCACGTTAGTAGAAGGAGTCTCGAGTCAACCGGCGCAAGTCCGCCGCTGGGTAGAATTTGTTGGAGCGGTATAACTATACCAAGCCGACGGTCGGTCGCTGTCTCCTTTTGGCCTGATAACACCGGCCGGAGGTAGCGATTACTAACTACCGATCGGGAGTAAAATTTAGGCAACGGTATATTCGTGTCCCTGCAAGAATCCCTGGGGACCGAAATAAGAAATCTGTTCGCGCGCGTGTGGTTATGTAACCTGGAAAACGGACTTTCAGCGGACGCAAGCCCTCACCTTCTTCTCGCCAGACCCGAGAGCTTTCGTCACAAAACCCTTATAGTGTAGGCAAACGGGATTCTGAGATAGTTCTATAACGCATAGCTGCTGAAAGGGGCTACGAGCAAATTGTCCCGGGCGTTGACCTCGCCGAGGGATTGAGACCGCCTCAGAACTCGCGCCAAGCACGACCGTCGTTCTCAACTAACTTAATGGCGCCAATCGGCCCTTGGGAACCGGCAGCGTAATCTGGAAAGCCTGTGTTTGAGTCCTTCGCCCAGGCCTCTAGCAAAGGTGTGAACAGGGCCCACGTCGCCTCCACGCCATCGCGATGCGCAAACAATGTCGCGTCGCCTAGCATGGCGTCCAACAGAAGCCGCTCATAACCGTTTGTCGAAGACTGACCGAAAACATCTGCATAGCTGAAGCGCATGTCGACTTGTGATACGTTAGTGGTAGGTCCGGGTACCTTCGTGCCAAAGTGAAGAGAAATTCCTTCGTTCGGCTGGATGCGCATGGTAATGACGTTCGGTTGAATCTCCTCGTCATTTGAACCCGTCTTAAACAAGTGAGTCGGCGATTGTTTGAAGACAATCTTCACTTCCGTCACCCGCTTGCCCAGCCGCTTACCGGTGCGTAGATAGAACGGAACACCAGCCCAGCGCCAGTTCCCGATCTCAACGCGAATCGCAGCGTAGGTCTCTGTCTGGGAATCGGGATCGACGCGATCTTCCTGCCGATAGCCGACGACATGCTTACCGTTAACACTGCCCGGACCGTATTGGCCTCGAACAGCGTCTTTGACTTCAATCTCTCGGACCGAGCGCCAGACCTTCAGCTTTTCTGCGCGGACAGCCTCTGCCTCGAACGAACCCGGTGATTCCATTGCGATGAGGGCAAGCATCTCCATAACATGATTCTGCAGTACGTCTCGAACTGCGCCCGTCTTTTCGTAGAATGGCCCCCGGCCCTCGACGCCTATACTCTCGGCGGCAGTAATTTCAATGTGATCAATGTGATTCCGGTTCCAAATGGGCTCGAAGATGCCGTTGCCGAAACGAAAGACCAGGATGTTCTGTACCGCGTCCTTACCCAAATAGTGATCGATACGGAAGATTTGGTCCTCAGAGAGGACCGCATTAACATCGTCGTTCAGCTTGCGCGCCGATTCGAAGTCGGTGCCGAAGGGTTTCTCAACAATCACGCGAACCCAGTTCCCCGGTCCCTTCTTAGGAGTCGTCATGCCGTGCATGCCCAAGCGGGCAATGATGTCCGCGAAGAACTCTGGCGCCACTGCGAGATAGAACAGGCGATTACCCTTGGTGCCGAACTTTTCGTCCATCGCAGCGAGGTAGGATTTCAGCCTTTCGAAGCGGGCGTCGTCATCAAAATCTGCACTGAAATAATGCACCCGGTCCATAAAGGGCGTCAGCTTCGGATCGTCTTCCTCAACGCCACCGTCCCTGATAATGCCGTCTTGCATGTCGAGAGCGAACGTGGTTGAAAGATCGCGACGGGCTACTCCAACGACAGCGAAATCGTCTGGCAAGAGGCCGGACTGGTCCAGGTGATATAGCGCTGGCAATAGCTTGCGCTTAGTAAGATCTCCCGAGGCTCCAAAGATGACCACAATGCAGGGTTCAGGAATCCGCACATTTTTTTTGCTGATACCTGACCGGGGGTCCGAGGTGACTGCAAGCGAGTTCATACTCTTGTCTTGGTTGCGAGGTTATAGTCGTGAATGCGACGCCCCTCTGCTGCCTGCGGTTGGACAGGAGTTGCGTTTTGCCCTGGCACCCTTTGTTGGCATGGTCATTTCCGTTGTCTTTGCTCCTCTCACGACTACACGCCGAATTGGTGGACGCCTTGCCAAAAGCTGCTTACCGCTGAGCCATTGGGATTCGTCCGAGACTGCGAGAATGCTGGTTAGGTTGTTATATCTCCTAACGCTTCGGCGATGGCGCGGTTTTGTTCTCTAGTCCTAGGTTCATGATTGGTAACTCTGTTGATACAACCAAATTGTTTCTTCACGGGATCACCCGCATCCGGCGAAGATCGGCAAAGAACTTCAAAAACATTTCTTCGGTATCAATGCAGTCGTGGAATCCGGCGCGCCGAGCCTTGATCGTGCTGCTGACGTCGTCATATTCCATGAGACGGAGAATAGCGTCAGCAAAAGGCCACGACGAAACTTGTTCGTAGGGTAAAGGCTGCAAGCCGTGCTTGCGCACTATAGCGTCCCACACGGGATTTTTGTCGGCCATATAAACGGTAAGAGGCGTAGGAATGGGGTCGGCTGCCGGCATGTCGAACATCGCGGCGATGCGTAGCCAAAGGTATTTCCAACGAAAAGAGTCGCCGTTGGTGATATTGAAAATCTCGTCCCTAGCCGCCTCGGACTGGCCTGCCCACGTGGTCGCCCGGGCGAGAATTTCTGCCGACGTGATTTGAAATAGAACCCCATAGGTCTTCTCCGTGCCCGGAAACCTAAGCGGGAGGCGAAGTTCTTTTGAGATAGCGGCATAGACGGCAATCGACATCCCAAGATTCATTGGGTTGCCAAGACCAAAACCGGTGGTCGCTTCGGGGCGCAGCGCCGTCCAATGCCACTCCTTCCTCTGCCGTCGCTCCCGGAGAAAGTCCTCCTGATCGAAATAGAAGTTCGGCGGCATAAGTCGTGGATCGTCTTCGCGGGCGGGCGTTTTAAAGGGGCCTAAATCCGCGCCATAGGCTTTGCCGCCTTGGTAGAATTTGATGTGCTGCAGTGACGGAGAAGTCCTTTCAACAACATCAAGCAGGTTTTTCAAAATGCCTAAATTGGCCTCGCTTCGTTCACTGGCAGTCGGTTTTTCGACATAAGCGCCGAACACAATATCGGTGATCCCGCTGATCTGGCCGAGTTTTCGTTCCACATCGTCCCGGTCGAACAGATCTGCGTTGACGGCTTCCACACCCGGGGGCAACGGCGCGACGCGACGCGACAATCCGTACACCCGTGTGCCTGGAATGGAGATCCAATGCTCGGCCGCGGCGCGGCCGCTCACTCCGTGGACACCTGCAATCAAAACGACGTTCTTAATAGACATCTGTTTGTTTCTCGCGTTAACGCCCGATCGACAGTTCTCCCAAGAACAACTTCACATGCTCTACAAACAACTCCGGGAATTGGTATTGCGATCCGTGATTAGAATCAGGGTAGATAATAAGCTGAGCGTTAGGCAGGTTCCGCTGAAGGATAAATGAGTTAACTGTGTAAACGATAATGTCGTTGCTGCCGTTGATGACCAGAACCGGGTGTTTGATTTTCTTAAGGTAGGCGCAAGGGTCGTTTCTTCGCGCTCCCCACTCCTCCACGGCGGCTATCTGAGCCGGAACGACCTTCTCGTTAATAGGGGGATCCCGGTGTTCCTTGCGCGCTCTTAATCTTTGTAAAAATGCCCGGCCGGCGGACTGACTGTTTTCGGTTGGAGAGAAGAATACTTCCAACCACAACTCATCAGGAACTTCATAGGTCTTCCCAAAGATCGCTTTGGCTTCTGGAGTCAATGACGCCATTCCCTCCCCGCTGCGCGGTCCTGTTCCGACGAGGACGAGACGCCGAACCTGCTTGGGACGGTCCAGAGTCAACTGCTGGGCAACAAATCCGCCCAGCGAAAAGCCCAGGAGATCGATCTGCTCGAGCCCGAGTGCGTTGATGAACACGCCCGCATCTCGTGCCATCTCACCGATAGTGTTTGGCGTTTCTCCGCCAGAGCTGGAGATGCCGGCGTTGTTGAATAAGATCACCTCGCGGTCACGGGCCAAGCCGTCGGTCACGGCCGGATCCCAATTGTCCATGGTCCCGGTGAAGTGCTGAAAAAAAACGAGCGGAACACCTTGGCTCTTTCCAAAACGACGATAAGCGAAACGGATGCCAGCGCCATCCACGAATTTGGTAGGTTCTGTTTGATGAGTGTGGTCGGTCATGATGATTTCCTCTATTCTGCTAACATCTTGAGAACACGTGTTTATTATGGGTACACGATTCCCGCTCATGGCTTCTGAGAGGACTTTCGTCATGTTTCGATTCTGCCTTTGTTCTCATGAGTCGAGCTTACGAGGAAAGAAAAGATCATCTCGCGGGCTCTTGCTGATCCTGGCGGACTTTTGCGCAAGCTTCTACGGCGCGCTTCGCCCTAGGCTATCTCAGGTCGCGGCTTCCGACTTCGCCGTTCGTGTTTCGGTAGTTGAGGCTATTCGCCGGTTTCGTCGAACAAGCCGCCTCGTGTCCGCACTTCGGAACCCCTCGCCGATTTTCAATCGCCTGCTTGGCGACGATTTAAGGCTAAGTCAGCCGCCGATATTCGCTCGGAGAAATACCGACCTCTCGGTGGAAGATTCGAGCGAAATGGCTTGGGCTAGTGTAACCAACATCGAGTCCTATCTCGATTGCGCTCCTGTTAGTCTCCCTCAACAAACGGCGAGCCTTCTCCAGTCTTAGATGAATGAAGTATTCTGATGGGGTGAGGCCGGTTGTCCTTTTGAAAGCGCGGCTAAAATGAAATTCGCTCATGCCCGCCTCCCGGGCCAGGCGGATTAGACTAAACCCATCTGCCAAGTGAGCTATCATCAGGTCCCTGACTTTGCGCAACCTAAAACCCGGTAACCCACCCTTGTACTCGTGGGTGGTTTCATCCACATAGGTGCGCACCAAGTGCCCGGCAAGACTTTGCGCGATTCCTTCAACAAACAGAGAACTACCGCGGCGGCGTGACGATACCTCTTTATGCAGGCCTTCCAGTAACGCCGACAAAAAATTATCCTTGAAGCCAGAGACATCTCGAACGCGCGTTGCTCCCGGATCGTTTTGGAATTCTTCTTCGCTGGCGCGATTGATGACTGGCAACCCCAGATAAAGATGCATTGTCGAAAGAGGGTCCGGTCCGATTGCTCTCCAACGCACTTCATACGCCGATTGGGATGCAGTTAAAAAGAAATCTCCTACTTCGACTCGGCTCTTGAGCCAGGAGCCGCCGAGTTCGCGTTCTTCGACTACCGCGGCGCCAGAGAGAATCCGTACTATGCGCGGCTCGGCGACCGCAGGGTAGATGACGCTCTCCTCAACGCGCGGTTCGGAGTAGATCCGAACCACCAAATTCTTCCAACCATTACTGGCGGCAATCAACCGGCCGGGGACATACTGGTTGAACGCCTCCGCAGACGTGCCTTCAGGGATCGTCATATTATTTATGCTGGCGCTCAGGCTACCGGTGGGCTGTGGCCAGACCGATCCCGGTAGTTCCGCCAGTGATAAGAACGGTCTTAGTGTTCATGAGTATAGATCGTTAGTTCAATACTCTTGAACTATTGGACTAATTGTCAAGTCCAGGTTATAGATGATTTATGAGGCCTCTTTTCCATCCCGTAGTGAGCGACATTACTGTCGAGGGGCTTCTCTACGCCCTGTCCGATCCCGTGCGCGCCCAAATCTTCGCGGAAATGGGCGCTTCGGAATGTCCCCTGAATTGTTCCAACTTCCGCAAGGTCGACAACCGTACATTGCCCAAGGCCACCCTTTCCCAGCATTTCAAGATCCTGCGCGAAGCAGGCCTAATCCGTAGCGAACGCAAGGGCGTCGAAATTCACAACACGACCCGTTGCGCGGAACTCAAGGAACGTTTCGGCGACATGCTCACCGCGATCCTCGATACTTACGCCGCCCAAAATTCGCGCCGCGAAAACGGCGCACGTGACCGCAAGCTGCTAAACGGCGCCCTTAGGCGGGCCCGGTAACGATCCAGAGCAATCTTTCGATCTGCTCAGCGAGGCCGCGGCCGAATTTCCAATCCCGATGATGCCAGCCCGGCCTTTGCATTCGTACGATTTTTTCCGTAAACTAATACCGGAATTTATGAGCGTGTTTCTTAGTGAAATCGGACCATGTCCTCGGTTGGCGGCCAATTATCGCCGGCAGATTGTCAAAGACTTCGTCCGGTTTCACGGCTGTCCCATTTGTTAGTTCTGTGTAAGTGTCGAGAACGCATTTCATGTAGGCTGGTTCAGCGCCGGCCGCCAGGACGTTTCGATAGAACTCTTCTGGCGGGCGCGCTTCATACGAAAAGGGCTGGCCGATGACCTCTGTGAGGATCGCGGCAATTTGATCGTAAGTGGCAGCCTGATAGCCAAGTCGATAGGTCTGACCATTGTGTTTTTCCGGATCCAGCAAGCAAGCGGCCGCAACCGCGGCCACATCCTCAATGTCAACCCAGCTCCATCGGGCCTTACCGATATAGTGCCGGATCACGCCGTTCTTGACATAATTCTCTCCGCCATAGCCGAGCAGGTTTTGCATAAAGATCTCCGGCCGCAAGTGCGTAAAAGAGAATCCGCACCATTCGATGTATCGCTCAATAAATTGATGCCAGACATAGTGTGCCACGCGGGTGTCATCATCCCCGCAGGCGCCAAGATGAACAATGTGCTTCACGCCAGCCTTTTTGGCGATGTTCAGGAAGTCTTTGCTTTGCCGCATCATGTCTATGGTGTAGCCGGTGGCGAGGAAGGCCCTATCAATGCCTTCGAGCGCTGATGCGATAGAGTCCGGCTTGTCGAGGTCGAGATAGACCACTGGCACGCCGAGCTCTTTCGCCTTTTCCGGCGAACGCGCCGCCGCCAATACCTCGACTTTATCATTGGCGAACAGATGCGGGATAACGTTCTTGCCTACTTGGCCAGTTGCGCCTTGCACAAGAATTTTTGGTTTGTTTGGCATATTAGTTCTGTACGATTACATCTGAGTCATACTTGAGCGTGGGCGGGATGCTCTTAATCAAGTTGAGCAGACCGTCTCGGGCCGGCTCAATGTGCCCGATGTGCTGAATGTAGTTAGCAGACCAGAAACGCTCGCTGCGGCGTAATCTCGCTTGTTGAAGAGCGTGTCGAAAGCCTTCAGTACAATCGCCCTACTGTTTTCTGCTCTCTCTCGGCGTCAAAGATTGTTTTGAACCACTGGGTTCATAAATCGGTGCCCTTTAGCATGCGCGAAGATTCTACAAAAACAATCGGGCGCGACTCACCTCGCTGTCAGGCAGGGACAGTAAGGCTTTTCCAAAGCTCACGCTTTTCCGCCAAAACTGACGAAATCATCAAGATCAAGGGCGTCGAACCACGACTTGATATCTTCGCGGCTCTTGGTGTGTTGGCCGACATACTCGGCAAAAATGGAAAGAGTTTCGGCATCACTGTCGGGACTTCTCTTTTCCATGTAGGCCGACCAGGCTTCGATTTCCCACGGCGCACGCGGGGTCTTGGCGTTGGCCAGGACCCACTGAAGGGCTTCCTCATCGCCTATTCCCTTGGCCAACTCTTCTAGCAGAGCTTCCAGGTCGAGGCCGAGAAACCTAACCAGATGCTGGTCGGTGGGCGAGTCATAGTTATATTCGCCGTTTTTCTTTGCCAGCTTGGCGCGGCCTTTGTCGAGAATGCGGGGCAGGAGGACGAAACCTCCAAGGCGCTGACGCATACTGCGCGGAGGGCGCCGGGTTAAATCGGTTGGTGGAATGGGACTGCTCATAGCCTAATAGTCTCCTTGGTTGGTATCATGTTTAACTCAAGCTGTTTTGGCTAACTTAACTGCCCGGCTTCGGACGAACTCGCGCTGGTCGGCAAGCTTCCGTTTTGCACCGAGAGTCATATTATCGGGTTGCCAATTCCCGCCATGGTCGAAAGTACATTTAACGCCGTCGACACCAGTAATTCCGGCGAGCACACGCTCGACTTCCATTTGGAAATACGGCAGCGCGTGACACAATGGTGAGGTCATGCGAAGGGCGACGACCACATTCCGCGATACGATTTCCACGCTCTCGATCATTCCCATCTCGACGATTGACAGGGGAACTCTGGTGGCAGCGCTGCAAGGGTCAATTACCTCATGCAAACGTAAAATCACATCTTCTTGTGAAAAGGCCGTCATTCTGTGAACCCTTTCGAAGACGTGGTCGCGAACGGTTTTGCCTTCCCGTTTGACCGCTCAACGGCGAATTCATCACTCTTGATTTTCTTCGCGAGAGCCTCCGCATCAAGCCCATGCATGCGAAGATAATTAAGCCCAAGAATCTTTCTCTTGATCTCCTCAGTGATTTCCGGGAGGCCCTCTCGTTCACGGACTTCGTCCGAGAATTGAAATCGTTCCCAGAACCACCGGAGTGGCGGCTCGGGATGTAAAACACTGGCACCCGACGCCCACATGAGCCGGTCGAGCGCTCCTTCTCCGGCGTGGGTGATAAGCCCGGCTATGACCCTCTCAAACGCGGCCGGTTTGGCTGCTGCAAGATTCGATGTGGTTTCGAGGTTCACCCAGACGTTCGAAAATCGTGCTAGTTGAAACGCCGTCTCCTCGATGAACGCAAAACCACCGTGCACGATTTCGAACTGCAAGTCGGGAAACGCCGCGGCGGCAGCATCGATGTCGTCCATCCGGTAGTGATCCATTGGCACAGGTCCTAAAGGTATGGCCTTATGGATGGCGACGGCCTTGAGCCCTAGATAGAGGGCCCGCTCAAATAGGGGAAATGCTATTTCCGGGTCATCCATATGCCATCCGACAACGCCATCCGCAGAGTAGCTGTTCGGATAAAGCTTGAGGCCGATCGGATTCAACTCTTCCACCTGCTCATCGAGCGAGTCGAGCGCCTGATCCAGAAATATGGGGTCCACTCCAGCATAGACCTGGAACCGATTCGGCCATCTTGCGCGAATCTCCCGAGCTTTCTGTATGCTGACCCCGCCGTCCTTGAAAGCGTTTATCGGAATGACATGATGACAGGCGTAATCATAGTCGCTTTCGACGTACAGCATCTTTGCAGTTTCGGCGACCGTCCAGTCGCGCGTGAAATGCTCACGTGGAAGCCTATATCCCACTGGGGACAGGCTATAGTGAGCGCCATAGAAGGCATCGACAACGGCTTGCGAATAGCGGCCTACAGCATAATTGTCTTCTCCCAGATTGTAGCTGTGTGCCGCCGCATCGACGACGAATACGTCTTTAATCATATTGATCTCCTTGGTTAGCGCGACTGTGAACCGTTTTTAATAGAGATGCGCGACGTCCGCTGAGGCGTATAAAAGGACTTTCGTCATCTTTAGATGCTGGTTCTGTTCTCATGATTCGAGCTTACCTAGGAAAAAAAATCATCTTGCGGGCTCTTGCTCATTCTGGCGGACTTTTGCGCAAGCTGCGCTGTTAGGCCCGCAGCCTGGATTGTTCACAAATCTGGTCCGCGGCGGTGCCGCCTAATTTAATTTTGCTCCGGATTGGTAGTTAGTAATCGTTACCTCTAGCCAGTCTTATCACGCCCAAGTCGAGCCAGTGACCGACCGTTAGCTTGGTATAGTTATACTGCTCCTACGAATTCTACCCAGTGGCGGGCTTGCGCCGGTTGACTCGAGACTCCTTCTACCAATGTGACACTATATGTCGCCTCTTTTAAACGCTGCTCACGCACTTCCCAGTAGGTCGAACCGTTATACCAAGCCTTCGCTGCCTCAATACTTGGAAACTCAAGGATTACAGTACCTTCCGTGGAAGGTCCTTCCAGGTCTTCATGCCAACCGTTAGGAGCAAGAACCCTAACCTCATGCCCGCCCAGAGTCGCTGGGACGTCCTTTAAGTAGGCAGCCAGCTCAAGCTTATCGAGCGTCTTCTCACGCGTAAAAACTACGTAGGCACTCATTGTTGATGCTACCGCCTTTCTATCCGTTGTTTCAACGCAAATACGATCGTTAGTTAGGCGTTCATTCCTCCATCGACTGTCAAGTTCGCGCCAGTGACGTAAGACGCTTCCGGACCGGCGACGAATGCCACCATTGCGGCGACTTCGTCAACATGTCCATAGCGGTTGAGTGCGGTGACGGCCTTCTGTGGCACCGCCCAATCACCCGTGGCGGGGTTCAAATCCGTCTCGATGGGTCCGGGCTGGACATTATTGACTGTAATACCGCGGCTGCCCACCTCTCTGGCTAATCCTTGTGTGAAAATCTTCACGGCCCCCTTTGTTGCTGCGTAGGGCACCAGGCCGGGCACCAACACACGCTCGCCTATAGCCGAGCCGATCGTGATGATGCGGCCACCGTCCCGTATGTGTTTCAGCGCCGCCTGTGTCGCGACGAACACGCCGCGGATGTTAATGTCAATCACGCGGTCCATCTCCTCGAGCGTGGCCTCTTCGAACGTTTTCGGAATGGCCGTGCCTGCATTGTTCACCAGAACATCCAGCCGGCCGAAGGTCGCGACGGTTTTTTCGATCGCTGCCGTAACGGCGTCGGCGTCGGCAGCATCTGCTTGAATTGCGATGGCCTTTCCGCCCGCACGTTCTATCTCTTTAATAACTGAAGCGGCTGCGTCCGCTCCCTTTGTATAAGTAATCGCCACACTTGCTCCATCGGTTGCCAGCCGCCTAGCGATCGCTGCGCCAATCCGCCAGTGACCACCGCGACCTTGCCTGCCAATTTTTGTCCATTGTTATTGCTCATATGTTTTCTTCTTTCTTTGTTTTCTTTTGGATAGTTCGGGCATGGTTAGCCTGTATACTCGACCTGGCCGTCCTCATCCTTGACGGTTATAGAAGACCCAGGCTCGGCAAGTCGTAGGGTTGCTATACACCCGTCCTCGCCAACAAGATTTAGCCCAGCTTCGCCCTCCCCCACGCATTCGATTCTACCCTCGCCCAACATGTTCATGGTTGGACCTCCGGCCACTTTCACCCGCATCGTTGAATAATCGTGAAAGACGATTGTAACCAATCCTTCTTCCTGGGCTACGAGTTGGATGGTGCGTCCTCGAACGATTCTCGTCAGTTTGTCATTAAACTCTATGATCGGCATAAATGGGTTCCTTTCTTGCGCGTCTTCGCGTGGGTTTGCGGTTCTCGTGACGTGCCGCAGAAAGCTTTCGTGATACCTGATTTCGCGGAGGTAAGAGGCGCTCGACATTCCGGTGATCCGGAAACAACAACCCGCGCGCCTTCACGTGCGAATGCTAGGGCTCTGGCCCGACCGATGCCCGTGAGTGCGCCAGTGATAACTACTGTGGAATTGTTCATGAGTCGAGCTTACCTAGCAAAGAGAAAATCGTCTTGCGGGGTCTTGCTCATCCTGGCGGGCTTTTGCGCAAGCTACACTGGTAGGCTCGGAACCCGGATTGTTAACAAATCTGGTCCACCGCTGCGGATGAGCAACACACGCTAGCGCCGTGGTCGTCTAATTTGGCAATCGGTTAGCCTCCGCACACGGTGTCGAGCGCATCCTTTCATTTATCTAAGTCCTTGCCATTCCATGCCAGCAACGCCTCATCATAGCTCTCCCGCCTAGGTCCACTCGCACGGCATGCTTCCAATTAATTCCGTGTTCTAAGCATACGATCGACCGATCGGCTCATTTGTTTCAAAATAAATCCGGGCGCCACGCGACTCATCATTTTGAGCTGATTTGCCTGACCTGGACGAATTTCAAATCGATCTGTTTGTATTCCTTTGACGGCGACTTTAACCATGTCTTCCACCTTCATGATAGAAACGCCTTTCATGTCTTCAAAATCAAAGTCACCCAAGAGCCCGGTTTGTGTCGCTGGCGGTGCTAGTTCAAATACCTTCACTTTGGTGTTTTTCAGTTG